>Ga0182024_10010305_pt1 | contig 19060 bp, 18 predicted proteins | sample P32metaG_FD_120480 | JGI IMG/M metagenome (GOLD analysis project Ga0182024, IMG submission 120480) | Permafrost microbial communities from Stordalen Mire, Sweden - P3-2 metaG (Illumina Assembly) | ecosystem: Environmental > Terrestrial > Soil > Wetlands > Permafrost | place: Sweden: Stordalen... | reverse complement strand
GGCGATCATGGCTCGTTCTGCCGACGTGTAGATATGAGCTTGGGCGGTTTCCGGGGACGCCAGCGGCAATCTTTCGCCCTTCTCGAATCCCGCGCGCCAATATTCACGGGTAGTCGCCTGACGCTGCGCCTCGTGGTCGGTGTCGGCGGCGAGGGCCCATACGCAAATGGTAGGGCAAGGTTTCGGATAACGCTCGCTCGGCCGGTAATTTCTGCGGTACAAGCCGAGGGCCTCATCGACGCCGGCCCCGTCGCTGAAGAAGTACGCGAACGCGTACGGCAGGCCGAAGTGAGCCGCCAACTGAGCGCCGTAAGCGGAACTTCCAAGAATCCACAATTGCGGGCTGGTGCTCCCCAGCGGCAGCGCCATGATGCTGCGGTACGGATGGCCCTGGGGCAACGGGATTCCGGAAACCCAGTGTTGCAGCTCCTGGACTTGCCGCGGAAACTCCTCCGCGGCGTTGGAATACGGATTGAGCGCTCGCGCCGTGAGGCCATCGGATCCGGGCGCGCGCCCCACCCCAAGATCGATGCGTCCCGGCGCTATCGCCTCGAGCACGCGGAATTGCTCGGCCACTTTGAGCGCCGAGTAGTGCGGCAACATGATTCCGGCGCTGCCGATTCGAATACGCCGTGTGGTCGCCGCCACCGCCGCCATCAGGATCTCGGGCGCGGTGCCGACGATGCTGCCGCTGTTGTGGTGCTCCGAAACCCAGTAACGCTCGTAGCCCAGCGCATCGCAATGCTGCGCGAGCGCGATCGATTCACGTATGGCCGTGTCTTGGCTGCTGCCCGCCGAGGTCGGGGATTGATCGAGTACGGACCACTTCATCGAGGCCTAAAGCCTAGCCTACTGTTTGGCGTTGCGCTGATCTATCTCCGCCTCGGCCGCCAACCAGTCCTCGAGCTCGTGGCCGGGCTCGAAGCCGCGGTTCAGCGCGCGGAAATAAGCAAGCTCGGCAATCTGCTCCTGTCGCGACCGCCGCATCGCCACTGGATGCACGAAGCGCAACGGATCGAATAACGGCGGCCTGCTGACGGACATGATGTGCCCCTATAGTGCGCCTAAAGACTCGCGCTGAGTCGCTCCAGTTCATGCCATAACATCTCGGGCGCGTGTAGGAATTATCGGAGACGATCTTTACCGTTTTGCTTATGGTGCCGCGTCTCGCCCCGTGAAATCATTGGAACATGGAACAACGATGGGGCGAACGCCTCCCAGTCAACGTGCCCGTTCGGGTCAGCGCGCACGCCTTTTCGGTGCGCGACGGCCGGCTGACCGATTTGAGCGTCAGCGGCGCCAATTTGACCGTCGACCTCGACCTGCGGCTCATGTCGCGAGTCGAGGTCATGGTAGTGCTGCCGTATCGCTCCAAGCATGAGGCCCCGGCGCTGTATGGCTACGTAGCACGAAAGTATCAGGATGGTTTCGGCATCGAATGGTGCGAATTCGCTCCGGCCGCCGTCGGAGAATTATTGCGCAGCGCCGTGCGGCATCCCTATGCCGCGCCGCGCCGCACCGCGGTGCCCCCGATGATCAGACCCCGCACTGCGGGAAGTCTGCTCAAGCACAGCCAGTAGCAACGGCCGGTGATCAACTTGGGAAGATCGCGCGCTGCACCAGCCAGACGGCGGCAATTAACGCGATGGCTGCGGAGCCCCACGGCATGACGCCCCGGCGGTAGAACGCGCCCGCTCGAATTCCATAGATGATGGGCATCACTGTCAGGACCACCGCCAACTGACCCGCTTCGATACCCAGGTTGAAAGACAGCAGTGAAATCACGCGCGCACCGTGCGGCAAACCCATATCGCTCAACACAGACGCAAAGCCGAAGCCGTGCAGCAGGCCGAAGGCGAAAGCGATGCGCGCCCGGCTGTCGGTGACGAGCGGAAAGATGTTGTTGAGTGCGGCCACGATGATGGATGCCGCGATCACCGACTCCGTCAATCTGCTGGGCAGGCGTACCATGTCCAGCGCCGCCAAGGTCAACGTGATCGAGTGCGCCAAAGTGAACGCAGTGACCACTTTTAGAATACTGACGAGCGCCGGACGCGCCTGCGCCACAGGCTCCCAGTGGCGCTCTCTGCGGAGCAGCACCGCGGGCAACAGCAGTGACAACAAGAACAGCACATGGTCGATGCCGCTCAAAATGTGCCAGACGCCCGCGTGCAGATAGTCGACGAAAGCACGCCACTTCGACGGGGTGAACACCGCAAATGCCGCCTGCGCGGACTTGCCATCCAGCACCGCGGTTTGCACGGCCTCGCCGGCATTCAATGTAAGCAGCCCGCGATGCGACGGATCGATGCCGTCCAAGATACTGTATTGAATCGTGAGCTGTTTGACCTCGCCGGAGCAGCGTGCGGTAAAGGGTAACCACGCGTAGTTGCCATCCACCCGTTCGTTGACCTGCATGGGCTGAATCGTCATATCGCAAGTGCTGCCCTGGGCCGCGAGGCCCAAATGCTGCTTCAGATAGCGAATGATCTGCGGTTCGGCGCTGCGCAATTCGCCCCAGGTGACCTTGCCGTCGCGGTCCACATCGACGCCGACAGCCAGTTCCACGTCGCGCACGGCGAGTTCGTAGGAACCCGTGATCGTCCGGCCGTCCACATGCGCGACCAGGAAGCCGTTGCTGGCAATGTGGGCATGCGCCGCTGCGGTCAGCAGCACCATGCATAGAAGGCCTGAGAATCTCGCGTTGCCGCTCATGTCGTACGGTACGGATCGAGCCGGACGTCTTGCATGCCGTGTTGGCCCAAGAACTGCAAAGCCGGTTGCGCCGCCTGCAATTGATCGGCAGCCTGCGCCGCGCGCAGCAGGATTAAGATGTCGTCGGGCTCACGCTGTACCCGCCAATTCTCCTGCGCCGCGGCCAGCGCCGCCGCGGGCTGGTGGCTCACGTCGAGCAGATAGCGCGCCTGTTCGCGGCGATGCACCGAGTCGCCGCGTTGCTGCTCCACCGTGAATGCACTCGACAACAGTGCGTCTGCGGCGACTGCGGCCTTGTCATGCAGCTGCTGGTGCGCTATGGCCATGCGCAGCAACATAGGCTCCATGGATTCGTAGCCGGACAACAACTGCAGGGTCTCGGCGGCTCTTTTGTGCCGCAGCAGCAAATCGGCACAGGCGGTGCGCGTATAGAAATCGTCCGGCGAAAGCTGCAGTCCCTCGCGGAACCAATGCTCGGCGGTTGCGTCATCGCCGCGCCGCTCCGCCATTTCACCGAGCTCGGAGTAGCGCCACGCGCGCGCCTCGGGCGCCAGCCCTTGCGGCGGCATGGACGCTATCTTCGCGTATGCATCGTCCAAATGACCCGTCAGGCCTCGCAGACTCTCTGTGCATAGGGTGGTGACGCCAGGATCGGCGATGGCCTGCAGGTGCTGGCAAGAAGCCGTCGCTTCATCGTATCGGCCCAGAACGCGCAACACGGTCGCGCGCGTCAGCCATGCCTGCGCATCGTCGGGCCGTGCCTTCAAGGCGCGGTCGAGTTCGCTCAAAGACGCAGCGAATGCGTGCCGGCTCTGCAGAATCGTGGCATTCAGCACCAGTACTTGCGGTGCTACTGCGGACCTGTCCAGCCAGGGCTGCAAAATGGCCTCGGCATAGCCGAGGAAACGCAGATCGCCTGTGGCGCGGGCCCGCGAGATGTCGAACTGCGCCAAGGGAAGTGCAATGTCCAAGCGTTTGGCAGTCGCCTCACGGGTAGGCGCGCTGGTGTGCCTCGCACCGGCGGGAAGCTCGGCGATGACCTGGGCGTCGTTCGTGGGTACATATGGCGCGGCCCAACTCGCAGTGAATGCAAGGGATAGGGAAAGAGCGCAAGAAAGCCGGCTTCGGCTCAACCGCAGCCGGCCATCCTGTACATCGCGCATGTGCATTGCGCTCGTCCTACTGCGTGACGCTGATCGGAGCTGTCGTTTCGCTCGTGTCGGTCAGGGTGAGTGCTCCACCGTTCACTGCAAAAGGCGAACTGGTTTCCGAAGTTTGCTGCGCCAAGGCCAGCACCTGCGCCGTATCGAGCGCCATCATGCTTGACGTCGGCGGAGGGGTCGTGGCCGTCGGCGGCGTCGAGCCGTTGTTGTCGTGATGGCACGCTGCCACCACGCTCGCCGCCACGCCGATCGCGCCGAGTAACAGGATTTTGGATTTCATGGCCTATTTCCTTCTAATCATTGGCGCTGGTGGGTGAACCGGCGACTGGCGTATTCAAATACGGAAACACGGCCAGATAATTGGCTGGATTCGGTTCGGCGCCATCGGTGTAACCCAGCTGCCGCGACGCGTCCGACGCAGGGTCCGGATCGCTCGCGCTGCCATCGTAGGGTGTGAGCAGGACACCCATGGCTACTCGCAATGTGATATCGACCACATCGTCGATGGGGCGTCGTCCGTTCGGGAATCCGGCGTTATCGCCGCCCAAAACTCCGAGGTCATTTTGCGCTGCGATCGGCGTTACCGCCGTGCTGGTGTTGAGGCGCAATTCCTCGGCGGGAGTAACGTTCGCCGGCTGATTCACGCCCTTGATTCCGGTCAGGAAGGCGGCTTCAAGATCGGTGCGCGGGTATACGTTGGGCGCAACCACACCAGCCGCACCGAACAGCGTCTGCAGCAATATCGGTAAAGACGGATTGGTCACGTAATCGGCGAATTGCGCGTCGCCCGAAGGTATCGAGGTGTTCCAGAGATCCTTGTCCGGAAGGCCGATCACCAACTCGTTCACCAGTGGCATGCCCAGCCGCGATACTTCGCTCCAGGCACCGCCCTGCACCGCCGCGCCCGTCGCAGATGTGGTCACGGGCCCGACGCTGCCGACGCTGTAAGGGCTCTGGGGTTTCGGATTGAGAACCGCCGCCTGCCGCAGACTGGCGGTCGTCCAACCGCCGATGACCGGATCGGTTCCTGCCGTCAAGCAGGCGGCCGGAACTTCCAGCGCGATCGAAGTAACGTTGTAGCCCGCGAGCGAATTGGGCGCGAGATTGCGTCCGTTGCTGCCCGCGGGTGCAAGCTGGGTCACGGGGTACTTGATGTTCACCAAGTCGAAGGTTTCGCCCAGATTGACGACGAAGCCGTCTTGGCGCTGACCGACGAACACGCGTGCCGGGGTGGCACAGTTCGGTATCGTGACGGTGTGAATGAAGCTTGCCGCATAAGCCGCGTAATTTGGGGTCGACTTCGCGCCGATGTTGTCGATGGGCTTGGTGAAAGTCGTGCCGCCGCTGGTCGCATCGGTGAGCATCGTGGCGGTGCCGGTACGTCGATCGCCCGTAACCAGCGTGACCGTATAAGTCTCGGAGACATTTTGATTGGTTGCGCTCGGCACGCCCGCGGCAGAGGCCACCGGTCCGACGTTGATCAACGGCACGGGAATCTTCTTGGTGCCCGCCATGACCGTCAAACCTTCATTGACGGTTTGAAAACGAAACTGGAACGTCAACGCTTCCTTGCCACTGCCGGTATTGTCGATCGAAATCTCGTACAGCGCGCTCGGATCCATCGTGTAGTAGTTGGGACCACCCTGTGGATTTTCGAAGGGCTGGTAGTTCGCGATCAGCGTGACGTAACCGGTACGTCCTGCTTCGTAGCTGTTGAACATATAGAAGTCGGTACCGTCGGTTTTCGGGCGCGTCGTGACGAATGGTGCTTCGCGGTGACTGGAGCCGAACACGGTGATAGGCAGGGCTGTCGCGCCAACGGCCGCGAGCAGCCACGCAGATTTTCTATTCATGAGCTCATTCCCCGGTGAGTGGATTGGTAACCGGACTGTTCGGGGATGAACGCTGATTGGATGCGACGATGCAGTTTTCTTCGCGACCAACATCCACTGCGTGGAGAAATCCTAGGGCGCGCGAACGAATCCCGTGCGTAGCGCCCGCACCCAATCCTCCCTGCCGCGCTGCTGCGCGAGCCGTGCCGCCGCATCCCACTCGTAGGGAACGGCGATGAACTCGACCATCCATCCCGCCGCCGATCGCTCGGCGATGGCGTAGCGTCCATGCGGTGATCCGATTTCCACCGTATGCGGGCCGGGATGGTGGCCATCGTAGGCCTGAATGCCGACGCTGCCCGGATTCACGATGACCTGCCCGGAGTGCAGACGCGACAGACGCGGAATGTGCGTGTGCCCGCAGAAAATCAGCGATGCATCGCAGCTGCCGGTTCTATCTTCGATCGAGCGCAGCGTCGCCGGACGCAACTCGCCCTCCACGATGTCTTCGAGATAACAATCAACGTCGTTTTGCGGCGTCGCGTGACACATGAATACATCGGGGTCCGGACGCATGACCGGCGGCAGCGCGCTCATCCAGTCGCGCTGTGCCTGCGTGATCGTGTCGTGGGCATAGCGATCGGATGCACCCATCTGCATCGGATCCATGCATAACACCTGCCGTTCATGATTGCCGCTGATGGTGGGAAATTCGAGCGCCATCAGGCGATCGGCGGTTTCGCGCGGCAGCAGCGGGCCGGACAGGATATCGCCGAGATTGACGATGAGGTCGACGCCGCGTCGGTCGATGTCGGCCAGCACGGCATCGAGCGCCAACAGATTGCCATGGATGTCCGAAACGGCAGCAATTTTCACGGAAGGGATGATACCCGCGATTTTGGGGCTCAGGGGGTCAGTGCCGCGCGGACCGCCGGGGCTATCTGGCCGGCGTCGAAGACCGGCATCGAACAAGAACTCCCGGTGCAGGCAAACGCGGCCGCTTGGTCGAGTTGCGGATAGCGAATTTCCGGATTGAGCGCAGGTCCCTCATTTGGATCCCACCAGTCGACTTGCAGGTACTCCGCCGGATAGCGCAGCGCGGCAGCATGCAGCGCGCGGGCGGCGGGGTCCGCTTTATGACCGACCACGGTAATGTGAATCGGCGCGGCGGACGCTTCGCGGTCGGCCAGCAGGATCTCCGGATGGAACTGCCGGGGCGCGGCCTTCGCGAACGCACTGAGATACTTCATGGCGTGTGCGGCCATCGAGCGGTAACGCTTATTGCCCGTGTAGTGATATTCGAGAGTCGCTGCCTGCACGAGCGCCGCGTTTTGCTCGGGCTGACGCACCGGTTCGCGGAATACGCCGCGCATCGCGTCGGGCGTGGGTGCGGCAATGTAGCCCCCTTCCGGGTGGCGCAGCGAGTTGTTCACGAAATCCAGCGTCTTGCCGGCGCGCATCAACCAGATCGTCTCGCCGCTCGATCGATATAACGCGATGAAGGCCTGACTCATCGCCAGCGCGTCGTCGAGAAACGGACCGCCGCGGTCCTGCTTGTCGTGACGAAACGCGCCGTTTGGCATCGCGCGGCGCTCGAGTGCCCAGTTCGCGGCGCGCTCGGCGCCTGCCAGCGCCTCACCATCGCCGGTGGCATCGAAGTACTTGCAGAGCGCCCTGACCGCCCACCCAGTCTCGCGCGCATACTCGTGATTGTCTATGGCCGGTATCCCGAGCGCACGGCGAGCGGCGTCATCCTTCGGATAGTAGTCATGGCCGCTGATGGCAGCCGATAAGTCGGCGTCTTGACTGACGTAAAACCCACCATCGGGAGCCGCGAGAAATTTCATCATGTAGCCGTACAAAGATCTCGCCGCGGCGAGGTAACGCGGATCCTGCCATCGCAGATACGCCTCGCTGTACAAACGCAGATCATCCGCCTGAAAAGATATGAGCTTCTCGAAATGCGGCGATCGCCAATCGACCTCATCCGAGTATTGATAGACGCCTCCCCATACCGGATCGATCAACAGTAAATTCGCATCGAGCGTCTGGCGTGCGCGCTGCGGTGCGGTGCTGTCGCCGCTGTCTATTTTTTCGTACGTAAGTGCCAGGGCAGCGGCGTCGATGAATTTGTGGATATCGCCCCAGCCGCCATGTTGCTCGTCGTAGATTTGATCGTAAACGCCGGTAAGCGCCATACGCGCGCTGCGCGGCAGCTGAGTGGCCGCCGATGCTGCGATCGCGAGGGCGGGCTGCACGGAGGGCCCGGGGCTCGGATCGTCGATGATCGCCTGCAACAGCGCCGCCATCTGTTCAGGCGGAATATAGCCGCGACGCTTGACGATCTCGGTGCCGTCCGCGGCGAGTACGATCGTTGCAGGCCAGCCCCACTCGCCGTAACGGCTGGTCAAATCGGGATCGCTGTCGGCATCGACGCTCACCGCAACATAGTTCTTTGCGATCAGCGCCTGAACCTGCGGGTTGCCGTAGGTCTTCTCGTCCATGACGTGGCACCAATGGCACCACACGGCATGCAGGTCGAGGATGACGAGGCGATGCTGCTGCGCGGCCTGCGCGAACAATGCGTCGCTCCAGCGGGTCTGCCAGGCAACGGGCGCGGCACCCGCGAGTGTCGAGATCAGCGGCGCGATGCATGCGAGAAATAGCGAAGTCCATGTTGCCCGGCGCATAGCTTACGTTTCCTTATTAGGGTTGCTGCGGATACTTCGTGATGCAGCGCTGCCCGGATGCAGGCATGCGAGAAGCGCGCAGCAGTCGCCCGGAGGCAGCCCATGGGAGAAACTTAAGCGTCTGCCTCGTCGCTCGACAGTTTGAGATGATTCATGACCTTCTTCAGGTCGCGTCTCAGTTTGCTGAGATTGCCGATATTGACCGCCGTCCGCAATGCGTCCTGCAATGGCTGCAATGGGTAGCCGCCGTAGGCGCCCGAACGTCCGATGCTCTTGGTCACGTTCGACCTGCCCTGCAGCGAGACGTCGTCCGCAATGGTCAGGTGAGCGGATACCACGCTGTTCCCGCCCGTCACGAACCGGCGTCCGATGGTGGTTGAACCAGCCATCATGAAGCCGGCTGTATACAGGCCGTTTTCGCCGAGATCGCAATTATGCGCGATATGGCAGATATTATCGAGCTTGGCGCCCGACCGAATATGCGTTGAAGTGAGCGTCGCGCGGTCGATCGCGCAATTGCTGCCGATCTCGACATCGTCGCCAATCACGACGTTGCCAAGCTGGCAAATTTTCTGAGGCCTGCCGCATGCGTCCACGGCGTAGCCGAAGCCGTCGCTGCCGATGCTGGAATGCGGGTGGATCTCGCAATTGCTGCCGATTTCGCAAGCCGAGCCGACAAAGACATGCGGGTGCAGAATCGTGTGGGCACCTATCTTGACCTTGTTCTCTATCACCGTGTGACTGCCTATCAGGCAACCATCAGCGATGACGCTCTCCGCACCTATGACGCAATACGGCCCAAGCATGACGTTTTTGCCGATCTTGGCGCTCGGATGCACGACAGCGGTCGGGTGACGCTCGCCCCATTGGGTGAAGCGCTCGGGTTTTTGATCGAAGTACTTGAGCAATGCTGCCATTGCGGCAGGAATCGCCGATACGGAAAACAGACAGCCGCGCCACTTCTGCGCGGCATTGATTTCAGGCAGCAAGTCCTTGTGCAGGATCAGAATGGCAGCATCGGGGCTGGAAACAGCGTCGAGTTGTTTGCGGTTGCCGAGATACACGAGACTGTCGGGACACGTCTCTTCCGGCCGATGGCAAATCTTGGCGGTCGACTCGAGGTCGCCCTGCACGAAGGTGAACAGATCCGAATGTTCACTTTTGATGGTTTCGGCTCTTAACACCCTTGCTCCAAGGTCTCGCGGCCAGCGCGGAATAGTACCAGGAAATCGCCTGGCCCGATCCTGCCGGGAACGTTATGTTGCATCGCATGTGGCCCGTGCGCCTCGGACTTTGGCACGCAGAGCACACCTCAGCTGGTCAGGCATTGCGGGTCGAATTGGTACTCGTCGCGCAGCCAAGCCGCAATCTCTTGAGCGTAGGGGTTTGAGACCCTTGCTGCGTAGCGATCAAGGAGCCCGCGCCGCACATCAGGGTCCAGGCCACTCAGCCCGGCCGTCTGCAACAGGGGCCGATCTTGAGCCAGCTCGTCGGCAAAATCCGCGGAGTAGAGGCGCCCACAGATGCCCGGCTGGGTCTGCTCCGTACGGCCGCTGCCCGCCAGCAGCGCCTTGAACGCGCATAAGGCAATTCGCGAAATATGCGGCTGGTTCATTGGATTGATGGCGATGCCGGCGACCAGTTCCGTGGGGAGCTCCCAGCATTCATCGGCGGGATCCAGATAAAGATGGTTGGTCCGTACCTTGGAGTCGTTGGATATGTGGTTGTCCCAAATGAAGGGCTTGCGGCCGAGATCCGCCGCCACCTCCGCAAGGTGCGCCGCAGAGTATCCGCGCGAGATGACTTTTTCGCCGGTCCAAAACACATCGACGCCGGGATCCACGGCGTGGCCGAAGTCGCGCAAATAAGTCTTGGGCGGGGGCCCGAACTGGTGCGCGAGACGGCTATCGTACGAATAATAGGTGGGGCAGACAATGAAGCGCGCGGCACTGCTCCAGGCGCAGATATCGCCAATTATTTTCGCCTGCAGATCCGGCAAGCCCTCGACATCGCCGCGCATATCGTCGAAAAGAATGCAGAGAATCTCCGGGCCGATTTCGTTGATTTGCATCACTTTCGAGCGCAGCGCCAGGCGCGCGCGAGCATCGTAATCGAGGTAGATCTCGAAAGGAGTCAGTCCTATTCCGAAGTGCACGCCCAACTCGCGGCAGCGCGACTTAAGATCCGACAGCCGGCGCTGAGTATCGGCCAGGATCGGCTCGCGCCAGCGCCGGCGCAGGAACGCTTCGGCTTTGGGCGCGTAGATGTAGAACTGATAGCCGCAGTCGCGCAGGAATTCGGCTCCGCTCATGCGCGCCGCCCAGCTCCAGGGTGCGCCGAAAAATCCTTCGATGACCCCGGCTTGCATCGTGTCCGCCATGCACGGATGGTACGTTCAACCAGGGTGTTTCGTCGTCATTGCCACCCACGATCGGCTCGGGCCGGCCGCGGTCCCGTTCTGCAACTTGGCATAGTTTTGGGCGCCTGCATTGTCGCCGAGCGTCATGGCGAGCTTATAGTGCTCCAAGGCAGACTCCCCTCGGCCCAAGGACTGTTCCGCCGAACCAAGACTGTTCCAAAGCGTCGCGCCGCGCGGATTCAATTCCAGTGCACGGTTGTAGGCATTCACGGCTTTCTCATAGGCCTGCAGTTTGTTGTAAGCGTTGCCAAGATTGTACCAATCGATCCAGGTTCCATGAGGCGCCGCAACCACCTCGTTCTTTTTCAGTGCATCCAAGGCGCGATCGCGCTGGTTCATCGCGGTATAGGCAGCCGCGAGGCTGTTCCAGTAGGTTGACTTGGTCGGGGCCAGATCGGAAGCATGTTCGAACGCGTCGGCGGCCGCCTGAAATTTGTTCGCGGTCAGATACTGTTCTCCAAGCGCATTGAAATTTTGGGGCGAATACGGATTGATGGCCAAGGCATATTTGAAGGCCGGAATCGCCTTGTCAGGCCGATGCATACCCACGCCGTAAGCGGTGCCGAGAGCTCCCCATGCATTGTCGTTGTTAGGTTCGGCCCTCGTCCAATTCAGTGCATAGCGCACCGCCGACGCTGCGTCGCCGGAGGTGAGAGAAGTCTGGACGCGCTCGACGGAGTAGCCGCCCTGCGCCCACGACGTGCCGCACCCTAGAACGACGGCAGCCAAGAAAATCAGAATTGTTGGTTTCATCGTGAAGCTCCTCGCTGCGCATTAAGGAAACAACGTACCTTGGATGGCATTGTTGACAGCGCAGCGCTGAATTTGTAATCCCCCGTTTCGGGGGGGTCTCTTGGGACAATGCACGGCAACCTCTCTACAATGCGCCGATGACATTTCTTAACGTTGTAATACTGGCGATCGTGCAAGGTTTGGCTGAACTTCTGCCCGTGTCGAGTTCGGCGCACGTGGTCGTGGCAGAGAAGCTCCTGTCGCTGGATCCCTCCTCCCCGCCCATGACGCTGCTGCTCGTGATGCTTCATACGGGCACCATGTTCGCGGTCATCGTGTATTTCTGGCAGCGCTGGCGCGACGCCTACTTCCAGAATTCCCGAGTGTTCTGGCAGGCCGCGTGGCGCGTCGTGCTCGCCACCGCCGTCACGGGAATAGTCGGCGAAGGCATCGTCAAGATTTTCGAGAAGACCGTATTTCGCGATGCGCCGCATGCGGAGATCGAGGACCTGTTCAGTCATCTCGAGTTGATTGCTCCGGCCTTGGCGGCAGCGGGAATTCTGATTTTGATCGCGGGACTTCTGGAGAAAAGTATCGCGGCGCGCATCAGGGCGCGCGCCGATCTGAGCCTGCAGCAGGCCGGGGTCATCGGATTGGTACAGGGACTATGTCTGCCCTTCAGAGGCTTCTCGCGCTCCGGGGCCACCATTTCTACCGGCATGCTGCTTGGAGTCGGCAAGGCGCAGGCAGAGATCTTCAGCTTCGCGCTGGCCGTCGTTTTGACTCCGCCGATCGTCGCCCGCGAAGTCATGCGATTGATGCGTTCCGATCCATCTGGCGGTGGTGCAACCAACGCGCCGGTGGTGCTGCTGAGCTTGCTCGGCGCCGTGGTCGCATTCGGGGCCGGGCTGCTCGCGCTGAAATGGCTTAGCCGCTGGCTGGAAGCGGGCCGCTGGTACTTGTTCGGCATCTACTGCTTGGTGGCCGCCGCCGCCGTGGGGCTCCTGTACAAGGCGGGCTACTAACTGAAACGCTGCGGCAGGAACATTCGTTGCGCATCAAGGTCAGCAATCAAGCGGCCGTTTACTGCACGAGTGAAGCTAAGGGTATGCGCGAATCGAGTTCCGGACGGACACCACGGTTCATCACGCTGATCGCCGTGACGGCACTGCATGCGGGCCTGGTTGCCCTGCTGCTGATGGCGGGCACCGTGCGCCGCTTACCGGGCTCTTCCTATGGTCCCGTCGAGCTGGTGTACATCCCGATGATACCGCCGCCGCCGGTGCGTGCCGAAAGCGGTCATCCGCAACGCTTGCGTGCCGAGCTCTCGCTGCCGCCGGTCTCGCCGCTCCCGCCCGTGCTCACTTCCGCGTCGCCGGCGGCGCCATCGTCCGGGGCCGGCAGCCGCGGCGCCGGAGTCGATTGGCTGGCCGAGGCGCATCGAGCCATTCGGGCGTACGAAATCCGCAGGGATCAGCCCGGCGAAGATGCGCTCTCGGGGAAATCTCCGGCGAACGATTGGTGGCCGCAGCAAGGACCCCACGCCGGCGATCAATTCAAGACCGAAGGAGGCGACTGGATCGTGTGGATCAATGCCGATTGTTATAAGGTTGCCAGCTGGCATTCCGTCGATCCGGCATTCAATGCGAGCCCGCCGTTGATTGTTTGCCCCAAACAATCTCCCAAGCAATCCGGCGTTTCGAGCGCTTCTCCCTGATCGTCCCATGAGCAAGCAAACCGGTGAGTTGAGTCTCGGCGATGATAGCCCGCCAAAGCGAGGTAGCTCGGTGTTAGTTTCCATTGTGGTCATCTCCATCGGAGCCGCGCTCGGCGCACTGCTGCGATGGTATCTCGCCGCGCGCTTCAACCAGATGTTCCCGCAGCTGCCGCCCGGCACGCTTGCGGCGAATTTGCTGGGCGGGTACTTGATCGGCCTCGCGATGGCCGTATTCCTTGCCTTCCCGGCGTTGTCGCCCCAGTGGCGCTTGCTGACGGTGACCGGATTTCTTGGCGGCCTCACCACCTTCTCGACTTTTTCCGCCGAGGTCGTGACGGCATTGCTCGAGGGCCAGGGACTATGGGCCCTGGGGACGATTGCCGCACATGTGACCGGCAGCGTCGCGATGACGCTGCTGGGAGTCGCGACCGTCCGCGGACTCAGGTCCTTCCTTTAGAAGCCTGCCGAAACCAGTACGCGGCGATCTGCGATCCTAATCCGCTTGCGACGAATACATGCTTACGGTTCGACGTGAGTTTGTGCATCCAGTCGAACGTACCGCCGTCGATGAACGGAATATCGTCGCCTGCGGCGGTGCGCGCGCTGATCATGAACCTCAGGCCGTCGTAGTAGTCATGCTCGAGGGTCTCCATGACGATCGGCGTGCCTGGCAGCGCGAGTGCGATGCGCTCGGCCACCGATCGCCGCTCCGGCGTGGCCAGCAGCTTTACGGTCCGCGACGAAAACGCGTAACCATGCTGCTCGAGTCTGTCCATGGCGCGAAGATGCGTGCGCATGTGTTCTGCCAGCGCCTCGATCAACAGCCCGTGGTCCTTGCGCTCATGTCCCGCGGTCGCCAGCACGAACAATCGGCGCCGGAGCGACGAAGCGATCGCGTTGCCACTGATGCCGGATGTCTGCGGGAGCACGCTGCGAGGCCCGCTGTTCGACCACGCCAAGCAGCAGGGACCAAAGCTCGGACGCAGTGATGCCCTCCGACAGTGCGGCGTATGCCGCTTCGCTGATCCCCATGCGTGTCCAGTCGTGCTCATCACCTTGTGCAACATCCGCCATCGTCGAATGCTCCCTTAGGTGCGCATAAGTTTCAATTGGGCGGGAGGCTGACACCCGTCAACCGCGTCGAGACCAGATTCGGGACTCCCTAGCCCCCGTTCGATCCGCTAGTATGCGCAAAAGGATGGCCGGGTCGATCCCCGCGGAGGCCCGTCCGCGGGAGCGCAAGGACGAATGAGTTCCGTCGAATCGTTCATACATCGCATACTGCAGCGCCCGCTGGACATGCCGCGCGCCAGTCTCCTATTGCGAAACGCGGTGGCGTCGGAACCCGGTCTAGGCGATACCCTTCGTGCAGCCTTGGCGCAGGCTCACGGCAAGGGCGACCTGAACCGTCACGAGCTGGATCATTTAATGGCGGCCGTGGGTGCGGCCAATGATGCGGACGCGACGGTTTGCCGGGTTGAGGAACCCACCTCGAGCGCGGAAACAGCCGTCGAACCGGCCGACCCTAATTGGGAGAGTCCCCATGACTGGACCGGTGTTTGGGAAGAAGCGAAAACCGGCATGGTATTGAAGCGCCGCTACCGGCTCGACGAACGGATCGGGGACGGCGGCATGGGCATCGTTTTCAAGGCCACGGACCTTGAAAGCGAGGGTCTTGGCAGTCACGAGATCCTCGCGATCAAAGTCATGAAATCGGCGTTTCGCACCCATCCCGATGCGCTGCGCGCTCTGAACGAGGAAGTCCGCAAGGGCCGTGTATTGGCGCATCCAAACATCGTCTCCGCCTATAGCTTCAATCGGGATCACCATCAGGTCTTCGTGGCCATGGAGTATCTCGACGGCAAGACGCTGGATGGTCTGCTGGATGAGGAATTTGCGCGCGGCATGTCCTTCGGGCGCGCCTGGCCCATCATCGAAGGCGTTTGCTCCGCGCTGGCCTACGCGCACGACAAGGGCATCGTTCACAGTGATTTCAAACCCTCCAACGTGTTCGTTCTCGCCGGCGGCCGCGCCAAGGTATTGGATTTCGGCATCGCACGCGCGGCGCGCGGCCAGCGCAAGGATCGCTTCGATGCCGCTGCTCTGGGAGCGATGACTCCGGCGTACGCGAGTTGCGAAATGTTCGAGGGCGATGCGCCCGACAATCGCGACGATATCTACGCTCTGGGCTGCGTCATTTACGAAATCCTCAGCGGCAAGCATCCATTTGCGCGCACGCGAGCCACCGAGGCGCGCGATCGAAAATTTGTTTATCGGCCCATTCCCACCATCAGCCGCACTCAAAATCGCGCCATAGCCGGGGCGCTCGCCTTCGAGCGCTATAAGCGCACCGCGTCCGTCGAGGCGGTCATGCGGGACCTGCGCGACGGGGCTCGCGTGGACGCGAAACGCACGCTGCGCATTGCAGTCGCTGCCCTGGTGCTCATCGTTGCCTCGCTCGGCGCCTGGTACGCCGTGAACAAGCTCGGCTTCCAGGATTCGGATGAGAAGATCGTCGACTCGCTCGTTCAGCCGACTGCAAAGCCGCTCGAGGACATGGACCCCGCGATGGTGCAAACGCTGATGGAACAGGGCAACGACTATCTCGCACAAGGCAGGAAGCAATTCGACCCTTCGATCTTGAGCGAAGGAGTTTCGACGGCGGTCGGCGCGTTTCGCGGCGTGCTGCATTTCGACCCGGCCAATCGCCAGGCAGCGGCAGGCATCGCGCAGATTTTCGACATCTATCGATCCGAGGCGAAAGCCCTGTTCGACCAAAAGCAGTACCGCCACTCGCTCGAGGTGGTCGGCATGGGTCTTAAGATCTATCCCGCCAGCGAAGACCTTCGGGCGCTGCGCGCCGAATTGGAACGGCGCCTATATGAATCCGACCAGGCCGCCGGCAAGAATCAAATATAGCCGCATGGGGAGTGGCGCAGCCAAAATCCGCGCCGCCTGTGCCGCTCTATTGCTCTTAGGCGGACCCTCCGCGCGTCCCGATATACCGATTTCGGCGGATCGATTGCTGGTGGTCGACTGCCTGCTTCCCAGCAAGGTGCGTAGATTGGGCGGCTCGATGACCTATTTGGCGCCTCGTCATGCCATCAAGGCCGTTGCCAGCGAATGCGAAATCCGCGGGGGTGAATACGTCGCCTACGACCGCGCCAACTTCACCACCTCGCTGCAAGTCTGGAAGCCGCAGGCCGAGCAGGGCGATGCGCAGGCGCAGGTCTATGTTGGCGAAATCTATGAGAAGGGTCTGGGCACCTCGCCGGACTTGGCGCAAGCCGCCTATTGGTACCAAAAGGCCGCGGACCAGGGCTTGGCGCGCGGACTTTCGGATCTTGCCTATCTCTACGAGCAGGGCCGCGGGGTACCGCAGGACTCCGTCAAGGCGTTGAACCTCTATCGCAAATCCGCCGGTATCGGTACTGACGAGTTGACGTTCGCCTCGGAGGTCACGGCCGCGAAGCGGGAAGCGAGCGCCCAGATCGAGGGGCTTACTCTCGAGCTTAGCGAAAGCAACGCCCAAATCGAGGAATTGCGTCGTGTGGTGGATGCGGCCCAAGCCGAGCAACGCGAACAGGCCAAGCAATTGCTGGCCGCTCGGCGCGCCGCGGACGCGTTGCGTGCCCAGGTGACGACGCTGCGCAACGCCGCAGGACCGGGCGCAGAGGAGCGCAAGGCCGAGATCAAACGTCTGGAATCGCAGTTGGCTGCAAGCGAAGCGACCATCGCCCGACAACAACTGGATGCTCAGGCAGCCGAGGCGGCCAGCGCGGCGAAGACGGCGGAACTGACCCAGCGGCTGCAAGGCGCTGCCGCGAAGGATAAGGAGCTGCGTGCGCAGCTCGGCGGAAACGCGATCGATGCGCAGCAGGCGCACGCGGATCTCGCCGCGGCAAGAGCCCGAATGGATGCGATGACCGGGCAGATTGCCCAATTACAGGAACAACTGAAGTCCGAGCAAGCGCAGCTCGCCGAAGCGCGGGCGACCATCGCTGCGCGTTCGGCGGCACACGGTACAGGCATCGAGGCCGAGCTGGCCCGATTACGCGCGGCCCTGGCGGAGCGCGAGGCGCGCCTCGCGCAACAACAATCCCTGCTTGCATTGGTGCAGAGCCAACGTGAAGCCGCCGAGCAGGAGGTGAACCGGCTCAAGACGCAGCAGACCGCGGCTGACCAACAGCAGCAGCAGCAACGCTTGGACGGCGACGCGCTGCGCGCGCAACTCGTCAGCATCCAGCAAAGGTTGATGCAGTCGCAGCAAAAGCTCACCGAGGCCAATGCCGCCGTCGCGGATCAACAGAGTCAGGTTGAAGTACTGCGCGCGCAGCTCGCCAGGCGCCGCGAGACGGCCTCTGCGGACCAGGATAAAATCCGCGCGTTGAGCGCCGAACTGGCGAGCCGGGAAGCAAAACTGATCGAACAACAAACCCGGATTGCCGCCTTGCAGGCCGAAGGCCGCAGCTATCAGGAAGAAATTGCGCGGCTGAAAATCCAGCAATCTCAGGCGGTCGTGCTGCGCTCGCCCGACTCCGCCGCCGCGCCCGCCGCAACCGCAACCGCGCCCGACAGCACGGCGCGCCATATGTCGGCGCGCGATCTCAATCTGGGCAGCTACTTCGGGCTGATCATCGGCAACGACAAGTACGAGAACATGCCGGAGCTCAAGAGCGCCGTCAAAGACGCGAGCGCGGTGGAGGCGGTGTTGCGCGATCGTTATGGCTTCAAGACACGCCTGCTGACCAACGCAACGCGCACGGATATCTTGCTGGCGCTCAACGAATACGCGAAGTCGCTCGGTTCTCGCGACAGTCTTTTGATCTATTACGCCGGGCATGGCGAATTGAACGAGCGCAACATGGTGGGGTACTGGCTGCCCGTGAACGCCCGACGCGACGATACGACCGAATGGATCTCCGACCGTATGATCACCGACCAGCTGAGCGTGATGGCAGCACGGCATATCCTGGTGATCGCCGATTCCTGCTACTCGGGCGCCATGACGCGCAGCTCCGGCATGCGCCTGATTGCGCAACGCGGAAACGTGGACGAACCCAAGCGCCTGTTGAAACTCGCCTCGCTGCCCTCGCGCACCGTGCTGACTTCCGGCGGCGTTGAGCCGGTTCTCGATGGCGGCGCCGGCACTAACTCGATTTTTGCGCGTTCGCTGATCGAGGTGCTGACCAACAACCATGGCATCATCGACGGGACCGAACTCTACGACCAGGTGTTCGATCCGGTGCACGAGGCCGCCGGCCGTTTCAGGGTGAACCAGAGTCCGCGTTATTCGGAGCTCGCGGACGCCGGTCATTTGAACGGCGAGTTCTTACTGATTCCGGTCAGTTGAGAATGCCTGGCGGCGCGTAATCTTGAAGGCCATCGGGCGCGTGATTGACGGCCGTTGAGAATGGCGCTAAGTTCCAATTTCGACGCCCTAAAAATCACAGCTTAGGCGTTTGGGATGAAATACGGATGTTTTGCCAAGCGCGGCCGCGTCGCTAACCTCCTACGCGCAGCACCTGCCTTCTTTGGCACCGTATTCCTATTGCTTGCCGCATGCACGGGCGGTGTAACTGGCGTCAGCAGCAACGGACTGCTGACGTTCGGCTTCACGGTCGGCGGCACTGTCTCCGGCCTGTCGGGTTCCGGACTTGTACTACAGGATAACGGCGGGGACAACTTAGGTGTGGCCGCCGACGGAACGTTTACGTTCCTGACGCCGGTAGCGCCCGGAGCCGCCTATAGCGTCTCGGTGTTGGTACAACCGCAGACACCAGGGCAAACCT
>Ga0182024_10010304_pt1 | contig 19062 bp, 20 predicted proteins | sample P32metaG_FD_120480 | JGI IMG/M metagenome (GOLD analysis project Ga0182024, IMG submission 120480) | Permafrost microbial communities from Stordalen Mire, Sweden - P3-2 metaG (Illumina Assembly) | ecosystem: Environmental > Terrestrial > Soil > Wetlands > Permafrost | place: Sweden: Stordalen... | reverse complement strand
GGCAGACGCCGGCAGCCGGTCGAAATCCGAGTTCCTCGCCAACATGAGTCATGAGATCAGAACGCCGATGAACGGTGTATTGGGGATGACGGGTCTTCTTCTCGATACACCGCTCAATGAAGAACAGCGAAAATTCGCCGAGATCGTACGCGATTCTGGCGAATCGCTTCTCGGCATCGTGAACGACATCCTGGATGTCTCCAAGCTCGAATCGGGCAAGTTCGAGCTCGAATGCATAGACTTCGATCTCGTAAATTCGGTCGAGAGCGCGGTTGCGCTGATGGATGCGAAGGCACGGCAGAAGGGCCTCGATCTCGGCGTGTTCGTAGATCTCGCCGCACGCGGCGTCTATCTCGGAGACCCCACGCGTTTGCGTGAGGTTATACTCAACCTCATCGGCAATGCGATCAAGTTCACCGAGAAAGGTGGCGTCTCGGTGCTGGTGACTGTGCACAAAGTCGACGACCCGGCTACGGAACTTTCGCATTTGCGCTTTGACGTAAAGGATTCCGGAGTAGGGATTCCGGAAAAGTCTAGCGAGCGCCTCTTCGTGAAATTCAGTCAGGCGGACAACTCGGTGACGCGGCGGTATGGTGGAACCGGCCTGGGCCTCGCAATTTGCAAGCAACTCGTCGAACTGATGGGGGGGCAGATCGGTGTCTCCAGCCGCGTTGGCGTGGGGTCCACCTTTTGGTTCGAACTTTCATTGCCCCGATCCTCCGCGCACCTGCCCGACATGCGGACCCTGCCCGGCGAGCTGAAGAAACTGAACGTGTTGATGGTTGACGATCTCTCGATGAATCTTGAGATCCTCGGTCGCCAGCTTGGCGCTTACGGCATCAAGGCCACGGCTGCGGGAGACGCCTTCGACGGCTTCGCGCAACTTGAGCGCGCCTGGCGCAGCGGAAAGCCGTACGACATTGTATTCCTCGATCAAATGATGCCGGGAATGTCCGGCGAGGAATTGGCCTCGCGAGTCCGTTCGCATCATTCTCTCAACGGAACGAAGCTCGTCCTCGTTACATCTGCAGGAAGTTATGGCGTCAGCAAGGCTCTCGTCGCACTTCTCGACGCCCGATTGGACAAGCCGGTACGCCAGCACGAGCTTCTCGACTGCCTGGTCAGGCTGCATAGCGTGCCTTCGCATTCCTCGACAGTTCTGCACAAAATCGAAGGCCAGCTATCGGGGCCCAAAAGATCGTTGTCGCGACCGTTGCGAATACTTCTCGCGGAAGACAACAAGATCAATCAGATATTTGCGGTGGCCCTGCTGCAAAAGGCCGGTCACGCGGTCGAGTTGGTCGAAAATGGCGTTCAGGCCGTCGATGCGGTACGTCAGAACACCTATGACGTCGTGCTTATGGACGACCAAATGCCAGAGCTCGACGGCATCGGCGCTACGCGCCAAATTCGCCGGCTCTCGCAGCCGAAATGCGTCGTCCCGATCATCGCCTTGACGGCAAACGCGATGTCGGGTGCCGAGAGAGAATACCTCGAAGCCGGCATGGACGACTACGTTTCAAAACCTGTCCAGCCGGGCGTGCTTTTGACAAAGCTCGCTCTCATCGGCAAATCAATTGAGGAGAACCTGCCCCAGCCCGTCGCAAGCCTTGAAGCCCGGGTCGATGCCGCCGACCCCGAGGCCGACCTAAGGCGCGAGATACATGGACTCTGGGTACTCGACCTCGAGAAATTGTCAAGTTTGCAGGGCTTCATGCCGCTTTCGGCTGTCCGCGACATGTTGCGTCTGTACCTCCTCGACGCCGACAGTCACATGGCTTCCATCCGGACTCAGGATGCCCTGGGAGATGTTGAGGGCATGGCACGAAATGCCCACGTCATTGTAAGCACCGCCGGCAACATCGGCGCTTCGCAGGTTTGCGGACTTGCCCAACAATTATATTCTGCGTGCCAAAGCCCTGATAGCGAGATGATCAAGCATCTTGTCGAACTATTGAGCACCGCGAACGTGACGACATCCGATGCGATTCGGAACTGGCTGTACACCAGCGGATCGACAGGAGAATCGTCCGCGCGCTCCGCGGCGTAGGCACTTCAAACCTACGACCAAAGAGGCGCACTGCCGGCTCCGGTGCGGGAACTGACCGAACGCTGCGCGGCTCGCCACGTACGAGTTATTGGACTCCCTCGGGCGGCACTCGCTTTTGGTACAAATTTGTCTGGGCTAAAGGGCTCTGCCCAAACGACACCGCATCGCTCACCAACGCACTGTCCTGCCGCGGTAATCGAGATAGCGAAGCCCGGGCTTGCCGGCATTGTTGGCGATTACGTCCGCCACGCCCGAGATACTTTCGCTGACGCTCAGATCGGCGTGCGGCCCCCCCATGTCGGTGCGGACCCAGCCCGGCGCTATCGCGAACATTGCGCGCGGATCGGCGGAACGACGCGCAGCGAAGCTTCGCATCAGCGTGTTCAATGATGCTTTGCTGGCCCGATAAACCTCCCAGCCCGCGCTTTCATTGTCGGCCACGCTGCCAAGCCCGGACGACATGACCGCAATTGCGCCCGCGGCAGGGACTAGGTGCTGCAATGCTTCGACTGTGCGCATCGGGCTCAGGGCGTTCGTCACCATGATCCGGGGGAATTCCTCGGTGCTCACATCGGCGATTGTCTCGCGCGGATCATTGGCGACGCCAGCGTTGACGAATAAAATGTCTAAGCGGCGGCTCTTCAGTTTTGCGCGCAACGCGGCGAGCTGATCGGACCGGTTGATGTCGAGTTGCTCGATTTCGAGGTGGTCGCCATGGCTGTGTGCGAGACCGTTCAGGCCGGTTCGCACATTGCTGCGCACCGTTGCGATCACGCACCAGCCGCGCTTCAGGTACTCCTCCGCCAGCCCGAGGCCCAGTCCGCGCGACGCGCCGATGATGAGAGCGGTGTTCATGGCTGATCTCCTGCGGGTCGCCTCTATTGGTATCTCATGCTCGAAACACTGGAGAAAGGACGGGATCATCCGGGTTGCTGGTCAAACCGGACCTTCCATGACCTTCCAGATCCGTACACTGTCGGCCGCGCCGGCGGCTCCTTTGGCTTGCGGCACCCAGAATACGCGTTGTCATCCTCCATGCTGCGGGTTTATCTGGAGGCGACCGGAATTCGGTGGTGATGCACGGCCAGTAACGAGGAGCGAAAATTGACAACGGAACAACAGGTCTTCGATCTCAGCGCGCTTTGGGATGCACATTGCCGGCACGAGTTTGCTGCTCGCGATGTGGACGCGACCATGAAAACCATGGTGGACGAACCCTACGTCAATCATATCCCGACCATGACCGGCGGCGTGGGGCACGAACAACTGAAGCGCTTTTATACGCACCATTTCGTAAATTCGAATCCCGAGGACACAAGGCTGGTCCCGATATCACGCACAGTCGGCACAGACCGTGTGGTGGATGAGATGCTGTTTTGCTTTACCCATACGCGCGAGATTGACTGGATGCTGCCAGGCGTACCGCCCACCGGGAAGTATGTGGAGGTGCCGCTGATCGCGATCGTCTGTTTCCGCGACGGCAAACTCTATAACGAACACATCTACTGGGATCAGGCGTCGGTACTGGTACAGATCGGCAAGCTGGATGCAGCCACATTGCCGGTTGCAGGCATCGAAACCGCCCGCAAGCTTGTTGATAAAACCCTGCCGTCCAACACGCTCATGGCCGCCTGGGCGGACAGCGATGGCAAGCCGATCTAGCGTAAATTAAGCACTCAATTGTCGTTAGCTTATCTGGATGATGACTCCCATGCCCTCTCCCACGATCGCTCGCCGCAAAGGCTTCTATCACGAGGTAAAGGCCGGTAGAGGTGGTGGAACGAATGGCAAAGGGCGGCCTGGGTATTCGCGACGGCCATATGTACGCGCCGCGACTTATGGCCCGCCTCGGCCTGGCGATGGATCGTGGTGCGGTGCGGGTTTCGTTGGTCCACTACAATACGCCTGACGAAATGCATCGCTTCGGCGCCGCACTGATGAAAATCAGCAGCGGTCTCTAGCAGTGAAAGCCCGCACATGCGAACGAACCGGGGCCGCGCGACATTGGGCACCGCAGAACGGCTCAGTGCAAAACGTATCAACTACCGTGAGTTGGCTCGCGAGTGTGAAACTTGAGTTGCACCTGAATTCGCACTCGCTCCGAGGAAATCTGTGCCCGGCTGTCCAGCTCTCATCCATCAACCTGCATTACCCGGTCTCCGTGGTTTAGCTGAGGCCGTGGACGGTTTGGCGCACGCGGGTGTCGAAGAGCGGGGCGCAGTATTCAAGCGCGGGGAAGTAGTGGACTTCATCCTCGATCTTGTTGGCTAATCTTCGCCAGGCGGCATTAATGCTTACGGAAGGGTTCACCAAACAGCGAATGAGGTACGCAATTGAGTCATGCCGCAAGGTTGATATCTATCGCGACCGCCGTCCCGAAGCACGTCGTGCGGCAGGATGACGCCGCCCGAGCCGCGCGAAAAATGTTCGGCACGCGATATGACGCTTTCGACCGTATGGTCGGTGTATTTCACAACGCTGGTATCGACAAACGTCATGCGGTTCGTCCGATCGAATGGTACTTCGAACCTCGCAGCTGGAAGGAGCGAACGGCAGTCTACCTCGAGGAGGGTCGAGCGCTATTCATCGAGGCCGCGAAAAAGGCGCTCGGCAACGCATATCTGAAAGCGTCCGAAATCGATGCTGTCGTCACCGTCTCGTCAACAGGCATCGCAACGCCGAGCCTCCAGGCGCGTGCCTCGGAGGCGATGGGATTCCGCGCCGATGTCCAGCGCGTTCCGGTCTTCGGCGGGGGGTGTGCCGGCGGCGCTTCAGGTTTCGCTGTTGCCGCTCGCGTGGCCAAATCTCAACCGGACGCCAACGTCCTGCTTGTGGTCCTGGAGCTTTGGATGCTCGCATTCCGCCTGGACCAACTCACCAAGGCAAATATTGTCGCGACGGCACTTTTTGGAGACGGAGCGGCCGTGTGCGTCCTGCGCGACGGCGATGGCGGTATTGCGGAGGTCGAGGCCAGCGGCGAACACACCTGGCCCGATACGCTCGATATAATGGGCTGGGACCTGGATACGCAAGGCTTCGAAGTGATTTTTGCGCAGGCGATTCCGTCGTTTGCGCAGGCAAGTGTCAGGCCAGCAGTCTCTGGGATTCTCGGTCGCGCCGGGATTGGAATGAACGAAGTGGATCGCTTCATTTGTCATCCTGGCGGCACGAAGGTGGTGGCAGCTCTGGAGCATGCATTGGAAATCCCGCCGGGGATGCTCGACCATGAACGTGCCGTCCTTCGTGATTACGGCAACATGTCGGCACCTACGGTGCTATTTGTCCTCGACCTCGCATTGCGATCGGACCTGCCACCACGCTCCGTGTGGATGGCTACGGGTCCCGGTTTCCGCGCGAGCTGCGTTTCGCTGAAGAGAGCCGTTTGATCTATTCGATAGCCATTCTTGCATTCGTCACCATTGAACGGGTGGCGGAGTTGTTTCTGGCCAGGCGCAATACAGCGCGTTTACTCGCACGCGGTGCAAAGGAATATGCACCATCGCATTATCCGCTGATTGTTGCTCTTCATGCGGCATGGCTCGCCGGCCTGTGGTGGCTGGGCTGGGACCGCCAAGTTCAACCCGTCTGGCTTGCGGCTTTCGCTCTTCTGCAAACTCTGCGCGTGTGGGTGTTGGTCACTCTGGGAGAGCGCTGGACGACACGCATCATTATTCTGCCTGGCGCACCTCTGGTTAGAACCGGTCCCTACCGCTTCCTGAACCACCCCAATTATGTGGTTGTGGTCGGCGAAATAGCGACTCTCCCGCTCGCCTTCGATCTGCCACTATACGCATTGGCCTTCTCACTCCTGAATGAAGTTGTTCTTTGGAACCGAATTTCCGCTGAAAATGCAGCCCTTCGACGAGCGCCACATCTTGTCCAGTAACGAGGTGAGGCCACGCGCCAGTGCATGGGTGGGATTTGCCATGATGTGCGTCGGCATGTTCATGGCAATTCTGGATGTACAGGTAGTCGCAACTTCGTTGCCGACGATCCAGAGCGCACTCGGTATCCCGCGCGATCAGATGAGCTGGATTCAAACCGCCTATCTCATCGCCGAAGTAATCGCGATCCCGCTCACGGGATTTCTGACGCGCCTTCTCACCATGCGCTGGTTGTTCGTCATTTCAATCTCGATATTCACCTGCGCATCAATCGGTTGCGCGGCAAGCGGCAGCTTCGCGGTACTGCTGGCATGGCGCGTACTGCAGGGGCTTTCGGGTGGAACACTGATCCCGGCCGTCTTCACCGCCGTATTTCTGCTGTTTCCTGTGCGGCTGCAGGGGATCGCTACCACTATCGCCGGAGTGCTCGCGGTTCTTGCGCCAACGGTCGGCCCGATTGTCGGTGGCTGGATTACGGAGACTTATTCGTGGCACTGGCTCTTCCTCGTCAATGTTGCGCCGGGACTATTGTCGGCTTTGGGAGCGGCGCGGTCCCTGCAGGTCGAAAAGCCCGCGCTCGGCGAAATTCGGTCGCTAAACGTCATATCGATCGGATGTATGGCGCTTGCCCTCGCAACGCTGGAAATTGCTTTGAAGGAAGCGCCACAGCGAGGCTGGTTATCCCCGCTCGTTTGCGGCCTACTTGCAATCTCCCTCCTGAGCGGTGCTGCCTTCGTGCGCCGATCGCTAGGCCACCACAAACCGTTCGTCGAACTCCGGACATTGGCGAATCGCACGTTCGCGGTTGGTTGCCTGCTGAGTTTCGTGCTGGGCATCGGTCTGTTCGGATCGACTTATATGATGCCAGTGTTTCTCGCTTATGTGCGCGGTCACGGCGCAATGGAGATCGGCGAGATCATGCTAGTTACCGGCATCGCCCAATTGGCAACGGCGCCGGTCGCGGTCGCTCTCGAACGAAGGCTGGATGCGAGATTGCTGACGGCGGTTGGTTTCGCCCTTTTCGCGGTCGGCTTGGGTCTCAGCGCCTTTCAGACGCGAGAGACCGATTTCGCGGGAATGTTCTGGCCGCAGATAGTTCGTGGCGTGGCGATCATGTTCTGCCTGTTGCCACCGACGCGGCTTGCTCTCGGACAGTTGTTGCCTTCCAAAGTGCCGGACGCCAGCGGACTGTTCAACCTGATGCGAAATCTCGGGGGTGCAATCGGCATCGCGCTCATCGACAGCGTGATTTATGGACGCGCTCCGGTTCACGCACAGTCGATCATCGACCGACTCAAGCAAGGCGACATCGAAACGGCAAAAATGGTCGGCATTCCGCTCGCGTTATTCCGCAATCGTCCGGTGGGTCCGCTTGATGCCGACACACAAGCCATCCTCGCTTCCATGGTCAAGCATGCCAGCTTCACGCAAGCAATGAACGATGCATGGTGGCTGGTCGCCATTCTGACATTCGCCGGACTCTTGAGCGTGCCTTTTGCGCGCGTAAGCCGAACGAAACAAGACCCAATTCCTGTCGATGGGCGCGGCTGCCCATAATGCTCAACCTGAACAATCGACATCAATTTCTCATACGCGGAGTTGCGCTCCGCTGGTCTTTGGCGATCCCGAAACTGCGACGCACGGAGCGCGCTCCAGAAAGAGTTTCGCATTGTCGCGGAACTAGGCGGCCCTGACGGTCACGTCCGAAAATGGCCAGACTCGGCTGCGCCTCCCGTGCATAATCCGATCCATGATCAACGGCTTTCCCGCAGATGACGTCTGCTACCGCGCACTCTCGGCGCGCGATGCGCGGTTCGACGGACGATTGTTCGTCGGTGTGAAGACAACCGGCATCTATTGCCGGCCCATTTGTCCCGCGCGCACGCCGAAGCGGGAGAATTGCCGATTTTTTCCGAGCGCCGCGGCCGCGCAGACATCGGGCTTCCGGCCATGCCTGCGCTGTCGGCCCGAAATCTCTCCCGACGCTGCGGCCTGGCGCGGGACTTCAAATACGGTTTCGCGTGCTTTGGCGCTCATCGCCGAAGGCGCGCTCGACGGCGGCGAGTCCGGGGTTTCGACACTTGCCGATAAGGTCGGCGTCGGTGAGCGCCAGTTGTGCCGCCTGTTCGACAAGCATCTGGGCGTGCCGCCCATCGCCGTGGCGCAGACCAGGCGAATTCTCTTTGCGAAGCAATTGATTCAGGAGACGCGGCTTTCGATGGCGCAGGTCGCGGAAGTTTCGGGTTTCGGAAGCGTGCGCCGCTTCAACGACGCCTTCCAAAAACTCTATCGCCGCACGCCGCGCGATCTCAGGCTCCTGCGAAGTGCACCTTCGGAGCCTTCTCTTGTAACTTTGCGCCTCGGCTATCGTCCGCCCTACGACTGGGACGCGATCCTGTCTTTCTTCGCCGCGCGTGCGATCCCCGGTGTGGAAGTGGTCGAACATGGCCGTTACCGCCGCGCGATCGCGCTGGACGGAGCAACCGGCAGTGTCGAGATCGCGCGTGGCGAAAATTGCCTGGTGGCGACGATCCGGCTGCCGCAACTGGGCGCTCTTCTCTCGGTCGTCGGCCGGCTGCGCCGCATGTTCGATCTCGATGCCGATGTCGAAACGATTGGCGCGCATCTGTCTGGAGACGTGGGCCTCGCGCCGCTGATCGCGCGGCGGCCGGGGCTGCGCACGCCTGGCGCCTGGGACGGCTTCGAGTTCGCCGTGCGTGCAATCCTCGGCCAGCAGATCACGGTGCGGGGAGCGCGCTCGCTTGCGGGCAAGCTGGTCCAGCTTGCGGGTTCGCCCGTCCGACCCGAAGCAACGGGCCATGCGGCGCTGACACATGTCTTTCCTGCGCCCAAACAGCTTGCGGAAGCCGGTCTTTCGGACCTCGGCATGCCGCGCCCCCGAATCGCGGCGCTGCAAGCGCTTGCGCGCGCCGCTGTCGCGAATCCGAAGTTGCTCGAATCCAACGGCGCGGAAGACGACGTGCTGGCGCGACTACTCGCGCTGCCGGGTTTTGGCGAGTGGACCGCGCAATATTGGGCGCTACGCGCGCTTCGCGACAGCGATGCCTTTCCTGCGGCGGATGTGGGCCTTTTGCGCGCGCTCGCGACCAACGGCAAACGGCTGTCACCCAAGGCGCTGATGGAACGTGCGGAAGCCTGGCGGCCCTGGCGCGCCTATGCCGCGCAGCATCTGTGGACGGCTGATGGAGATCTGGGGAGCACTGCTTATGGCTGAACGAGAAAATCTTTACTTCGATCGGATCGAAACGCCGATCGGCAAGCTCGTCATCGTCGGCGACGCACAAGGCGCGATGCGCGTGCTCTCATTCGACGATGACGATCGGGACTGGCGGGCGGCTTGCGAGCGCCGTTTACCAGGTGCAGCGCTCACGGCCCGGCGCGATCCCTTCGGCCATGTCTCGATGCTGAAGGCCTATTTCAAGGGCGACATGGAAGCGCTCGGCAGGATTCCTGTCGTCTTCTCGGGCACGCCGTTCCAGAACAAGGTCTGGAAGGCGTTGCGGAAAATTCCCATCGGCACAACGACAAGCTATGGCGCGCTGGCGAAAAAGATCGGCGAGCCCAAAGCCGTGCGGGCTGTCGGTCTCGCGAATGGCTCCAATCCCATCGGCGTCGTCGTGCCGTGCCATCGCGTGATCGGCAGCGACGGCTCGCTCACCGGTTACGGCGGTGGGTTGCCACGCAAGAAGTGGCTGCTCGACCATGAGGCGCGACATTGCGCGCCGCAATTCCGTCTGGAGGCCTCCGCGTGAGTGCATCTGAAAGGGCGCGGCAGTTCGGAGATCTGCATCGCGACGGGCTGCTCATCCTGCCCAATGCCTGGGATGCGGGCAGCGCGCGGATCATCGAATCCGCAGGCGCGAAAGCAATCGCCACCTCGAGCGCCGCCGTCGCGTGGTCGCACGGATATCCTGACGGCGAGGCTTTGCCCAAGGAGGTATTGCTCGCGACTCTGCGCGAGATCGTGCGCGTGGTCGGCGTGCCGGTGTCGGCGGACATCGAGGCGGGTTACGCACACGACGCCGATGCTGCGGGCAAATTCGTAGAGCAAATTCTCGACGCGGGCGCGGTGGGCGTGAACATCGAGGACGGGCGCGATCCGCCGGATATGTTGTGCGCCAAGATCGAGCGGCTCCGAAGCGTCGCCGAACGCAGCGGCGCGGAGCTGTGGATCAATGCGCGGGTGGATGTCTATCTGCGCCAGCTCGCGGAGGGCGAAACAGCCTACAATGAGGTTGTTACACGAGCACACCGTTACGCCCAGGCGGGCGCCAGCTCAATCTTCGTTCCGGGTGCAGCCGACGAGGTTCTGATCGGCAATCTGGTGCGGGATGTGAGACTTCCTCTCATTGTTTTGGCATGGCCTGGTCTTCCCGATGGGGCGAAGCTGAGGGCGCTGGGTGTGCGGCGGCTGAGCGCGGGAACGGGCCTCGGCAAGGTTGCGCTCGGCCGGATCCGCGAACTGGCCGAGGCGTTTCTGCGGGAGGGCCGATCTGCGCTTTTCGCGGAGGGTCCGGCCAACGTCAACACGCTGATGCGTCGCGATTGATCTGATATCGTCGTCTCGCAAAGGAGACCGCCGATGGCGCTCGAAATGCGCGAGGTTTGCGAGCGCTGCAGCGCCCCTCTGCCGAAGGACAGCGGCGACGCGCGTATCTGTTCCTTCGAATGCACCTTTTGCGGCGCGTGTTCGGAAACGATGAGCAATCGCTGTCCCAATTGCGGCGGCGAACTTCTGCCCCGCCCGCGGCGGATCGCCAAGTGACTTTAATGCGTTGAATTGAAATCGTGACCAGGCAGAGATCCATTCGTATTATCGTCGGTCTCCTGCTCTCGCTCGGCGTTGGTCTTCTGCCACTTGGCGCCTGGGGCCGCACCCATAGCTGGCTCGGCCGACTGGTCGGAAACGAAGTCCTGTGGTGGGTCGCTGTCGTCATCATTCTGCTCTACGTCGCGTTCGCGGAGCGGCGGCCCTTCGCCTCCATCGGTTTCCGCAAGCCGACGATCCTCGATCTCGTTCTCGCGGTGATCGCCGGCATTCTGATGGTTGCCGGGACTGTCTTTATCTACAGCATCGTATTTCCGGCCCTGCATCTGACGATGAACGCCGGCACGATACGCTACCTTCTCGAGACCCCGTTCTGGTACCGGCTCATGCTCGTAACCCGCGCGGCCGTCGCCGAGGAATTGCTGTTCCGCGGCTATCCGATCGAGAGGATGGGCGAACTCGTCGGCAGCCGCATGCTCGCTGCGCTCGTGTCCTGCGCTGTTTTCACGTACGCGCATCTGGCGAACTGGGGCGTGGCCCAGCTGATCGTCGCCGGTTATGGCGGCGTGGTGCTGACGGCGCTTTATCTCTGGCGTCGCAATCTCTGGGCCAACATGCTCGCCCACTGGATTGCCGATGGCGCAGGCTTTCTGCTCCCGCATGGCTGAGCGTCCGGACCAGGCCTCACTTGAGAGGAGAATGCTTGTGTCCTAACGTCGGATCGAGCAGGAGGAGCGCACCATGCGAAGATTCATCATCGAACGCGATATTCCAAAGATCGGCAGCGCCGAGCGCGAGGCGCTGAGGGGTGCCGCGCAGAAATCGAATTCGGTGCTGGCAGAGCTGGCGCCCGACATTCAATGGGTCGAGAGCTATGTCGCGGCAGATAAGACGTTTTGCGTCTATCTGGCGAAGGACGAGGCAATCATCCGCAAACACGCGGAAATGAGCGGTTTTCCGGCGACCACAATCACCGAAGTGTCGAAGACGATTGATCCGACCACGGCGCGCGCCTGATCGCGGTTTGACCTTCCGGTTTCGTTGCGTGTTCATTCACGCAGCTATGGCAGGCGCGTGAAGTTGTCCGCACTCCAGCCTTGGCCGCCATCAGCGCGATGAATTTATGGACGCTGTCCCGCAGATCCCGTCCTATACGCCCTTGAAGCTTTGAGAACCGGAGGCTTGCGCGAAAGCCGCCTCAAGCCGTCGGCGGCAGCCACGCCGACGGCGTTCGTCAATTCGTGCTGCGTCGCTTGCCAGGCCGAAAAGGTGCGCCGCAACGTCTGGCGTCCTCGCGCGGTGATGGAGGCGACGCGCGCGCGAGCATCCTCTCCCGATCCAATCCGCACGAGCGACTGCTCCCCGGCTACGGCGAGGTTGCGCGTAAGAGTGGTGCGGTCGACGCCGATGAATTCCGCGAGCGCGCCAATGGGCTGAGGGCCCTTGAGCGCGAGTGCGGCCAGAAGCGTGAACTGAGTCGCTTTGATGCCGTGGGGGCGTAGAGCCGTATCGAACCGGCGCGTGATGGCGCGCGCGGCGCGCCGCGACGCCAGGCAAAGACACTGCACGGTCTCGAACAGGTCTGGCTCGACGGTCATGGAACGTGTGCCGGTATCTGCACCTCCATCCATTCCTGCCGGCTAGGCGCCCGGAATCGGCATAACCGGCATGATCTCCACGGATTCGCCCGGAAAGATCGTGAAGTGCGGATGCTTCTCGAACAATCTGGCGGCCGCCTCATGCGAGTCTGCGCGAACCACCATGAAGGCACCCATCTCATTGCTGGTATCTTCGACGCCGTGTTGCGTGACGTTTTTGGTCCTGCCCAGCGGTCCGCCCATCGCCACAACCGCGGCATGATGGTTTTCCATCCAGGCTTTCCAGGCAGCCATTCCCTCCTGTTCCTTTGACCGACGTTCCCCTTCCGGAAGGGCAGTCCACGCCGCCATGCGTGGGCCGGTCTTGCTGCCAAGGAAAACGGCGAGAAATGTATTGGGCGTTGTCATGAAGGATTCCTTTTCTTTACGTGTTGCAGATCAATGCAAAAGCCCGGTGACTTTCGAACAGCTCCGGCTCGGGGATCCACAGAAAGAGTGTAGATACACCTATCTGCGCCGTCAAGTCACGCCAACACGCGCACGTCAACTGCGCTTCAATTCACGGTCCGCGAGATACTGCGTGCAACGCTGGCTTCAGCGCACGGCGCCAGGGAGCGCACCGTAGCCGCCATAATGCTGATCAGGGCCGGGCGAATTTGAGGATGAACTGATCCGTCCTGAAGCGGAGCGCAGGCGTGACGACCGTTTTCGTGTGATCGTCGGCCGGATTGCGGAGCAGGTCGCTCTCGCCCAGGAGCTTGAATCCCGCCGCGGTCACTTCCTTGATCACTGTCGCCTTTTCGATGCGATGAAGCTTGGGTGAATCGCCTGCTCCGGATCCCGGTGCCGCGGCATGATCGACGATGAGATAGACGCCGCCCGGCTTCAACGAGTTGAAGACGAGCTTGTTGAAGCGCGCCATGTCGACATAGGCGTATTTCGGGATATGCAGGTCGTGATAGTTGTTGGTGGTCCAGAACAGATCGACCTTGTCGGGCAAATGGAAAGTGCCGAGCGGCGCGAGATCGAGTTTGACGTTGCCCCGTCCGGGCTCGCTCAGCACCGCCTTCGTGGAAGCGATGTTGTCCTTCCCCCAGGTCGTCGTTTCGAGGGCATAGATTTTTCCGTTCGGACCGACAACGTCGCTGAGCATGCGGGTGTAGTAGCCGCCACCCGGCAGAAACTCGCCGATCGTTTCACCGGGCTTCACGTCGGCATAGGAGAGGATCTCGGCCGGCTTTCTTCTCTCGTCGAGCTTGCGGTCGTCGGCCGGCCGGGAGGGATCGGCGACCGCCTTGGCGACCGGTACGGCGGCCGAGGCCGCAGGTGCCGCGAGAATGGCCAGCGCGATCGAGAATGCCGCGATCAATATGCGCGTCGTCATGAGATTCCCCTCTGCGCAAGTTCGGCATTCTAACTTGGGGCACCGGAGCAGGCATACACGATGGCGTGACTGGATCATGCAGGGCATTTGCCCCGAAACACGGAAGATCATCGCGCTCGCGGCGGTACCACATCCCGGAATTTCTCGAAACCTTTCCATGCAGGCTTGACGGGCTCGCAGTCCGCTTTCGGCAGATAGATCGATTCCTCCTTCAGTTCGAGATGAGGAATGTACCGCGGGCAATTGGGGAAAATGTGCTCCGCAATCACCCGCACGAGCACCTGCGCGCCCGGCATGTCGGCCAGTGCGGCATCGTCGAATGAGATTGCGGTGCGGCCGTTGACGCGCAGCCGTCCGCGCTTTTCACCGACACGGATGAAGAGCAGCCCCACATTCGGGTTCACACGCAGATTGCCAAGGCTCTTGAACATTCCGTTGCCGTCGTAATCCGGAAACGCAAGCTGGTCCGGCGCAACGACTTTTACAAATCCCGGCGATCCACCCTTGAACGAGCAATCTGGCCGACCTTCGAGATCGGCCGTCGCCAGAAAGAAGAACGGCACGCTTTCGATGAAGGCGCGATCGTCGTCGGTGAAACTGGTGCGGCGCGTGTGCTCGAACAGGCGGTCGGCGAGGGCGCGGCTGCCGAAGCGATCCTGCACTTCGCGATTTCCCGCATGGTACATGCCCCGTCCTCCCACCCGAATGCGCAACGCGATTATACTCCGGTTCCGGTGGCGCAGCCGCTCCCGCCGCGCTGCGATTGTGGCGAACCAGAGGCAATGGCCTGCCCGGAACCCGCGTCGGCGCGGAACGGGCGGTTGGCCTTCGCGTTCTATTCTTGTCGAGCGGGCAGAGGAGAAAATCATGACATCTTTGCCGCGAAAGTTCCCGACGCTCGGCGCCGCGATCGGCGCTATTATGGTTTCGGCCGCACTGGCAGGCTGTGCGACCGAAAAGCCTGCGCCGCCCCCAGCCCCGGCAGCGGAACCGGCACCGCCGCCGTCCACCAGCTATCAATCGTCCGAAACGCAGCAATCCCAGCAACCGGCTCCGCCGCCGGCGTCCAGTGGTTCGATGTCGGGCGGGGCCACGTCTGGCGGCTCGGGAAGCCCCCAGTAACCTTCCACGCCGAAGGAATCGGATGACGATTGGATAGCTGGCGCTATCCAGTCGATCATCGATCAAGGAATTAATGGTGGGAAGGCACCGCGGAGCAGAAACGCCCCGCGGTGCGCCTTTGGGAATAACCGGCCGGCGTTCTTCAATGGTACACACGCGGTCGGCGGTGGCCGCGTTTATATCGGGCGCGCCTATTCCGGCGCCGTGAGGACGATTTCCACATCAACGGCGGGGTCGTAGAGGCGGCGCACTTCGACTCACGATGCGGCGTGCAAGGATGTTCCGTAATATGCCCGGCGGATATTCTTGTTGCGGATAAGAGTGTCAAGATCCGTCGTGAATACATTTCTCCCCTGGAGACGCCACGTACCACCAAGTGTGATCATTCAAAGAATTCTTCGTCTGCCCGCTTGATTGTCAGCGTTTCCTCAATGCGGCACCCAACGCCATGGCGAATCATCAATCGCGTCATTTGACTGCCATCGATTAGGACAATTCGCTTGCTCAAATGCTCCGCAGTCTCTCGTGCGGAAGCCGAAAATGTGGAGGTTGTGACGAATAGTCCTTTACTGGCCTTAAATCGATCCAGACTCCCAAAAAAATCTCTTATGGCGCTAGGCCCAACGTTATTGCCGTCCGCGTAACGCTTTGCCTGCACGTAGATTCGATCAAGGCCTAGCGGGTCCTGATCAATCACCCCATCGACTCCTCCATCTCCGGGCCCCCCAACGAGCGCCTTGTCGAGATCAGTTACGGAACCACCGTATCCCATGGCCACGAGCAGCCGAACGACGACGCTTTCGAAGAATGCGGGGGTGCTCACGCGAATACGTTGAAGTAGCTCTTCGGCAAGAGCAGTCTCCAGTTGCCGGTGTGCATTCCGAATGACTTCATCCGGCGTCAGGGCAATCGCAGATTCTGGGGGGGGGGGGGGGGGGGGGTGGCCCAACCCCCGGCAATTCTTTTTCCAGCTTCCGAAATTTTAGAAGTTGCTCTGCGAAAGAGGGCGCTCCCTTTTCCGTGGTTTTCTTCCACTTCCTTCCCCCGGGCGCGGGGGGCGTCCGTGTGGGGGGGGGGGGGGGGGGGAGTTGTGTTCGCAAGCCCAGGCAATTCTTGTTCAAAGTCGCGAAATTTCTGAAATTCCGGAAAGCGCGTGAGAAATTTGATGTCAATCCGGGAAGGAGGCGAGAGAAGCAATTTCCGACCACGATCGGTGATACAAAAATGCGCGCGTTTCGTCAGCTCGATTAGCCCAGCTTTGCCCAAGTAGCTCTTAGCCCAGTGGACGCGATTGGCGAAAGTTGTCTGCCGTCCGGAGGGGAGTAAATGTGAGCGTTCGTCCGGCGTCAGGCCGAATTCCGTCGCCAAACGTTCCACTGCCTCCGAAATCCGGATCTCCCCCTCCGAAGCTAGCTTCAGCACGGGGAGCATTAAACTTTGGAAATCAGGAATCGCCAAGTGACCGACCTCGAATCGGAATATTGAGGTCTACCATTACGGCATTAGTATGAGAATTTCATGCGATAGATATGAGCCTTCGGGGCCGCTGGGATTCAGCTATGGTATTGTCCGCCAGACCCGCCGTATTCACTAAAATCTGAAGTCCCTCCCAGTTGGGCGGCTGGCCCATCGCGAATCCACCAGCTAATGTTCTAGCGATTGCTTGCCTCAGCTGACGCACGCCGCTGTGTATCCCAAGGGGAATTCCATGCTTCGCCTCCGCACGCTTTGCCTCGGCGCTGCCACCGCGCTTATGTTCGTCGCCGTGTCTCCACCTCTCAAAGCCGCGCCGACCGCTCCATCCGCGAACCCGTTCGCGGAGACGAGCCCGTTGCCGCTGCAGGCGCCGCCGTTCGACCGCATCAAGGACAGCGACTACCAGCCGGCCTTCGAGGAGGCGATGAGGCAGCAGATCGCCGAGATCGAGGCGATCGCCGACAATCCCGCGCCGGCCACGTTCGACAACACCATCGAGGCAATGGAGAAGTCGGGCCGCATGCTCGACCGCGTGAACCTCACCTTCTCAGGCGTAGTCCAGGCCAACACCAACGACACGCTCGACAAGGTGCAGACGGAAGAGGCGCCGAAGCTCGCCGCCCATCAAGATGCGATCTATCTGAACCCGAAGCTCTTCGCGCGCGTAAAGGCGGTTTATGATGCGCGTGACTCTCTCAAGCTCGATCCGGAATCGCTGCAGCTCCTCAAAATCTATTACATGCAGTTCGTGCATGCCGGCGCCAATCTGTCGGATGCCGACAAGGCAAAATTGCGCGACCTGAACAAACGCGATGCTTCTCTGGAGGCCGCGTACCAGCAAAAACTCGTGGCCGCCGCCAAGGCAGGTGCGCTGGTGGTGGACAACAAGGTGGCGCTTGCAGGGCTGAGTGACCAGGAAATCGCCGCGGCCGCGCAGGGCGCAAAAGCGCGCAAGCTCGACGGCAAGTTCGTGATTCCGCTGCAGAACACGACCCAGCAGCCGACACTCGCCTCGCTGACCGACAGGAGAGTACGCGAGAAGCTGTTCGACAGTTCCTGGACGCGCGCGGAGAAGGGCGACAAGAACGACACGCGCGCCACGATCGAAGAGCTCGCCAAAATCCGCGCCGACAAGGCGAAGCTGCTCGGCTATCCGAACTATGCCGCCTACGTGCTCTACGATCAGATGGCGAAGACCCCCGAGGCGGTGCTCAGATTCATGGAGCAGCTCGCTGCCCCGACGCGGGCGCAAGCCGCAAGGGAAGCAAAGGACATTCAGGCCCTGATCGACAAACAGGGCACGCTTTTCGATCTCAAGCCCTGGGACTGGGAGTTCTATTCCGAGCAAGTGCGCAAAGCGAAGTTCGACATCGACGAGAAGCAGATCAAGCCCTATCTCGAGCTCAACAACGTGCTGCAGAACGGCGTCTTCTACGCCGCGAACAAGCTCTACGGACTGACGTTTAGGGAGCGCAAGGACATCCCCGTCTATCAGCCGGACGTGCGTGTGTTCGACGTGTTCGACAAGGACGGTTCGCAGCTGGGCCTGTTTTATTTCGACTATTTCAAGCGCGACAATAAATCCGGCGGCGCCTGGATGTCGAATTTCATGGAGCAGTCCAAGCTGATTGGCACCAAGCCGGTCATCTACAATGTCGCAAACTTCACCAAACCGGCTCCAGGCCAGCCTGCGTTGCTGACTTTCGACGACGTGACGACCATGTTCCACGAATTCGGCCACGGGTTGCATGGCCTGTTCGCGAACCAGACCTATCCGTCGATTTCGGGCACGAGCGTGGCGCGCGATTTCGTCGAGTTTCCCTCGCAGTTCAACGAGCACTGGGCGCTGTATCCCGAGGTGCTGAAGCACTACGCGGTCGATTACAGAACCGGCAAGCCGATCCCGCAGGTGCTGATCGACAAGATCAAGAAGGCGGCGAAGTTCGACCAGGGTTACAAGCTGGGCGAAGTGGTGGCCGCAGCCGAGCTCGACATGCAATGGCACATGCTTTCGGGTGATTCGCCCAAGGAAGACTGTGACGCGTTCGAGCCGCAGGCGTTACGCGCGGCGAAGGTGGATTTCCCGGACGTGCCACCGCGCTACCGCTCGAGCTACTTCCTGCATATCTGGGCGAACGGCTACGCGGCCGGCTACTACGCCTATCTGTGGACGGAGATGCTCGACGACGACGCGTTTGCCTGGTTCAAGGCGCATGGTGGCTTGACGCGTGAAAACGGCGAGCGCTTCCGCAAGCTGATCCTCTCGCGCGGGCATAGCGAGGATTACGGGCCGATGTTCCGCGCCTTCTACGGCAAGGATCCTGAAATCGGCCCCATGCTCCAGCACCGCGGCCTGGCGCCTGGCGGGGATTGAGGGGTACCCCTCACTCACGCTGAGGTGATTGATAGTCCCCGTTCTTGAGCCCTCTCCCACAAGGGGAGAGGGGAAGTTTCCTCCTGATTTTCCAGCGCCGATGCACGATTCCGATTCCCCTCTTCCCTAGCGGGAGAGGTATGCAGATACGGGCGGCGAATTCTGCTCAGTCGTGCGTGAGGGGTCCCACGGGCGAGGCGGATCAGTTCGGCTTCAACGGCGTCGCGGTCGCGCCGGGAGCGGGTTTCTGGATCGCGTGGGCGCGGCCGTCGGGCTTGCCGAATTCGGGGCGGCAATGGCCGTCGACATGCGCGCCGGAATCGATCCGCAGATCCTGATGGATGACGTCGCCGCTCATATGCGCGGTGCTGGTGAGCACCACCTT
>Ga0182024_10010303_pt1 | contig 19062 bp, 16 predicted proteins | sample P32metaG_FD_120480 | JGI IMG/M metagenome (GOLD analysis project Ga0182024, IMG submission 120480) | Permafrost microbial communities from Stordalen Mire, Sweden - P3-2 metaG (Illumina Assembly) | ecosystem: Environmental > Terrestrial > Soil > Wetlands > Permafrost | place: Sweden: Stordalen... | reverse complement strand
ATGATCGAGAATGTCGGTCGCATGGCGGGAATGCCGATGGGGCCGCTGGAAGTCATGGATTCGGTGGGCGTCGATACGGCGCTCAAGATCACGCGCGAGACGCGCAAGGAACTGGGCGCTTCGGGCACGGACGCCGCGGAAGAGTTGCTGACATGGCTGGTCGAGAAATCGAACCGGCCGGGCCGCAAGACGGGCAGGGGCTTCTACGATTACGACGCGAAAGGAAAACGCTCGCGCCTGTGGCCCGACCTCGTTGCCTCGCGCAGCGGCGAATGGCGCACCGATGCGGATGTCGAAGAGATGAAGGCGCGCTTTCTCACCATCCAGGCGCTGGAAGCCGCGCGCTGCTTCGAGGAGCACGTGATCACCGATCCGCGCGATGCCGATGTCGGCGCGATCCTCGACTGGGGCTTCGCGCCGTTCACCGGCGGGCCGGTGTCTCTTATCGATACGCTGGGCGCCGCCGCTTTCGTCGCGCGATGCGAAACCTTCGTCGCGAAATTCGGCGAGCGCTTCCGGCCCAACCGGCTCCTGCGCGACATGGCGGAACGCAACGAAACCTTCTACGCCCGCTTCGCTCCGGAGAAGCAGGCCGCGTGAATGAGCGAAAGCGATTCACGGCACGAAAATCACAGAGAAGGAATGATTTAACGCAGAGGACGCGGAGGATGCACAGGGGACGCAGAAAAATCATTGCGCGCCAAAGGCGCGCGATTCTTACCTCAGCGTCCTCCGCGCAACCTCTGCGTCCTCTGCGTTAGAATGTTTTTCTCGACGGGAACAAGGGTCATGAACTACGAACAGATATCGACAACGCTGAAGGACAACATCCTTACGCTGACGCTCAATCGGCCTGAGAAGCTGAATGCGTTCACGCGCGTCATGATGAGCGAGATGATCGATGTGTTTGAACGCGCGAATGCGGACGACGAAGTGCGCGCGATCGTGGTCACGGGTGCCGGTCGCGCTTTCTGCGCGGGGGCCGACCTGTCCGCAGGCGCCGAGACTTTCAATCGCAACCGGAGCGAGCCGGGAAGCGATGCCGAAATCGATCTCAGCGACGAGCGCTTCCGCGACGGCGGTGGACGCCTTACGTTGGCCATCTACGAATGCCTGAAGCCCGTCATCGCAGCGGTGAACGGGCCGGCGGTCGGCGTGGGCGCGACGATGCTGCTGGCGATGGACATCCGCATCGCAAGCGACGACGCCCGCTTCGGCTTCGTTTTCGCGCGCCGCGGCATCGTGCCGGAAGCCTGTTCGAGATGGTTCCTCCCGCGGCTCGTGGGCATGCAGCAGGCACTCGACTGGTGCTATTCCGGCCGCGTCTTCGATGCGCAGGAAGCGCTGCGCGGCAGGCTCGTGAAGGAAGTGGTGAAGCCCGAAGAGCTTCTGCCGCGCGCCCATGCACTCGCTGCCGAAATCCGCGACAACACCGCGCCCGTCTGCGTCGCGCTCATTCGCCAGATGATGTGGCGCCTCTCCGCGCTCGATCACCCGATGGAAGCACACAAGATCGACAGCCGCGGCATCTACGCCCGCGGCAAGTCCGCCGATGTGCGCGAGGGCGTGACAGCGTTCCTGGAGAAGCGCGCTGCGAAATTTCCGGACAAGGTCTCGACGGAAATGCCGCAGTTCTTTCCGTGGTGGAACGAGCGGACATATTCGTGAACCTTATGAATTGTGTTATTCCACCTCGACTGGGCAATTCATGCAGAAGAATCTGAGCGCTCTCATCGTGGGTGCAGTGCTGTTTGCATCTGCACAAGCTCTCGCCGACGACAGTTCGGCGGCGCTGGGGGCGGGCGGGCTGGTGCTTGCGCGGTCGGCGGATGTGCGCATGGCGGCGGAGGAGCTGAGGATCGGCCCGCGCGATGTGTCGGCGAAGTTTACCTTTGTCAATGACGGCAAAACCGACATCGACACTATTGTCGCGTTTGTGCTGCCGGATATCGATACGAGCAGGTTTTCCGAGGAGCCGCTCGGCGCCACGACGAAGGATCCGGTCAATTTCGTCGGATTCGAAATCGTCGAGAACGGCAGGAACGTGCCGTTCGAGACCGAACAGCGGGCTTTCTACAAGGGCCGCGACGTGACCGCCGTCCTGCGCGGCGCGGGCGTGCCGCTCAACATCGTCGATCCGGCCTTCGTGAAAACGCTCGACGCGCTTTCGCCCGCGAAGCGCAAGCTTCTGCAAGCTGCCGATCTCGTGGACGCCGAGAGTGGCGAGGGTTTGCATCCGCACTGGACGGTGCGCACGCGCTTCTTCTGGCAGCAGAAATTCCCGGCCGGGCGCGCCATCGTGCTCGACGAGCGCTATCATCCCGTCACGGGCAAGGCGCTGTTCGGCGCGAGTGAACTCAAGCCGGACAACGAAGACGGCCGTTACTTCCTCACGAATTTCTGCATCGATCCTTCCGCCCAGCGCTCCCTTGCACGCATGATCGCGGACAAAACCCGCGTCGATCCGCAGAACGGCGGCTATATCACCGCACTGACCACCGACTACGTGTTATCGACCGGGAACAACTGGAAGGGTCCGATCGGGCATTTCCGTCTCGTGCTCGACAAGCTCGAGCCCGGAAATGTCCTCTCGCTCTGCTGGGACACAGCACTCGCGCGCAAGCGTCCCGCGACGTTCGAGAGCACGCGCGAAAGCTTCGCGCCGAAAGGCGATCTCAAAATTCTGGTGTTGCAGCAGGCCCCCCGCTAGCGGGTTCGGCTGCCGATCAGTGCCGGTGCCCGATGAGCATGTGAATTACGCGCATCATCCAGCCCGAGCCGCGGCGCGCAAGAGGAGCGGGCTCTGCCGCCCTTCCGTAGCGTCCACACACAAGGTGACCTAACATCGACATACTCCGATGCCGCCTCCAGACGTACACGGACGATACGCCCGTTGGCGCGCGGCCACAACGGCAATCCGCCCGCATCTATCACCATGTGGGGAGAAGCGTTAACGGTGCATTAAGAGTGCCGGATGGCGTCGGCCGTTCCATGAACAGCGCGTGAAGCTTGTTCGACAAGCGATGCTTAGTGCGATCCGGGCACGGGATCGTGGATGGGATTGTCGCCAGGTGAAGCGCTGGGCTCCATGTCGGTGCGCCTGCAAATCTGAAAGCCGCTGCTCCATCCCGCGCGATAGGTTTCGTCGCTCTTGTACAGCGACGTGTCCCCGACGGGACGATCGCGCAGATCGGCGCCCTGGTCCGTTGCGGCCGCGCAGCCATCCTCATAGCCTTCTCTGTAATCCGGACTGTTGCGGGTGGCGCGATCCCTGGCGCTGCCGAAGATCGAACATCCGGCGAGGACAAGCGCGAGCGCCGCGAGACAGAAGGAGCGGCGCGCATTCCTGCAAGACGATGTCATTCGGGGCCGCTCGCGGATCCCACGATGGCGCGGATCGCGTCGCCGCACGAAATCATTCCCACCACCTTGCGCGACTCCTTCTCGACCACGGGCAGCGCGGACGGGTTGCGGCAGATGAGACGGATGGCTTCGATCTCGGACGTCTCGGGATCGAGCGCTGCAGCATTGCGATCGGCCACGTCGGCCACACGCAGGTTTTTCACTTCCTGGAATTTGCGCCGCAGCTGCTCTGGATCGTCGCCGATGAAGCGCAGATTGGCCATGAGATTGCCGGCGAGCGCCACGCGCGGCACGAGCAGGCTCAGGAGATCGCCGATGCCGAACATGCCAGCATAGTGGCCGTCACCATCGACCACCGGAAGATTCATCTGGCGTTGCGCAACAAGCGCGCCCGCAGCATCCGCCACGCTCGCGTTGTCGCGGATGGTCGGCGGCGATTTGGTCATGATGGCGGCACAGCTCATCGGGAACCTCCGCATGCGTGGGAAGGAGTGCTCTATCGCGGGCACCGAGGAGCCGCAAGCAGAGGAGCCATGTGGAGGCGAAAGAAGGAAATTTCACAATGAGACAGTGAGGCAGTGAGAACGACTGCGCGCCAGACGCGCGTGGTCCTTCTCACGGGCTCAGAAAAAACTCGATCCCCGCCTTTCTTTTCCTCCCCCAACGTGAGGGAGGTGGCCCGAAGGGCCGGAGGGGGGAGTGACTGCACGCGCCGTCCCCCTCGGCCTCGCGGAGTTTATCCTCCGGCCGCGCTTCGCGCGGACCGGGGGGCTCGGCACCTCCCCCATGTTGGGGGAGGAAAGAAGGGCGCGCGCGCTTTGCTCTGCTTCGATATCCGCTTTGACCTGCGCGAGGCTGCGCTGAGCTGAGTCCTGCATCGCCCCGAATATGTCCGAAATTGCGTACAGCGCCCCCTGTTGTTTGCAATCGATGTTCGGCGAATGCAGTTCGGGATCACGCGGCATCAGCAGGGAGATGAAGCCGATCCAGAATACGGCACAAAAGAGCGCTCGAATCATCATTCCGTTGGGGCCCGATCGCGGCCGGACCGTTTTGAGACGTTTTCCATTTACCCGTAAAATCCAAAGCAACGCCTTGACGTCCTTCGGGGACCTCGTTGGTCAAAATCCGGTTACCCGTTCCGATACATTCCGATTGGATCGCGCGTCCCTCTGGAAATTCGTCAGGAGCAAACCGGATCGCCGGAAAAATGGTTGTGGATGGATTTGAAAAAAACCTGCAATGCGCGGGTCTGTACGCGGGAACCCCTCACCTACGCTTGAGCGGTTGACAGACTTCGTGCTTGAGCCCTCTCCCGCAAGGGCAGCGGGGACTCCGCGCGCTGATTAATCGGTGCCAATTCAGCACTCCGAATCCCCTCTCCCCTTGTGGGAGAGGCGCTTAGGAGGCAACGGACAACACGTTACGTGCGTGGGTGAGGGGGCGCCGCGCTGCGCACGTGATTGCAACTTGTCCGTATCGTTAACAGTCGATGAATCTTCCTGCTTCAAAAAACTTGCGGATTAACGAACGAAACCTGCGGTTATTCAACCTTCGTTAAGTTTGCGCGGCCAAGGTGTTGCGCGAAATGCAAGTCCCGAACGGAAAATCGGTCCCGAGTCGCGCGCGAGGAAACGCGGGCACGGTCGCGCGCGATCTTGTGCATGCGCGGCGGCGCTTTGCGATAGTGCAGGTCGCAAAAGCTGCGCTCGGCGCGATGTTGTGGCTTGCCTTTGTCGCGCTCGTCGGCAAGCCAGATCTGATGGAAACCGTCGCGCTCGCCGGATTCCTCGCGCCCTGCGTGCTCGCGCTGCTCGCAATCCTCGGCATGTCGCTCGACATTCTCGAATCGGCCTCGCTCGCCTGCTTCGCTGGGCTGATCGGCTACATGGCCGGAATCACCGGCGGCATGCATTCGCCGCTCATCGTGTGGTTCGCGCTGGTGCCGGCGGAAGCGGCACTCGCGGGCGGACGCAATGCCGTCCTGCGCGCCGCCGTGTCGGCTGGACTGGCGCTCTGCGCGGTCGCCGCGATCGAATCGGTGCACGGATTGCCGCCGTCGCGGCTCGTGGCGCCGGCGTGGCAGATCTATGCGGGCTCGGTGCTCGCCGCGATCGTGCAATCCGCGGTCATCGCCATCGCCGCGCAGGACCGCCGCCGCGCCTCCGATCTCGCCGCGGCGGAAGGCGCGGCCATGTACCGGTTCCTCGCCGATAACGCGACCGACCTGATCACGCGGCACGGATCGGACGGCCGCATCCGCTTCGCGAGCCCCGCGGCGACGCGCCTGCTCTCCGTCGCGCCGGAGGCGCTGGAGGGCGCTGCGCCCGCCTCGCTCGTGCATCCCGACGATCTGAAAATCATGCAGTCGGCCTTCGTCGAAGCAAGCTATTTCGGCCGCGCGGCGACGGCGGAAGTGCGCTTCCGGCGCCAGGACGGCAGCGTCGTGTGGACGGAGATGCGCTGCCGCCCGGCGCGCGCCATGAACGGCAAGATCGCCGACATCGTGGCGGTGACGCGCGACATTTCCGAACGCAAGGCGAACGAGCGCGCGCTCATCGCCGCGCGCGACATGGCCGAACAGGCGAGCCGCGCGAAATCGCGCTTTCTCGCCAATATGAGCCACGAGCTGCGCACGCCGCTCAACGCCATCATCGGCTTCTCCGAAGTGATGACGCACGAGATGTTCGGCGCGCTGGGCACGCCGCGCTATCTCGAATATGCGCGGCTCATTCACGAGAGCGGAGGTCATCTGCTCGAGCTGATCAACGGCATTCTCGACATGTCGAAGATCGAGGCCGGCAAGTTCGATCTGAGCGAGGAGATTTTCGACCTGGAAGACGCCGTGCAGCAGGCGTTGAGGTTCCTCAGGCTGCAATCGGAACGCAAGGGCGTGGCGCTGAAGATGGCGCTGGCGCCGGAAGCCCGGATGATCTTCGGCGACCGGCGAGCGGTGAAGCAGATTCTCGTCAACCTGCTCGCCAATGGCGTCAAGTTCACGCCGCGCGGCGGCGAAGTTTCGATCGTGACATTGCGCGACGGCGGCGCGATCGAGATCCGCGTGGCCGATTCGGGCGTCGGCATTGCGGAGGCCGATCTGCGCCGCCTCGGCCAGCCTTTCGAGCAGGGCGTGGGTTCGCATATCGGCGTGCACGAAGGCACCGGACTCGGTCTTGCGCTCGTCAAGGCGCTTTCCGCGATGCATGGCGGCGAGGCCGTCATCGATTCGGTGCTGGGCGAGGGCACAGTCGTGCGCGTGCGCCTGCCGCATGCGGTGGTCAGCGACTCGGACTGCGCACGGCACTTGCAGGAAACGCGGGAGCCCCTTAAGGGCGCTGCGTGATCCCGCGCCTCAAAGCCGGCATTTACGTCAAAGCCCTGATCCGCCGCGCGGAAGTCGCCGGCGCGTTCGCCTATGTAGTGCGCCGCGGGGCCGAAGAAGCGGGCGCATTGTTCCTGAAACTCGCGCGGCTCGACGGCACCTGCACCGTGCTCAACCAGGCCCGCCGCGGCGAGGGCGAGCTCGTGTGGATGAAGCCGCTCGGCGAAACGAGCGACGACGCGGCAGCGGCGAAGTATTTCGAGAAGCAGGTCCGCTTCGATCCTGATCTGTGGATCGTGGAAATCGAAGACCGCGAGGGCCGGGCGTTCGTGGATGAAACGATTGTCTGACGGTGTTGTTTCACATGAAACAATCGTCAGCGCTTTGTCTCCAAGTTCACACTGTATGATTCGGCTTCAATAGAGATTGAGGCTGCTCTTCTGCAGGCTTTCGTCGAGGTCAGCGACGTCTCTCTCCAGCGTGAGCTGATCGTGCAGGATTTGCCCGAGACTGGGAAACGTATGGCGGTCGATCTGCGTCGCCGGATCCCAGAGGCCGGCGCGCCTGATTGCCTTGGCGCAATGCAGCTGCGCCTCTCTCACCTCGACCACCGTCACGATGAGCGGCAATTTTCCTTCCGCGATAAACCGGTTCATTAGCGCCGTGTCGGTGCTGACGCGTGCAACGCCGTTGACGCGCAGCATGTCCTCGAATCCCGGAATGAAGAAAAGCATGCCGATGTTCGGCTGCCGCAGGATGTTCAGAAGCGTGTCGAGCCTGTTGTTGCCAGGCCTGTCCGGCAGGGCGAGATGGTTTGGATCGAGAACCTGAACGAAGCCCGGCGCACCGCCGCGGGGCGAAACATCGGCGGCGCCATCCGGGCTCATCGTCCCGATGCACAGGAAGGGCGACAGCGCGATGAAGCCGCGGCAATGGCTGTCGAGTTGGCCGATCTCCTTCGCCACTGCGAGCGGCGTCGGCTGCTTGTAGATCAGCCGCAGTTCTGCCTCGCTTGTCACAATCCCGGAATGCCCGGTCGTCCCGCTCTCCACTTCTGGTTCCACGCTCCGACAATCTCCCACGTTTCCACCACCCGACCACCGCACCGCCGCCCATCCTATTCTTCGACGAAGGACAACGCTTCGTTCCTTGTCGAATTGTGAATGTCTGCCGTCGCTGATCGACCAGACTCCGCCCGACGGCGTTTTTGGCGACGCCCGCGGCACAATTGTTTTCTCGCAATAGGTAACGGCTTGGGAAGTGTGCCGGTACTCGGAAACACTCCAGTCAAAAACCGCCAGATCCGTAGAGACATCCGGTGTCAGTGATGGTGAAGCTCTCGCCAGTTTGGTGCGCTCGCCCATCTGTTGCGGCGGATAATGTAGTTTGACGGTTTCACGATATCGCAGCGGCTGGTGCGACGGATATCGGCATTTCCGCAGTCAAATGTTCCGTGACGGGCGGGTTCGGCAAAAAAAACGGCGAAGGATTGGGGTCAGTGTCGCAATCCTCGCATGGCAGCCACGCGAAGGAATATCCTGTTGGGCGCTGCCGCACTGGGCGGCGCGCTGCTTGGTCCTATAGGTAGCATCGCTGGTACATTGTCTTCGGACAGCGCGAAATCCCACGGTTCACCCAACGGAGAATCTGACATGAGCTTTATCAAGACGAAGGACGGCATCGAGATTTTCTACAAGGATTGGGGCGCCGGGCAGCCGATCGTCTTTTCGCATGGCTGGCCGCTAAGCGCAGACGACTGGGATACCCAGATGATGTTCTTCTTGAACAAGGGGTATCGGGTCATTGCGCACGATCGGCGGGGGCACGGCCGCTCGACGCAGACGGGTACCGGTCACGATATGGATCACTATGCAACTGATCTCGCCGCGCTGACGACCCATCTCGACCTGAAGAATGCGGTTCACGTCGGGCATTCGACAGGCGGCGGCGAAGTCGCGCGCTACGTCGCGCGACACGAAGGGCAGGATCGCCAAGGCCGTCCTGATCAGCTCCGTGCCGCCTCTGATGGTGCAGACGCCGGCCAATCCCGGCGGCCTTCCCAAGAAAGTGTTCGACGGTTTTCAGGCGCAGGTGGCGGCCAATCGCGCGCAATTCTACCTCGACCTGCCGACGGGGCCGTTCTACGGCTTCAACCGGCCGGGTGCGAAACCTTCCGAAGGTATCATCCGCAACTGGTGGCGCCAGGGCATGATGGGCGAAATCAAGGCGCACTATGACGGAATCGTTGCGTTCTCGCAGACCGATTTCACGGAGGATCTGAAGGCCATCGACGTTGCCTCGCTCGTCATGCACGGCGAGGACGACCAGATCGTGCCGTTCGCCGATTCCGGCCCCCTTTCGGCAAAGTTGCTGAAAAACAGCAAGACGAAATTCTATCCGGGATTTCCGCACGGCATGCCCGCGACGAATGCCGACACGATCAATGCCGATCTGCTGGAATTCATTCGCGGATAGTCAGCTGTTTCACATGTAACAATCGGCAGCGCTTAGTTTCGCTGCCGCCAATCAATTACAGGCCGCGCGCCTGAAAAACAGGGGCGCCCGCGCCGCCGCCTTGCGTGGATGCGCGCCTGCTGCTACCTCCCCGCGCCCATGAGTACCGCCGCCCTCAAATCCGATTCGCCCGCACGAGAAGCCGCGCGGCGGCGGAGCTTTGCCATCATCTCGCACCCCGATGCCGGCAAGACGACGCTGACCGAGCATTTGCTGCTGCTCGGCGGCGCGATCCGGATGGCGGGGCAGGTGAAGGCGCGCGGCGAAGCGCGGCGCGCGCGCTCCGACTGGATGAAGATCGAGCAGGAGCGCGGTATCTCGGTGACGAGCGCGGTGATGACGTTCGAATACGCCGATCGCGTCTTCAATCTTCTCGACACGCCGGGCCACGAGGATTTCAGCGAGGACACCTACCGCACGCTGACGGCTGCGGATTCCGCGGTGATGGTGATCGACGCGGCGCGCGGCATCGAGACCCAGACGCGCAAGCTGTTCGAAGTCTGCCGCCTGCGCGACATCCCCATCATCACCTTCATCAACAAGATGGACCGCGAGGCGCGCGATCCGTTCGAGCTGATCGACGAGATCTCCGATCAGCTGCAGCTCCATTGCGCGCCGATGGTGTGGCCCGCGGGCATGGGACTCAATCTGAAAGGCGTCTGGGATCTGGGAGCCGACAATTTCCTGCGCTTTCCATCGGGCGAACGCGTCAGCCGCGAAAAGCTGACGGGATTGCTGTCTGCGGAAACGCTCGCGCAACTCGATGAGGAGGTTGCGCTCGCGCGCGGTGCGTGCCCCGTTTTCGATGCGGACACCTACCGCACGGGCCATCTCACGCCGGTCTATTTCGGCAGCGCGCTGAAGAATTTCGGCGTGCGGGAATTGCTGGACGCGCTTGCAACCCACGCGCCCGCGCCGCGCGAGCAGGTTTCGCGCACGCGAACGATCAGACCGGCCGACGAGGAAGTCACTGGTTTCGTGTTCAAGGTGCAAGCGAACATGGACCCCAATCATCGCGATCGCGTCGCGTTTCTGCGGCTGTGCTCGGGGGAGTTCCGGCGCGGGATGAAGCTCAAGCAATCGGGCACCGGCAGGACGCTCGGCGTGCACAACCCGATCCTGTTCTTCGCCCAGCAACGCGAGACGGTGGACGACGCGTGGCCGGGCGACGTGATCGGCATTCCCAATCATGGCGTGCTGAGAGTGGGCGACACGCTTTCCGAATCGGGTGAGGTGGTGTTCACCGGCATCCCGAATTTCGCGCCGGAAATCCTGCGCCGCGTACGGCTCGGCGATCCGATGAAGCAGAAGCATCTGACCCGCGCGCTCGAGAGTCTCGCGGAGGAGGGCGTGATCCAGGTGTTCCGGCCGCTGATCGGCGCGCAATGGATCGTGGGCGTGGTCGGCGCGCTGCAGCTCGACGTATTGAAAAGCCGGCTCCGCGCGGAATATGGGCTCGACGCCGATCTCGAAGCTTCTCCCTACGACACGGCACGGTGGATTTCAGGTCCCGCGGCCGAGATGGAGAAGTTCATCTCCTTTCATCGCGAGCAGATGGCGGAAGACCGCGACCGCGCGCCGGTGTTCCTCGCGAAGAGCAATTGGGAGCTCGGCTATGTCGCCCAGAAATCCCCTTCGCTCGCCTTTGCAAAGACGCGTGAACGCGCGGATGTGCACGCCGAAGACTGACCGGCGCGCCGCCTTCCTTGCTGGCGATCCCCCATACTGCAGCCAGCATGCCGGTCGAAGATTCCTTTAACCTCCCCCTTGTGGGGAGGTCGAAATTTGCGCAGCAAATTTCGAGTGGGGGTCTGTGCGCTGCGCCGTTACCCCCACCCGAAAAACGTGAAGAACGTTTTTCGACCTCCCCACAAGGGAGAGGTTCAAAGAAGCCGCGGTCGAAATATCTACCGTAATCGGCGAGATGTGCAGATGACCTGGCGCTTTCGCGGGGATGACATGTTTAGTATGAACGGAGCACGTCTACGTGCTCAAACCCGTCTTCACGGTGAAGCCCGCAGCTTCCAGGCCGCTGCGGATTTCGTCGGCGTGGCTGGCGTCGCGCGCCTCGATGACGAGGCCCAGATCGGCGGATTTCGCCGGCATGTCCATCATCATGCGGTTGTGCGAGACTTCGAGAATATTGCCGCCCTTGTCGCTCACCAGCGTGGCGATCTTTGCCAGGAGCCCCGGCCGGTCCTCGATCTCGATCACGAGGGAAAGTATGCGGCCCTCGCGCGCCAGCTCGCGCAGCACAACGTTGGAGAGCAGCCGCATGTCGATATTGCCGCCCGAGAGCACGACGCCGATCTTCCGCCCCCGAAACAATTCCGGATTGCCCAGCACGGCCGCCAGCGATGCCGCGCCCGCGCCTTCGACAACGGTCTTTTCGATTTCGAGGAGTCGTACGAGAGCGCTTTCGATTTCGTCCTCGCGCACGAGCAATACGTCCTTGACCAGCGCATCAACCACGCGTTTTGCAAACGGCCCCGGCCGCTTCACCGCGATTCCTTCGGCAATCGTCTGCCCCGCGCACGGCAATTGCTCGCCCTTCACCGCGTCGTACATAGAAGGATAGAGCTTCGCCTCGACGCCGTAGATCTCGATATCGGGCTTGAGCGCCTTTGCCGCCAGCGCGATGCCGGAAATGAGTCCGCCGCCTCCGATCGGCACGACGAGCGCGTCCAGGTCGGGCGCGTCTTCGAGCAGCTCGAGGGAAACCGTGCCCTGGCCGGCGACGACGAGCGGATCGTCGTAAGGATGCACAAAGACGAGATGTTCGGCGTCGGCGATCTTCCGCGCCCGCTCAAAGGCCGCTTCGAGCGAGGCGCCGTCCAGCACGATTCGCGCGCCGAACGCCCTGGTGTGTTTCACCTTGTTGAACGGCGTGCCCTCCGGCATCACGATCGTGACCGGAATGCCGAGCCGGCCCGCATGATAGGCCACCGCCTGCGCGTGATTGCCGGCCGACATCGCGGCAATCCCGCGCTTTCGCTCCTCCGGTGTGAGAGAGAGAATCTTGTTGAGCGCGCCGCGTTCCTTGAACGAGGCGGTGAAATGCAGGTTTTCGAATTTCAGATGGATGTCGCAGCCGGCGAGCTGCGACAGCGTGCGCGAATGATGGCTCGGCGTGCGCATCACCGCGCCCTTGATGCGCTCCGCCGCGGCGCGCACATCGGCGAGCGTCACCTCTTCGAATGTCGGCGCGGCGTCGGGCGATTTGTCCATCTTCCCGTCTTTTCTTTTTTTTTCGAACGCGCGTATCTGTTTGTCCGGGCTGGTAGCAGCGGAGGGATTTGAACCCCCGACCAAGGGATTATGATTCCCCTGCTCTACCACTGAGCTACGCTGCCGGCCGGAGCGCGCGATGTAAGGTTGGGCACGAAGGCGTGTCAAGGAACGAAATTACGCCGCCCGCGACAGAGGCTCGGCGCTGCTGATCCAGCCGCCGCCGAGGACGCGCGTGCCGTCGTAGAACACGCAGCCCTGGCCGGGTGCCACCGCGCTTTCGCCGCCGGAAAGCTCCACTTCCGCGCAACCGTCATCTTTCGCGAATACGCGCGCGGCAACCGGCTCGCGCGTGGAACGAACTTTCACCGCGCAATCGACAGCATCAGCCATCGGAGCGAGCCAATTGACTTCCGTGAGGGCAATCTTGCGCACGCGCAGCGCGTCGCGCGGACCTAAGATCACGCGGGCGCTCGGCGCATCGAGGGCGACGACAAAGAGCGGCGTGGCTTCGCCGGAGATGCCAAGACCCTTGCGCTGTCCCACCGTGAAATGAATCACGCCGGAATGGCGGCCGATCACGCGGCCGCTCATGTCCACAATATCGCCCGGCTGCGCTGCATCTGCCGCGAAGCGTTGCACCACCCGCGCATAGTCGCCATCGGGCACGAAGCAGATGTCCTGGCTGTCCGGCTTGTCCGCAACCGCGAGATCGAGCCCGGCGGCAATGGCGCGCACTTCGCGCTTCTCCATGCCGCCTAGCGGAAAACGCAGCACCTGCAACTGCTCGTTCGTGGTCCGGAACAAGAAATAGCTCTGGTCGCGTGCCGCATCGTGCGCCCGATGAAGCTCGGGACCGTTCGCGCCCTCGACGCGGCGCACATAATGTCCGGTCGCCAGCGCATCGGCGCCGAGTTCGCGCGTCATGTCGAGGAGATCGGCGAATTTGATCTTCTCGTTGCAGCGCACGCAGGGAATGGGCGTAAGACCCTTCGCGTAGGAATTCGCGAAATCCGCGATCACGCGTTCGCGGAACCGTGCCTCGTAGTCGAGTACGTAATGCGGAATGGCGAGCCGCTCCGCCACGCGCCGCGCATCGTGGATATCCTGTCCGGCGCAGCAGGCGCCCTTTTTCTTCGCCGCGGCGCCGTGATTGTAAAGCTGCAGCGTGACGCCGATTGCATCATAACCCTCGCGCTTCAAGAGACCCGCGACGACGGAGGAATCGACGCCGCCCGACATGGCGACGACAACGCGTGTGTCGCGCGGCTCTTTGGCGAAGCCAAGGCTGTTTCGTCCGTTCATGGCCGTGCGCTATAGGTCGGTCGCGCCGGGGTGGCAAGCGCAAGAGCTGCCCGACACGCAAGTGCTGCGCGTTGCACACATATTGTCGAAACCTGAATTGCTTATGTTTTCCTTTACCTTGGACCTTCGCGTTTTTTTAAAGGCGGCAGCGGTAGCCTGTCGTTAAAGGGGCGGCGCGTAGAGTGTCGTTCGCGCGAACAGCGTCTGGAGCACTATGAGTATGATCGAGGAGCGCAGGGGCCGGGCGAGTTACGTCATCGGCCCCGATGGTAGCCCGCTCACCATGGCCGATCTTCCGGCTCCGGGCACCAAGCGCTGGGTGATCCGAAGGAAGGCGGAAGTGGTGGCCGCGGTGCGCGGAGGCCTGTTGAGCCTCGACGAGGCCTGCCGCCGTTACACGCTGACGGTCGAGGAGTTTCTCGCCTGGCAGCGCGCCATCGACCGCTTCGGACTCGCTGGGCTCCGCGCAACGCGCGTCCAGCAATACCGCCACTGACACGCGCCCGACGGCACTGCGATCGCGTTCAGACAGGCCAATCCTTAAGCAAGAATTTACGGAAGTCGCGCCAGTTAATGTACGAAGCGCGCGCCTCCGAGGGACGCTGCCGGATGTACTGTCGGGTCCCATCCTACGTGCCGAGCGAGGGTGGCTGCCGCGCGCTCGCCGTCTGGTGTATTGTCGCCGGGACGGTTCATAGGGGTTGGCATGTCCATTTTCGTTGATCTTTGGCAATCGATCGGCACGGTTTTCGGCTCGTTCGACCCCATCAGCTTCGCCATCATGGCGCTCGTTTCGGTCGGTGCGGGTTTCATGATGACCGGCATGGGGTCCATCGTGACCGCGACGTTTGGGGCGCTGATCATCTTTGCCCTGGCTAATTTCGCGCGCGCCGCCCTGACGGCAAAAGACGCGCAGGGCATCGCCCGTTCTGACTGGCACGATTTCCTGGCGATGCCAATGCACACGCTCGCCGTCTACGCGCTCGTGTTCGGCGTGTTCATCGCGATCATCTACGGACTGCGCTCTCTCGCGCGGCGGTAGCGCCCGAAATCAAGCCGGTGTGACACAGAAAGAATTCAGCGCAGAGGACGCAGAGGATTCGCAGTGGACGCAGGGGATTTTTGCGCGCTTCGCGCGCCATGTTCCCGCGTCCCCTGCGCTGCCTCTGCGTCCTCTGCGCTATAGAGGCGCCGGTCTAGGAGTCACACGGTCAAAAGCCGGTACTGAGGACCGCGTTGCTATCCCTTTCCCGCCGCCTTTTCGCATTCCGATTTGAGCTCGCGGATGTCATAGCCGTTGCATTGCGGAAGGAGCTTGGCGGCTTCCGCGTCCTGGCCGGCGGCGTGCAGGATTGCGATGCGCTTGGGCAGAAGCACGGGTGAATTGTCGAGTCTGATGACCGCTTCGTTCATTAGCGCTTCGGCGCGCGCATAATCGTTGCGGGCCATGTAGACATCGAGCAGGCGCGAATAAATCTCCCAGGACGGTTCAGGACCCTTGACGGCTTTTTCCAAGGCAAGTTCCGAAAGCTGCGGCTTGCCTGCCGTGCCGTAGAATTCCGAGGCCACGAATTCGGTGTAGGCGTGATCGTGGGTCGGCGCGGCGGTCGAGCGCAGCACGGCTGCCTGTGCTCTTGCCGGCGTCGACGAGCCGGCATCGGCGACGTAGCCCGCGGCATCCTCGGCGGAACTGTAGTGGGAAAGCAGCGCCGTCAGCCGGGGCTTGAGCGGCGAATTGCTCACGGGACTCCAGGGGAGCGGCTTCGGATTGACGGGAAGAAAGTCGCGGTACTCCCGGAACTCGTAGGCGCTCAACAACTCTTCGCGCTCCGTCGCGGGATGGTGCGAGGCCGCCTCGTCGGACATGGAATCGACGGCGGAATCGAACACCGTGAAGGCGAAATCGGTCATGTCGCCGTTCTTCGCCATGCTGCTGACGCTGAATCCATTGTCGGCCAGCTTGCTGAGGCCGCCGAGCAGCGTGCTGCCCATCGAAGAGACGGAATTGCCGCCTCCGCCGCTTGAGGCCTCCGCGGCTTTGGCCTGCTGGGCCGCGCGCGCGGCTTCGGCTTCCTGGCGGGCGAGCTTGTCCATGACGGAGAGCGCCGCTTCGGAATCATAGCCTGCCCTGACCATCAGATCGAAGCCGAGCGAGTCCGCCTGGTCTTCCTGCGAACGCGTCATCTGCGGTGCAAGCACATTGGCGCTGAGCTTGTAGAGGTGCTGCATCACGTCGAAGCCGCGCGCGACTTTCGAGGCATTCGCGGCGCCGATTGCAAAGCTCGCATGTTGCGCCACGTCGTCGACAGCCGCGGCGTTGACCACGGCGTAATATTGCGACCGCGCCAGCCAGTCCGAATCATGGTGCCGGTAGATGGCGTGCGAAATCTCGTGTCCCAGCACGAAAGCAAGCTCGTCCTCGTTCTCGAGCTGCTCCAGAAGGCCGATGGTGACGATGACGGTGCCGTCGGGCGTGCACAGAGCGGTGAATTCGGGCGCGGCAAGGATGTGCACGTCAGGCTGGAACGATGCGGGCAATGGCACGCCCGCCAGATCGCGCATCAGCACGCTTCTGACGTAGTCGTGCAGCTCGGGAGACGGCACGAAGCCCTGCGCGCGGGCGCGCATGATGCCGAGCGCGCGGGTGCGCGTCTGCAAAAGGTCGCTGTAATCCGAAGCGGGCGACAAGTCCTGGATCGATTTGCCCCGGCCGGGATATCCGCTGGCGGACGCGTGAAATGGGAGCGCGAGAATTGCGCCCGCCGCGAGCGCGATGAAAGTATGCCTGCGCATCATTTGCCTCCTGGCTTCGGACAACCTTCGCCCAGACCGCGCGTCGATCCGGCCTTGGTCTCGTTGCTGCCCATCGCGAGATTGCGGCAGATGGCGGGCAGCGATCCCGCGAAGCGGTATTTCACCATGTGCGGCGGCACCCAGTATTTCGTGCCGCCGACGCTGACCTCGAGCATCATGTTGGCGGCGCGGCCGAGAATCGGTGCGCAGTCCGGAAATTTGTCGGCGTCCATCGTCATCACGCGCTTGCCCATCGCCGCGTCATAGAGGTCGACCTGCGGCGTGCGCGCGGCCAGGACCACGTCGCCCGTGGATGTGCTGCAGGTGTCGTCGGCCAATGCCGGTGTGGCCGAAAGAATTGCGCCGCAAAATATCAAACATGAAAGGTATCGCATCAGCCCCCCTCCTCCTGTGCAGTGGGAAATTGTGGAATGCCGCCCGCGACGTGATGGAGATATCCCCAGATCGTATCGGGCAGGCCGATCAGCAGCATCGCTGCAAGCTCGACAGAGACGAAGACGACTTCGACCCAGTTGGCGACCGAAAGGCCGGCAGTGAGCGTCAGCGCCAGGCCGACCGCCAGCGCCAGCGCCAATGCAAGCCAGTGCCAGGCCGACTGGAACGCTTTGTCCAGAAGGTATTCGAGCATGGCGCCGCGCTCGGGCCGAACGCGCCTGCTCTTCAGCCGCCGCATGTGCATCCAGGCGAGGATCAGAATGATGGGCACGATCGCGATCATCTGCGCGGTGTTATTGTCGAGCGTGACGTTTCCGATCGAAACGACGTTCTGCTCGGGGTGTCCGTGGAAACTGATGAGATTGTCGAGCGCCATCGCGTGCACGAACACACTGGCGATCAGGCCGTTGACCGGCGTGAAGGATTTGTCCTGCACGCCCGAAAGAGACGCGCCATAGAAGACGATGCGATTATGCGCAAGCGCCGTGATATCTGGATCTTCTCGGCCATCGAGGAGCGCCTGGGCCGGGATCACGCCTGTATACGGGCACCATGAGCGGACGCTCTTGGGATCGAAAAAGGCGAGGTAGGTCCTTCGGAACCAGCCAATGTCCTGGTTTTCGCCGCAGGCATGCGAAACGCCACTATCATCCGTCACCCGCATCCATCTCGCGTTGATTGGATTGGTGCGCGTGCCCCAGACAATTTCCATCAGTCCGTTCATAGGCGTTAGCGGCGTTTGCGGAAAGAGGTCCTTGTACACCTGGAGCGCCAGCGAGAGGCACGATTGATCCTGAACCTTCGCGCGGAAGCACTGCCCGGTTGCGGGATATTGGCGCACGACTCCTTGAATGAAGAGTATGGTGGGATCGAGAATGCGCACGCCCGTCGCCGCGAGCTCCCGGCGCACGGCAGGCGATCCGGGCGGCGCGTCCGTTTCGCCGGTGAGATAGAGCGGAACGCCCGCGCGCTTGTAGCGCCCGATCTCGTCGACGAGTTCGGGAAGCGTGTCGTCCTTTCTCGGATCGACGAACATCACATCGACGACGACCGCGCGCGGCTTGAGCGCGAGAATCGCGTCGAGCGCGCGCGCCTGCACGCCATAGGGCCACGGCCAGGGCATCTGCAGATTGGAATGGGTGTCGTCCTCCACCAGGGCGACCGAGATCTGCTGGCGTCCGCTGTCGGGATAGAGATATGGCCCGCTGATGAGCAGGTTGGAAATGTCCTGCGTGTAGCGCTGGGTGAGGTCGCTGAATCCGAACGGATTCAGCACGATCTGCAGCGCCGCGAATCCGGACAACAGCGCGACGACAAACCAGAACGGCACGCGCCGTTTGAGCGCCTGCATGTGCTCGCGGTTCGGCCGCCGCGCACGGTTGAGCACTCGCGCGACGTGCCCGCCGCGTGGACTGGATTGAGTGTGTGAAGGCTCCTGCACCCGGCCCCCGCCCCTTTGGAGGCCTTCAGCCTAGCACAATTCGAACGCCAGGGCGGGATGAATTTGGGATCGCTCGAGCATGTCCTGCACGCGGTCCCGCCTTTGAGCGAAAGGGGGGTCGCCCGAGTGTTCAAATGTTCAAAAGCTTCTCTGACTCCCTGGCTCTTCGGCGTTGACAGGTGCCGTTTGGAGGCGGAAAATTCGACCGTCGCCACCGCAAGGAAGTGCCCAAACCCCTTCGAAACCTTGCGTGCCTTCCTTCGTGGTCGGCAGTCGTAACGAATGAACAGGAGGATTCCGCATGGAAGACACTCCGCCGGGCAGAAGACCCGGGCTCAGCACAAGCTGAGCCACAATCTGGCGCCAACAACGCCGATTGCCGCCCAAAAATCGAAATCACGACAAGCGAGCATCGCTCGCCGCAAATCCCGTGCGTACGGGAGAGGAAAGCCCGGGCTTAAGTCCCGGGCTTTCGATTCATCCCGGCGCAGAGCCCTTTTCCTCCCCTGCGCTTTTTTGTTTGGGACGGAGAGATCGACGAGGGGTGTTCGGGGACATCGAAGACACTTTTGAATATCCTTCAAGAGCTAATTTTCGAATGATTTTGCTGCTGTGCCTGTGGGGTTGTGGGCATCGCGGT
>Ga0182024_10010302_pt1 | contig 19063 bp, 17 predicted proteins | sample P32metaG_FD_120480 | JGI IMG/M metagenome (GOLD analysis project Ga0182024, IMG submission 120480) | Permafrost microbial communities from Stordalen Mire, Sweden - P3-2 metaG (Illumina Assembly) | ecosystem: Environmental > Terrestrial > Soil > Wetlands > Permafrost | place: Sweden: Stordalen... | reverse complement strand
GCGTTTGCGCTAATTACCTGCGCGGCGACCATCGAGACATTGGTATTGGAGGCGCGGAACCCCAGCAGTGCCGAGAGCCGGTCCGCTTCCACCGCGCGGCTCTCCAGCTCCCGGTTACGCAGTTGCAGCCGGCCGAGTTCACCGCGGAGTTGCTCGTCTTCCAGCCGGGTGTGGCGCAGGTCGATATAGTGCTCCCACCCCCCGTGAATGCTGGATATCAACCACGTGCCGGAACTCTGCAACGGGGTGAGCAACGCCACGGCCCAAACCCGCACCAGGCGGACGTCATGGTCGCGTTTAATCTGAAAGGCCAGCAGGAGCACTTGCAAAGCGACCACAATGGCCAGTAAGGTCAGGGGGCGTTGGCGGGATGGCAATTCCATCATGCTCATACGATTGTGGCTCGCTGCCGGGCGTCAACTCTTGCTTCGATGCCGTGCCGGTCCGGCGTCCTGAAGATATAGACGCCGGAGGGAGTTCCATCCGGCGCCGAAGTTTTGTTAGTCGATCGAAACCGCGCGCAGCAGCTTGAAATCGCTCAGCATCTTGCCGGTTCCCAAGACCACCGAAGCCAGTGGGTCGTCGGCAATTGATACCGGCAGACCGGTCTCTTCGCGGATGCGCTTGTCCAGGTTCTTGAGTAGCGCGCCGCCACCAGTCAAAACGATTCCGCGATCGCTGATGTCCGCGGAAAGTTCCGGCGGGGTGCGCTCGAGCGCCACGCGAATGGCGTTAAGAATCGTAGACACGCACTCGGCCAAGGACTCGCGAATCTCGCTGTCGTCGATGGTTACGGTTCGCGGCACGCCTTCAATCAGGTTGCGGCCCTTTACTTCGAGGGTGAGCGGTTTTTCCAGCGGATACGCCGACCCGATTTCGATCTTGATCCCCTCGGCGGTGCGCTCGCCAACCAGCAGGTTGTACTTGCGCTTGAGGTAGTGCATCACCGCTTCGTCCATCTCGTTACCGGCCACTCGCACCGACCGCGAGTAGACGATCCCGCTCATCGAGATCACCGCGATATCCGTGGTTCCGCCTCCGATGTCCACCACCATGTTGCCGGAGGGCTCCTCGATGGGCAGCCCGGCGCCGATCGCCGCCGCCATGGCTTGCTCCACCAGGTACACTTCGCTGGCCCGCGCCCGGTACGCCGAATCCTGCACCGCGCGCTTCTCCACCGGGGTAATTTCGCTGGGCACTCCGATAACGATGCGCGGATGCACCAGCACGCGCCGGTTGTGGGCCTTCTGGATGAAGTAGGTCAGCATCCGTTCGGTGACCTTGAAGTCGGCAATCACTCCGTCTTTCATCGGCTTGATCGCCACCACGTTGCCCGGCGTGCGGCCCAGCATCTCTTTCGCTTCGCGCCCCACCGCCACCACTTCGGAAGTGTTCTTGTTGATCGCTACGATTGAGGGCTCGTTGACGACGATCCCTTTGCCGCGCGCGAACACCAGCGTATTGGCCGTTCCCAGATCGATGGCCAGGTCGGAGGAAAACAAACTGAAAACCGACCTCATGTTGTAACCGTTTTTGGTCACTGTGCAGCTCCCCCAGAGCAGTTCTGTCCCGCAAACACCGGCACGTGGCCGGCCGCCTTGCTCTCTACGGAATCAAGATATCGACCCGCTTGATCGCCGTTCCCCCGCGCCGGTTTTGCCCCATGATTACCAGCGTGTGATTTCCGGACGTCATTGGTTCGGTGAAATAGTGAAAATGTCCATCCTGGCGAATGTCCGCCACTTGTTGCCCGTTGATGATCAGCGCCGCGCCAGACTCGGTGCGGCCGCTCACTTCTACGACGTTACCGTGCAGCACGGTGTCGTCGACTTCCAGCACCATGTCCTGCTCTTTGCCCTGGACCACTAGCGTGAATTTGTATGGATCGCTCAGGTCGCTGACCGCGCCCTTGTCATCGATGGCCCGTACTCGCCAGAAATACTCCCCGGAATCGAAACCCACCACGTCGATCGCCGTGTTGGTAGTCTTTCGTTCCTGAACGATTTGCGTGAACATGGTGGTGGTGCTCACTTGCAACTGGTAGAACTTAGCCGTGTTGGCCCCCTTCCACGCAAAGTGGACGGGGTCGCGCTTGGGATTTACCAGAATGATGGGTTGCAAATTCAGCGGCTCTAGCAAGGCCGGAGGCGCCAGCACCAGCGTCTTGGTCATCTCTCCGTTGGTGGGAAACGAAACTTTCTCCCACTGGCCCATTTCCACCCGCTGGGTGCCTCGATCCACCTCTGCGGTGCCCGCAGCTACGGTGATTTCCTGCTTCTGAGTTTTGGGATCACTGCGAACGGCCGCGCGGCTGTTCTCGCGCAGCGAGGCGACCGCGTTTTCGAACGAAATATCGGCTGTCGAACCCGGAACATTCCAGGTGGGCGTGGAGAGATCCACCGCGCCCGATTCGATATGCACGCCGACCCGTGTCGGCTGGTCCGCCGCAACCAGATTTTCTTCGACGGTCACCAGCGTATCACCTTTGACGGTGTAGGTCGTTCCGTCAGCGAACTGCACGCGGGCCACACCTTCACCGCCGGTCTGGATCAGATCGCCCTTGTCCAGGGTCATCCGGTAGTCCGCGGTGGTCCACTGCACCGAGCTCACTTTCTTTACCTGCACCTTGCCGTCCAGGTTCACGAACCGCGCTTGCTTCCCGCCCACCGCTCCCGATCCCGGGCTGTGCTTTTTCACCGAATCCGATACCCGCTGCAAAACATTACTGGTTTGCTCGGGGAACACCAGGTACGCGGCGGCCATCAGAAACCCGAACAGGATCACCAGATAAATGGCCACGGTCTTGTAAGTTACCGTGTGCCAATAGACCTCCACACGGTTAATTTTGGGCTTCTCGGCCATCGCAATTTTGTCGTTAAGCATACGAAAATAGGCTAGTTTCGCAATTTAGCACACGGGTTTGGCCCGTTCAATGAACCCGCCTAGGGCAGTTGGGCAATACGATAATAGTGATTCGTCGCGCCCCACCTTTTGCTCCGGACCGCGCCAGGGAACTGGCTAACGGCGGGGAGTTTGGCTGCACAACAGCCGCCGCATGGTCCGGGGTAGTGCGTTGGGGTTGAAGCGCCTGCCCGTGTCGTACATAGTACTTGGTGTTTTTTTGACTGCGGCGATTAGATTTGCGGGCGCCGCTCGGTGTGCCCAGGAAACGAAAGCGCTGTAGTGGCTTGGCCTTGCCGCGAACCAATGGTACGCTGTCGCCGGATTTGTTTGGACTCCAGCGCGGCGTTTACTATGATAATTTGTTTCGGCTAGACGCTGGGGCGCGGTGGCGTTGACTGCCTTCCGGCGTCTTCCAGATCCCAGGTAACTCAGAGAATATGCTGAAAACGATTCAGAACCGTAACAATATGGTCAAAGTCTTCTTGGGTGTCCTGCTCGGGATCATCTGTCTATCGATGGCCCTCACCCTCGGCGTGGGCAGCTTCGGTACGCTCACCGATAACGGTGACGCCCTCGCCCGCGTTGGCAGTGCGGATATCACCCAGAACGACGTTCAAACTCTTCTCGGCCGCATCTCCCGCAGCCAGCCTATTCCTCCGATGATGCGCGACCTTTACGCCCGCAACGTTTTGGACCAGTTGGTCCTGCAAAAGTCGTTGGAACTTGAGGCCAGCCGGCTGGGCATTCGCGTTACGCCGGAAGAACAAGCCAATCGCATCAAGCTGATCTTGCCGACCGTTTTCAATGGCGATACGTGGGTGGGGAAGGACCGTTACGCGTCGGAGGTTCAACTCCGCACCGGCATGAGCGTTCAGGAATTTGAGGATTACGTGCGCCAAGCCCTGTTGGAAGAGAAATTCCGCCAACTGGTAACCGATAGCGTGCAAGTGACTCCCGCGGACATCGAAGACGAGCTTCGCCGACGCAGTGAGAACACAACTCTCGAATATGCGCTGGTCAAGGCCACCGATCTTGCCTCCACCATCAATCCGAGCGAAGCGGAACTGGCCGCATACTTCGCGAAAAACCAGTCGAAGTACCAGGTTCCGGAACGCCGCTCCGCCCGCTTCGCTCTGCTGGACCTCAACCAGCTTCGCCAGAAGGCCCAGCCGACCGACGCCGAGCTGCATGACTATTACACCCAGCATATCGGGCAGTATCAGGTGGAAGACCGCGTTCACGTCGAGCACATCCTGCTGAAGACCGTGGGGAAGACCGAGGCGGAGAGCGCTGAAATTCAGAAGCAGGCCGAAGACGTTCTAAAGCAGGCTAAGAAGGGCGCCAATTTTGAGGATCTCGCCAAGAAGTACTCCGAGGACACCGGCACCAAGGAGAAGGGCGGGGACCTGGGCTGGATCGTGGACAAGCAAACCGTTCCCGAGTTTCAGCAAGCTGCCTTTTCGCTGCCCAGGGGCTCCATCTCCGACCTGGTGAAAACCAACTACGGCTTTCACATCATCAAGGTTCTGGACAAGGAAAGCGCGCACACCAAGACGTTTGAAGAAGTGCGCAGCACCATCGAGCCGATTCTGGCAGAAGAAAAGCTGAACTCGCTCTCTAACGACGTTTCCGCCCAGATGGCCTCCGCGATTCGGCAGTCCAATCGCCAGTCTCTCGACGATCTGGCCAAGAAGTTTGACCTGCAGATCGGTGAAACCCCTGCGGTTACCATCACCCAGACGGTCGGCGAGCTCGGTTCGTCACCGGAACTGCACCAGGTGCTCTTCCAGTTGCGACCCGGCGAGTTGAGCAGCCCGCTGCGGGTGGACCGTGGCTTCGTGGTGATTACGCCGAAGGATGTTCTGCCAGCACATGCCGCCAGTCTGGCTGAGGTTGGCCCTGCGGTGCTTAACGACTATCGGCGCGAGAAATCGATTGAGCTGGCGCGTGCCAAGGCGGAAGACCTGGCGAAGCGCGTGCGGTCCGGCGAACTACTGGAAAAAGCGGCCAAGGAATTGGGAATCGAAACGAAGACCACCGACCCATTTACGCGCGTTTCAGCCAACGTAGGCGATTTGGGCCCCTCGAAGCCGTTCGCGGCGGCCTTCGGCATGGCCATCGGGGCGAATAGCGCGGCGGTTCCGCTGCAAGATAACTGGATCGTGTATCGTGTAGCGTCGCAATCAGGGGTTACGCCGGGCGATCTGGTGGCGCAGCACGATACGCTGGAACAACAGATCAAGCAGAACAAGCAAGATGCAGCGTTCGACGCTTTCCGCACCGCACTCGAGGATCGTTTGAAAAAGGAAGGCAAGCTGGTGATCAACGAGGCGGCGCTGAAGAACTTCACGAAATCGAGCTAGGTGGAACTACGGACGTGGAAACCTTGGCCGTCCGTAAGTAGCTGTAAACAATATATTTAAAATTTAACATTCCCCGTATTGAATTCCCGCAATCTTTTTCGCTAAAATAATCACATCTTCAGCGCCTAGCTCCGATGCCAGCGGAGCGGATCCGGGCAGAAGTTTCTCCTTCGCTTTCTGGCGGGTTTAGTTAGTTTGACGCAGATCCTCGGTTCGGTAGCCAATGAACGAAATAAGGAAATAAGGTCACGTCTAAATTGGGGGAATTCTATGCGATTTCAGACCGCCACCGCTCGGACGACCATCCATTCGCGTCCACCGGTCCGCCAACATCGTAGAAAATGGAGAAAAGCTGTGACCACAAAATCGACTTCCAAGAACGATTACCGCTGTGCCATTGAAATCAACCAGAACGGGAAATATAACGTGCGGATTCGTGCCAGCTTCGGGCGTAGCGGGTGGAAGCTGCCGGTTTATTTCCGGGCGTCGTCGTTCGACGCGGCGATGAAGAAGCTCGAATCGTCGTTGCAGTTTTTGCAGCGGAACGAAGAACGGCTGTGGTTCTGGGGCGTGGAGCGGAGTGACGATCCCAAGTTCGCCGGCGATTTGCTGGAGGACTTTGGGCTGAGCCTGGATCGGCGCACCGAATTTCCCCAGCGTGCCGCAGGCATCGGCGTCGCCAACGAGAGGATGGTGCCGGCGGTCTCTCTGGCGCCGCTTCGCCGGATTCTAGCGGAATCGATCTCCGGTAGCCGGACTGCGCTGGCCAGCGACTAGGCGCAAATGCCGTACGCACTGTGGCTTAGCCAGAGGCTCCTAATCGTGGTGTGTGGACGTGCTTAGTTGCACCAGCGGAGTAGCTGAGGAAGGTCCGGAAGTGGTGGGCTTGAACGTTTGCGGGCTGCGCCAGAAATCCACCGCGGCAATCTGGTGGACGCAAGAGACGGTGCACCGCGGCGCGCACACTTTCTCGGTATAGAACTCGCGATGCCGTTGCTCGTCGGTATACGCGGCTAGCGGAATTCCGGGATAACCGCGCTGCTGCGAACAGTAGTGCACCAGGCCGTCCTCGCAAATATACAGATAGCGCGAGCCCGCCCGGCACCTCCAGTGATTTTCCTTACCCTTGGCAATATTGTGCTGAAACTGGTTTACCCGCGCGAACGATCCCTTGCCCAGCGCCATGATCTGCTCGAAAACTTCCTGTTCCCGCGGACCCAGCGGCTGTAGTTGGCCGTGGCCGTCGTGAATGATTCCCACCGTGGACGTAAATCCCAATTGCACCGCGCGTTGCGCGATGGCCAGAGCATCATCGGGACTGCAGACCCCACTGCCCAGCACGGAATTGATGTTGATGTGAAACTCGGCGTGCTCCGCCAGTAGCTTCAGCTTGTGGTCCAGCACCTTGAGGCTTTTCTTCGATACGTCGTCGGGTTTCACGTTGTCGATGCTGATCTGCAGGTATTCCAGACCGGCGTGGTTTAGCCGCTCGATGCGGTCGGCGGTCAGCAGATAACCATTGGTGATGATGCCGGCGATTGCCCCGTTCTTGCGGATTCGAGCGATGATCGCGTCGAGTTCCGGATGAAGCAGCGGTTCGCCTCCGCTGATAGTGATCACCCCGGTGCGCATGGCCCCCAGGCGGTCGATGCGCGCAAACATCTGCTCGGCCGGTACCGGCTTGGAGAAATCGTCATATTCATTGCAGTAGGTACACGCCAGATTGCAGCGCCGGGTGGGAATGATATGAACCAGCAGGGGATGGCGCGTGGACGCCAAGCCGCGCGCAATCATCCCGGCACTCCGCAGGGCGCGGTGCGCGGCCAACAGCTTTCTCCGAATTCTCTTCCAGATGGCCATTTCGTGGGTAGTCGATACGCCCCTAGCCGCAGGCACAAGTACCCGCCAATATTATAACAAACGGCCCCTGCAAACGCGTTGAGTCCTCATCCGGATCTCAGGGCTGCGCACCTGAGGTTCAGTGGGCCGCATGGCTGGAGCGGGCGCCTGGTAACCGGGAATTCCTCAGGCATTCTCCTGGGTGTACTAGACATCCGCGCCCGGCGGTAGTAATGTCTGGCTCCCACCCGAAAGTGCTTTGATTGTGGTAGTAACAGCAATGTAGAGAGGCGATTCGCATGGTTCAGCAAACTTCGCAAAGCTCGTATCGCGGGAATCACTACCCGGGCGTTCTTTGCCTCCATTGCCGCCAGGTGATTCCTCTGCCGGAGTCGGTCGCGCGCCTGAAGGCCGAGCCTGCTGAATCAGCGGAGACCTCGAGCGACCCTCACCCTACCGTTTTCACGCTGCGCTGCGGCGGCTGCCACAAGGAAGCGCCTTACCATTTGACCGAATCGATAGAATTCGACGGCGTGCCCAATCCCAGCGGGAAGCGCGGGCGTCCCAGCGCGATGCCGTGGCGGCGGTTTTCGATCGCCAAGGCCGCTGGAAGCTGATTTCACCGCACTCACCGCATTGATTGATGGATTCGCAGTTGTGGCGCCGCCTTCCAGGCGGCGGGAATCCACCGTAGAAAATTTCTCCACGCAAAAAAGTAAACATCACTCACAGTTCTGAAATTGTAGTGATTGATACCGGTAGAACCAGCAGTTTCACCGGCGTGACTGTTTTGAATAGCGATTCTTTGATGTGAAGGAATGCCCGCCGCCATGGGTCGCGGCGCCACAACTGCCCGGGCGGCCAAATTAATCGCGGATGCGGCGGGACGGGCGCTCTTGCATGAATACGATTCCAATTCCATTTTGCTCGCCGTGCGTGCCGGTGTCGCGATGAACCACTGTCCCGCGCATCGACATCATGCTGTTCGGCTGCCCGTTGTTGGACGTTTCGATACACAATTTCACTTCGGATTGCAGGCGCGGCCGGTTCTGCAGCGCGACGAACGCCCCGTGCAGGCTGATGTCCTTCAGTATTACCTGCTCCTCGAATTCCGACCCATCTTCCGCCTGGCCCGAAATAATTGCCGGGAAATTTACCGGACGCCGCTGGCTGACGCGCGTGTCGCGCATGGTGATGGTGGTTTTCTTGTGGCGCAGCTTGATCGACATTCCTTCCGTTGCCGCCCAGGTATTCGGAAATTCCTGGCGCGCCGCCTGCAAGAATCCGTCCACGGTTTTGTCGCAGGAATCGGGATCGTGATGAAACAGAATCAGATTCTTCACTCCCGCGTCGCGCGCCACTTTCACGCCTTCCAGCCAGCTCGAGTGGCCCCATCCCCGGCGGCTGCTCGCCAGTTGTTCCGGCGTGCACTGCGCGTCGTGGATGTATACGTCCGCGCCCGACGCTAGCTCTCGCAGATTCGCGTCCAGCTTGGCATCGCCGGGCTCATTGTCGGTGGCATACACCACTACGCCCGCGGAGGTTTCCAGGCGATAGCCGAGGCAACCTTGCGGATGGTTCAGCCAGCGGGTGATGATTTTTGTGCCGTCCACTTCGAAGCGGTCTCCGCCCGAAATCTCATGAAAATCACGCGTCGCGGACATCATGCTGACCGGCACCGGGAAGTACGGTCCCGAAAGCTGCGAGGCCAGCACCTGACTCAGGCTGTCGGGTCCCAGGTACTCCGACTGAAAGCTGTAGAAATGGAATCGATTTTGCGGCTCGAAAAACGGATGGAAAAAGGGAATACCTTGCACGTGGTCCCAATGGTAGTGGGTGACCAGCACCCAGGCTTCGATCGGGGCGACGCCCAGTGTTTGCGCCCAGTGGTTGCCCAGCATGCGCAGGCCGGTGCCGCAGTCGAAAATAAATCGCGTACCGTTGGGTGCGGTAAACTCGACGCAGGGCGTGTTTCCGCCATAGCGCCAAGTCTCCCGATCCACCGTAGGCGTGGATCCACGCACTCCCCAGAACACCAATTTGGCATCCGACTCAGACATGCTTGAATCGCCTGGACTTATTGGCGGAAACCCTGCTCCTGCATGCATTTCCGCAGCAAAACCGGTCCTTTGTAATTGTCGGTGGGGGTACTATTGAAGTCAATTGAGTTTCGGCGAAGTGTTCCAATTGTGCCAGTAGTAGCTTCGCGTCCTCCCGAACTGGTCCGTTGTTCTTCCCGAGCGTGCGGCGCGACCCCATTGCGGGTAATATCTAGGGGATGCCCGACCATGCGCACAGCGGCCATTCCCATGGTCTCCACGACCATGGACACGGGCATTCCCATGGATTGAGCGGTCCGCTCACCCTGGTGCTGGGGCTAGCCCTGCTGGCCAATCTATTCCTGGTAATCGTCGAGTTCGTAGCCGGCTACCTGGGCCATTCCATCTCCCTGGTCAGCGACGGCGTGCACAACCTTACCGATGTACCCACCCTCGCGCTTTCGTGGTTTTCGGCGCGTTTGGCGTCGCGGCCCCCCACCCCCGAAAAAACGTACGGCTACCATCGCGCCGGGATCCTCAGCGCCTTCGTGAATGCGCTGCTGTTGTCGCTGGTGGCTTTTTTCATCGTATACGAATCGTACCTGCGTTTGCGGCATCCCGTGGCGGTTGAGTCCTCGCTGATGCTGTGGGTAGCACTGATCGCTCTGGTGGTGAACGGCGGCATCACCATTGCGCTGGTTGGTGGCCGCCGCGACTTGAACTTGCGCGCCATTCTGCTGCACTCGTTTGGTGATGCTCTTTCCAACGTCGCGATCATGGTGGGCGCCATCGCTATTCGCGTCTTCAGCGTCTCCTGGGTCGATCCTGCGATCGGATTGGTGATCGGGGCGCTGGTGCTGTGGTCGGCCACCGGCATCATTCGCGAGTCCGTCCACATCTTGCTGGAAGGGCTGCCGCGCAACATCCGGCTCCCCGACGTGGCCCAGGCCATACTGAAGATCAAAGGCGTGCAGGAAGTTCACGACATCCACATCTGGACGCTGGGCACCGATCTGCAGGCGCTCTCCTGCCACGTGCGCGTCCCGGACATGCATATGGAAGAGAGCGAAAAGATACTCGAGGAAATCACCGCGTGCCTCGCGCAGGAATTCCACATCGAACACACAACGGTACAGTTCGAACGCGCCGGGGTAATCTCCGAAGGCCTGTACATGCCTGAACCATTGCACGGCCGCTAAGTTATGTTTGCGAGAACCTAAGAGATGTGATTTTCAAACATCCCGTTTTCTTTTTCGTGGGTTGTTTGCGACTCTTGTTTCAGGTTTGACCAGAGAGTATGCCCCAAGCCGAAGCCGCCGCCAGATTGGCTGTGCCACGACACCCGCCCGAACACACAGGTTGGGTTCCAGGTTAGAACAGGTTTGTTAGAGCTGGAATGATGCTCCGCTCTCTTCGTTCACGCGCTGGCTGGCAGTTACGTCAATGCTTGAAACATCTACGTAATGCCGCACGCCGTCCTTGGTTACATACACCACGCGATCACCCTGGCGCGTGTAAGCCACTGCCAGAGCCTGCTTTCCATTCTTGAATATCAGCGTGAATTCTCCAACGTCGGGGAGCTTCGGCTGCGGTTCCGCGGCCGGCTCGTTTTCCGAGGAGGAATTGTTTGCGCCCTGCTGCGCTGGTTGCAGAACGATGATCTGCGGCTGCTGCCGGTCGTTGTTGCCCTGCTCGCCCTCAGCCTCGCTGCCGTTAGCGCCGGAGTCCGTTGGCGCCGCCGCACTGGAATCGTCGGAGTAGTAGCCCGGTCCCCAATAAACCGGGACAAAACTTGTGCCGCGCGCGTAGCCCGCCGTCCGCGCCGCGAACGCCAGCCGCGCTTCGGTTACCGGATCGATCAACGCCTTGATCGCCAGGTCCTGATTGCTCGCCGAATTCCCGAAGTCGAGCGCGCCCAGACCGTAGTCGTATCCGCCGTATGAAGCTTCTGCTCTCACCGTGCCAAGTCCGCCGTTCGTGTGGGTGCCGGTCGATCCATTCACCCGCGCGGTGTTACCGCCATGCACCGTGTGGGTGCCAGCCTTGCCGGAATGGGAACTTGCGGAAGCAGAACTCGAAGCATGGCCCACCGGGGCTACCGCTGGTGCGGGCGCCGAACCAGGGGTGTGCTGCGCCCAAGCAGCGCTGGAGACGCACAGCGCCAAGACCGTTGCGACCGCCAAGTTCGTTACCGTTCTCATGGCTAGACCCCCAAAAGCCCGCGCCCGGCGCCTGGGTATAGGATGCCCACGCGGCCTTGCCGGTTTCCTTATTCTGCATTCTAGCGCCAACCGGCCCGCATTACCCTGGCGATTCAGGGGCTAGGGGCCAGGTGTACCGCGAAGTGAACCCCAGCTCGCCCGGTGCGGCGCCTGCGGACGTCGATTTATGGCGCTTAGCGAATCTACCCCGACCCTGCGGTGTCTATACCGTGCTGTGGTACGCATGGGCCTCCCGCGGTATTCGGTGGGATCGCTTTGCCCGCTGCACCGGTTGTGCTATAAACTTCCCCGCCTATGAAATCGGGACGGACCGAATGATTCACTCGGAAGGGGCGCGGAAACCGGAGCCCCCAGCGGTAGACTCGGGGCGCGACCTGCAGACCAGCATTCCCATGCTGTATTGCCCGGTCTGTTCGAAGCGGTTGGAATCGCGAAAGTGCAAGCTGATTTGCGAGGCTTGCGGGTATTATATGTCCTGTTCCGATTTCTACTGAGACGCACCGCAAGTTCATGATGGATGTAAAGTAGCGACTGATTTTTTGGCTGGCCTGGAGGAGAAACAGTGGCACTCAGAATCACGGATCGGGAAGCTAGTGGCGTGACCGTCGTCGACATCGAAGGACGCATCGTGCTCGGCGAGGAAAGCAATTCGTTTCGCGAGCACATCAAATCGTTGCTCGCCGCGGGAAAGAAAAAGATCGTGCTGAATCTGGCCAACGTTAGCTACATCGACAGCGCTGGATTGGGTTCGCTGGTGGCTACCTTCAGTAGCGCCAAGGCTCAGGGCGCGACCCTGAAGCTTGCTAATCTTGGCAACAAGTTCAAGGAAGTCTTGCAGGTCACCAAGCTCATGACCGTCTTCGACGTTTACGACAGCGAAGCGGCGGCCGTGCAGAGCTTCGGCAGCTGACGCAGCCTGGCGGACAGGATTTGCTGGTTTCTACCGCGCGCGGTTTCACCGCGCGCGGTGTTCCTTCCGCTTGAACCATTCCGCACGTCAGCACGGGCCTGCACTGCAAGACAATCCCGCGTGTTAATACCGGTAGTTGGCGATGCCGCTCAATAGCTTGGGATAGAAGTCCGTTGATTTTTGCGGCATCACATCGCCGCCCAGTGCGATCTCCGCCACATCCAGCACGTCCACCGGATTCAGCAGGAATGCCACCTGCGCGTCGCCTTTGTCCACGGCAGCGAGCGCCGCTTCCATCTCCCGTTCGTAGGTGACGTTGGTCTCGGCGGTGACCGCTTCCGGCGTGATTCCCAGGCACTTTTCCAGTAGCAGGCGGTGCAGCAAAACCACGTCCAGCTCCCGCACCGGCGCCGGTACATCGGGAATCAGTTGGTCGAGATCGGTATCTCGCCGCACGACGAACAGGAAAAACGAGCCGCCGCCGGCGTAGACGCCGATGGCATTGCTGCTGCGCCCGCGCGCGGCCAGATCCTTCTTGAATTCGGCTAAGGCCGAGGTTCGCTCCCCGGCATCGGCAAAGGGATATGCGAACCAGTCGAAGTAGCGCTTGGCGTCGGTGTCCTTGAATTTCTCGAAATTGAAGTCCTTCACGTTGCGGACCACCCGGTGCGTCGGCAATATCAGCAAGTCCTTCGCCTGGGTGTTGAAGAGGGTCATCATCGCGTACTCGTACGCTGCTTTGTTGTCGCCGCTTCCTTCGCTTTCTCGCAATTCGTTGCGGAAAGCCATGGCGGTCTCGTAGCGATGATGGCCGTCGGCGATCACCAGCTTTTTGTCGGCCATCGACGCGGTGATGCGCTTGATCAGGGCATCGTCGGTCAGGAGCCACAGGCGGTGCACCAGGTCGTACTCGTCGCGGATTTCGACGTCCGCTGGTTTCCGAGTGGCGATTTGCAGCAAGCGGTCGATGCCGCCGGTCTCATCCTCGTACAACATGAAAAGCTGGCCGGTTTGGGTGCGGGTGTTGCGCAGCAGCTCCAGGCGGTCGGCCTTGGGCCCGGACAAGGTGCGCTCGTGCCGGTGCACCACTTCCGCTTCGTAGTCTTCGATTCGCCCCAGCGCGATCATCCCGGTGCGGGTACGCTTTTTCGAGGTCAGCGGATCGGTGAACTCCTGAGCGTAGACGTACAGGGCCGGGCGCTCATCCTGGGCCAGCACCCCCGCGGCGATCCACTCTTCTAGTTTCTCCGCGGCCCGCGTGTAGACATTTTCACCTGGCGCGTCGCCTGGCTCGCTCTTTCCTTTTTCCACCACGATTAGGTTGTACGGGCTGGCCGTGTAGTATTTCTCCTGCATCGCGGGCGAGATCTTGTCGTACGGCTGGGTCAACACTTTCTGCAGGTCGACCTTGTCAGCGTTGTAGCGGTATGCGCGAAACGGAATAATCTCTGCCATGAGTCCCTCAGATAGATTTTCGAAGTATTGATTCTAGCGGACGAGAAGCGAAATGCGCTTTCGATGCTTGCCTTCCGGTGTTCAATGAGTAGCGCAAATTGTCGGCGTCAACTTTGTTTGCGCTACTAGAATATCGTATTCTGCTCCATTCTGGCGGGGAACTCCGTTTTTTTACGGTTATCGGTTTCCCTCAACATATGAACGGCCATACCCAACCACTATCCGATTGCCGCGTGCTGGTATTCGATCTCGATGGCACGCTCATCGACTCGAAACAGGATCTGGTCATCGCGGTTAACGCGGTCCGCGCCCATTTCGGCCATAGTGAACTTACCTCCGAGAAAGTCTCCGAGTACGTGGGCAACGGCGCAGCCATGCTGGTGCGCCGCGCGCTGGGCGAAACGGCCAGCGAATCAGACGTGGAAGACGCTTTGCGATTCTTCCTTAAGTACTACCGCGCCCACATGCTCGACAACACCGTGCCCTATCCCGGCGTGCGCGAAACGCTGGAAGCCCTGGGGCCCCGCCCGATGGCAGTGCTTACCAACAAGCCGGTCAGGATCAGCCGCGACATCCTGAAGGCCCTCGACCTTTCCCGCTTTTTCAACCGCGTTTACGGCGGGGACAGTTTCAAACGCAAGAAGCCCGACCCGATGGGAATGGAAGTGGTTCTGCGCGAGCTGGGCGCTGCGCCGCGCCAAGCGTTGATGGTGGGAGATTCCGAGGTGGACATGCAAACAGCGCGCAACGCGGGCACTTGGTCCTGCGGGGTCACTTACGGGTTTCGGCCGGAGCTGCTGTCGGCATGCACTCCCGATCTGCTACTCGCTCGCATTGAGGATCTGCCGCAGAATCTCTCGGCGGTAGCCGCGTGGTCACCATCGAAGGACAGTTGAGGAGCCGTTGGCGGTGGGCGCTCCACATGCCGGGTTTACGTGTGCTTTTGAGTCTCGAGTTGCAGTGCCTCTTTGTTTCCGTAGGCTTTCATGTACCACTCCCAGGTGCGCCGCAAGCCTTCTTCGAAATTCACTTTGGGCTCGTAGCCCAGGATTTTTCGCGCCTGGGTAATGTCGGCTTGCGAATGCAGGATGTCGCCGGTGCGTGCGGGCTCGTACTTGGCGGTGGCATTCTTCCCGGAAATCTTGCCGAACGTCTTCAACACTTCATTCAGGCTGATGCGTGCGCCGGTCCCGCCGTTGAATACTTTTCCCGACGCTCCCTCCGCTTCGCAGGCGCGCAGGTTCAGGTCCACGACGTTTTCAATGTAGGTGAAGTCGCGCGACTGCTCGCCGTCGCCATACACTTGCGGCTGCGTCCCTTCCAGCAACGCCAGGCTGAAGCGCGAGAGCACGCCCGAATATTGCGAGGTGGGATCTTGCCGGGGTCCAAAGACATTGAAATATCGCAGGCAAACGTTCTCCAGGCCGTACACACGCCCGAAGACCTGCGCGTACAATTCGCCGACGTACTTGGTGACGCCATAGGGAGAAAGGGGCACCGCCTGCATGGTTTCCACTTTGGGCAGCGTGGGCGTCTCGCCGTATGCCGAAGAAGACGCTGCATACACTAGGCGCTTCACTTTGGCATCGCGCGCCGCGACCAGCACGTTCAACGTGCCATCGATATTGATCCGGTTGGTTTCTACCGGGTCTTTCACTGATCGTGGCACGGAAGTGCGCGCCGCCAGGTGAATCACGTAATCAGCGCCTTGCACGGCTTTCGCCACTGCGTCCGGGTCGGTGATGCTGGCGCGCACGAAACTGATTTTGCTGCGCACACCCGCCAGGTTTTCCTCCTTCCCGGCGGAAAGGTCGTCCAGCACGGTTACCGAATGTCCGCGCCGCAATAGTTCGTCCACCGTGTTGGAGCCGATAAAACCGGCGCCGCCCGTCACTAGGTAGCGCATGGGGAGAACCTCCTTTGATTGGGTGGAGCTGGGATCCGCGATCTCGCCCGATCGCACTGCGACCTCTTCTGTTTTTAGAGCACGCTTGAATAGTAGGATGCGCGGAGCGCGCGCGGCAAGGAAGGAAACGCCGCGGCTTTCGTGGCCTGCAACTTGCGCCCCCCCAAGCAGCTCTAACTTTCGGGGACTACCCAATCATCCGGCGGGAAGTCGATCTGCCAGAACGTTGGCGCGGGCTTCACGAATTCCAGGCCCATCTGAGTCTTGCCGGCCTGCACGTTTCCGGTATACACCACCCGGCATTCCTGGGTCTTCTTGGTGATCTTGTGGGTGACCATAATTTTCTGGTCGGCGCGCAGCGGCGTGGTGATGGCGATCAACGCGCCGTGCGCGTTCACCACCAAGGTTCGCGTCTCTTCCTCGAATTTCTTCCCGTCGGTGCCGGTCCCGCTCAGGACCACCGGCACGCTGAGCAGCACCCGCATACTTCGGCGCCGTCCGGTTTCCTGGGCCCAGCTTCCCGAAGGAGCTTTGTGTGGCATCATCGTCCCACCATAGAAAAGAAGATCATTTGCTATACACCGCCGAGCCGAGCTTTGTTTCGGTGACGCGACGTAGCCAATCTCTGGATGGATACCCTAAGAACTTAAACGATCCCGGGACGCGGCCGCGCTAACAGAGTACGACCTTCTCTTTACTGCCGGCGACGCGCCGCGTGGCATTGCGCGTATCCACCACCAGCCGCGACTTCTCCACGATCATGTTGTAGTCGTAACTGGTATGGTCGGTAGCGATCAGCACGCAGTCGTATTTCCCCAGTGTTTCCGGCGTCAAAGGAATCGACTGCAAGTGTGAAAAGTCGTAGTGCCTCATCTTGTGCAGCGCCGGAAAGTACGGATCGTTATAGTCCACGTTGGCGCCGCGATCGGTGAGCAATTCCAGCAACTTGAGTGAAGGCGATTCCCGCAAGTCGTCCACGTCCTTCTTGTAGGCCACGCCCAGCATCAGAATGCGCGAACCCTTCAGGCTCTTCTCCCGGCCGTTCAGCGCTTCGGCGATAGCCTGCACCACGTGGTACGGCATCGCGGTATTGATTTCTCCCGCCAGCTCGATGAATCGCGTGGCGAAATCGTATTCCCGCGCTTTCCACGAAAGGTAATAGGGGTCTACTGGAATGCAGTGTCCGCCCAGGCCCGGCCCGGGATAAAACGGCATGAACCCGAATGGCTTGGTCGCTGCGCTGTCAATCACTTCCCAGATATCCAGGCCCATGCGCAGGCTGAGCATCTTCAACTCGTTCACCAGCGCGATGTTCACGCAGCGGAAAATGTTTTCGAGCAACTTCACCATTTCCGCGGCTCGCGTCGATGACACCGGAATCACTTTCGAAACGATCTGCGAATACAGCCCCGCGGCGGCCTTGCCGCTCGGCGGATTGATCCCGCCAACCACCTTTGGAATCTGCGCCAACCCATATTGCTTGTTGCCCGGATCTTCGCGTTCCGGCGAAAACGCCAGGAAGAAGTCGGTTGCGATTTTTTCGTCCTTCTCGCTCTTGGTGATCGGACACCGCAAGCCGCCGCGCTCCAGGATCGGCAACACCAGTTCTTCCGTGGTACCGGGGTAGGTGGTGCTCTCGAGCACGATCAATTGGTTTCGCTGCAGATTCGGCGCGATGGATAGTGCGGTCTTCTCCACGTAGCTCAGGTCCGGTTCGCGCCGCTCATCGAGTGGCGTCGGGACGCAGATCAGTACCGCGTCCATGTCGCGCAGTTTCGCGAAGTCGGTGGTCGCATCCAAAAGCTTGGCGTCCACGTGCGCTTTGATTTTTGCCGCGGAAATGTGCTGGATGTAGCTTTCGCCGGCATTCAGCTTGTTCACCTTGAAGGGGTCGGTGTCGAAGCCGGTTACCTTGTGCCCGGTGTCCGCGAAGCGTAGTGCCAGCGGAAGTCCCACGTAGCCGCATCCGATAATTCCGATGCGCAGTCCCTTACCTGCAAAAAATTCAGGAGTTCGCTCAGCTGCCATTAGTTCCTTATTTCCTTCCGTCGGAGAGGTTTTCGAGCCGCCCGTATGATTCAATCGAATATAGCAAGTTTCGGGAAGCGGACAAACACACGCCGCAGCGGATGATTTCACAGTCGCCAATACCCCCACGCACGCCTTGCTATAGCCGTAACCTTAGCACGTTCAATCACTTACATTAACTTCGGGCGGGAACCACCTAAGCGTGCGCCGCGATTTTTAATTGTGGATTGCAAGACCCGACGCGGCTGCTGCCGCAATCGGTGCGCCAAGCAGGAATACCTTGAATTAGAAAAGGGGCTGGGGCGGTGCGGTCATCCGATGCGCCCCGGCAGATATTTACTGCGGGATCGTCGGTCGGATTTGCCCGAAAGCAAGTGCCGTGAAATCTAGCGCCTCGGTTTCGATCAAGATGAACTGGGTCGGATTTACAAAGTAAAACGCGGATTGCGACGGGGAATCTCCGTTTAGCTGCATGGTTCCACGTCCCGTCGTGCCACGGGTCACGGTGTACGTCGATCCATCTCCGATCGTGGATCAGAAAAATGGCGGGTTGAGAGACGGATCATTGAGATCGAGGGTACCTCCTACCGTCCCGGTTCCACCCGAAACCAACTGTCGAGAGGAGGCTACCGGCCCCTCGATCCCCGAGAATTGCAGGCCCTAATTTCCGCTTAACGATGTCGTGGAATACCCTAGGCCGGTTTGCGCGATGATTTGTCCACTAGCCACTTCGTCGGCGTCCATTTCCTACAGATAGATGGTGTTGTTGGAGGCGATGGAGAAGACCAATGAAGCGGTCGACGGGGAGAATGCGGGAAGCGCAAGCGCCATGGTTCCGCGTCCATTGGCGGTCACCGTCGCGAATGTCCCGGTCAAGGTGTAGTCTGGTGTGGCGCTCGCCCACACCGTTAATGGCGCCCCCGCCGTCCGCCGTAAACTGACCCGCTTCGGCGATCCCGAAAACCTTGTTCGTTCCCACCATGCTGAAGACGTAACGGCCGGTGGGCGAAGTGGCACTGAACGGACCGCCGGACTGCAGCGCGGCCGTCCCGTAGACCGAGTCCAAGTCGTCTGCTTCGATCAGGTTCAACTTGCGTGCGGACACTGCGTAAGAAATGTAATCCACCTCCGCACCAGTGTAGCGCGGCCGAAAATCCTGGTGCGGGAAGCAAGCCGGGAAGTGATTGGCGGAGGAATCAGAGCGGAAAGCGAAAATGGAGGACCGAAAAAATGCAGGGGCGCTCCGGTTTTCCGAAGCGTCCCCGCAGAAGTTTGTTATGGAATGGTCGGCTGCGTCTGTCCGCCGCCAAGTGTGATTTGCCCCGTCGCATCGGTTTCGAGCAGTACAATCTGCGCGGGACTCACGAAGTAATACGCGAACCCCAGCGGACTGTTGC
>Ga0182024_10010301_pt1 | contig 19063 bp, 21 predicted proteins | sample P32metaG_FD_120480 | JGI IMG/M metagenome (GOLD analysis project Ga0182024, IMG submission 120480) | Permafrost microbial communities from Stordalen Mire, Sweden - P3-2 metaG (Illumina Assembly) | ecosystem: Environmental > Terrestrial > Soil > Wetlands > Permafrost | place: Sweden: Stordalen... | reverse complement strand
AGGCGATCCTGTCGAACTTTCACTATACTGGTCGCCAAGGGCTTACTCAGGAGTCGCTTGATGGTCTCGCGCGGCGGCGGGATATAATCGACATCCCTTTTTCAGGTTTGCCCGAGCTTGTGCGGTTCGGTGATATTCGTAACCCTGGGTCAATAGACCGAGTGAACCCAGATGCGCTGGCTGTAAAATTCGGACAGGGTGTAAAACTCGTTCGCGCGACCCTGGCGATTACGGACGCCCCGGTTTCGAGCGGCATCGAAACCAGGCTGACCTGGCTAAATGGTCTGAAGAAACATGAACGTGACTTCAAGGAGGGAGGGCCGCTCGGCCCTCTGGGTGTCGTGGCGTTCCAACGATAGAGGATCGATTGATGTCCGACTCGGATAAGTCAGCGATATCGTTCGGCGCGATCCTTTCGATGGACGGCTATAATCGAGGCTACGATCAGCAAGTCTTTGGCCTCTCCGATGCTCCTGACACGCAGATCGGCGAGTGGACAGGTGATGATCGATCGCCCGCTCTACCATTGGCTGCTGGGTGAGGCGGCGCGCCGCCTGCCTCCAGTCATCTATCGCATGCACACGACGGCGCCGCGGGTCGTGGCTGTCGGGACCGGTACGGTGACGCGCGGCACCAATGTCGTGACCCGTTTCCTCGCCGATCTGCATCACATGCCGGCTGGGGGAAGGGACCGGCCACTCACGGTCACGTTCGAGGCCGTGGAAGATGGCGAACGCATTATGCGCTCGTATCCCGATACGACGCTCATCACACACCAGTCGGCGGGCGGACTGGCGGGCAGTTTCTTGCTCGCGGAGCGCTTTGGGCCGTTCGTCCTCTCAATCCGATTGTCGGCCGGCGAGGAGGGAATTGACTTCGCGCTGATCGGAGTACGCTGGCACGGTATGAAGCTGCCACGACCTGCGTGGCCGCGACTTCAGGCGAGCGAGCGGGCAGATGGTGAAATCTATCGCTTCCATGTCCGCATAGATCTACCGCTGCTTGGCCGGCTTATCGAATATCGCGGAACGTTGCAGATCGCCACGTGAAGGGGGGCGGTGGTGCGTTGCTGTCGCTGAGGCTCTCGGCTCTCGCGCTCGTACTCCCACTCTCAGCGTCGCATGGTCCGCTGCTGCCTCCACCCAGTCTTATCGCCGCTACAAAAAGGTCTCTTTTGGGGGCAAATTGAGCCATCCCCAATGCGAAGGCTGGGTCGCCGAGTAGGGGCGAACCTCCCCCTTGGCGAACGTCGGCTATCGGGCCTACAGCAGACCGCCAGCGTATCAAGTGTCAGATGCTGTGGCCTGTGCTTTTCGATCCAGATTCCACGTGGAATCTCGGATCTGGGCAAGACCGTGTCACGACGAGCCGGGGCGAAAAGTCAATCGGCGAGCGGCCGTCACCTACGGCACCGAAAACTCCCAATGCGCAGCCACGAGGGTGCTCATTCTGGCTCCTGGTCGATCGTGTATCCGATCCCGCCCTCGGGCTCGTACGTTACACTATCGTCGTCGCCCTCGCCCGGCGGCTCCAGCAACCGCTGCATCGCCCGCCTGTACAAATCCTCTGCGTCAGCCTCGCGCTGCTCCGGCGTCATGTTCCGCAAGCGCCGCGATGGCCTTCAACAACCGTTTCGACAATGCTCCGATAGACTGAAGCTGCCTTTCTCGTTTGCGGGAGGCGGCGCGACTTTCACGCGACAGATGCTCGTGCAGGTCTTCCTTGGCCCAGACCTGAAGAATCTCGGGCAGTAGCGCCACTCGCTCGGGCGGCGCGGCTGACGGCAATACCGTCGAGATGTGCGCTAGAGCTTCATCCGTAAAATAAATACGACCGGAGTTCTCTGGCATCGCGCCTCGTCGTTCAGCTTCTGTGGGACTGGCAACCACTGCGGCACCGCCATACCAGGAGCCACCCCACCAAACCGCCGCGATCGGTCGCTACCGCGCGGCCCGTAGCGGCACCACGTCCGTAGCAGGGTTGCCATCACCCATCAGTTCTGCCGTGCGGTTTGCCACCGCATCGGCTGCGGCCAGGAGCACCGCATCGGCGCTGTGCACATATCGGCTCGTTATTGACCGCCCCTTATGCCCGACCAGGGCGGCGATCGTCGGCTCGCTGTATCCGAGATCACCGGAAAGGCTCGCGAACGAGTGCCGCAGAACATGCGGTGTGACGTCCGCCGGCAGCGAGCCCAGCTTGGCTATCCGCGCCCATAGATTTGGAAATCCAGTCATTCGGCCATCGCCGCGGGTTGCCGGGAAGGCCAGATCGTTGGCCATGCGCGGCAAGCTGCGCAGCACGTCGCAGGCTGCATTCGACAGTGGCCGAACCGAGAGGCCGGTTTTTGTGTCGGCGAGCCGTGCCGTGCGCCGGCCGAGGTCGATTTCCGACCATCTCAGCGCCAACGCCTCGCCACTTCGCCAGCCCGTTAGCGCGAGGAACCGCGTTGCCGCAATTGCAGCCGGCCAAATCCCGTCTACCTCAGCCTGACGTAGCGCAGCACCCAGCGCTGAGTATTCGTCATCACTTAGTCGCCGCTCGCGCCGGCCGTCGGCAAAGCGCACGACACCATGTACTGGATTGTCGGTTCGCAAACCCTGGCGCACGGCATACGTGAAGATTCCGCCGAGCAACCCGACGGCCCGAGTTGCAGTGCCCTTTCCGCCGCGAACCCGAGCCAATCCCCGAGGCTTTGTTTTTGTGTGGCCGGCCGTCTTGCCTTCGGCGACGGAGTGCATAAACCGCTCTATATCTCTGCGCTCGATGGCCAAAACCGGCATGCGGCCTATCAGCGGCTTGACATGTCGCTCGATACGCCCGCGGTCGATTATTAAGGTGCTGGCCTTTTTTGCGTTGCCGCGTCGAGTCAGGAGCCGTCCGGCTTCGGCATGGGCAAGATAGCTGTCGCAAAGCTCTGCCACGGTCACCGCCTCGCGTGCTTCTCGCTTCTCACTGGCCGGGTCCGCACCTTTCACAATTTCACCAAGCAGTCGCTGGGCTTCCTTGCGGGCGCTGTCCGGTGTCCAGGGCGCGCCGTGTCGGCCAATCGTATAGCGACGCCTTCGCCCCTCGCGTGTGCGGTACATGAGCACATAGGCGACGCTCTCGCCTTTCTGACGGCGGGCGATGAATCCTGGCACGACGCTATCCCAAACTTCCTGGCCGGGCTTGAGGTCGCGTACCTTCTCCAGGCCGATCCGCTCTGCGGTCATCGCGGCTACCTCGCTTCTAGGTTCCACCTAGGTTCCAATGAGGCGCAGATCGTATCAAACGCCCGCAACGGATAGCAAATCCTAATGTGCTGTTTTATCGTCGATAACCTTTCGATTGCAAATCCGAACACGCTGGTACAAAGCGTTCTAATTACCCTCCGAAGGCAGGGGTCGTACGTTCGAATCGTATCGGGTCCGCCAGTTTTTTCAATAGCTTAGAAGATTTATGCGAGCCGTGGTGTCCCGGCTGTGTCCTGGCGACGCAACGGGCAAATCGGGGAGGCGCGATGCTAGCCCGCTAGTTCGATGGCCGATCGTATGGGCGATATGCGGACCTGGCTCGATCGCAATAAAATCGAACTGTCCGGCTTCCAGCTAGTTACGCTCAGCGTTGGCAATGTCGCCTTTGATGCTCAATTTCGCGATTTGGGGCACGCTACTCTCTTCCGCCCCGCGTTCGGCAGCTCGCCTGCCGGTGTCTTGCCCCTAGCGCAGCTTGTAGCTCGGCAGCGTCTGTCTTGGTGGTATCGCCGCGCCGCTTGAGTGACTGTGAACGCGCGGGTCAAGGCTCCGTGACGCAATCGATCGGAGGGACGCGCCATGACGAAAGCGAGCGTGCCAACAGCGGCAGAAGACCTGATCGCCAAAGGGTGGCGCATATGGACAGCGAAAGAGGGTCTTGATCCCGACCGGCCAACCAAAATCGACTTGCAAAAGTTTTACTCGGAACGATCGGCTGTGCTGGCCAGTTTTGGCGATGGCCCCTTGTGGCTCCTATTTCTCGAAGCGCTCGCGCGTCACGGATATCAAGCAGTGGACACCCCCGAAAGCCCTACGGCCAAGCCCACCGACTGACCTCAATCCGATGCGACACGAACCGCGCCCGCCTACTGACCCCAGCGGATTCATAGGAAGGCTGTACAGCGCGGGGAACGGATCAGAGGGCTTCACCGCAGCGCCCCGCCAGCTAAACGCGCCCCAGTCACTTCCTACGGCGGCTAGCTGCCAGTTGCCGCGCTGTCAGGAAGCGCCCCTAGGTACCGGGCTACAACGTCGAGCAATTCCGTTGGACGCAGCGGCTTCAAGAGAACGTCGTAACGCTCGAACGCTCCATGCGGAAGCGTGAAGGCGTAGCCGGTGATGATGAGCGCCTTCGTGCCGTTCTCGCGCGCATCGTCAGCCACGGTGAGTCCGGTGCCATCGGGTAGTTTGGCGTCCGCAATCACGAGATCGTAGGAGACGCGGGCCAGCAATTCGCGCGCGTCGGCCTCGGTGGCCACTGCGTCAATCTCATACCCCGCGCTGAGCAGGACGTGCTCCATGACGGGCCGCACGTCCACGTCGTCTTCGACCAGAAGTATGCGCGCCATTTGAGACTTTCCGCTTTTGACCCGGAATGCCAACGCTAGCCCCTAACTGCCGGTTCCGATCATTCGCGCTGGCCCGCCGCATGGTGCGAGCGCGGCGCCGCCGGTTCGTTGCTCGGCGGCCGTGTTGTGCTGGGAAGCGCGAACGAGCAGTGGGTCATGGCCCACGCGAGCAGGCTCGATGAGTGGCGTCCGGCGGGGCGGCGCGGCCAGTTCGCGGCGACGCTCCTCCAGACGCCGCCCAAGGGTAAGTACAAGGAGCGCTATTTGCGGGTTAAGCCGCTGGGGATCGACTGGGTCGTCGATATGAACGGCGTCGCCAGCCCATCGGCCGCGGACGTCGATAATTGGCTGGGCCCGCAACCGGCAACGGCCGCCGCCATTCAGCGCGGCGAGTAGAGGGCCCTACCCCGCCTGCGGCGCGGGCTGCCGGACGTCTCGGCTGAAGCTGCTCGTCGGCCATTTGAGGCCGTAATGGTCGCGTAGGGTGGCGCCTTCGTATTCCGTGCGGAACAATCCGCGCCGCTGCAGGATCGGGATCACCTCGGCGCTGAACACGTCGAGCTGCACCGGCAAGAGCGGCGGCATCACGTTGAACCCGTCCGCGGCGCCGTCGTTGAACCAGTCTTCGATCAGATCGGCGATCTGCTCGGGAGTGCCGGCGGTCACGTAATGGCCCCGCGCGCCGGCGAGATACCCGAGCAGCTCGCGCAAGGTCTGCTTGTCGCGCCGCACCAGGTTGAGGATGACCTCGGTGCGGCTGCGCGCGGCTTGCACCGAGCTGGGGTCGGGGAAATCCTCCGGTCGAAGCGGCCGATCGAGCGGCAAATCAGAGAAATCATGCCCGCCGAAACGGTTCGACAGGCGCCTGCGGCCCACTTCGGGGTCGGTGAGCTCGTTGGCCTCGCGCGCCAGGCGCTGCGCCTCTTCCTCAGTGCCGGCGATCATCGGGCTCAAGCCCGGCAGAATCAGCACCTGGTCCGCCGCGCGGCCCTCCTCGACCGCCAGCCGCTTCAGATCGGCATAGAATTCCTGCGCCGTCGCCTTCGCCATATGCGCCGTGAACACCGCCTCGGCGTGGCGGGCGGCGAAGCGGCGGCCGGTGTCGGACGAACCCGCCTGCACCAGCACCGGCCGCCCCTGCGGACAGCGCGGCATGTTCAACGGGCCGGCAACGCCATAGAAATCGCCGCGATGGTTGATCGGCCGGATGCGGTCGCCCTGGGCGTAATTCCCGCCCGCCCGGTCGTCGAGCACCGCATCGTCGGCCCAGCTGTCCCACAGCGCCTTGACGACGCTCATGAATTCTTCGCCGCGCGTATAGCGGTCGGCGTGGCTTACCTGCCCCTCGCCGCCGAAATTGCTCGCGGCTGTCGCGAGCCACGAGGTCACGATGTTCCACGCCGCGCGCCCGTTGCTGATGTGATCGATCGAGGCAAACTGGCGCGCCAGGTTGAACGGCTCGGTGTAGGTCGTCGAGCAGGTCGCGATGAGGCCGATGCGCTGGGTGGCCACGGCCACCGCTGCCAGCACGGTGATCGGCTCGAGCCAGGTGCGCGCGGCCTGCGCCACATCGCCGCCGAGCGCGAGCTGGTCGGCGAGGAAGATCGAGTCGAACAGCGCCGCCTCGGCGCGCTGCGCCAGATCCTGGTAGTAGCGGATATCGGTCAGCGCCAGCGGCGAGGTGTCGGGATGCCGCCACGAGGCTTCGTGATGCCCGCGGCTGTGGATGAACAAATTGAGGTGCAACTGCCGCTTCATGCCGCCTTGTCCTCACTGCGCGCCTGAGGGAATTCTAGGCGGTGCCCCGCGGGCGTCATAGCGGTGATTGCGGGGGTCCCTTACTTGCGGCATTTCTCGGCGAGCAGGGCGCGGATATCGCCGATCGAAGCATCCATCTGCCCGAGGTTCTCGCCGTGATCGTGACCGGTGATACAGCGGTCCATCGGCTCGCGGGCTTTCATCATGTCGACCACGTTCTGCCGCAGCAACGCGCAATTCTTCGCCAAATTGCCGGAGACGAACTGCTTCTCGCGTGCGGCGATGGCGTTGATCAGCCCGTTGGCCGCCGCCAGATCGTGCTGGCATACGGGTGTGTCGACCATGCCCGCCTCGGCCGGACCGGCGGCTAATAGCGCGGCGAGCGCACTTGCCAGGGTTGTCGCGCGGGTGGAAGACATCGACGGCATTGCTATAACAACGCTCAGGCGAAAGGGAGGAAATCGATGAAGGCGGCCATTATGGTTCCCGGCACCACGGGCGGGGTGTGGGAGGTACGCGACATGCAGCGGCCGGTGGTCGGGTCGGGCCAGGTGCTGGTGCGGGTGCGCGCGTCGTCGATCAACCGTGCCGAGTTCCGCCGGCTGCATACGATGCGTCTCGAAGCCGGCAAGCCGGCGCAAGAGGCGCGCGCCGGCGGCGGCGACGCCGCCGGCGAAGTGGTGGAGGTCGGCGCCGGCGTCACCGGCGTCAAGGAAGGCGACCGGGTCATGGCCCGCTGCGCCGGCGGGTTCGCCGAGTTCGCCCTCGTCGACGCGCGCGAGATAATGCCAGCGCCCGAGGCGCTTTCGTGGGAGGAGGCGGCGTCGGTGCCAGTGGTCTTTGTCGTGGTGCATGACGGGCTGTTCGCCAGCGGCCAGCTCTTGCAGGGCGAGACCTTGCTGGTGACCGCGGTGCCCTCCGGCGTCGGCAGCGCGGCGCTTGTGCTCGGGAAATTCCTCGGCGCGCGGGTCATCGGCACCTCGCGATCGGTCGAGAAGCTCGAAAAGCTCAAGGCCCATGGGCTCGACGTCGCGGTGGTGACTGGGGTCGACGGCATGGGCGAGGCGGTGAAGGAAGCCGCCGGGCCGGCCGGGATCGACATGGTGGTCGACAATATCGGCGCCGATGCGCTGGAGCCATGTATGGACGCGATGAATGTCGGCGGCAGGTTCTGCACGATCGGGCGAATGAGCGGCATTCACACCGCCGAGATGAACATCGACAAGCTCGCCGAGAAGCGCCTCCACCTCTACGGCGTCAGCAACCGGTTGCGCAACGCCGCGCAGCGCGCCGAATCAGCCAAGCGCTTCATGGCCGATTTGTTCCCGGCGCTGAGCGACGGCCGCATCCGGCCGATCGTCGACCGCGGCTTTCCCCTCGACGACATCGCGGCGGCGCAAGCCTATGTCGAGGCCGACCGCCATGTCGGCAAGGTCGTGATCACGATGTGAGGGGCGGTTACGGCCGCTTCAGCAGCCGCGCGTCTTGCGGCACGGGGTCGTCGGGGAGTTGGACCGCGCGGTGGCGCGCCTGGGCCTCGTCGATCAACAGCGACAACAGTGCAGTGAAGCCGGTCGGCTCCGCCGCCGCCTCCCACAGGAAAAACCCGAACGAGCCGGGGCAGGGGTTGATCTCGTTGAGCCAGATCTCGCCGGTCGCCTCGTTGCACAGGAAATCGATGCGCGGCGCGCCGGTACCGCCGACCGCTTCGAACGCGGCGAGCGCCCAGCGCTGGATGTCGGGGCCCTGCTGGCCGGGCAGGATAGGATCGATGTCGCGGGTCAGCGACAGCATCCCCTCGCTGGGCCGCGCCAGGTTCTTGCCGCCGGTCTTATTATCGCCGCCGCCCGAGAGGTATTTCTGGCGGAAATCCAGGAGGGCCTCGACCCGCTTCGGCCGCTCGATCGCCGAACAGCGCGGCGCCCCGCCGAAGCGGGCGACCGAGACGTTGTATTCGATGAGGTTCGGCACGTACGGCTCGATCACCGCCTCGGTATCGAGCCGGAAGATCGCCGCTAGGAGAGCGCGCACCTCCTCGATTGTCTCGGCCTTGCCGACGCCGATGCTGCTGCCGAGATGCACCGGCTTAACGATGCAGGGAAAGCCGATCTCGGCGAGCGGCCCCTCGAGCGCGCTCACCGGCGGTAGCCCGGTTTCTGGTCGCTCGACGACCGCGTGCCGCAGCAGCGGGATGCCGCTGGCCGCGAGCATGCGTTTGGTCGCGACCTTGTCCATCAAGACCGACGAGGCCATCGTGCGCATGCCGGTATAGGGGATGTTCGCCGCCTCGAAGAGGCCCTGGAACTGGCCGTCCTCGCCGCCCAGGCCGTGAAACGCGAGCAGCGCGACATCGAACTTGGCGGGCGGCCGGCGCTGGAACAACCCGCTCTTGCGCGCGACCAGCCGCCCGCCTTGGCCCGCTGCGATGTCGAGCGTCACCTCGCTGAGCTTGGCGCGAAGTTGCGGGTCGGGGAGGTAGTTTCGCCGCTCGTCGAGCCCCGGCCCGACCAGCCAGTCGCCTTGCGGCGTCACATAGACGACAAACGCCTCGAACCGCGCCTGGTCGAGCGCCTGCAAGGCCTGCAAGCCAGTGACCACGCTGACGTCGTGCTCCGGCGAGCGGCCGCCGAGAAACACCGCAATTCGGGTTTTCATCGCATTGTCTTATCCTATAGGCAGACGGAGTTCGGCAAATTTTCGCGCGGCAAATGCATTTCGAACGACAGGACATCAACGCGACGGGAGCGCAATTTGCCGCGTACCGTCTCGAAGGCGCGGCGCCGGCTGCGGCCCCGGAATTGATCTGGGGCCATGGCTGGGGGCACACCCACGAAGCGCTCGTGCCGCTGGCCGAGGGCATGCGGCAGCGCGCCGATTCGCGCCTCGTCGATTTCCCGGGATTCGGCGTCTCGCCGCCGCCGCCCGGTGCCTGGGGCACCGAAGATTACGCCGATGCGATGGCGCACTGGCTTGCCGACTTGCCGGCGCGGAAGCGAGTTTGGGTCGGACATTCGTTCGGCTGCCGGGTGGGGCTGCAGCTCGCCGCACGGTATCCCGGGGCGGTGGACGCGTTGTTCCTGATCGCCGCGGCGGGGCTGCAACCGCACCGTTCGCCGTGGACGCAAACGCGGCGCCTGCCGCGGCGATGGGCGTTCCGGCTGATGCGCGCGATGACCCCGGAAGGTCCGGCGAGTGACCGGCTGCGCGAGCGCTATGGCAGCAGCGATTACCGCACGGCCGGGGCGATGCGCCCAGTGCTGGTCAAGGCGGTCAACGAGGATTTGAGCGATGCCGCGCGGCGCATCCGCCTGCCGGTGGTGCTGGTGCACGGCGAGGGCGATAGTGAAAGCCCGCCTGAGATCGCATCGCGGCTGCACGCGCTATCCCGGGCTCGCGGCTCCATCTGCTGCGCGGCTTCGACCATTTGAGCATCCTCACCGACGGGCGGCACCAGGTGACGCATCTGCTCGCCGAATTGCTGGAGACGCTGCGGTGAGCGGGGTCTTCGCGCTCGCCGGGTTCGCCTTTTTCGCGCTGCGGCGGCTGCTGACCTATCTCCATCTTTTCCAGCAGGAAGAATACGATAACCGACGTTTTCTCGCGTGGATTGTGAAGAACCGCGGGTTCGACCAGCGATTGTCTTTTGCCCTGCTAATCGTTTGGCTGATGCAAACCCTGCGGCCGCACGGCGCGGTGCCGGACTGGGCCTTTGGCGCCTTGGCCGGCGCGGTATGTCTCGCGGTTGCGGCGTTCGAGCCCGACCCGCGCAAGACCGCGAAGAAGCGCCTGGTGATGACCGCGCGGGCGAAGCGCATCTATGGGATCGCGCTGGGGCTGCTCGCGATCGCCGGCATCGCGGCAGCACTCGCGACCGGCCCGCTGGCGCAGGGCATCGCGCTGTGGATCGTGCCGGTGCAGCTCGTGCCGCTGGCGCTCGTCGCCGGCAATCTGCTCCTCGCGCCGCTGGAGGCGAAGACCCAGCAACGCTATTGGCACGAGGCGCAGGAGATCCTGCGCCGCCTCGATCCGATGGTCATCGCGATCACCGGCTCGTATGGCAAGACCTCGGTCAAGCACATCCTCGGCCATGTGCTCGAGACCGCGGCGCCGACGCTGATCACCCCGGGCAGCGTCAACACCGCTATGGGCATCGCCCGGGTGATCCGCGAGCGGTTGCAGCCGCATCACCGCTATTTCGTCGTCGAGATGGGCGCCTACGGCCCCGGCTCGATCCGCCGGCTTTGCTCGCTGACCCCGCCCAAGATGGGTCTCGTGACCGCAATCGGCATGGCGCATTACGAGCGCTTCAAGTCGCTGGATACCGTGGCGGAAGCCAAGTTCGAGCTCGCCGAGGCGGTCGCCGCGAATGGCGGCACGGTGATCGCGGCCGCCGATATCATGGAATTCGCCGCGCCGCGCCGTTTTGTCGAGGCGCATCCTGGCACCCTGCTGACCGTGGGGCCCGATGAGAGCGCCGTCATCGCGATCGAGAACATGCGCCAGGATATCGATGGCGTCGCGGTCACCGTGCTCTGGCGGGGCGGGCGATACGAGTTGCGCGCGCCGCTTTTCGGCTTGCAGCAGGGGAAAAACCTGGCGCTCGCCTTCGCCGCCGCGTGCACGCTCGGGGTCGCGCCGGAGGATGTCGTGGCGAGCCTGCGGAGCACGCCGCAGATCGCGCACCGGCTCGAGGTCAAGCGCGAGACCAATGGCGCGACGCTGATTGACGACGCCTACAATTCGAACCCGGTCGGGTTCGCCGCGGCGCTCCAGGTGCTCGACGTGCTGCGCCGGCCAGGCGGGCGGCGCATCCTGGTGACGCCGGGCATGGTCGAGCTCGGCGCCGCGCATGACGACGAGCATCGGCGCATCGGCCGTCTCGCCGCGAGCCATGTCGATGTGCTGGTCGCGGTGGCGCCGCATCGCGTCGCGCCGCTCGCCGCCGCGTTTGCCGAGGCCGCGCCCGCGGCGCAGATCGTCTCGTGTTCCGGCTTCGCCGAGGCGCAAACCTGGATGGCGCGCAACATCGCGCCCGGCGACGTGGTGCTGCTGGAAAACGACCTGCCCGATCTGTTGGAGCAGAAATTGCGGCTGTGATCGCGCTGTAGGACGGATAACCTCGGCGCAAGCCGGGGGTACCCGCCGACATTGAGCGCCGTTTTGGCGGAATGCGCTGCGCTTTTTCCGCCCTACAGTCTTTTCGCTCTGGCGATCAGCACCGTGCCGGGCAGGCGCAGGCCTTCCGGGGTCAGGTAGGGGGCGAAGGCCGCTTCGGTCTCGGCGGTGATCGCCTGGCGCGCGGCGTCGGGCGCGTTCTTTTCTTCCATCAGCCGCCAGGCGGGACCGAACATCGCGGCGTGCTCGGCCTCGCTGCGCGCGGTGTCGCCGATGATCTTGAAGCCCTGCGGCGCGATGTCGATCTCGGCGAACCCGGCCTTCGCGAGGATATCGCGCAGATAGGCCGGGTCGCGGAACGCCATCGGCCCCGGCTCATGCGGGTCGGTCGCCGCCGGCGCGCCGAGATGCTTCACCGCGATGTCGAACGGGATCTTCCAGTGCACATTTTCCGCCAGCGACGCCCACACCGCCATGCACAGCCGCCCGCCTTGCCGCAGCCCGGCGTGGAGATTGGTGAAAGCGGCGACCGGGTCGGCGAAGAACATCACGCCAAAGCGCGAGATCAGCAGGTCGAAACTGTCCGGCGCGAAGCGGTGCACCTGCGCGTCGGCGAGGACGAGGGTGATGTTTCCCGCGCCGGCCTTGGCGATGTTCTGCCGCGCCTGCGCCAGCATCGGCTCGGCGATGTCGACGCCGGTGACTTGGCCGCCCGGGGCGACCGCGGCGGCGAACGGGATCGCCGTCGCGCCGGTGCCGCAGCCGATATCGAGCACGCGCTCGCCGGGCCGCGACGCCGCTTCGCGCCGCAAGAGATGCGCGACCTCGATGTTGCGCGCTTCCTGGAGCCCGGCGCGGCTTACCCAACGCGGCCCGGCGACCTCGTTCCAGTGCCGCTGCATCGCCGTGTTTGCTGTGTCGGGCATGTCAGCCTCCATCGCTAAACCCTCACCCGTCTCCGGGCTGCGCCCGGAGCCACCCTCTCCCGCTTGCGGGAGAGGGGTTTCCGCCGGCGCCCTTAAGCCCCTCTCCCGCTTGCGGGAGAGGGAGGGACCCATCGCCTAGCGATGGGAGGGTGAGGGTTTCTAAGCCACGCCTTCCTGCTGCATGACGCGCTGCACCGCCGGGCGTCCCTTCATGCGCTCGTAATGCGCGGCGACGTTGGCGGGCAGTTTCATGTTGAGGCGGGCGGCCGCCCAGAACTCGACGTAGAACACCGCCGCGTCGGCGGTCGATAGCTCGTTGCCGCCGAGATAGTTCTTGCCGGCCAACGCCTTGTCGAGGATGGCGAAGCCTTTTTCGACCATCTCGCGGCCGCGCGCCTTGACCGCGTCCTCCTGCTCGGCCGGACCGAAATTGCCGGGTCGGAAGATCCGCGCGAAGCCCTGGCCGTGCATGGTGCCGACGGCATACTCCATGGCCTCCATCGCGCGAACCTCGGTCTCGAGATCCTGTGGGATCAGCTTCGCCTGCGGGTTCGACTTCGCCAGATAGGTAGCGATGACTGGGAACTCGGTCAGGACCGAGCCGTCGTCGCGTTGCAGCGTCGGCACTTTCGACTTGGGGCTGATCTGGGTGAATTGCGGCTGGTATTGCGCGCCCTCGCGCAGGTTGACCGCCTGCAGCTCATAAGGCTTGCCGATTTCCTCGAGCAGCACGTGGATGCCGATCGAGCAGACGCCGGGGGCATAATAAAGCTTCATGGGTGCCTCGCTCAAATTGGGGGTGGACGGCGCTAGAGGATGCCGTCCTGCTTCAATCCGTCGATCTCGCCGGCGCTCATGCCGAGCCAGCTAGACAGCACTTCAGCGTTGTGCTGGCCCAAGAGCGGCGACGGCTTGACCTTGGCGGGCGAGCCGTCGAAGCGCACCGGCCAGGCCGGCATCTTGACCGTGCCGGTGGTCGGATGCTCGATCGTCTGCATGATACCGCGCTCGGCGAGCGAGGGGTCGCCCATCAGCTCGACCGTGTCGAACACCGCGCCGGCCGGCACCCCGGCCGCGCCGATCAGCTTCATCGCGTCTTCCTTGGTGTGCTCGCGGGTCCAGGTGGCAATCAGCTCGTCGACCTCGGGCGCGCGCTGGCTGCGCGCGTTGCCGCTGTCATAGCGCTCGTCGCCGCTCAAATCCTCGCGACCGATGACCTTGAGCAGGCGCTGCCAATGGTCGGCGTTGGCGCGGCTGCAGAAAACATAGACGTAATCGTTGGGGCCGCCCGGCTTGCATGGGTAGAGCGCCGAGGGCACCAGACCGCCGGGTTGCGACCGGGCGCTGCCGCCGCGGACCGGCGCCTTGCCGCTTTGCTGGGTGCGCGAGAACGGCACGCGCATGTAGTGGATCATCGCGTCCTGCATCGCGACCTGGAGGCGGCGGCCCTGGCCGGTCTTCGAGCGCTTGTAGAGCGCCGCCAGAAGGCTGATCGCCATCAGCATGCCGGTGCCGGTGTCGCCGAACGACGGGCCGGGCTTGACCGGCGGGCCATTACCCTCGCCGGTGACGCTGGTCGGGCCGCCGGCGGCTTGCGCGATCATGTCGAAGGCGAGGTTCCTCTCATAGGGGCTGCCGGTGCCGAACCCCTTGACCTGGCAATAGATGATGCCGGGGTTGAGCTTCTTGACCTCGTCATAGCCGAGGCCGAGGCGCTCGATCGTGCCGGGCGCCATGTTCTCGATCGTGACGTCGGCCTTGGCGAGCAGCGCCTTGACGATCTCGAGGCCGCGCGGCGACTTCAAATTGACCGTCAGCGATTTCTTGTTGGCGTTGAACTGGTGGAAATACCACGGGTCATTGTCGGGCTTGCCCGGCCCTTGCAGCCGGCGTCCGGGGTCGCCCGTCAGCGGGTTCTCGATCTTGACCACCTCGGCGCCGAGCCAGGCCAGCGACTCGGTGCAGGACGGCCCCGCCTCGAATTGGGTGAAATCGACAACGCGCACGCCTTCGAGGCAATCGAGCTCAACGCCGAGATTCGCCATGTTCAATCCTCCCAGAGAGATTGCCGACAGAGTAGCGCCGCTCTCGGCCGCGCGCCATCCCGACGCAACGCGCCAAGCGGCGGTCAGCCGGCCCCTGATCCTCCTGTTTTTATCAGGGCAAGATCAGGGATTTGGCGATGCCCCCGCCAATTCGAAGAGCGTTGTGTTTATCATATCATTGCGTATTTATCAATATTGGCGGAACCACGTAGGTGGGTCGGCCGCGTCACATCCTGGGCCATAGGCCGTGTTGCTCGCCGATCATCTCGATCACGAAAAAGATGGGCACGGCGCCGAGGAGCAGCCCGATCCACAATCTGACCCGGCCATTGCGCCGGGCGCCGAAGAACACGAGCGCGAAGAGCCCGCCAAGCGGCACGGCGGCGATCAGCGCGAAGAGGAGCGAGGGGTCGGCCCGGTCGGTGCTGGCCAACCCGGCGCCAAGCCAGACCAGCGTTATCAGCGTGTCGGCGGCGAAGACCGCCCAGGCGGCGATCTTGAGCAGACCCAGGCCCACTTCTCAGCCCGTCAGCCGATCCAGCCGCTTCTCGACGAGCCGAACGAAGAGGCTGGCGCCGAACGGCAGGGCGCCGTCGTTGAAATCGTAGCCGGGGTTGTGCACCTCGCACGCGCCCTCGCCATCGCCGTTGCCGATCTGGATGTAGGCGCCGGGCACCGCGCGCAGCATGTAGGAAAAATCCTCCGACGCCATGGTCGGGCTGCTGTTGCGGTTGACATTGTCGGCGCCGACCAGTTCGGCGGCGGTGTCGGCGATGAATTGCGTTTCATCGGCGCTGTTCATCAGCACCGGAAAGATCACCCGGAAATCGAGCGTGGCCGTGGCGCCCAACCCGGCGGCGACGCTCTCGGCGATGCGGCGCATCCGCTCCTCGATCAGGGTCATCACCGCGTCGCTGAAGCAGCGCACCGTGCCGCTCAGCACCGCCTTGTCGGGGATGACGTTGTAGGCGTGTCCGCCATGGATCTGGGTGATGCTGACCACGGCGGTCTCGAGCGGCCGCACGTTGCGCGAGACGATGGTCTGCATCGCCGAGGCGATCTGCGCTGCGGCGATGACCGGGTCGACCCCGGCCTCGGGCCGCGCGCCGTGCGCGCCGACTCCGGTGACGGTGATGTCGAAATAGGCGCCGCTCGCCATCATCGCCCCGGGCCGGATCTGGAATTTCCCCACCGCCAGCCCCGGCCGGTTGTGCATGCCGAAGATCGCGTCGCACGGAAAGTGCTCGAAGAGCCCATCGGCGAGCATCGCCGCGGCGCCGCCTAGGCCCTCCTCGGCCGGTTGGAAGATGAAATGCACGGTGCCGTCGAAATTGCGCGTCCGCGCGAGGTGGCGCGCGGCGCCCAGCAGCATCGTCGTGTGCCCGTCATGACCGCAGGCATGCATCTTGCCGGGGTCGGTCGAGCGGTGCGCGAAACTGTTGGCTTCGAGGATCGGCAGGCAGTCCATGTCGGCGCGCAAGCCGATCGCGCGCGGCGAATTGCCGACGCGCAGCCGGCCGACAAGGCCGGTCTTGCCGATATCGCGGGTGACCTCGATGCCGAATTCCGCGAGCTTCGCGGCGACGAGATCGGAGGTGCGCCGCTCTTCGAAGCCGAGCTCGGGGTGGGCGTGGATATCGCGCCGCCACTGGGTCATCTCGTCGTGCTGTTCGGCGATGCTGTCGATCGGCGGCATGTCGCGTCCCCGGTTATTTCCGGCTCACCATAACGCGGCGCGCGCGGCCGCGGCGAGGGTGTAAAGCCCGGCGAGGGCGAGCATCGCGATCGCGAGGATCGCCGCCGCGTTCTCGTCGAGCCGGTTGCCGATTCGCGTTCCGACCCAGGCGCCGAGCGCGGTCGGCGGCATCAGGCTCGCCGCGATCGTCCAATCCATGCCGGGCACACCGCGAAAGACTGCATCCGCCGCGAGCGTCGCCCCGAAGATCAATGCGAAAAACGCGATCTGCGTCGACCGCGACAGCTGTGCCGGAGCGCCTACCATGATCAGGTAGATCACCACCGGCGGTCCCGGCATGCCGACCAGCCCGGCAGCGGCGCCCGCGGCCGCCCCGGCTACGAGATCGCCGACGGGGTGCATCGCCAGGCTCGGCGGACGCCGGTGATAGCGGTTGTACGCCTGGGCGGCGGCAAAGCCCGCGATGACCGCGCCGGCCACCCCGCGCACGATCAGCGGCTCGGCATAGGCGAAAGCGGCGAGGCCGAGCGGCAACCCGGCGAGGCTGCCGATGGTCAGCCGCAGCAGCAATGGCCACTCGATGTCGCGGTGCAAGCCCGGCAGGACCGTCAGCGAGATCGCCAGGCTCAGGATGATGGTGACCTGGATCGCTTCGCCCGGCGGCGCGAACAGCAGAAAAAACGGCACCGCGAGCACGGCGAAGCCGAACCCGTTGGTCGTGAGCAACATCGCGGCGAAGAAGCTCGTCGCCGCCATGCCGAGCCAGTTGGCGACGAGCATCCGCTATGGCGTCTTGTGCACGAGGACGGTGCGATGCGGCGCCGGGCTGCGCAGCGAGAACGCCCCCTCGACCGCGCGGTTGATCTCGACCGGTCGATAGCCGCAGCAGAAGCGGTTGACGAAAGCCTGGGCGAACGCCGTGTCGTCGAAATAAAACGCGACCGCGTCGTTGACGACGCCCGCGAGCCCGGCCGGCGCCGAGGTCCAGCCGGCCTCGCCGCAAACCTCGTCGAGCCAGGCGTGCATGACCAAAAGCTGGCGGCCGAACCCGTCTTGCGGCACGGCGACCCGCACTCGCACCGGAAAGTTTCGCTCCGCCTCGCGCTGGGCCTTACGGGGAGAGCCGAGCATTTGAAGTTCCCTTTTTGTTCTTTTTAGAATAACACGGAGGCGGAGTTTGTCGAGCGGGTTTCGGCGGTGATCAATTGTGGCGCAGATAGGGGCGCAGCAGCCACGACAGCGGCAGGGTCACCAGCACGACCGCGGCGACCAGCATCATCATCCTCGGCACACTCAAGACATCGCCGATCATCCCGTAAATCACCGGCGACAGCGCGCCGGCGCCGACGCCGCCGGTATAAAAGATGCTGAAGGCGCGCTGGCGGCGCTCGGGCGCGACCAGCTCGGGCACCGTGCCGTAGAGCACCGAGGAGGTGCCGTTGAGCGCGACGCCGATCAGCGGCAATACAGCAAACGCGGCGACCAGCGGCAGCGGCAGCAACAGGAGAATGCCGGCGGCCGTCATTCCCTCGGTGACCCAGGTCGCGCGCATCACGCCCAGGCGCTGCCCGAGCCAGCCGCAGGCGAGCTTGCCGCAGGCGCCGCCGGTGAAAATGAGGGTCAGCGCGACGCCGATCTCCGCCAGCCCAGCGCCCTTCATCTTCAGCAGGAACGGGAGAAAGGTGAGGAACCCCATCCGCGTCGCGCTGTCGATCATCGCGATCGACAGCAGCAGCGGGAAGCCGCGCCCGCTCGGCGCCGCCTCGGCGGCTTCGGCCTTATCGGAGGCCGCCTCGGCCGCCTCGTCGCGACCGGGGAGGCCGCGTACCGCGAGGATCGCGGCGGCGGCGCACAACCCGACGACGCCGATTACCGTCGTCGCCGCGCGCCACGGCATCATCGTCAACAGCCAGGCGGTCGCGGCGGGAAACGCCATCTTGCCGAGATCGCCCGAGAAATTGTAGCCGGCGAGCGCCTGGCGCGAGCGCGCGCCGGGAAACGCCTGCGCCACCAGATGCGCGCTGATCGGATGCTGCACGCCCGAGCCGAGCCCGCCGATGACCAGCGCGCCGACCAGCATCGGAAAGCCGACGCTCGCCCCGGCGATCAGATACCCGACGCCAGCCAGGGCGGTGCCGAGGCCGAGCACCAGCGGTCCGCCGAGCCGCCCGGCGATCGCGCCGGCGGGGATCTGGAACCCGGCCATCGCGCCGACATAAAGCGCGCGCAGCAGGCCCACGGCCGCGTAATCGAGCCCGAATTGCGCCTGCCACAGCGGCAGCAGCACGTAGAGCAGATCGGTGTAACCGTCATGCAGCACATGCGCGCCGCAAGCCACTGCCATCGTCCGCCGCTCGGGCGCCGCCAGCCTGCCGATAGTCGCGGTGATGAAAGACATTCTTCGCCGCCCGCCCGCTTGTTGCGGATTTATGACAGGAAATGGCCTGTCCGAGAAGCAAAGGGCCGCATCGCTGCCTTGCGCGGCGTGAGCGGCGCGCTTCGGGCGATCGTCTCTTGGAGGGTGTAAGCGGATGGCGCCGAGCCGCTGCCTAGCCGCTCGGCACCATCACGGCCAAAGCTTGCCTTAGCGATACCATTCCGGATGGCTATGCCGCCATTCGGCTTCATGGTCGTGGTCGTGGATCACCGCGTCACGACGGGCGCAGGCGTCGCGGTCCCCTGCCAGGCATGACGAGTGAAAACGGCCGATCTCGATATCCGTGTAGGCATAGGCCGAACCGGCACCGATCGCTGTAGCCAGCAACGCGGCGGCTGCGAAGAGTAGGCTGCGAGGATTCATGGGGTTTCCTTTCCCGACGGCACACCTCGGGTCAATAAGGTGCTAGCGAACTAAACCTTCGCGACGGTCGATAGGTTCCTCTTTTGACCACAGCCGCCGTGGCCCGGATATCCAGCTCGCCGTTGTCATCCTTTGCCT
>Ga0182024_10010300_pt1 | contig 19064 bp, 13 predicted proteins | sample P32metaG_FD_120480 | JGI IMG/M metagenome (GOLD analysis project Ga0182024, IMG submission 120480) | Permafrost microbial communities from Stordalen Mire, Sweden - P3-2 metaG (Illumina Assembly) | ecosystem: Environmental > Terrestrial > Soil > Wetlands > Permafrost | place: Sweden: Stordalen... | reverse complement strand
CGCCGGTCCCATCGCCATCGCCGGAGTCATCGGCGGGCGCGACAGCGCGATCTCCGCCACGACGACTTCCATCGTTCTCGAAAGCGCGAATTTCAACGCGGCCAGCGTTCGCAAAACGTCCGCCGCGCTGCGGCTGCGCACCGACGCATCCATGCGCTTCGAAAAATCGCAGGATCCGCACAACACAGTCCGAGCACTCGCGCGCGCTATCGATTTGCTCCCACTGCTCTCGCCCGGCGTCCGGCTGGTCGGCGGGCTTGCCGACCGATTGGCCAAACTGCAGCATCCCGATCGAGTCCCGCTCGATCTCGACTGGCTGGCGCGAAAACTGGGCGGCGTGCTTGAACCCGTCGAGGTAAAGCGTATTCTTGAAGGCCTTCAGTTCGGAGTCGCCGAAAGCGGATACGGAAAATTCCTGATCACGGTGCCTCCGTGGCGCGCGACCAAAGATGTCGCTCTGCCGGAAGATCTGGTCGAAGAAGTAGGGCGGATGATCGGCTACGATTCGATTGAGCCGAAACCGCCGCTCGTCCCCTGCGCGCCGTCTTTCGACCCGCCCGAGCGCGAGTTCCTGCGCGGCGTCAAGCGCATGATGGCGGCGCGCGGATACACCGAAGTGTCGAATTATTCATTCATCAGCGAGGAGGAAGCCCGCCGATTCGGGCTTGCCGTGGAAGAGCACGTTCGCGTGCTGAATCCCATCGCCGCCGGGCAGGAGTTGCTGCGCACGTCGCTGCTGCCGGGCATCCACCGCAACATCGTGGAGAACGCGAAACACTTCGACGAATTCCGTTTGTTCGAAGTCGGCCATGAGATTCATAAGGCCGGAGAGCGTCAGCACCTGATGGCCGCGATGTTCGGCAATTCCGGTTTGCTTGAGTTAAAAGGCATAGCCGAGTGTTTCGCGCCCGGACTGCACGTGCGTGAAGCGTCACCGAGGTCGTGGGAACATCCGGCCCGTTGCGCGGAGCTCTGGATGAACGGACGCGAATTCGGCCGTCTCAGTGATCTCCATCCGGGCTTGGTGGAGAACGGCCGCGCCGCGGTGCTGGATATCGATCTGGATGTCCTGCAGCAGTTAACGCCCGCCCGTGCGAACTATACACCGGTGCGCCGATTCCCCACCAGCGCGTTCGATCTTTCCATAATCGCCGGCGCACGCGAACTCGCCGGAAACCTGGAACTGGAGATCCGTCGTTTTGCAGGCGATCTCGCCGAACAGGTCGAATATGTGCGCGAGTATCAGGGCGCGCCGCTGCCGGACGGAAAGAAGAGCGTATCGTTCCGAGTGGTGGCGGGCGCGGCGGACCATACCCTTACCGCCGACGAAATCACGGATCTGCGGAACAAAATCATCGCTGGCCTGAACAGCCTCGACTACGAACTTCGCGGCTGATGTACCGCTGGCGGTCTTGCCGCCGGCGATGATTTTGACCTTAAGAATATAGCGCCGGGTGCGCATCCCGCATATCCTGCGCCACAGCCCGCGCAATCTGTATCTGAACCAAATCGCCTTTGCCGATCCCCGGACACCACTCTCCCGTTTTCCGCCAGTTCCGCTTGTTCCCCACCAGCTCCGGCCAGAAAGGAAACGCCGCGCATTGAAGCGGTTTCGCCGAATGCACCGAACAACCCCCTTCTTTCAGAAACTCGCACTGCGCATGTCTCGGCACGCGCAGCCGCCGCAGGTTCCTGGTCCGGTAAACATAGCGCTTCTCGAACGCCGTCACGCTCATCTTGAGGAACTCCGCCAGGCGCGGAATATCGTCCTCCGTCAGATAGACGAAGCCCTGCTGCTCGCAGCATTTCGTGCAACCGGTCTGGCACTCGAAGCGCATAAACTGTCGACGGTTTGACCAAGTATACTCGGACAATGCCAGACGAGAATAACGCCCCGATCGAACGCGCTATGGGCTTCGCCACGCGCTCCCTGCACGCCGGGCAAAAACCCGACGCCGCCACCGGCGCTCGCGCCGTCCCGATCTACCAAACGACATCGTTCGTATTTGAAAACTCCGATCATGCTGCCGCGCTGTTCGCGCTTCAGCAATTCGGCAACATCTATTCGCGCATCATGAACCCCACGACCGCCGTGTTCGAGGAGCGTGTAGCCGCGCTCGAAGGCGGCGTCGCGGCGCTCGGCGTTTCAAGCGGCCAGGCGGCGCAGTTCCTCGCGCTCACCAGCCTGATGCAGGCGGGCGATCACCTGGTTGCTTCAGCCACACTCTACGGCGGCACGTACACGCAGTTCGCGGTTTCGTTTCATCGCATGGGCATTGAAACCACCTTCGTCGAGCCCGACGATCCCGAAAACTTTCGCAAGGCCATTCGCCCGAACACGCGCGCCCTCTACGGCGAAACGATCGCCAATCCCCGCATGAACATTCTCGATATCGAGCGCATCGCAGCCATCGCGCATCAGCACAAGCTTCCGCTCGTGATCGACAACACGCTCGCCACCCCTTATCTCTGCCGGCCGATCGAATATGGCGCGGATATTGTGGTCCATTCGGCCACCAAGTTCCTGGGCGGCCACGGCAACTCGATCGGCGGAATTATTGTCGACAGCGGCAAGTTCGACTGGAAGCAGGGTCACTTCCCGCAAATCAACGATCCCAGCCCCGGCTATCACGGAATGCGCTTCAGCGAGGTATTCGGGAATATCGCGTTCATCATCAAAGCGCGCGTCGACGGGCTGCGCGACTTCGGACCGTGTCTCAGTCCTTTTAACGCGTTCCTGTTCATCCAGGGCATTGAAACACTCGGGCTCCGCATGAATCTGCACAGCCGGAACGCACTCGCGGTCGCGGAATGGCTTGCAAAGGACTCCCGTGTCACGTGGGTGAATTATCCGGGCCTCGTGACGAGCCCCTATAAGGCGCTCGCGGGTAAGTACCTGGCTCGCGGATGCGGCGCGGTTCTTACGTTCGGCGTCCGCGGAGGGAGGGAGGCTGGGCGAGCATTTGTCGACCGCCTCAAGCTTTTCTCGCACCTCGCCAACATCGGCGACGCCAAGAGCCTCGTGATCCATCCCGCGTCGACAACCCACCAGCAGTTGTCGGATGCCGAACAGGAAGCGGCCGGGATTACTCCCGACCTCGTCCGGCTGTCGGTTGGGCTCGAGGACATCGAAGACATCGTCTGGGACATCGACCAGGCCCTTGGGTGAAATTTACAAGGCTTTTACAACTCCTCGAAGACACGGGCGCCGAACCTGACCTAGAGTGATGCTGGCGGATTGCAATTGTTCCGCGAGCGGGAGCTTGGGATTTCTCAGGGGTCATCCCGGGCTCCCGTGCTTCGTAGCGCGCGCACTCGTGCGTGCCGCGTCGACACTTTTGTCGACGCCTGTCTTCGTGTCATATTAGTCGCTGGTTGCAACATGCCCAAATTCCCCGTTATCGCGGCGCTGGCGCTCGCGTGCTTTTCCTCCAACGCGCAGAATATCGATTTCGCGGCTACACAAATCCAAACCGTCAGAATCGCCGACGGCCTCTACGTCCTGATGGGCGGCCCGGCGCAGGGCAATATCCTTGTGTCCACTGGGCCCGACGGGATTTTCCTGGTCGATTCCATGTACGCGCCGATGCACCAGAAGATCATGGACGCCCTCGCCGCAATCTCCAATCAGCCGATACGCTTTCTGGTCAACACGCACCTCCACGGCGACCACACCGCGGGCAATGAGGCGATGGCGAAGCTCGGCGCGGTGATTATTTCTCAAGAGAACATGCGGAAGCGAATGGCCGGACAGCCCGCACTGCCCGTCATTACCTATATCGACAACATGACCCTGCACTTCAATGGAGAAGAAATCTACATCTACCACCCCGCGCCCGCGCACACCGACGGCGATTCGATCATTTACTTTCGCCACGCCAACGTAATGCATGTGGGCGATGTACCGTCGTCGCTCCGCTATCCCAACATCGGCGTGAACGATGGCGGCTCCGTGGACGGCATGATCGCCGCCGCCCGCCAAGTCATGACTATCGCGAACGAAAACACGAAAATAATTCCGGGTCACCTCGGCCCCGTAGTCGGATTTAAGGAGATCCAGCAACAGCTCGTGATGTTCACAGCCGTGCGCGACCGCGTTGCGAGCGCCATCCGCGCCGGGAAAACACTGGAGCAGGTTGTGGCGTCGAAACCTACCGCGAATTTCGACCAGGGCCGCATGGGTGGCGCGATTACGCCCGATCGATTTGTAACGTTGGTCTACACAGACCTCGCGAGACGCCCCAAGTAGTGGCCCCTGTACCGCTGGCGGTCGCCCTTTGCCGCCGGCTCAGTGTAATCACTAACTGAGAATCTGTCCCTGCAAACGCTCTGTGGCTGGTCGAAATCCACTGCCCGAGTTGCGGCGCTCAAGGCTTCTTCGAGATGCGATTCTTCAACCGCAACCGGAGGCGGCAGGGCCATGAAATAAGCGCGGGTCCCAAGCTCCAAAATTGCCTGATTATCGAATTGACGGGCGATGTCCACGGATCTATTCAATGCATTTTCCATCTTAAACGGAGTCAACTGACCGTGTGCGCAATAGGCAATACCGGGCCCGTGGGCCGTTCCTTCTTCAAAATCGGTCTTTTCGAAGGACACACAGGCGAACTGGTTTCGAAAAGTCACTTCAACGCGGAGCCGACAACTCGGCCAGGTGACCCCCCACTACGTGTTCCGTGGGTCATGAGATCCTCAACTTTCCGAATACCTTGAATGCCCGGAGATTATAGTATGACGAAATGACCCCGGAAGTCAGCCAGTTGCACTACGAAACAATTGAGCGACGGTCGCGACCTCCGAGAGTCGCGGTGCTCACAGACTCCTCAGACGTTGAGTGGCATCAGACTGTCCTCCGCATCATCGAGTTCTTCAGTTCGATTTGGGGCGGCGAGCATAGTGTGATTGTTCCGACCGACGGTTCCAACATCACGCCGGTCTTTTGGGCCATTTTGGAGAAATTCTCTCCGGACTACGTCTTTTTCTACGGGAAGACGGGGAATGACATTCGACTTTCGAATCCCGAAGAGTACGCAAGCCTTTTTCAGGCACATGTTCGAGCGCGCGAGGATCAAGCAGCCGTGTCCGACCAGGAGAAGGAAGTTATCGACCAGGAACTTCGGAATGCTTGGGCGGATCGCTTTGGTCTGACACCTGATCTTTGCAAGCAGATTGCAGAGCGGCTGGTTCCCTTTCACCACGAGGAGCATTTCGAGCACGTCATCGACATGGTCATATCCCATGGCAGTTGACCGCTATCTCGGATGTTCTGCCGTTCGTCGATCACCCCCGATCCGTTGTGCTCTTTCAGGTGCCGGCGGAGATCGATATGCTTTGGTGGGTTTCGCGCACAGGCAGTTACTCGTCAGAGATATTGCGGAAGATTAGCAGTGTAGGTGTAACTGAGGAACCGTCGTTGATTGCTGAAGCGGATATAAGACGCTTTGCCCGCTGGATCGCCGCTGGCGAGGTCGCGGCTCCGCGTTCGAATACTAACGCCACGAAAAGCAGATCCGAATTCGTCTCGCCGGATAGAAAACGGCCGACGCCGTTAATGTTAGCGATGTCGGGCCTTGGGCTGTATGGACGCGTCCTGTCGATTAGGGCTGTGGCCGAGCGCCTCGCTTATGTAATCGGCGACTCTCTCGATGATTTCTGCCTATCATATTGCCTTCCGCGAATCGGACACCAAACTGTTTGGTTACCTGTGAAGTGGGTCAGCCACCTTGGAAGCACTGAGGCGACTTTGTTGAGGTCCTGCGCGATGTCTGCGTTATATGCGCGTCCTTATCGCGCAGCGCAAAATCCGAGTCTCAAGGTCTGCAGCACCTCTGTGCAGCAGGAGACGTTAGACGCAGTCTTGGGTGTCCTGAGAGCACGCTTCAGCCCGGGGCCGAATGTTGAACCAATCGACGTGCTTTCAGCCGACGCTCTCGTCGCATTGGCAACGGGCGCGCCGGTACCATACTGCATCGATTCACCTAATCAACCGGAGATACATCCATTCTTGGGCTTGGAATCCGTAGGAGCAATTCGAAGCCCCCGACCAACTGGATTTTCAAAACTTAGTGCTTCCACACATCGATGGGTTGCGGAACTCAACATCGTCGGCTGCGCCATTCCGGCGGTCCCCCACGTTGCCGAACACCTCGTGAAACTTCCTCAAAATGGGGGTACGTATACGACTCGCGTCTCACAACATGCCCTCGCATACACCTGCCCCAGTGGCTTTGTAATTGGCGACGATATTAACGCTAACCTTCAAAATCCGACAATACAGATCTTCGATACATTCACAGCAGTCTCCATCATTGCTGATGCGAATGGCTACGAGAGTCAACTCTCCGACAAAGGCATATACCAGCGCGATTCACTTCAGAAGCTTGGCGGAAGCGCTGAGGCGGCGCGCCTCTTCCGCGATAATGCTTCCCGCGCCTTTCTCACGAAGTATCTCGATCATACTGATCGACCAAAAGGAGCCTACGATGAAGGCTGCGTATTGCACGGGGACAAACGCGCATACCTCGATCTTGTAGCGGCTAAAAAGACGATGGGAGGGAACGAGACGGCCGCAATAGAGCTGCTCGACAAACTCGTCGCGGCGAAGGTGCTCTACCGAGGATTCGCTCTTGGCTGTGCCGTCTGCAAACACGCAGAATGGTACTCACTGTCCGCCCTGGCGGATCAATTTCGATGCACGCGCTGCGGGCGGGAACAGACAATTCGCCATGAACACTGGAAGCACCCAGCTGCTCCTCAGGTCTTTTACAAACTCGACGAAATCATTTACCAGTTCCTAAAAAGTGATGGCGACGTGGTGGCTCTGGGGCTAGATTACATGACGAGAAATTCACAACTGCCGTTTAAATACAGCCCAGAAATCAAATTTAAGAATGCTGGGTCGCAGTTCAGCGGCGAGGTTGATCTGTGCGCAGTCTGGGATGGCGAGTTAATAATAGGCGAGGCCAAGAAGCAAGGAGAACTGGCGCCAACACTTAGCGAGGTTCAGAAGATCGTCAAGAAGTACGTGCATCTCGCGAACATGTTGAATGCAAGACGGGTAGTGTTTTGTACCTCGTCACCAGAATGGAAGAGTTCAACCATCGAAGCCATCAGCACTGCTTTTCGGGGCAGAAATGCTGCGCCCCGGTTCCTAGTTGCAGCGGATCTCCTGGGCAAACCGTCGTCTTAGGGGTGACTACCAGGTTGGAGGTGGATGTTGGACAAGCGCTGCCTGTTCAGCCAACATGGGCGAGAAACGCGCAAATCATGGATTTGATTTCGAGGGTCCGGCGGGTGACCGTGGTTAAGTAAGTCCCGTCGGCTTCTCGCCGCTCAACACTATCTGTTGAGATACACTTAAAACACGCCTCATGCACTTCATCGCCGCCCCTGGATGCCGGTCGTCAAGCGTGTTGCTCTCAAGCCGGCAGCGGAATCGCTGGCCGACGTCGCCCCGCTTCTCGCCCGCGTCCTCGAAGCCCTCGGAACCAATGCCGCGGCTCGTCTGCTGGGAGCCGATCGCGCGCAAGTGTCGCGCTGGGCCGCGCATACGGAAGCCATCGGTCAGGAAATGGGCCGGCGAATCGTCGATCTGCACGACGTTCTGACGCGGATTATGCGCGTCTACGGCCGGGAAGCCGCGGCGATGTGGCTCGTGGGCTCCGAACCTCTGTTAGGCGGCGCTCGCCCGATCGACGTGCTGGTCACCGAAGGCGCGGCTCCCGTGGTCCGCGCCATCGATGGAATCGCCCAAGGGGCGTACGCCTGATTTGGAGCTCTTCCGCGTTTTTCCGTATCTCGTCAAATCTCAAGATGACGAACCGGGCGGGGCACTCCACGTTCCATCGCAAGGCGGCGGTCGAATCGATAACCCCGGCATGTATTCGGTGCTCTACTTGAGCGATTCTGCGGCAGGCGCCATCGCGGAAGCCTTCGGACGCTTCCCGGAATGGACACCGTCCATTTTGGAAGGACTGCCGAGCCTACCCAAAAGCGTTCGCGCTCTCGCTCGCTACCAGCTTGGCAACTCTGGCAAGGAGGCTCCAATATGCAACTTGGACGATCCCGCGCAACTCCTCGCTCTTGGGCTTCGTCCCTCCGACGTCGTCAGCCGGGATTACACTCGCAGCCGCGCGTGGGCCCGGCGGATTTACGAGCAGCGAGCTTGGGCGGGCGTCCGGTGGTGGTCATACTACGATCCGGCGTGGTCCAGCTTCGGCCTTTGGGATCTCAAACGCCTTGTGCTTTCACTGGTAACACCGCTCCGGCTTGACCATCCGGCGCTGCTCGAAGCCAGCCGCACAATCGCGCGCCGCATCATCGCCTCGCCCCGGCCCTGAATCCCGTTCACGCGCCTGGTAAATATATTTCGACCCTTGCCGTCCCCCTGCCCTGCCGTGCGCCGAAGCGATTTTCCCGATTTGTCCCAACCCCGAAACACACCGATTTCGGCCCGCTCAGTGCTATTGGTAAGCCGTGAAGGAAAGCAACTATGGCTTCTGAAAAGCAAATCGCCGCGAATCGCCGCAACGCCCTCTTGTCCTCGGGGCCCAAAACGCTGGAGGGAAAGAAGGCCTCCAGCAGGAACTCATTTCGCCACGGCCTGACCGCCCGCAACAACGACAAGTTGGGCGGTGAGATTGAATCGAGCCTCCAACCCGAAGGCGCCGCCGAACATCGCCTCGCCCAGTCTATCGCCGGCGATCACTTTCGCCTCAATCGAGCGCGTTCTTTGCTGAACGGCATCGGCTCGCGCGCTATTACCGCCGACGCGCGCAGCATCCAACGTTTTGCCGTCTACGAGCGTCGCAGTTATCACAGCATGCAGAAAAACCTTCGCCTTCTCAATGAGATGCAGGCCACCCGCCGCGCTCTCGAACAGGCCAGCCTGCTTCGCACCGAGTTTCCCGGCCCAAATGGGTTCGGATTTGCGAATGACCAAATCGCCGCATGAAGTGGCTTCGGCGATCTTGTCGCCGGAGTCTTTTGTCCAAGGTATATACTTCAGTTGTCGGGAGGTAACATCGTGATCTCTGTTGATCGGACCGCACGGCGCTCGCGGGCGCTGTGGGTGTCCGTCTGCGCGGCACTGGCAGCTGTAGCGCTAACCAGCGCCCAGACTCCCTCGCGCTCAGCGGCCACAACGGTGCCGCAGACTCCACGAGCCTTCCTCGATACCTATTGCGTCACTTGCCACAACCAGAAGCTCCATACCGCCGGACTCGCGCTCGACGCCGTGGACCTCACGCACCCCGCCGCGAACGCCGAAGTTCTCGAAAAAGTGATCGGCAAGCTGCGCGCCGGATCCATGCCGCCGCCGAAAATGCCGCGCGCCGATGCAGCCACTTATCGCGTCATCGCGACGGAGCTCGAAAACCAGATCGACCAGGCGACCCTCAGCCATCCCAATCCAGGTCGAATCAGCGCCGTTCATCGTCTCAATCGCGCGGAATACAACAACGCCATCCGCGACCTGTTCGCTCTCGATGTGGACGTGAAGCCGCTCCTTCCCGGCGACGACACCGCCGACGGCAGCTTCGATAACTTCGCCGACGTTCTCTCCATCTCGACAGCGCACCTCGAACGCTACATGTCGGTGGCCCGCCAAGTTACGCGTCTCGCCACCGGTCTGCCACCGGCGCAGCCGTCCCTCGATCGATTTGAGATCCCATTACACGTTCTACAGGAAGATCGGCAAAGCGAAGACCTTCCATTAGGGTCGCGCGGCGGCATCGCGGTTCACTACGATTTTCCCGTCGACGGCGCATACCTTATTAAGGTCAAGCTCCAGCGCCAATACCAGGATTACCTGAAGGGCATGGGCTGGCCGCAAAAACTCGATATCCGGCTGGACGGCAAGCTGTTGAAACGGTTCTCGGTGGGTGGTCAGGGAAAAGGCCGTCCCGCGGCGGCGAGTTACGCGGGCGACGGCGAGCCCGGCTTTGCCGGCGACCCCGAATGGGAAACCTACATGCAACTGACCGGTGACGCCGGCTTGGAAGTTCGCCTGCCGGTCAAGGCCGGTTCCCGCGTCGTCGGCGTCTCGTTCGTGCGCGAGATGTGGGAGCCTGAAGGCCTCCCGCAACCGGTGCAGCTCGGCCGCGTGATTTCGAACGACCAGGTGTACATGGGCTACGCGAATGTCGGTTCGGTCGAAATCGGCGGACCCTATGACGCTCCCTTGACCCCGAAAACACCAAGCACTGAAAGCGCCAGCCGCAAAGCGATTTTCGTTTGCGAGCCGCCTAAGGCTACTACCGAAGAACGTCCCTGCGCGACAACCATTCTTAGCCGAATGGCGCGTCTTGCTTATCGGCGCCCGGTCACGAAGACGGATACCGACACCCTGCTTCAGTTCTTCGACAATGGCCGCAAGGATGGCGGCAGCTTCGACAGCGGGATTCAATTCGCCCTCGAACGAATGCTTGTGGACCCGGATTTCCTGCTCCGCGTTCACCGCGATCCTGCCGCTTCAAAAGGTAAGGCAGAGCCGGCCAGCTATCGCATGAGCGACCTCGAACTCGCCTCGCGACTCTCGTTCTTCCTCTGGAGCAGCATTCCCGACGATCGTCTGCTGAACCTCGCCGAGCATAACGAACTTTCAAATCCCGTGACTCTCGACAAGGAAGTCCGGCGCATGCTGGTCGATTCGCGCGCTACCGATGCTCTGGTAAACGATTTCGCCGCCCAGTGGTTGAATCTGCGCCAGATCGAGGACGTGGTCGTCGATCCGGTCAAGTATCCGCTCTATGACGAAAGCTTGCTGTTGGCCTTCCAGCAGGAAACCGAAATGTTCGTCGCCAGCAATCTGCGCGACGATCGCAGCGTCGACGAACTGCTGAACGCCGACTACACTTTCGTCAACGAACGCCTCGCCCGGCATTATGGAATTCCCGGAGTTTACGGCACGCGCTTCCGTCGCGTCACGCTCCCCAACCACAACGAGCGCGGCGGCCTCCTCGCCCAGGGCGCGCTTCTGGTGACGACGTCGTATCCCGATCGCACATCGCCGGTCCTGCGCGGCAAGTGGCTGTTGAACAATATCTTTGGCACGCCGATTCCCCCTCCGCCGCCGGGGGTGAACGCGACGCTGGAAACGAAACCCGGAACCATTCCACCGACGATGCGCGAGAGGCTCGCCCAGCACCGTACGAATCCGTCCTGCAACAGCTGTCATTCGGTGATTGATCCGCTCGGGTTCTCGCTGGAGAATTTCGACGTGATCGGCGGATGGCGCACTATCGACGAGGCGGGCAAACCCGTAGACGCCAGCGGGACTACGGCGAACGGCGAAAAGATAGACGGCCTTGCCGGCCTGCGCGCGGTGCTTCTCGCCCAGCCCGACCAATTCCCCCGCACCGTAACCGAAAAACTTATGGCGTACGCGCTGGGCCGCCGCCTTGAGTACTACGATGAGCCGACTGTGCGCAAGATCGTCCGCGACGCGGCCGCAAAGCAGTACCGGTGGTCGTCGATCATAGAAGGAATCGTGAACAGCCCCGCGTTCCTGATGCGCGATTCCGAGATCCCCAGTGGGGCCAGGGCTTCGGCCCTGCCGCCGGGCTTCCGCCCGGCGCTGAATCCGTAAACGGTACTGGTTACAAGGAGATTTCAAATGGCTTTCCTGTCGAAAAAACTACCCCGCCGGACGATCCTCAAAGGACTCGGCACCACGATGGCCCTGCCATTCCTCGACGCCATGCTTCCGCCCATGCGCGCCGCGGTGAGACCCTCGAACCGGTTCCAGGCGTTCTACGTCCCCAACGGGATGGCCATGGAATATTGGACGCCGAAGGGAGAAGGGTCTGCCTTCGAGCTCTCGCCGATCCTGGAGCCGCTGGCCGCGTACAAAGATAAGCTGCTCGTATTCTCCGGCATCAAAGCCAGCTGGAATTACATCCACGCCGGAGCCTCCGGATCTTTTCTCACCGGTACGCCGCGCGGCGGACGCAACGAAATCGAAATCATCGCCGACGTCTCGATCGATCAACTGCTCGGCCGGCACTTCGCGCAGGAGACGCAACTGGCCTCGCTCGAAATGTCGATGGACCTCCCCGCCAACGCGGGCGCATGCACCGGCAATCTGAGTTGCGCCTATCTCGATACGCTCGCTTGGCGCAGCCCCACGCAGCCGCTGCCCATGGAATGGAATCCGCGCACGGTCTTCGAAAAGCTCTTCGGCGACAGCGGCAGCACGGACAAGAACGCGCGCGAAAAGCGTGTGCTGCAGCACAAGAGCATTCTGGATTCGGTAACGGAGAAACTGGCGGGCCTCAAACAGGAGCTCGGCCCGAACGATCAGGGTAAGGTGGATGAATACACCGACGCCGTTCGCGATGTCGAGCGCCGCATTCAAATGGCGGAACGGCAGAGCGACATCGAGCTGCCCACGCTGGCCGAGCCGACCGGAGCACCCCCGGTCTTTGAAGATCACCTCGCGCTGATGATGGACCTGCAGGTGCTCGCGTTCCAGTCCGATTTGACGCGCGTCATTTCATTCATGCTCAGCAAGGAGCAGAGCCCGCGGCCCTACCCGCAGATTGGCGTGCCCGAAGCGCACCATCCGCTCTCGCACCACAACAACATTCCCGAATTGATCGAGAGAATGTCTAAGATCAACCGGTATCACACGACACTGTTCGCCCAGTATCTCGCCAAACTGAAAGCCACACCGGATGGCGACGGCTCGCTGCTCGATCACGTCACGATCCTTTACGGCGCGGGCATCTCCAACAGCAACGGGCATTCGCCCGACAACCTGCCGCAGATGTTGGTAGGTGGTGGAGCGGGGAAGATCAAGGGTGGCCGGCACCTGAAATTCGCCAACAAGCCTTCGAGCGCAAACCTCCTGATGACGATCATGGACAAGATGGATTATCCGGTCGAGAAGGTTGGCGGCAGCACCGGCAAGCTCCCGATCGACACGCTGCCCGAGGTTTAAAATGACGTATACCCGTGGGGCGGGCCATCGTTTTTTGTGGCCTGCCTTCTTCGTCCTTCTCACCGTCAATCTCCGCGCCGACACCGCGCACCCATCGCTGATCGACGCGGTGAAAAACGGCGACAAAGTTACCTTGCGCGCGCTGATCCAGAAAAAGGTTGACGTGAACGCCACCGAACCGGATGGCTCGACAGCTCTTCAATGGGCCAGTTACCGCGACGATGTGGAAAGCGTCGACCTCCTGATTCGCGCGGGCGCGAAAGTGAACTCGGCAAACGACCTCGGCGTGACCCCGCTCTGGCCCGCCAGCGAAAACGGCAGTTCAGCCATGGTCCGCAGGCTGTTGGAAGCGGGCGCCAATCCGAACGCTGCGCTTCTGGCCGGCGAAACGCCTCTGATGGTGGCTGCGCGCTCGGGCTATCCCGACGTCGTCGAGCAGTTGCTTGCCAAAGGCGCGAACGTGAACGCGCATGGCTCGCGCGGACAGACCGCACTCATGTGGGCTGTGGCGCAGAAGCACGCCGACGTGGTGAAGGTGCTGATTACGCACCATGCCGATATCCAGCTGAAGTCCGACGTCTGGACCGACGTGATGGCGGTCCCGCCGCATGGATATCTCCCGTATAACAAGGCAGTCCCGCACGGGGGCGAAACCGCGCTGCTGTTCGCCGCGCGCGTGGGCGACCTGGATTCCGCGAAGCTTCTCGTCGCCGCGGGCGCGCACGTGAACGATGCGGATGCGTGGGGTGTCAGCGCGACTACGCTCGCGGCTCACTCCGGCTTCCGGGACCTCGTCGAATTTCTTCTCGCTAAAGGCGCCGACCCGAATGCTGCCCCCGCCGGCTTCACAGCACTTCACGAAGCGATCATGCGCAGGGATGAGGAAATGGTGACCGCGTTGCTCGATCACGGCGCCGATCCGAACGCGCCTCTAAAGACATGGACGCCCTCGCGCCGCTCTTCCGACGACTGGAACTTCGAGCCCATCATCGTGGGCGCGACTCCATATTGGCTGGCCGCGCGCTTCACGGAACCCAACGTGATGCGACTACTTGTGAAGCACGGCGCCGATCCATCGTTTGTGTTCCATGCGGACTACGTCGCGGAGCAGGGATTCGGACAAACCCCGCGCAAGGAAACCGCAACCGCGCTGATGGCCGCGACCGGGATCATCCGCGTCAAGCCGTGGGTCGAGACCGAGCCCCGCGAGCGTGAAGCTCTGACTCTGGAAACCGTCAAGCTGGCGGTCGAGCTCGGGTGCGATCTTAATGTTGCCAACACCGACGGCCGCACGGCTCTCGACGGCGCGAAGGCTCTGAACTACGACAGCGTAGTAAGTTTTCTGATCGAGAAGGGCGCCAAACCCGGCACCGGCAATGGACCCGGCCGCGGAAGAGGTGGACGCGCCGGCGGCGGTGCTGCCGGCGCTGGCAGGTAAGTTCAGTGTCGATTCGTGGGTGTGAGGGATGCGCGAACGGGCACTCCTTCGGGTTGGTGAGTGCTCTCCTGCGTGCCGCGCTCGACGCCGGTGCCCGGTGTTCCGCTCGCGGTCCGCACCCGGAAGAGGCGCTCAGTCAATGAGCCATGTTCGGGTGTGAACTGCGTCGCGGCCGCGCGCAAATACGGCCGGAACTCCCGTTTCCAGTATCCCCGAAAACCCGCGCGCGAAATCTCTTTCAGCGCTGTTGAATAATGATCCAAAATCGCACCTCCAACAACCCCGCCCGTACGCCGCGCCGCCGAGCGAGCCGCCTTTGACAACCAGAGGAGATTGGCCGGAACATGGGAGAGAGTCGAAATCGCCATCAGCGAGGAAAGAGCAAACACCGTCCGGTTCTGCTTCTGGGCCGATAATCGCAAATCCTCCCACGTCCGCTCCAGCCGCTCCAGAGCCGGTATCCGGTTGGGCGGGATGCTCTTGAGCTCTGTTTTCAGCGTCTCCCATTCCAGCCGCAACGCCGGCACGTCGATCGGAGGCATATTGAGTGTGAGCGCCAGGTGAGCACTGGTTTTCTCCAGGCCCCCCAATACCTGATCCATTGTTTCGAAACGAACGTCACCTTCCAGCAGCCCCTCTTCCTTCAAGGCGCCGGCGATCTGCCGCATCAGTCTCTGGCCACCACCAGTGACATCCGCCAGCGCGGCCAATACCCATACCGGCGACGCGCGAAACGCCAAAATTCCGAGTAGTTCAATACCGTGGCTCGCTGTCCGCTGCAGGATGAAATTCTCCGCCAGGCTGCTCTCGGAAGGATAGACACCTTCCACCTCTCCGACCTGTTCAATAAGGAACTGCAGCGTGACGCCGACCATGGTTCGATACAAAATGGTTCGTCGAATCGCCGCTGGCAGAGCGATTTCGCCTATCTCTCTCACCAGCCCGCCCGAAAGCGCTCCCAGCGAGCGTATAGCGCGCTCCGGAAGAGACAGAATGTATTTGTAGCGCGATCGAGGGCTCACGTTCCCCATACTACGCTCCGCCCTGTGAGTTCGAGAACGCAGGGCCGCAACGGCCGATTCAGCGGCGGCCGGAGCGGCGGCGGCCGGGGGAGAAGCTTCTGGTGAACGTGCGCGCCGGAGCGTTGCCGGCCGGCTGACTGGAGCCAATGGAAGGAATTGTCCTGACGGTTGTGGTGTCACTGACGAGGCCGATCGGTTGAGGCAGCGGCGGGAGTTCGCGGTATTGCACCTTGATGCCGAGTACGCGCTCAATGTTGCGAACATCGGAGCGTTCGAGAGGAGCCGCGAAGGTCCATGAGGCGCCACGAGCACCAGCACGACCGGTGCGGCCGACCCGGTGAATGAAGCCTTCCGGCTCCTGCGGCAGATCGTAATTCACGACGTGGGCGATGTCGTCGACGTGAATGCCGCGGGCGGCTACATCGGTGGCGACAAGCACGCGGTAGGCACCGTCCTTGAAACCCTCAAGAGCCTCGATGCGCTGGCTCTGCGACCGGTCGCCGTGGATGCAGGCCACTTTGTATTTCCCGCGCTCCAGAAATTTAGCGAGCCTGTCGGCGCCGTGTTTGGTGCGCGCGAAGACGAGGAAAGATCCTGCCTCGTGTTTCAGCAGATGAACCAGGAGATCGAACTTGGAACGTTGCTCGACCTCGTAGCAGAAGAGATCCACCTGGTCGGCCGGTTTCGTGGCGGTTCCAACCGTGATTCGCACCGGGTTGTGAACGTAGGTATCGACAAGGTGGGCGACGGAACGCTCGATGGTCGCCGAGAACAACATCGTCTGGCGTTTGGCCGGCAGTTCTTTCAAGATAGCGCGCAGGGAGGGCAGAAAGCCCATGTCGAGCATGCGGTCGGCTTCGTCGAGAACGATGGTGCCGGTGCCGGAAAGATCGACCAAACGCCGTTGCAGATAGTCGCAGAGACGACCGGGGGTAGCGATCACTACTTCGGCCCCGGCCTTGATGTCGTGCAACTGCCTGGCTTCACTCAAACCGCCCACCACAACCGCGGTGCGGATGCGCATGCCCTGGGCGAGTTGCTTGAATGCCGCATCGATCTGAATGGCGAGTTCGCGCGTGGGGCTGAGGATGAGGATTTTGATTACTTTGCTCCGGGGAACAGCGGCGAGGGCCTCAATGATGGGGATGGCGAACGCGAGGGTTTTGCCGGTGCCGGTTTGCGCGGTGGCTACCACGTCGCGGCCTTCCAGCAGTGGCGGAATGGCTTGGGCCTGGACGGGCGTTGGAGTGACGAATTCGTTTTTAGCGAGGTTGTTCCGCAATGCGGAGCAGAGATTGAGTTCCGTGAAATGATTCATTGATTGTGTTTAGTTTGGTTTTCCGGCGAGATATTTCCTATGAACACATCTCGCATTGGCGGGCGGGGCGATAGAAGGCTGCGCAGGCAGGGAGAAACGGCGGCGGCGTGTCTGCCGCCAGGCGAGGCATCGTTGGGGACCGTGGCAACTGTTCAGAAGTTCGAAAATACGCTCAACCAGCAAGTTCGGCGCATCAGGCACCGGCTGTTGCAACGTTCGCGCGAGTAATTCCCGACCAGCAAAGATTCACCCGGCAACAGCGAACCTGAACGTTGACACCTTCATGATAGCAGAGTTGGTATTGGAGCGGCCAAGGGGATGGCCGGGCAACCTACGCGAAGAACTCGTCGCGTTTCTCCAGGCATTCCCTGCGCTTCGCGGAACTCAGACTCTTCAGACGTGCTCGACCGGCATTGAACACGGCCCGGGAAGATAGTCCCAGTCTGACAAGATTATCCCGGTCCTGCCTCGGGAGTATGAGATAGTGCTCCCGGCAGTCGAAACTCCGGCAGAGGAGGGGGCGACGATTATAGATCGTGCATCCCGAATCGCCGAGATACACGCACTGACCGTTCGCCTCGGTGGCGAGCAGAAATACCGGATTCCCCGTCGCCTGATCCGTCACAACGTGATGACGGTACGCATCCACCTGGTCGCCCTGTTCAGGGTGGAGAAAAAGACCCTGATTGCTTCTACAGCACTCAGTGCATCCGTTGCAGGGCACGTCAGTCTGTCCGTCTGAGGGCAAGAAGGTTAGGTGGTGCACCCGACTTGATTCGAACAAGCGACCTTTTGCTTCGGAGGCAAACGCTCTATCCAGCTGAGCTACGGGTGCACGTAATCCGATTCTATCGCACAGTCATGCTACTATTTTGGAGTCAGGCCGATCTGCAAGGCGCCCGGAGAGGTGGCTGAGTGGTCGAAAGCAGCGGTTTGCTAAACCGTCGTAGGGTCTAAAGCTCTACCGGGGGTTCGAATCCCCCCCTCTCCGCCAGTTTCTCTTCAGCCTCCGTGTTCTAAGCCAGCGCCCCGATCAGCTTCTGCTCAATGAACTCCAGAATCGCCGACGGCGTCCCGGTTCCATCCACCGGCAACCGCAATACGCCGGCGGGCGTGAACTGCGCGCCCGGCGTCCCGCTCACCAGCGCCATCAGCTTGTCGCCATCCACTTTCGTCTCTTCGTGGAACTTCACGTTGAGTATCGAAGCGCGCCGGTCGATGGCCTCGATGCCGATCTTCTCCGCCGCGGTCTTGATGCCGGAATAGGTCAGGAGATGCAGCACGCCTTCGGGAACAGGGCCATAGCGGTCCGCCAGTTCCAGTTCCACCTTCTCCCGTTCGACGGCGTCGACCGCCTGGGCGATCCTCTTGTATGCCCGCAGCCGCTGGTTTTCGTCGGTGATGTACGACGACGGGATTCGAAGGTCGAGCCCGAGGTTCAAAGAAGAATGGATCTCGGGGGCGACCTCTTCGCCGCGCAGCTCGCGCACTGTGTCCTCCAGCATGCGCACATACATGTCGAATCCGACCGCGTTGATGTGGCCGTGCTGTTCGCCGCCCAGCAGGTTGCCCGCGCCGCGCAGTTCCAGATCCAGCGCCGCGATCTTGAATCCGGCTCCGAGGTCGCTGAACTCCTTGAGCGCAGCTAACCTCTTTCGCGCGATCTCGGTCAACTCGGTGTCTGGTTCCACAAAGAGGTAACAGTAAGCGCGTCGGTTCGACCGGCCCACGCGGCCACGCAGCTGATAAAGCTCGGAGAGTCCGTAGCGCTCCGCGTTCTCGATGATCATCGTGTTGGCAAGCGGAATGTCGAGCCCGTTCTCGACGATGGTGGTCGAGACAAAGACGTCGAACTCATGCCTGATGAACTGCAGCATCACCTTTTCGAGCTCGGCTTCGGCCATCTGGCCATGGCCCACGCCAATGCGCACGCCGGGGAACATTTCCCGGACCATGGCGGCTCTGTGCCAGATCGAATCGATTCGATTATGCACGAAATAGACCTGCCCTCCGCGTGCCAGCTCCAGTTCGATCGACGACTTGATCATATCCGGCGAAAACGGCGCCACGACGGTATGAATCGACAAGCGGTCCTTGGGGGGCGTCTCGATTACCGACAAGTCGCGCAGGCCTAACAATGACATGTGCAGCGTCCGTGGGATAGGCGTTGCGCTCATGGCGACGGCGTCGATTCCCCTGCAGATTTCCTTGAGCCGTTCTTTGTGCTTCACGCCAAAACGCTGCTCTTCATCGATGATGACGAGCCCGAGATCTTTCCACTCGACATCTTTCGAAAAAAGCCGATGCGTGCCGACGACGAGATCGACCTTTCCGGATCCGATATCG
>Ga0182024_10010299_pt1 | contig 19066 bp, 10 predicted proteins | sample P32metaG_FD_120480 | JGI IMG/M metagenome (GOLD analysis project Ga0182024, IMG submission 120480) | Permafrost microbial communities from Stordalen Mire, Sweden - P3-2 metaG (Illumina Assembly) | ecosystem: Environmental > Terrestrial > Soil > Wetlands > Permafrost | place: Sweden: Stordalen... | reverse complement strand
GTCGCCGACGTCGACCTTTGCCAGCCGATAGGTTCCCTGCGTGGGTCGATCCAGGCAGCCGAGAATGTTCATGAGCGTCGACTTGCCCGATCCGCTCGCGCCCACGATGGCCACGAATTCCCCCTCGTGGATGGTGAGGTTCACGTCGCGGAGGGCGTGCACCACTCCTGCGCCGGAGGAGTAGTCCTTCGAGACGTGGACGAGCTCGACGATCGCTTCAGGCACGGCGCGGCCTCCTTATTTCTTCTTTTTTTCGTCGTCGAGTTGATCGGTCACGACCTTGGTTCCGATCGCGAGGCTCCCCTCCGTCACTTCGGTGAAAAGGCCGTCGGTAATGCCGATCGAGATCACTTTGGCCGCTTCCTTCTCGTCTCCGGGCTTCTCGCTCGTCAAAAGGAATACGCGCCCTTTGCCCTTCGCGAGTGGCGCTTCGGGTGGTTGGGGGACGGGCTTTCCGTCCAGCCCTTCCGGCGGGGTCGGGTGATAGCGAAGGGCGGAGTTGGGGAGGCGCGCAGCGCCTCTCGACTCGTGGGTTTTGATCGTTACAGTCGCGGTCATTCCCGGGCGAAGCTTCTCCTCCGGATTGTCGACCTCGACGATCGCCGAATAAGTGACGACGCCCTGAACCGTGTTCGGACTGAAGCGGAGCTGCGAAACGATGCCGTGGAAGCTCTCGCCCGGAAACGCGTCCACCACGCAGTCCGCCTCCATTTTTTCGGCGAGTTTCCCCACGTCCGCCTCGTCCACGTCGGCGAGGACGCGCATCTTGCGGAGATCCTGGGCGATGACGAAGAGAACCGGCGCCTGGAAGCTCGCCACGACGGTGGCACCCGGGTCGATCGAGCGCGTCACGACGACGCCATCGACGGGCGAGTAGATCTTCGTGTAGCCGAGGTTCGTCGTCATCTGATTGAGCTGCGCTTGCTGCGATCCGATGCCCGCCCGGTTCGACGTCACGTTTGCTACCGCGGCATCGAACGTCGCCTTCGCCGCCGCGAAGTTGCCGGTCGCGGTGTCGAGGTCTCCTTTGCTCGACAAGCCTGCCTTATACAGCCGGTCGACTCGGTCGAAGGCGATGCGCGCGGTGTCCATCTGCGCGCGGGCCGTCTCCATCTGCGCCTGCGCCTGCGCAAGCTGGGCCCTCTGCGAAGCGAGGTTCGCCTCCTGCGCCGAGACCTGGGTACCGTAGATGCTGGGATCGATCTCTGCGAGGACGTCCCCTTTTCTTACTTCCGAATTGAAGTCGACGAGGACCCGCGTGACGCGTCCGTTTACCTGGGCGCCGATGTTGACCTGCAAGAGGGGTTGTACCGCCCCGGTCGCCTGTACCTTTTCGGAGATGTCGCCGGTCGAAACGGCGCTCGTCACGAACTTCGCGGGAGGGGGTGGCCGATGCTTCACGCGCCAAACGGCCCCGCCTGCCACGAGGAGTGTGAACGCTCCCGCGATAGCCCCGCGTCGAAGCCAGCGGCGCCCCCCCTCCTCGGCCATCAGCGCCCTCCGAAGCTCGTCCGTAACGGCAGTCGTGTCGCTCATTCGATCTTTGGGAAGTACCGCAAAGGTTCAGCCTTTCATGGCGCGGCCGAGCGGGACGTCAAGCGGTGGCCTCGCCGCCCGAAGCACGCGTCGAGATAGCAGAATCGGTCCTCGGCCCAAGATATGGCGCTCCTTTTTGTCCAATCCTCCGTGGACACGGTATCGTCTTTGACCGCCTGGCGCATGCGCCCCCCTTCCGGGTGGCGTCCGGAGGGCGTCATGCCCGAGGCTTTCTCCGACCGCGCCGGCAACCTCCCCGACCGGCTTTCTCCGAGCGATTCCAGCCCCATGGCCAAGCTCACTGACCGCGACCTCGTCGATCGGGCACGCAGGGGCGATAAAGAGGCGTTCAGCGAGCTCATGCGCCGGCACCAGCCCCGCATCTACCGCCTCGCGGTCCACATGCTGCGCGACAGCGCCGACGCGGAGGACGTCACCCAAGAGACGTTCGTGCGAGCGTATCGCGCGCTCGCGCGCTTCGACGGTCGCAGCGAGCCGTACACATGGTTTTACCGAATCGGCGTCAACCTCTCGCTCAACCGGATCCGCGCGCGAAAGAGTTCCCGAACTTCGCTGAGCCAGAGTTTGGATGACCCGCGTCTCGAGGCGGTCTTTTCCGATGCGCGCGCCGGGCGCGACGACGAAGAGACCGATCCATTGGGCGACGCGTCGCGCGCGCAGCTCTATCGCGCGCTGTGTGCCGGGATTGATGGGCTCAGCGAGTCGCTCCGCACGACGCTGATCGTAGTCTGCGTCGACGGGCGATCCCACGCGGAAGCCTCCGCTATCCTCGGCGCGCCGGAAGGGACGATCGCATGGCGCGTGCACGAAGCACGGCGCAAACTGAAAGAATTCCTGGCAACGCGGGGATTCGAAGACGATGGTGAGTCCTCGTGAGCGACCGAAACGCGCGGAAGACTCGGCTGGACCGGCGGGTAGACACCGCGCTTGGCTCCTGGCCCGTCCGAGGGATGGACGAGACGGCGTGGCACGCGATGGCCAAGCGCATCGAGCACCGTTTGGTGTCGGCCGGCGCGGCGGTCCGTGGGGGAGGAGAGGACGACGACTTGCTCAAGGCGCCCCTTCCCGGGACCCCCGAGGAGATGCAAGAATCCGCTTCGTTCGGAAGAGGAGCGGCGCCAAGCACGGCGCCGCCGAGCCGTACCCCCTCGGCAACGAGGGTTTCAGGAGAGAGAAGCATGAGTAGTAGTATGCCGCCGTCGGAACGTGACCGCGATCGCCGCAGCCTGAAGGATTTGGCCAAGCTCGCCGCATCGCCGTCGCTCACTCCAGGGCCACCGTCGACCAAGGGATCCGTCGCGCCCCCTCCGCTGTTCGGCGCGCCGAACCTGTCCGACTCGGGCGATTCGGGAATCGTCGACTTCAAGAAGATCACCGAGCTCGCGCCGATGCCGCCTGCGCCGGTACCGTCCAGCATTCCAGGCCGGCCGGCGCCCGCGCTCGCCCCCCCTCCGCTACAGTCCATACCCGCAAGCGCGCGCGTGTCCGCGCCGCCCGCCTTGCCTCGTGAGTTCCAGCCACCCGTGTCGGCTCGTGCGGTGCTCGCCGATGAGCAGAACCCCTTCGCGCGCAAGAAGAGGGGCGGCCTCGTATGGATCGTGGGCATCGGTGCGACGTTGGCAGCGGCGGCCGCAGCCGTCCTCGTCCTTCGTTCGCAGCCTTCACGGTTAATCGCGGAGACGCCCCCCCCTCCTGCCGTTGCCGCCCCGCCGAGCGAACCGACCCCACCGGCTGCATCGGCGGCCCCTCCAGCAGCAACGCCGCCGCCCGAGGCGGTCGCGCAGGTCGACACGTCCGCCCCGGCCGAACAAGATCCTTCGCGAGGCGGCTCGCCGGGAAGCGGTCCTGGGACGGCGGGCGCCGGAGGTGCTGGCGGCGCGGGCCCCAAGGTTCTCGTGACCGCCGCAGGGAGCCCGAAGAAGAGCCTCAGCGTATCGGGCAAGCCGAGCGCGCCCGCGTCGCCGCCGAACCCCGCGCTCGTCGCCAAAATGCCGACAAGCGCACCGCCGCCGGGTGGTGGCGGGTCGCTCAACGATGCGCTCCGGCAAGCGGCGGGTCCGATGGACACGCCGGCCGCAGCCGGCCCGAGCACTCCCGCCCCACCTACCGACACGGGCGGCGGCAACGTCCCGCAGAAGCCCTCGCTCGGGGCGGTGGCGAGCGGAGTTGGCTCCGCAAAGGAACAAGCGCGAGCCTGCCTGAGCCCTGACAGTCCGATCTCGCACGCAAATATCACCTTCGACTCGACCGGTTCCGTGACGAGCGTCTCTGTCACCGGCTTTGCCGCGGGCAAGCCAGCGGAGGGGTGCATCAAGGCCGCACTAAGGCGGGCGAAACTGCCCGCCTTCGCGCAGCCGACCTACACCACGGGCGTTACGATTCGGCCCTGACGACGGCTCGCATTCGACGCGCGAGAAGCGTGGGTTCGCGCGCGCGAGCGACTTCATCGGGGAATACGTCATCATGTCCCTCATGACACGCGCGCGTGCGATCGCGGTCGTCTTCGGGGCAGCGCTGGCCGGCAGCGCCGCATCGTTCGCATGCGGCGACCTCGGCGAGCCCGCCTTCGTGGGTTCCGACGGAGGATTTTCCGTGCCCACTGTGGAGTTTTCCCCCGTCGCCACGGATGCCTCCGAGGAGGAAGCAAGTCCAGGGATGGTTCCGCTTGCCGGCTGGGTTCGCGATCGTGAGACCGACGCCGCTCTGCCGTTTGCGCTCGTTGCGATCGAGGTAGGTGGTCTCGATCCAACGAATCCAGGAGCCGTCGGGCCGGATGGTGCGCTCATCCCGACCCTGCAGATCGATCCGTTCTACCGGTACGGCGCCGTGACGGACGACGCCGGTGGGTTCGCCCTCGACGTGCCCAACGAGCCTGTCGGCGTGCACGTCTACAAGAGCGGCTTCTTCTGCGCTGTGCCCGACGCCGGCGCGGTCGTTCCCGGCGCGGGGCGCGTCTTCGTACGGCCGGAGCCATTGCCGACCGCCGAGGCGGAGGCGGGGTCCGGGCAGCCTACGATCACGGGTTTCACGGCGACCCCCACGATCGTCGCTCCGGGGGAGACCATCACGATGTCGGCTCGCGTCGAGGCGACGAGCCCAACGACGGATCCTCTCTCGCAGCAGGTGCTCGCAGTCGAGCCTCTCTCGGGGTGGGCCGGCGTTTTTGCCCCTCCGGTACCCGGGACTCCAAGTCAGGGATACCCCAATGGGATCTACAGCAGGTTCGTGGTCGCACCGCTCGCGCCCGGCGAGTACACCTTCTACCTCGTGGCGGCGACCGTCTCATGCGTCGTCAGCGAGGTCGCGACGCAGACTGTGCTCGTGACTCCCACGGGGGAAGCGGGGGACGACGCTGCCGGTGAATAGAGGGCTATCCCGTGGGACGAGTCTCCCACGGGGTGTTCATGCGGGTCGGTCCCGTGAGACGAGCCTCCCACGGGAGGTTCGTGTTCGTCCGTCCCGTGGGACGAGTCTCCCACGGGGTGTTCGTGCCGGTCGGTCCCGTGGGACGAGTCTCCCACGGGGAGTTCGTGTGCGTCGGTCCCGTGGGACGAGTCTCCCACGGGAAGTTCGTGTGCGTCGGTCCCGTGGAACGAGCCTCCCACGGGAAGTTCGTGTGCGTCGGTCCCGTGGGACGAGTCTCCCACGGGGAGTTCGTGTGCGTCGGTCCCGTGGGACGAGTCTCCCACGGGATCCGCATGCTTCCCGGTTCACTCGCTCGTCACGACGCGCAACCGAAGGGAGTCGGTGATCCCCGGCGTAAGCCGGTCAGGCACATGGGGACGCGGCTCATCCTCGCGCAATCCAGCGAAGAGCGGCGATCCCGGGGACGAAGAAGTACTCGCCGCCGCGCGCCTCGACGAAGCGCGGCAGCTGGGTGCACAGATGAGGGACGTCGTCCGAGCTCGACGCCTGAATGACCGCCTTGCCCGTGCCGTCGTGGTCGCCGAGCAGGACGTCCTTGTCGTTCCCTTGCCTGAAATGGTTCCCATAGTTCAACCACTGCTGCTGCACGAACTCGAACTGGCGTTCGATATCGATGTTGAGGGCTAGAAAGAAAATCCCCCGTTCGATGTCGTCGGTGATGCGCTGGTCTTCCGGAGCCCACGGACCGTATGGGACGCCGCGTCGGACGATCCGGCGTCGGTCCGTCAGTCGACTGCCGGTCGGCTTGCGATCTTGTCCCTGGACCGTCATCGCGTCTCGCGGCCTGGACCTTCGCATGTGGGCTCCGAGGGGGCACTTTGCTCCGTCGAGATCGTCGGCGTAACGGAAATCGTTGTTTCGCTCCCCGTCACTCGCGAGCACGGGGTCGGGGCCATCGGGGCGCAAAGCGAGGGGCGTTCCGTCTTTCCATCGGCCCACGAATTTCGCGGCGAGCTTGGCTTTGCCGCCTGGATACTTGCTCCCTTCTCGATCGAGGTAGTCGCGAAAGAGCTGCACGTTCTGTTTGAGCTTTCGGACGACCAGAAAGGTGCCGTTTTTCGCGAGCTCCGGAGGCAGCGGCCCCTCGGGGAGCTCTCCGGCTTCGTCGAGGTGCCCGAAGAGGAGCTCCCCGATGGCGATGGGCTTCACCGTTCCGTCACCCAGGATCTTGCCGTCTCCTTCCCCTTCTCGGGCAGAGTTGGAGGCGGGGATCGGGACTCCCTCGAAAGCGACGCCCGAGATCCCGTCCGTGAACCCGAAGTGTTCCCTTCGTCCATCACCGGCTCGTAGGACGGCTGCATGCTCCTCGCCCGCCACTTCGAAGCCCCCCGCCAGCGCCTCTCGGACTGCGGCGACGCGGCTCGCGACCTCGGGGGGGCTGTCTCCATAAACGGACGCGAAGGCGTGAATGTCGGCCTGCCACTTTGGGTCCCACGACGTGGGCTCGCTCGCGCCGGTGTCCCCGAGGATGAGCGCGCGGCGCTTCATCCCCATCTTGAACGCGATGGGAAAGCTCTCGAGGGCCTCCTGCCCGAGTCCGAGGGCCTTCAAGCCGGCAAAAGACAAAGCCACGTTGAAGGTTGAGTGAGGCTTATTGGCCGGATCCCAGATGGCCGAATGGGTCACGTGCTCGATCGCCTTGGCCAGGGCGCCCCGCCCAGTCTGCGAGTCGATCACCCGTAAGAGCAGGTACGTGGCGCAGGGAAAGCTGTAGGGGAGAACGACGTTGCCTTGAATGTCGGAGAGAGGGAGGGGCATGACGACTCCTCAGGACGCGACGGGCGCGGTAATCTCGTGGACGGCGAAAAATTGCCTCAGTCGGTCTTGCACTTCTCTCGGGGAACGACCCTGCGTCTCTGCGACGAGGTCGACGAAACCGCTCTGGACGCGGAGGGCCGCCTGGACATTTCGGACAGTGCCCGTGCGCTCCGTGGAATAGGACGAATAGAAGAAAGTGGTCTTGATCTGGCACTCGTCGATGTAGTGGGCGAATTGGGCGAGACCGGTGTATCCGATACAGTGCGTATAGATGGACTCGATCTCGGTAGGCATCCCCGTGACCAAGGCCTCTAGGTAGCTCGGAAGCCCCCCCTCGCCCGCGTCGAAGTTGCTGTCGAACAAGAGGTAGCTCGACTTGAGTGCATCGCCGGCGAACCGCCCCTTCCCTTGCGGATCACGGTCCGGGGGCCATGTCGCCTGGGGCAGCGCGTCGACCACTACCCATCGCGCGGTGTGCGTGATCGCGCTGTGGTGAAACGGCGCGTTCGATCCGGTGGGGAGCCTCGCGAGAACGTCCTTGAGTACCTCCTCCTCCCCTCTTCGGACGGGCGAAAGGACGGTGAGTCCATAAGCCTGGCCACTCTCGTTCGACATGACGTAACCCCTCCCTTTCTCTCGGCAACGCGTCCCCGAGCTATCGCGTGCTCGGTTCTGCCCTAGAAACCAACTGCGCCTGAATCATGGCCGGTCGAAAGGCGGTGGCGCGACCGGCTCGACGAAATCGTATTGCTGGGCGAGCAAATCGCCGTCCACGGGTGACGGGCCACGGGACCCGAGCGAATGCTGCACGTCACGCAGCAGCTTGCGATAGCGAACGTCGAACGCCTGCGGCGTCTCGTCGGCCGGTGTGTCGCGCGCGAAGGCGCCGAGCTTTTCCCGAAGATCGAGTGCGGCCACGATGTCCGTATTGGTGGCGTCGGTGTAGGCGCAAAAATAGTAGTGTGTCGGCACATTCCCCCGCCTCGCCTGATTCCAGCGGACATACCGCTTGAGGCTCGTCACGTACTTCGCCTCGACCCAGTTCAAGCACCCCTGCCCCCACATTCCATCGAGCCCCCAGTCGTACACGGAAGAGAACGCGTCGAGGTATTGGTCCCACTGGCCGTTGTAGTTGCTGGCGAAGAGCAGATAGTCGTACTCGAGGTCTTCCTTCGGTTGGTCGTGACTCAACCGAGGAAACCCGTGACGGGAAATGACGACCCATCTGGCAAACTGGACGAAGCTCAATTGAACGAGGGGGGCGACATTCTGTGGTGTGACCCCATGCTGAAGGCCGAAGTACTCGACGTGCTTTTCCACGTCCGACCAAAAGGTCATCGGCGACAACAAATTCATCGCGATCGCTTTGCCGCCGGTTCCCACTAGGGGAGCCGTCGTGTCTGAGGGAACTGGCGTCATGTCGAACTCCTCGCAGGGGCGGACGCGAGGTTTTGCGCCCCTTCGCGCCAGCTCCCCAAGGCCGCAAACGAACTCCGGCAAAGAGACCACCGGTCGTCCAGTCGGGTCAAGGGCAAATCCCTCCGCGGCCGGGAGCCGTTCGCGACGGCGTTTGCGACTGAGCCAAGCAGCCCTCCGTCAGGAGAACGCGACGGTCAGGCTGCCCGCATAGGGGCCGTCCTTTTTGAGCTGCCCCGCCTCTCCGGGCGCGCGACGAAGGTTGTCGCGCAGGAGGAGCGCTTTGACGATCTTCGGGATTTGCACGGCATTGATGTACTGCCCAAAGCAAGCGTGCAGCCCGAAGCCGAAGTGCAGATAGGCATAGCCCGGCCGATCGACGCGAAAGGTATCGGGGTCGTCGATGTGCTTCGGGTCGAACATCGCCGATTGCGTGGCGGCTACGACGGTCGCGCCAACGGGGAGGGTCGTGGCGCGGCTCGTCCCCTTGCCAATCGTGTACTCCTGGTTCGAGACGCGGAAAATGCCGGGCGTCATCGGATTGAAGCGCAACGCTTCGAACACGTACGCGGCCAGCCTCGCGTCGTCGCCCGAGAGGGCGGCGCTGCGAGCTGCGGCGAGCTCGGTGGGGCGCCGAAGGAGTTCGTCCACGATGAAGGCCGCGGCCGTACCCGTGGTAGGGATTGCCCCGATGATGAGCCCGGTGAAGTTGTTGCGAATGTCGAGGTCGCTCATCCCCGGCACCTCGGCCTTCTGCAGGGTGAGGCAACGGGCGAGCACGTCGTCCACGTCGCGCGGCTTGTCTTTCCGCTCCGCGATCGCGCTGTCGACGTAGGCGTTCAGCGCTGCCGACGCGGGGATGGCCTGCGCGCGCAGCGCGGGATCGTTCGTCGGATCGAAGAACAGAAACTGGAACAGGGTGGAGGTCCATGCGATGAGCTCGGCTTCACTGGGCCCTGGCGTGCCGAAGTAGGCACCCACGAGTCGTGCGGGCACCACGCGCGTGAGGCTCTTCACGATGTCGAGCGTGCCGCCCGATGCGGCGACGATGGCCTGCGCCGTCCGTTCCACGGTCGGCGCGATGACCGTATCCACATCATCGCGGCGGACGACGATACGCATGTTGGAAGAGTCGCGCGTGTAGCGCGGCGTGTCGCGCATTCCGAGAAAGAAGTTCTGGCCGTTCGTGATGAGCTCCATCTTTTCGGCGTACGGAACGTCGAACACGGCATCGCGCAGAAGCACGTCCTCCACGTCCTCGTAGCGCGTGACCAGCGTGAGGTTACCGAGGGCGACAATGGGTTGGAGCGCGCGCAGCAGTGCAAAGGTCTCGAGCGGGTGGGCGACCGCGTAGGTCTTCAGTTCGGTCACGAAGGCGTCGAGGTCTTGCGACACGTCCTTGAGCCCCTTGCGGACGCTTTCTAAAAGCTCGGCCGGGGCCTCCTCGGCGTCGTTGCGTGCGAGTGTCGTGAGCCTGTTGCGCAGATGATCCAGTAGCGGCATGGGAGCCCTCCGCGTCGATTGAGATCGACGACACCGATGTCTACTCTGGGGTGTCGTAACACGGGGGGGACGGGCGTGACCATGCGGTCAGATGGTGACGATCAACACTCCAAATGGCGGGTTCTCCTTTGCCTACTCGTCAATGTTACCCTTTATTTCGAGTCGCCATGAGAAGCCTCCATGACTCGAAGGCGCTCGTCGGCCTCCCGAAACCGAGCCGCAATGGCCTTTACAAACGCCCCCATCCACAAATTCAGTCCGACCGCCCGGGCAAGCACTTCGCTCGTCACGACGAGCAAGCGAACGTCAGTCAGCGCCTTCACGCTTGCCGTCCTCGACTTGTCGTCGCAGAACACTGCCGTCTCTCCGAACACTTCACCTGGACCCATGACTCGTAGCTCGTTCTCTGCCGCGCCCTCCGTCCGATACGCTCTGCAGCGACCTTGCTCAATGACATATGCCGCGTTGCCGATTTCCCCTTCCTTCACGATGATCGTTCCCGCGCAATAGCTGACGCGAGGAAGATGCCAAGATCCGCGTTGAAAGCTCTCGATGTCGCACTTGAGCTCGCCAACCGACGCGTACCTTTGCACGGGGTCGTATGCCAGCGCACGCATCGTAATCCTCGACAGCTCGGGCGGAACGTTGGGATCGAATTGCTCAGGCCGCATGATCGGAGGGGCTTGTCCGCGAATGTAGAGGGCACGAATAATCTCGGTCGAGAGCGGCGGCTGCCCCGTAAGAATCTGAAATAGAGTACCGCCCAAAGCGAAAACGTCGGTTCTTTCATCGATAGCCCCGCGAGCTCCAGCAAACTGCTCTGGCGCCATGTAAGAGGGCGTGCCAATGACGGATGCCTCCCCGTCGGCACCGCGTGTGCCGGCGCTTTCCGGAGTGAGCCGTATCGACGGCCCTCGCCCCGGCACTCGCGGGAGTAGTTGAGCGATGCCCCAGTCGAGCACGTAGACTTGACCGAAGTCGCTCGTCATGATGTTGGCCGGCTTCAGATCTCTGTGAATGACGCCGCGGCTGTGCGCGAATGCGATCGCTTCGCACACCTTAACGAAAATGTGCAGCAAGTCGGCCAGGTGATCCGGATCCAATCGAGACGCCCCCATGAGGCGGAGTGTCTCCTCGAGGGTGTGACCTTCGAGGAGCCTCATGGAGAGGAAGCGCTGCCCGCTTGGTTGCGTCGCGAGCTCGTATACAGGCACGATGTTTGGGTGCTCGAGCTGCCCGGCGATTTGCGCCTCCTCGCTGAAGCGCAGGGCCGCCTGCGGAAGTTCCGACGACTCGGTCGCGAGGACCTTCAGCGCGACCTCGCGAAGGAGATCCTTGTCGAACGCTCGAACGACTACGCTCGATCCTCCTCGCCCGAGGAGACCGCGCTCCGTGAATCTGTCGGTAGCGACCATCGTGACGGGCGCAGAGGTGTACTCGCGCATAGGGGCCTCCGCGCACGATGGGTCGCCGCGAGGCGTGCGTAAAGGGTCGTCAACGGCGTGTCCCGGCTGAGCTGGCGAAGTGGGGCCACTCAGGGTTCCCGGCATCCGAGCCGTGAGGGGATATCAAGTGAACCGCACCGTCAAGGTGTACCGACTTGAAGGTGAGTTTTGGAAACATTTCGTGACGAGTGTCGGGTCGAGGTACCCGCAACCCCTCGCTCGCCCGAGCACGTTTGGACTTCCTGTCCATCTTTCCGCCGTCGTGCGGTTCATTGAAGCTCACAGAAGCGTATGGTACCCCTCGCGTGCGACCCTATGAATCGCATCGGCTCGGGGGGCAAAGGCCAGCGCTTTTATATGACGCTGCTCTTCTCGGATCTCTCCGGCTATACGGCGCTCACTGAGGCAAGCGATCCCGAAGACATCGACTTGCTGAAACACGAAATCGCAACACGCGCCAAGCGCGTCATCGGCAAGTGCGGTGGGTCTATCAACCAGTTCTATGGCGACGGGATCCTGGCAGTCTTCGGTTATCCAGTTCCGGACGAGGACGATGCGCGGCGCGGAATCGAGGCCGCGATCGCCTTTCACGAAAGCATTCGTGCGCTGCGAGTCGACATTCCCCTTCCGGGCGGGTTTCAGCTCCGCATGCATTCAGGGGTCCATTCGGGCGTCGTGCTCGCGCGAGCGGGCGACCCTCTTCACGGCCAGTACGAGCTTACGGGAGATGCGGTCAACACGACACAGCGCCTATGTGCTGCCGCGCGCCCGGATGATATCGTGGTCAGCGGGTCGACCCTGTTTGGGCTCGAACCTTACTTCGAAACGGAGGAGATCGCCCCTCTTACTCTTAAGGGAAAGGGGCGTGCGATGCTCGCATATCGGGTCCAGGGCCGTTCGAACGTCAGCGCGCGCTTCGATGCTCAGAACCGCCGCGGCCTGACGCCGTTCGTCGGGCGGGAAGCGGCCCTCGAGCGGTTGCAACGAGAGATGGCCAATGCTGTCCAGGGAACCGGCGGGGTCGTCTGCGTCACCGGCCCTGCGGGTATCGGGAAGAGCCGGCTTCTTGACACGTTTAGGCGTCGACTCCCTCCGACGACTGCCGTGTTCAGCGGTTCGTGTGAGCACTTCGGCAACGTCGCGCCGCTGCGACCCTTCTCGCAAGCCGTTCAACAGGCCTACCTCGCGGGGGAAGAGCTCGCTCCGGAACAGTCGATCGAGCGGCTGTGCGTGTGGCTCGAGGCGATCGACGATTCTCTGACGCTTCACCTGTCTGCGTTCCTCCACTTACTCTCGCTCGGCCCCTCGACCGACCGAGGCGCCGATGGATCGGGCATCTCTCAGAAGGTGGATCCGAACGACATCGGGCGCGCGCTCGCGGCCGTGTTCGCGAAGGTCGCGTCGCGCCAGCCGGTCACGATCATCCTCGATGACTGGCACTGGGCGGACGACGCATCGAAGCAGGCGCTGCGCGCCATCGTGCGCGCGGTGCAAGAAGCCCCCGTGCTCACCGTGATCGGCCTGCGCGCTATCCCGGCCGACGATTTGCTACTTTGGGATGCGGCGACCCTGGCGCTCGATCCCTTCACTATCGACGAGTCGACGCGGGCGGTCCGTGCCCTGCTGCCCAAGGCGCTCGACGTCGGGGTTTCTGAAGCCATGCATCGCCGCTCCGGCGGAAATCCTCTGTTCCTAGAGGAGTTGTGCCGGTCGGTCCCCGCACAGATCGCAAGCGATCCGGCGAGTGTGGCGATACCTACGACCATTCATGGGCTGATCCAGGCTCGCGTTGCCCAGCTCCCTGCAGACGAGATGGGAATGTTGCGCGCCTCGGCCGTCATCGGCAACGACATTCCGTGGTGGTTGCTGGAGAAGGTAACGGCGCCGGGGGATACACGGCTCGTGCTCAGTCGACTTATGGACCACGAGCTCCTTTTCCAGGGCGATACGGAGGGGGCCTTCCACTTCCAGCACGGGATCACACGAGAGGTCGTCTACGAGTCCGTGCCGATGCAGGAGCGGAAGACGCTGCATGGGATGGTCGCGCGCGCGCTTGAGGACCGCTTCAGCAAGGCGCTCGCCGAGCAGTACGAACCGCTCGCGTATCACTACGCACGCAGCGCGGAACACGCGCGCGCGATCGATTACGCTGAACTGGCAGGCGATAAGGCGCTCGCGAACTCCGCTCTCGACCGGGTGCGCCTGCAGTACCAGGCGGCGCTCGCCGCGATCGATGCGCAGCCTCCGGCGGAGGTGGATCGAAAGCGCTGGCTCCGCATAAGCAGTAAGTGGGCGCACGGTTGCGTCTATAGTCCGGGTCGTAGCCAGCTCGAGGTTCTCGAGCGGGCCGCCAAGTACGCGCGCGACCTTGTGGCCCACGAAACGCTCGCCCTCACCCAGTACTGGCTGGGATGGATCAGTTATGCGCTGGGCGACCAGGAGCGCGCCATCCAGCACTATGTGGAAGCGCTCGAGCTTGCGACTGCAACCGGCCATTCGCATCTGCGAGTCCAATTGATTGTTAACTTAGGTCAGAGCTACGCCGCGGCCGGCGAATACCCGCGAGCGATGGAGTACCTCACGGAAGGGATCGACCTGAACCGCTCGCGCGCGGGGCGCACGGGCAAGCGCGGCGTCCCCGTCGGGTTCGCGTATGCGCTCGGCTGTCGTGCCCTCGTTCACGGCGATCGCGGTGACTTCCTGCTCGCTTATGCCGACGTGACCGAGGCCATGTCCCTGGTGAAGGGCTCGAGCCACGCTGTCGAAGGCTCGCTTTGTATCCTGCTCGGGATGATCCAGATTTGGCAAGGGGAGTGGGAAGCGTGCCTCGAAACCGGCAAGCGGGCGCGCGTGACGGCCGAGCAGGTGCACGGACCGTACGTCCTTGCGATGAGCCACGCGATGAGCGGATACGCGCGCTGGGTGCTCGAGACATCCCCCGACGCCCTGAAGCAGCTGCGCCAAAGCGTCGAATGGCTCGAGGCCCGAGACATTCGTCTCTTTCTGTCGTTCAATTACGCGCTCCTGGCCGACGCGCTCGTGACCGCAGGCGAGCCTGCAGCGGCTCGCGACTTCGCGCTTCGCGCCCTGCGGCGCGCCGAGGAGAAGGACCCCATAGGGCAGACGACGGCGCACCGTGCCCTCGCCCGCGCTGCCGTGCGGATGCGGGACATCGACGAAAAGGCGCAGCTCGACAGCGCGCGGGCCTCCGGCGAGCTGCGCGGCTCTCGCCGGGAGACGGCCGTCACCGACTTGCTCATCGGGGAGCGGCACCTCGCTGCGGACGATCGGACAGCCGCCGGCGCTGCCCTCCGAACGGCGAAGGCGTCGTTCGAGGCGATGGGGATGCACTGGTACCGCCGTCGCGCTCAAGCGCTCCTTGATGCGCTTTGAGAGTGCTTCATCGCGGAGACGGCGGCGAAGACGGCTTGTCTATCGACACTACCGGCAAGCCCTCCGTCATAATATTCTTCTGTTCGAAGAGCGCGGCTGCGAGCCCCATGATCACTCCCCACGCCATCTCCTGGCCGGGGCAGGCGTGTAACGGATCGCGCGCACCCTTGTCTGCCTTGTACGTGCCTCCGAAGAGGACGGCGGGGTCGAGGCTGCCGCTTTCGAGCGCCTCGGCGCCCGCCGACGTCAGATCGAGGACGACCGGAGTGTCCGGCGTCGCACGGACCCCGGGGCTGATGTCCTGCGACTCTTTGACTCGCCGATGCAAGACGAAGGGCACGGGGCACTGCTGCATGGTCCGGATCGCCGCGCCGATCAGAAAGCCTGGCGGCGGACCGTCGCGTAGGAAGTCGAGTGAGCCGGGAGGGGCCGCGCGGTACTCCTGCTGGAGCCGCCAGAAGTCCTGGCTCTGAAGCCACGCCATCAGGATGAGCAAGGCGCCCTCTCCCGTCGGAACCGTGAACCCATTGACCGCGCCGACCCAGGCGCGCGCGATCGCGTCCTCGTCACCGCGCATATACTTTGTGATCAGCAGGTGGTCGATCAGGACGTTGCTGTCCTTCTTTGGGTCACTCGCACGAGTCCGGGTCAACGCCGCCGCGGCCGTGGCCACGAGACGTCCGCGGCGCTGCGCGAACGCGGACAGCACGTCGGTCGGCTGGGGGCCGAAGACGTAGCCCGAGACCATTCGGAAGTCGTCCGGGCAGCAGGGCACGCCCGTCGATGCCAGTGCGGAGCCCCCTTTTCGCATGACGCTCGCGTCGGCGGGAAAGCCGAACCAGTCCGCGACGAGCTCGCAGAGCACGAGGTCGACCCACTGCTGCAAGTCGACCAGGACGCGGCTGCCCTGGGGGATTACCTGCGGCGACACGATGGGCAGCGCCGCCGCGAGCAGCACGCTGCCTATCTTGAAAGCGAGGGCATACGCTGCCTCTCGCTTGATTCCGGAGATGAAGGCGTTGGGGGCGTAAGCCGCTGCGGCATACCCGTCTTCCGGGTCCAGTCCGAGATAGTGCAAGCCGAACGAGCTGGTCATTCGCTTGCCGTATTCGCAGACCGAGTAATCGGTTCGGTTCGCAAGAATCGCCAGGTTGTCTGCGATGCGCGAGGCGACAATGCCGTATGCCGTGGGCTGGAGTCCGGGCCGCGCGCGCATCGCCGCATCGACGAGCCGCCCCTCCAAAGCGGTCGGCGGGTCGTCGGACTCCATGAGAGCGCGCCAGCGGTCGAGAGCCGTCTGCGAATCAAGGGCCTCGAGAGTCTTGAGGATCTGTTCCCCTTCGGCGATCGCTGATCTCTCAGCCGGAGGCGGCGCTGAGTGCGCGAACGGGCAGCGCTCCGGCGAAGAGGACCCCTTCTTGGCGACCTCACCGGCAAGCCGCGCGATTTCAGTCAGCCCCTTGGTTGACGGCGCAAAGAGATAGAGACCCCACTTCACCTGGACGAGGGGATCCTTTGGCAAGGCGATACGCGCGACGCGCTTCTCGCCGGTACTGGATCCGACCGTAAAGGAATACGTCGCGTCCGAAATGCCGTTGATCGCAAACAGCGGGTCGACTTGTCGGCCGTACGTTCCAGTGCTGTTGCCCCCATTAACCCACTTTTGCACGACCTCGTACTGCGATCCAAGGCTCGTGCAGTAAGCCATGAATACGAGCCCGCGATCCTCCTTGTCTTGGGTCGAGTCGTTGTAGGCGAAGCCCCTTCGCAGGATGCGGGGCGTTCCCGCAACGCGTGGGTTGGCGCGCCGGACATGCGCGGCGAGGGGGCACCCCTGGCCGATATCCGCGACTGCCGTCTTGGTTGCGGTGCCGGTCGCGATCGCGGCTTGGGTCGGGAAGGGGTTTCCGTAGTCGAACTCGTTAAGATTCGCGGGGCCTATTCCTCTCGAAGAGTTCCAGTCGGTGGCCAGGGGCTTTCCATCCGGAGCACGCCCCATCATCTTGCCTTTGACATCGTCTGCGTCCACCCCTGCCGCGCTCGCTTGGGCGCTTACGAAATACTCAAAAGCCTTCACGCTCTGTTGGAACTTCCGCATGGCCATGAACGACCCGTTCTTGAATAGCGCGGGGTTCGAGTAGGCGATGTTCTCCCCCCGTTCGTTCGCGTATCCGAGAAGCAGCTCGCCGAGCGCGACTTGGTCGCCCGGCAGACCGGGGAGGCGGAGGCCAGGGAAAGAGTCGATGCGGGGGCAGGGCTGACTAATTCCGTCGGCGAATCCGAACGGCTCGCGGGTGAGGCCGTTGCCGCCGGGAGGGGATCGCTTCAACGCTTGCACGCTGAGGACTCGGACGCCCGACACGCCCACCAAGTCGTCGACCATCTTGGACAGATCTGGAGCTCTGTGCTCGGTAGCCTGAAAGATCACGACCGCGTCGATGGTGGAAAGGTCCACGCGGGGCGCGTTGTTGCCCCCCTTATAAGCGAGCGGGCGCTCCCAGACGTACGGGTGATTGATTCCGACGTCGCCGAGCATCGGGGCCCGTTTCTCCATTCCGTCTTGGAACTCTTGCGAAAATTCCATCAGAAGCGCTGGGTCCAACCCGAGCCTCGCGAGCCCGGCGTAGGTCAGCGCGATGTTGCGCGTGGGCACGCTCGCGTCATGTGAGCTGGTTGTGGTCGGCGAGAAGTTGCCGACGAATGCCGCTGCGTCGGCGGGGGTGCTGAACTGGAGGAGAACGAGACGCCCGTCGGTCATGCCGGCGTAGCCCTTTAAAATGTTCCCTTGCACCGTGTCCGGGGCTTCGATGACCTCGCTGGGCGGAGAGCTGGCGGGATCAGGCTTACGGAAAAGCGGCAGGACCTTCGTGTACCAGTTCCAAACATCCAGCGACGTTCCGGTTAGGGGAAAGGGCGCTTCTTTCGGCTTGGCCAGAAGGTCGAGCTGAATAATCGCAGCGCGGTAGAGAAACTCCGTGTCGGGGTTCGTTGGGGTAGCCGGGCTCGGGACCGGGAAGAAAGCGCTGAGCAAAAAGAAGGCGCCCAATGTCTGCGTGAATGTCGTGAGGTCCGCGTTGTTGCCGGTGAGCGATGGCACCGCAAGCAGCGTCGCGTCGGTCTCGAAGTTGGGGCAACGCGATGTCGCCCGTAATTCCGCAAGTTTTCGCAGCCACGCGGTGTCCCCCGCCGTGATGTCCGGCGCTTCCGAATAAAAAAAACTCGTCTGGACCTGGCGCTCGCGAACCCACTTCGCGAACCCGCTGTACCCGAAGTTGGTCGAAGCCTCGTTTTGGCTGTCGGAGTACCCCTCGCAATGGCAGAAGATCGAATCAAGGAAAGGGCCGCCATGGTCCACGATGTCTCGAATATAAGACTCCCATGGTCCATCGAACGTCACCGCCAGAAGGAGCCGAGTGTCCTCGTCCAGAATCGCCCATTGCACGAAATGGAGTGTGTCGATCGTTTCGAGCGGACCCACGAGCGGGATCACGCCGGCGAGTCGCTCGACGCCCGCCTGCCGTAGGGAAAAATACGTCGAGAGGAGGAGCCTAAGTCGCGCGGCGTAGGTTATCGTCGAGCCCGGTATGGAGACGAGCCCCGGCTTGACGGGGGCCATGAGGAGCAGTTCGCTACTCTTACGCAGGTGCTGGCTCTGTGCGGGCGGCTGCCCGGCCAGCGCGGTCGCGGTCGGCACGCTCGAGACCTTGGGCTTCACGGGGCACGACCGAGGCTTCTCGAGCGCATGTGCGGCCGCTTCGCGTCCGTCGTTCCAGTTGCGGTACCGCTGATTCTTGCAGACGAAACCGCTGACTGCGTTGCCGGGGGTCCCTTGCGCCGGCCTGATTTCGACGATCTCGAGATCGCGCCAGTGGAGCTCGCTTCGCACGCGCTTCATGTCTGTCCCGAGCATGCGGAGCTTCTCGAGTTCGTCGTTGAACGAGTAGGCCTCGGCGAGATCCCGCGTTAGGCGTTCGCGGACGATAATGTCGAAGAGCGGCGAGAACGGGAAACGGCCAACTCGCTTCGGTCGCGGGAAGAGCCGTGGATCTGAAGTGACGACGACGAGGTTCTCGATCTCCGCGTCCTGCCGGAGCGCCCACCCGATAGGTGCGTTGTCGACGGCCCCGCCGTCGATGAATGAACTCCCTTCGGTCCTAACTGGAGCAAAGACGAACGGGAGCGCGGCGGACGCGATGGCGTGCGTCGCGATGGCGTCGATTCCTCGGTCGGTTTCGAAATCGACCCCGTGGAATGTGGCAATCTTCTCATACGTCGTGTAACTGCGGCGGCGCCTGATAAGCTCGGTGACGCCCTCGAGCGACGTCATTGCGATCCTCAGCTTCACGGGGCGCTGTTCCGGCAGGTCCCGGAACTGCCGGAGCGCGTTCTTGACGATGTTCTCGCGGCTCGTTTGGGTCAGTATGTGAAGAACGTTCGCCTTCTCCTTCCAGAGTGTCTCTAGAAGGGTGGCCGCTTGCTGCGCCTGACCGACGCGAAGCCCATCGCCAATCCCACATCCAACGAAGAATGCATCGTCGCCGACATCAATGACCGTGCCGCCATCGAGC
>Ga0182024_10010298_pt1 | contig 19068 bp, 13 predicted proteins | sample P32metaG_FD_120480 | JGI IMG/M metagenome (GOLD analysis project Ga0182024, IMG submission 120480) | Permafrost microbial communities from Stordalen Mire, Sweden - P3-2 metaG (Illumina Assembly) | ecosystem: Environmental > Terrestrial > Soil > Wetlands > Permafrost | place: Sweden: Stordalen... | reverse complement strand
ATGCGAGCGTGCGATGCGCCGTCAATTCGCTGACGAGGCGGTCAGGCAGTGGTCTGATGCCATCTTCTTCTTCGTCCGCCGCATCGTCCGGCGGCATTCCATCGATTGTGATGATGGTTCGCGCGGGCGTCTCGGCCGATGACGTCGCTGCCGGGTCCGCATCGGGGTTGGCGTCATCATTGCCCTCAGCCGCCGGCGCTTCATCCTCCGAGCGAATAAAGCCGCGCTCGACCGAGAGCGAACCGTCATTGCGCACACTGATGAACACGCCCGCGCGGGCGACATCTGCTGCATCAAAGACCATCGGCCGATCCTCGAACGCTTCGAGGGCTGCCTCGATCTCGCCAAGTCGCTGATCTACTTCGTCGGGAAGCTCGTCGGCTTCGGCGTATTGTTCTTCGAGGCGTTGCATTTCCGCGCGGAGGGCTTCGCGCGTTGTATGCTCCTCCTCGCTCAGATCGACGATCGTCCCCGACAGGCGGCGCATTCCGCTGTCGTGGCCATAGGGAAAGCTCAGCGCCACCGAAACCCATTTCCAGCCTTCGGCAGCGACGGCCTCCGCGCAGGTCTTGAGCTTCTCCGCGACCAGGCGGTCCAGCAACACGGGGTCCTGCAGCCAGCCGCCGTCGTCTTCGTCGAACAGATCGCGCATCACGACGCCTCCGGCGGCTTCATAGGCTGGAACGCCGACGAATTGCGCCCGCTTGTCGGATGCTTGAACTGTTTCCTCGGTCAAGAGACGACGGATGCAGTAATGATCGTTGTTGTAGCCTCCCGAAACGTTCTGCCAGACCTGCTCCTGCCGCGCGTGGTCGTCGCTGACGGTGAAGGCCATGAGCTGCTCGAGCGTCATGCCGTCTTCGGCGTAGACGGTGAGGAGCTTTTCGGAGACGGACGCGAGGCGCAGCCGCTGTTTCACGATTGTCGGCGTGGTGCGGAAGCGCGCCGCGATCGTGTCGTACCCGAGGCCCTGAGTGGCTAGGGTTTGGAAGGTGCGGAATTCGTCGAGTGGATGTAGGTTGAGACGAAACGTGTTCTCGGCGAGGGAATCTTCTTCGGCGCTGGTTTCGGCGTTCTCGCGAATCACACAAGGCACCGGCGTCGACTTGGTCATGCGCTTCTGCTTGACGAGAAATTCGAGGGCGCGAAAGCGCCGGCCACCGGCCGGTACCTCAAAGACGCCAGTCTCCGCACCCTCGGCATCGAATACCGGCCGGACGTTCAAACTCTGGAGGAGGCCGCGATGCGCGATGTCCTCGGCGAGATCCTCGATCGAAACACCGGCCTGGACGCGGCGGACGTTCGATTGGGACAGGACGAGCTTGTTGAAGGGAATATCGCGCGAGGCGCTGAGGCTGATTTTCTGGACGGGGGTTGCCAACTTCGTTTCTCCGCGACGGGCGTCGGAAGCCTTTCTCCCGAACCTGAACCCGTCACGGAATTCCATTCCGCCCTCTACCTCCTCTTTCGGCGCGCAATATTCCTCCACAATTTCGAATCGAGTGCCCTTTAACTGCGGATGCTCTCGGGACGATCGACAACTGGGCGCATTTTTTGACCACAGAATTTGCAATGGCGCTCGCTTTTCTGTAGCTAACGAATCGAGGTAGTGATATCGTGCGTATCTTGTATAGAGTGGCCAATCTGACCCCAGATGTGGGGTCAGGACGAGTGAGTGCGCGGCCGCGAACAGCGAATTGGGACGCAGTTATCGGTGGCCACCAAGCAAAATGTCCCTTCCTCGGCGCACGCGATGTCTCACTTGGCCACGGCAGTCATCACGACATGCACCCATCGAAAGAAAGTACGCCCTTCAACGGGGGCGACCGCAGTTTTCCTGCCGTTCGGGCCTCAAAATTCGGTGCAGTCTGCTTGGCTAGAGACGATTCGCGCGTTACCTGCGAACGTCACAGCGAGCGCCCTCTATGCGGGTCGTGGGTTCCGTCTTGCGTTTCAGGCGGCGGAGAAGGCTGGGGCCAAACTCTTTATCGTTTCTGCTGGGCTGGGATTGGTGGCGGCCACTCAGCGGGTGCCGAGTTACGGCATTACGGTTTCCTGAGGGCGCAGCGAGTCGCTCGCAGCCAGAATAAACGGCGACACCGACACAGCTGAATGGTTTTCCGCCCTTCTATCCGGCCCCTATTCAACGCAGTGGGCGGAGGTAGTCGGCAATTCCGGAAGAATCCTGCTTACTCTCACTCGTCCGTACGCTGAAATGGTGGGCAAGAGCCTCGTCGGATTGAGTCCGAACACCCTCGACCGAATTCGAATCTTTGGAGCGTCGCTTTCGACTGCGCTTCCAGCCCTTCTGAGACCTGCGCTCGCACCGTATGACGAAAGGTTGGATGCAATCCTGCCTGGCACGCGCACGGACTTTTCTCAACGGGCATTGATGCATTTTGTGGAAGCAGTTGCATCGAGAAATCGGGCGGCTGATCGTGATGCCGACTTCGCTGCGGTGAAGGACGCTCTGCAGAGCGCGACTGCGCCCGATAGGGTGCGGCGCCCACGTCGAACGGACGACGAGATTGTTCGACTAATTGCCGCGCGCCTTCCATCTCAGTCCGGCGTCTCAAAGGTGTTGAGAGCGCTGAGGGATGAAGAGGGCATTGCTTGCGAGCAGAGGCGGTTCAGTCGACTCTATCAAGCTGCAGCGAGTCGGACGAGGCACACATGACGCGTCTTCGAAGAAGCCAAGAGCTCACTCTCGCTGTCCGTGCAGTTCGTACGTGGCAGGCCGACAGGGCGGTCTATGCATTCTTTGTTGCCGGCGCGGACCTACTTAAGATCGCCGAGATCAGTCGCGTCCATCGAGATGCCAAGGGATCACTGCAAGGATTTCAGCGAAAAGGCATCAAAAGCCATGTCCAAGCCATTGCGGAGTTTCTCGATCGCGGCTCAGTACTTTTTCCAAACGCGATCATTCTAGCAATTTCGAGGAGCGCCCGCTTCACACAGTCGAGGGGTGAGAAGCCCGCGGGGGACATCAGATCCTGCGAGGCGGGCACTTTGCGAATCCCGCTGACGAGCAATGGGGAAAAGGCCGCCTGGATAGTCGACGGACAGCAACGTTCGATTGCTCTTTCTCAAATTCGCGACAAGAGCTTTCCCGTTCCCGTTGTGGCCTTCGTTTCGGAGGAGTTATCCGTTCATCGTGAACAATTCATTTTAGTGAACAAAGCGAAGCCGCTCGATCCAAGGCTGATCGACGAGCTGCTTCCCGAAGTTGACGCACTTTTTCCGCGAGATCTGGCGTCTAGGAAAGTTCCTAGCGAGCTTGTGAACAGACTTTGCAAGTCGGCAGATTCTCCGTTTCAGGGCCTCATCAAACGACCCTCGGATGAATCTGTGGGGGCCGTGGTGACTGACTCCGCATTGATCAAAGCAATTCGCAATAGCATTAATAGCGCACTCGGTTCGCTTGCGCCGTACAAGGAGCGATTGGGCCAGCCAGCCGATATCGACGCAATGTACAAAACGCTTATAGCGTATTGGCATGCGGTGCGGACTGTTTTTCCGGAAGCGTGGGGGCGTTTACCGACTGAGAGCCGATTGATGCACTCAGCTGGCATTGAAGCGATGAGCGTGCTGATGGACCGTATTGTGTCGCGCGCTCATCCTGGGATTGACCTGCAACTTCACGCCACAGAAGCGTTGATGCGAATTGCCCCACACTGTCGTTGGACCGGGGGCAGGTGGCAAGAGTTGCAACGCGATTGGAATGAGATTCAAAACACTGGGCGGGACATCAAGCTGCTGGCCAGTCATCTGGCTCGTCTTGATCACATGCATGCATTTGCGAAGGTGGCCTGATGCGCTTCGTCTTCGCTGACAGCGTCGATACCGTCGATCCTGAATATGATTTCGTTGCGGACCGTAACGGTGTGGGCCGGTCAGCCCATCGCGATGATCAATACCCACACGAATTTCTAGAGCAGGCGCCCTATGATGGTATTCTAGTTTCGCGCGGAATTGTCGGCGATGTGCGGCACCCCGGGAAATACTCCGAAGCTCAGTTGATGCGCTTTCGTCGAGAGGGCGCGCGTCGATTCCTGCGCTATCCGCTCGATCGTTTTCCAGGAAGCCTCCTGATGGGCGATTGCGGAGCCTTCACTTACCGGAATCTTGCCGAACCCCCGTATCGCGCCAATGACACTGCGGAGTTCTACGCCGATGGGGGTTTCACTCACGGCTGTTCGCCAGATCACCTTATTTTCGATTTCGACGATATTGGGGTAACCCGAGCCCTGCGCAACGTGCCCGAGGATGTACGTCGTCGGTACGAAATCACGCTCCAGAATGCCGCCGAGTTCTACCGAGCCAGTGCACGTATAGGCGGCGGATTTACTCCGTTGGGAGTGGTACAGGGATGGTCCGCTGAGAGCATGGCCGAGGCGGCCCGCCGCCTCGTGAAAATGGGTTATGGCTATTTGGCAATTGGCGGCACGGTCCCCCTTAAGATCGAACAAATCCGCCGCGTTCTACAATCGCTTCGAGGTGCTCTGCCCAGTAGTGTTCGACTTCATCTTCTAGGGTTCGGAAAAATCGAACAATTGGCCGTGCTCGAGCAGTACGGCATTGCGAGTTTCGACACGACGTCTCCACTTTTGCGCGCCTTTAAGGATGCGCGAAAAAATTACTGGGCGCGGGCGCCTAACGGAGACCTCTCCTATTACACAGCCATCCGCATTCCGCAGGCAACTGAGAACAACAAGCTGAAGCGCAAAGCCCTCGAGGGTAGCCTCAATCAGGAGGACGCCAGACGGTTGGAGGACCTCGCGCTGAGTGCCGTACGAGCCTATGCAGCAAGGAGCGCGACTTTGTGCGAAAGCCTGGACGCGGTCATGGAGTATTGGAGAATTTTGAATTGGGACGAGGATGTATCGCCCAGTCGCCGGGCTACGACCGCTACGCGGCAGCGGCAGGTCTATGCTGACACGCTCGGCGATCGCCCCTGGGAGCGATGCAATTGTCGGGTCTGCCGAGAGAGCGGCGTGGAGGCCGTAATTTTCCGGACTTCCAATCGCAACAAGCGACGCGGGATCCATAATCTACATGTCTTTCACACCCATCTCAACGAATTCCGGCAGGAGTGTATATGAGGAAGCCTCATCTTCTTCGCTTTGACGCGCTGACACCTGTTCAGAGTCGAAAAATGGCGGTGTTTGCCTTCGTCGCCAAGGCTGCCGAGATCGGACGTATCGCTCGGATCGAGCGTGCGGGGCGAGATGACCTTGGTACTCTTCAGGGATTTCAAAGGCCGCAGATCGCAAACCACATTAGAGAGATTCGCGACTACCTGGAAAAGCCAAACTCCATTTTGCCCAATGCCATCGTGGTGGCGTTCACTCGCGGTGCCCGCCTCGAACCCGCACGCGCTAAGAGCGGCATGCGCCAATTGACAATCGACACCTCAAAGGGTCCACCCGGCTGGATCGTTGACGGACAGCAGCGTTTTACGGCCCTTTCCGAATTTCGTGGTCGAGATTTCGAGGTTCTCGTTTCGGGCTTCATTTGCGAGACGGAGGAGGAATTGCAAAAGCAATTTATTCTCGTGAACAACACGCGGCCGCTACCGAAGGCGCTGGTCTACGAGTTGCTACCGAGAGTCAGCGATCTACCGCATCGCATGTCGAGTCGCTCGCAAGCCGCCCTCGTGACTGAGGCGCTCAATTATCGGAAAGGATCATCACTCAAAGGGTTGATCAAGCAGCAGACGAACCCAAAAGGGGTGATTCGAGACACTGTGCTCCAACGGGTTGTCATAAATTCTTTGAGCGACGGGGCGCTCCGGCTATATGCGGGCGACGATCCGTTGCTCCTGGAACATGGTGTCGCAATGATGAGTGAGTTCTATCATGCGGTTCAGCACGTTTTCGCGGCTGACTGGATAGGCAAAACTCCTAAGACATCACGCCTAATTCACGGCACTGGAATTATTGCGCTGGGTTACGTGATGGACTTTCTGAATAGCGTAACCGGTGCGGGTACCCGCGATGAGTTTGTGAAAGGTTTGCGACTACTAAAAGGGAAAACGGCCTGGAGCGATGGAGAATGGGATTTTGGCGCGGAGCGGCGCCGTTGGAATGGTTTGCAGAATGTGCCGGCTGACATTCGCCAGCTATCGCTGCACCTTGTACAGGTGCTTAAGCGCCGCTTGTCGCAGACGGTGCGGGCGGCCTGAAGCAGATGGCCTACGCCGTCAAAGAAATCTTCTACTCACTGCAGGGTGAAGGTCGGAATTCTGGGCGGCCAGCCGTTTTCTGCCGCTTTTCTGGTTGCAACTTATGGAGCGGCCGCGAACGTGATCGTGCCAAGGCGGCTTGCGCGTTCTGCGACACGGATTTCGTGGGTGTGGATGGCGAGGGTGGCGGCAGATTTGATGAAGCAGATTCGCTCGCGAGGGCAATTGAGCGGATGTGGGGCGACGGTTGGCGCCAGCGATTTGCGGTCCTGACTGGCGGCGAGCCACTTCTTCAGGTCGACACCGAACTCCTAACCGCGCTGCACGAACTCGGATTTCAGATCGCGGTCGAGACGAACGGCTCGTTGCCCGTTCCGAGAGAGGTCGATTGGATCACGGTTAGCCCGAAGGGAGTGACACCTTTGGCACAGACCACGGGGAACGAATTGAAGCTGGTATACCCCCAAAAAGGAGTAGACCCCTCAGCTTTTGAAGGACTGTCCTTCGACTACTTCTTCCTGCAGCCGCTCGACGGTCCGGATCGCGAATCAAATGCGGAAGAGACAGTCGGCTATTGCCTCCAGCATCCGCGCTGGCGCTTGTCTCTGCAAATCCACAAATTCATGGGAATCCGCTGATGTACGAGCTCAGCAAGGAGTTCCGATTCGACGCAGCTCACACGTTGGAACGTGTGGTGGAGATTGAGTCGAGCCGTCGGATACACGGCCACTCATACCGCGCGGAAGTGGTTTTACGTGGCCGGCCTGATCCGGATAGCGGCATGGTCATCGACTTGGGCCTACTGGATCGAGCCCTCCAGGAGACGCGCAATTGTCTCGACCATCGATTCCTTGATGAGATCAACGATCTTGGGCCAGCGACCATGGAAAATCTCTCGGCCTGGATCTGGCGGCGGCTTGCTCCGACATTTCCCAATCTTTTCCGGGTCACCGTAAAGCGCGATAGCGATACGGGCGTCTGCAGCTTTTATGGACCATGCGTCGAATAAAAGTGTGATGAGGCCAGAACGTTTACGATTGGACTGGAGGCCGACGGCAGTGATTGATGGACGGGCTGCGATTGTATTGTTTTCGGGAGGACAGGATTCGACAACCTGTCTGGCCTGGGCGATCCAACGATTTGACCATGTCGAAACGGTTGGTTTCGACTATGGTCAGCGTCATCGTGTCGAACTCGACGCGCGACCAAGAATCCTCAATAGACTGCGCAGCGAGTTCCCGGCTTGGGGAGTCAAGCTAGGCGAAGATCATCTAGTGGATCTGAAGACTCTTGGCGAGGTGAGCGAGACAGCGCTGACGCGCGATGTCGCTATAGCGATGCACGATTCAGGTCTACCAAACACATTCGTGCCCGGGCGAAACCTATTATTTCTGACATTTGCAGCCGCGCTTGCCTATCGGCGCGGCGCGAAGCATCTGGTGACCGGGGTTTGCGAGACCGATTACTCCGGCTATCCCGACTGTCGCGATGACACAATCAAGGCGATGCAGCTTGCGCTCAACCTTGGCATGGACGCCCGCTTTGTCACACACACGCCTCTAATGTGGATCGACAAGGGTGCGACTTGGAGGTTGGCACACGAGATTGGTGGTCGGTCCTTCGTTGAATTGGTCCGCAACGAAACTCACACCTGCTATGAGGGGGATCATGAGCATCTTCATTCTTGGGGTTACGGGTGCGGTCATTGCCCTGCATGCGATCTCCGGGCCAAGGGTTACGAAGCTTATCAGGCCAACCTAAGTCTTTGCACATGAATACCGCGCTGGGAGATCGAACATCGGTTGTTGCCACGGGCGCAAGCCTCAGCGCCGGTGCGGCGATTTGGGACGCGCTTTGCTGGCGCGACGCAGACTTTTATCCTCGCATTGCCGAAGGCGGTGGCGTTTCGACGCTCGACACATCAGCAACGCTGCAGGAGATGGAGAGGGCGAGCGCGCTCTGGACGAATCTCCAGGACAATGAAGCGCTCAAGAGTGCACTCGACCTAGCGAAACAGTCTCTCGCTGAGGTCAAAGCACAAACTGAATATCAGGATCAAAAGGCGACGCGCCTCCTTACCGTCACGGCATTTCTGAGCGCACTTTCGGGCGCTTTGTTCGCCCAGTTTGAGGATGCGTATCCAGTTGCCACGCTCTTGCGCCAATCAAGTGGCGTCGCATTCGCGCTCGGTTTGGGCTACGCGACATTTGCAGCCTTCGTCATCCTGTCGCTGTCGGGCGCGTTGGTAACATTCCATGCCATCCGAACTCGCTTCAAGTACCCATCAACCCAAAATACTGATGACCAAGAGAAGGATCCCAGATCGCTGTTGTTTTACCAACCTCTGATCCGGTCACGACCGTGGGCTTGGATTAACGGATGGGTTACGGTCGGTGTCGATGGCGATGCGCGGGAAAAGACAGCACTTCGCGATGATTTGCGGCAGCGGTATTTCCGGAATGTAGTCAGTGAAACGTACCTCGTCGCCGCAAAGACCGCTGATAAGGTGCGATATTTGGAGCCTGCGCAAGGCCTGTTGGCCAGTTCGCTGCGGTGCCTCTTTCTTTGGCTGCTTTTGCTCGGGGCGATTAGCATTTTGGTGCCTTCCACCAAGGCGCCGGCGCGACCCGTCGAAGTGACATTCGTTTCGACACCACCATCGCTACAGCCGCATTCCATCACGTCTGCTAAGCGGACGCGATCGTCGCCCGAACGATCGTCCGGCTACTCCGCAACGAAGAACAGCAACCGCGCTCTGGTGACAGGTCCGGTAAGAGGTACGAAAGGATCAGGTCCATGATCCGATCAGTAGCTACGCCGGCCACAATATTTGTCGATGCCGATAACACATTGTGGGACACGGACAGCATCTTTGCCGACGCTCAGCGCAAATTGCTTGAGCGGATAGAGATCGCTACAGGCGTTGCCACGGACGCTGAGGATCGTTTGGCATATGTGAGAGAGGTCGATCAAGCCATCGCCGAACGCCATCATGCTCGGCTTCGCTATCCGCCAAAATTGCTGATTCGCGGTCTAGAGGCAGCGTTAGCTGGTCTCCCATCCGAGCGGGCGGCACGTATGGCTTGGCGGAGTTCGACGCGGGGTCGACTGCCAGATGATTGTGTCGGTGAGATCGAGCAGGACTTCTTCGCCGACATAAACCGCTATCCTGAGATTCGGGTTGGCGTACGCGATGGGCTTGAGGCGCTCCGCGCGGCGAACTGCCTCGTATTGGTTGTGACCGAAGGAACGCGCGTGAAGGTCGAAAAGACAGCCAAGCGGCTTGGACTGGATAGGCTTTTTGCTCGCATTATCGAAGGTACCAAGCGGCCAGAGCTCTATCGGCGTGTGCTGCTTCTCACAGGCGCGCCCAAACGCGCATTTATGGTTGGCGATCAGCTTGATCGTGATATTGCACCTGCGAGGGTGGCGGGATTGGAGACGATCTACTTCCCTGGCGGCTTTCAGCCGCGTTGGGCAAGAAACGAACTGGACGCCTGTCCGGATCATACCATTGCTACGTTCGCGGACGTGCCCAACATAGTGTTGGCGGACCGCGGCACCGCGCGCCAAGGTGCAGCGCACGCGCGCTGAGTGCCCGGAAAACGGGCGGCAGCCAGTTTGGCTGTGGGTATCCCGTTGGGAGCCCCCCTGAGGTCTACTCCCTTTCGATCCGTGGTATCATAGCTATAGCTTTCGGGGTTGGAGGACAGGGGTGTGCTTTGCGTGAGACTTGACCGAGTCAGCACCGGCGGCCGGGCGCGCCATCAGCATCGCACCATGAGCGGGGTAAGATTTGCACGACGAAGGCTCTGCGTCGCGTTGGGCTCGGCGCGCGAGCGCCATTCTGTCAACTGATATGGGAGTGCCGGCAGCGACACGCGCCAAGGACCGGGTTCATGGGGCGTTTCGAGGTATGCTTGTGGAGTTGCCTGGGCGCAAGGGCATAGGAAAACTGGAATCCGCGGCGGATGGTCGTTGCCAAGTTGCAGTTTTCCACTCGATTTTGCACACCGAAACAATTGACCTGAGCATATCCGATATTGGTCGCGCCTATCTGAGCCCTCAGACCCGAGTTTATGTTCGCCAGGATGATCGGTACCGCGTTGGCCGGATCACGAATTATCTCATAAATGAAAACGGTTTAGTCGACTACGAGGTCCGGTTTCCAAACGGAAAGCAGAGCGACTTTAGTGAGGTCGACCTCTTCGTTCGACCTTGGGGCGCTCCAGAAGACCCAGCGGAGATCCTCGCGGCGGGCGGAGCGGAAAGCCAATTCCTCCATGATCGACGACAATCAGCAGTCCGGCCGCTCCTGGCGTTACGAAGCGCGGCACAAGGCCTGACGTCGCTCATATCCGCGGGCGTCGATTTCGTACCCCATCAGATTGCGGCCGTCCGACGTGTGCTAACTGATCCCATTCAGCGATACTTGCTCGCCGATGAGGTTGGCCTCGGAAAGACTATCGAAGCCGGATTAATCATACGCCAGCACTTGATCGATAATCCCGATACAGAGGTGTTAGTCTCTGTTCCCCCGCATCTGTGCGAGCAATGGCGTAGTGAACTAGTCAATAAGCTCCGGCTCGACCAGTTTGGTGAGTCTTTCGAGTGCTGTTCTCATCTCGATCTTGCTCGCGTATCGAGGTCGCCAGATGTGCTTGTTGTTGATGAGGCGCATCATCTCGTCGGGGTAGAGTCGGGGCCGCTGTTGCTCGCCGCGGAGCGATTCCGCGATCTCGCGCGGGACGCTCCTGTGCTTCTGCTGCTATCAGCTACGCCAGCGCTCGGGGAAGAAGCCAAATTTCTCGCGCTATTGAATCTCCTCGATCCCCTTACTCATCCGCTTGAGGATCTGGCAGGTTTTCGTTTGAAATTGGAACGCCGCCGCGACATCGGACGACTGATATTAAGTCTCGATCCCAATGCGCCGGGACTTGTGCTGCGGCAACGCGGGGCAGAGCTTCAGCGGCTCTTTGGCGACGATCCAATAGTGCAAGAATTAGCACCGATGTTAATTGCCGCGACGCGTGATGCTTCGGACCAAATCGCTGGTATTTGCTCGGCTCTGAAGGAGCATGTCGCAGACAGCTATCGCATCCACCAGCGACTCATCCGATCTCGGCGCGTAGACGCTAAGGGCTGGGAATTCATGCCTCGCGGTCCTGCGGTGGTTGGAGAACCGAATCTGACACACGTCCGCTGCGAAGGCGACCCCAGTGAACAGATTGAGCCGATGCTTGCGGCACTCGAAGATTGGCGTTTCTCCGCTTTGGAGGTAGCGGCCGGAGATGAGGAAGCGCTGGCCCGGTCGGCTTTGCGATATAGGGATCTTCTGTATGCGTTGGGCCTTGGCGCCAATGCGTTGAAAGACTGGCTAAGAGGGGCGATTCCAAGTTTCAGTGGTGAATTCGAAATTCTCGAAGCGCTGACAACGATCGCCGACGAGTGGGGGGACGATGATCGAATCGGGACGGTGGTTGAAAGCACAAAGCGTCTTGTCAAGACCCTTAAAGTTGAGACGCCGGAACCGAGGATTGTCGTCTTCGCTTCCTCAGTCGATACAGCTTCGGCTTTCAACAAAAAATTTGTAGAGGACGGTGATGGAACCGTGGTCTACCAACTCACCGCTGATCATGCCGCCGACAACGCAAAGATCATCTCGGCGTTTCAGGGGTCCCGCAAAGGCGGGATACTGGTGGTGGACGGCTCGGGAGAAGAAGGTCTTAATCTGAATTTCGCCGATGCGATCGTCCATCTGGATCTGCCTTTGTCGGCGGCTCGCCTCGAACAACGAATTGGCCGCCTTGACCGCTTCGGTCGCCGGCAAGGAGTCATCCGTCATCGCATTCTGGTCCCATCTGACGAAGACACGAGCCCATGGGGCGCTTGGTATCAACTTCTCGCCACCGGTTTCCAGATCTTCAATCGCTCGATTAGCGACATCCAGTTTCTGCTCGAATCTCTTGAGAGCCAAGCCTTCCAAACTCTTCTCCAAGCAGGACCTGATGGCCTAAGTGCGCTCGCTGCGGACTTTCGCGCTCGCATTGCTGAGGAGCGCAAATCTCAGGATGAGCAATATGCGCTCGACCGAATCGCACTTGCGGAGGAGCCTGTCGAAGACTTCATCCAAGGGCTTGAGGATGCTGAAGAGGATGAAGTTGCGCTCGAACGCGGGGTCGATCGTTGGCTGGTTGACACGCTCCAACTCAAGAAGGTCCCGTTGGTATGGCCCGAGTACGATCCGTTCAAGCTTAGTGTCACGAACCAGACGCTAATTCCACGCATCCCCTGGCAGTCCGAGTTGGGTCTGGACGATGCGCCGTCGCTGACCTGGAAACGGCGCATTGCGGCCAAACATTCGGATGTCGTTCTACTCCGACCTGGCACGCCGCTGATCGATGTCATTGAGCGTTTCACGCGGTGGGATGATCGCGGTACCACGTTTGTTACCTACCGCACCGCGCCCAGTTGGTCTGGCGATCTGTGGATTGGCTTTAAGCTGTGCTTCGTCATCGAACCGAGTATCGAAATCTCCGACCTGCTAGCTCCGAACCGTGCCGAGCTTGCCAAGTCAAGACGCGCCCAACGCTATTTCTCGGCCCGCGGGTACAATCACTACATTGACGTCAATGGTGATGCGGTCAACGACTCGCGCTTGGTCGCGATCCTTGAGCGGCCATACCGGAACAAAAGTGAAGAAGCGTATCCCGCCGATATTAACGTAGGCAGTCGCCCCCAAATGCTCGCGGAGAGCATCGACATTTCGACCTTCCAGCAAATCTGCCGCTCGGTGCGCGATAGCGCGCGCGACTGGTTTGTCGCGCAAACTGATGTCAGGGAGCGGATAGCTACGGCTGTGCGTTTGGCCGAGGCGGAACTCGAACGCCGTCGCAACCGTCTCCGGCGTCGACAATCAACGGGCGACGCGATGGCGCGCACCGATATCGAGCTTATCGAGGCGATCCTGCCTAGCATCCGCCAGCCAGCGATCCGGTTGGAATCGATGGGGTGCTTCATCGTCTCCCAGCATGCACCAAAGCGCAGCGCTCATGATTGACCTCGACGCCCTTGGGGCTTTCGCGGCGCTGACGCGGCTGCTTAAGAACGCCGATGACGGGGAGGCATGGCGCGCTTTATCGCCGTCGCTGGACAGATTGCGGGTCGCGCTCAGCGAAACACCCCGGCGGGCGAGCATGCTTGATCTCGCAGTGCTGCTTCGTCAGGCGCTGCGTTATGAGCATGCCAGGCGGGGTAACATAGTGTCGCCGACAATTCTGGTCGCGCATCCGTCTTTTGACGGCTTCAACGAATGGGAGTTGGTCGGCTTGCATGCCACCCATGTGGTCGGGGGCAGCAATGTGACCGCAGTTCCCTGGCAGCCGAGTTGGCTCACCCAGCACGACGGTCATGGTGTTGAGGGTTTCGCAGCTTCCGAGACCATTTGCCGGGAATTTAATGCAGTTGGCTGCGAGGGAGACCCGTTTCTCTCGTCGGTCGGCCGCGCCACCTATCGTAGTCGAGGCCAGCGCGCCGCGGTTCGCGCTGCTTTGTCCACGCCGGCAGGCGGCACGCTTGTCGTGGCGTTGCCAACAGGCGAGGGGAAGAGCCTGATCTTCCAACTCGCTCAAAGCGTCGGCTTCGTCGGCGTGCAGCACGTTGAGGGACGGGGCGTCACGCTCGTCATAGTCCCGACCGTAGCGCTAGGGGTCAACCACGAGCAGGAGGCGGTTGCGGTGTGCGGTCTGTCTAAGCCTCTCGCGTTTCAAGGCGGAAATGACGTTCAGAACGGAATCATGGCTGAGCGAATCGCTGACGGTTCGCAGGGCCTGTGCTTCGTTTCGCCCGAGGCCGCGTGCGGACGCTTGCGCGACTCACTCCGCCGTGCAGCCGAAGCAGGTCACCTGCGTGCCTTAGTCGTGGACGAAGCACATTTGGTCGACCAATGGGGTACGGGATTTCGCACGGAATTTCAGGAACTGAGTGGCTTAAGACGCGAACTCATCGCCGCGGCGCCTCCTGGGCTACAGATGCGCACCCTACTTCTATCGGCGACCTTGACTGACGCCTCGCTCGAAACGTTGCGGGCACTATTCGGCATCGAGGGTGACTTTGAGAGTATCGCGGCTGTCCAACTCCGGCCCGAGCCTGACTATTGGATCGCGCCGACAGTAGGCGAACAGGTGCGGATCGACCACGTCATTGAGGCTCTTCATCATGTGCCACGCCCGGCAGTCGTCTACGTGACGGAAGTCTCCGAAGCCAACGCGTGGCATAATCGACTCATTGGTATTGGCTTTCGGCGCGTCCGTAAAATCCACGGTGATACCAGGCGGGCCGAGCGCGAGGAGATCGTCGCGGCTTGGCGCGACGGATCACTCGATATCGTCGTCGGCACATCGGCTTTTGGCCTTGGCATAGACTATGCGCACGCCCGCAGCGTCATCCATGCTTGTGTCCCTGAGACATTGGACCGTTTCTACCAGGAAGTTGGTCGCGGTGGTCGAGATGGGAAGGGCTCGCTTTCGCTGATTGCCCCGACCGCCAAGGACTTCACCACGGCCGAGAAGATCAATGCCAAACAGGTCATCAGCATTGATCGTGGCTTGCAGCGCTGGTCTACCATGTTTGCGCGCAAATTGCCGCTTGCCGGTGGTCGCTTAGCAGTTCGCATCGACGGCCGGCCGGGAACCGATGAGAGCGATATCGACATGTTCGGTAAGACAAACACGGACTGGAATCTGCGCACCGTAGCGCTGATGGCCCGGGCAGGTCTTGTGCGGCTCCTTGGAACGCCTTACCCGCGCCTTCAGCACGAGGGCGACTGGCTTGAGCTTGAAATCATAGACGATCATCACCTCGACATGACGGTTTGGCAGCAACGCGTCGAACCGATCCGGCGCGAAAGTTGGATCGCCAGCAGGCGAAACCTCGATCTCATGCGAGACTATCTGTCGGACACGCGGTGTCCGGCTGAGATTTTGGAGGAGCTGTACGGTGCCGATCGCCTCGGGCGAGCATGCAGCCGGTGCAGCCGTTGTCGAGCGGACCCGAGTTGTCGCCACCAATCAGTGTCCGTGGGTGAACCCCGGGCACCGTGGACCGAGCCATTGCATCCCACTCTCGAGCGTCTATTCGACCGCAATCTGCGCCTGCTTGTTACATATGATCCAGAGACTCTACCACGTTCTGCGTCGCGGCGACTTGCGGAAAGCTTGCAACGCCTCCAGAAAATCGATCTCGTCAAGCTCCTGCTCCTTGGAGAGCAGCCTTTCGACATGGTCAGGGTTCTAAAATTCGCAGAAAGGGCGCTTCTCTTCGTGTGTGAGGTATCGTCGCTGGCGCTGTCGAGGCTGCCCAAAGGTCCTGAGTTGGTGATGGTCGGCGCCGGTCAACAGTTGGAAGAACAGAATCTCGCCATCCGTCCCGACACGCCACGAATCTTCCTCACTAGGCAAGACCAACAAGCCCCGGACGGCAGACGCTTACGCGACGTCTTTGGCGGACGCACGCTCACAATCGACGAATTCCACGCACGAGTAGCGCAATGAGCATCATTACCACGGTCGAAGCAGTTCCTAGTCGCCTGTTCGCCATTTACGCATCGCTATTCGAGAGTGAGAGCGGCGAGAACAAGGAGCGTATCGAAGCCTGGGCGACGCCGCCGTCCTTGAGCAAGAGCGGAGCCGAGGAGGGAGGCGGGTCTTCAACCAGGCTCTTCGTCAACTCTCTACAGGAGGCGCGCAGGCTCGGCCTCGTCGAGGAGGTCGATGACAAAATTCGTCTCACGGCTAACGCCCGTGGCGGCGGCAAGAAGGGACACGAATGCGAGAGCTATTTTCAGGACTACTTGAAGCGGACGCTGTTTGATCCGGCGCGGGCTATCGAGACTCAGCAGGCGGGCTTCATGTTTGCGCTCACCTGGTTTCTGAACTCCAATCCGTTGAAGCCCGTGAGCTTCTCGCAAGATCCAAGTTTCTCGATAAAGACCGAAATCGGTGAGCACGCCGGCAGGACCGAGTGCACGACGCTCCTCAATTACCAAAGCTTTCTCTATTGGGCCCGTTACCTTGGTTTCGCCACCATTGTGGGTGGACGCGACTCTGAGGAGTCCGGTTCGCGGCGCGCCATCGCGGACCCGTTGCGCGCCATTGAATGGGCGCTGCCGGCGATCTTCGCCAATGCGGACGAATTGCCGATCGAAGCATTTCTGGACCTGCTTTCCGCGATCTTTCCGGTGTTCGAGAAAGGGAGCGTTCGTAAGGAGTATGACGGGCTACGGCTCAATCCGTCGGCCGATGCTGCGCATCGGTTGTCGATCGCGACAAGCATAGCGGTTCAACGACTTGCGGATCGGCAGAAACTTTCGCTCGGCAGCGTGGCCGACGCACCGGCCCGCGTGCTCGACTTTGGTGTCCGTGAGGGGCGAATTAGCCATGTGTCCTTCAGGAGGGCCGCCTGATGCGCAATCATCTGTGCTGGGACCCCCGTGCCGTTCGCGAGGTCATCAACCCTTTTGCTGAGCACATTCCCGACAGCCTCTTTCGAGCCGTCCACAGCGACTGGAATCTCATGGTCAGCCCGCCGGTCGGCAAGTCGTTTCAAGAGCTCACCGAAGCGGCCTGGCACGAATTGACGCCAGGCGAATTCCTTGCCGATTTTCTGCGCCAAGAGCGACCGCACGCACTTGCCGCGATCCTTGGCGAGACCGGGTCCGGCAAGTCTCACCTTGTCCACTGGATGCGACTTAACATTAAGCCCGATGAAAAGCGCCTCGTGCTCGTTGTGCGCAAGTCCGGGACCAGTTTGCGCGCCATCGTCAAGATGATCATCAAGGAGCTGCCGAGCGAGGAGCAGCAAGGCTTTCTCGATACGCTGCAATCTGCTGGCAACGGCACTCAAACCCGCAACGACCAGAAGCAGCAACTCCTCAACGATCTTGCGCAAGTGATCCGCGAGGAGGTGCTCGCGCCGGACGCCGACGAGGTTGAGGTGGAGCTTGTCAAGCATCTGCCCGACTTGTTCCAGGATCCGCATATGCGGGCTGCGCATTTCCTGGCGGACAACACGGTCATCGCAGAGATCGTCGACCACATATTCGCGGCATCGAACGCGCACGACCGGCCCGACAAGAGGCGCAAGTTTGCGGAAGACGACCTTCCGCTCGGCGGCATGGACTTTGCCAACGCGTCGAAGCAGGCGCGCGATGTGATGCAGATCATCGAGTGCGACCGCGCCGCATATCTTCCGCTCGCGATCAAAATCATCAGCCGTAATCTCGACCGTGCGATTGCACGCACCTTGAGCTTCTCGGGCGACCGGATCGAGGAGTTGATGTTGCGCCTTCGCATGCATTTGAAGAGCCAAGGCGTGGAACTCGTCCTGTTGATCGAAGAATTCGCACGGCTTCAAGGCATAGACCGCGCGCTTCTTCAGGCGATCACATCCCACGGCGACGAACGCCAGTGCAAGATGCGGTCTGCCATCGCTGTGACAACCGGCTTCTTCGAGAGCGTCGCCGAGACCGCGTATATGCGGACCACGCACATCGTCGATATGGATCGCTCGGCGGGACGTGCCGAGGGCCAGAATGTAACCGTGGGCTCGCTCAGCCAATTCGCGTCGCGTTATCTGAATGCCGTCCGGCTCGGACTCAACGGGATAAACCGCTGGAGCAAAACCGCGGGTGCCTCCGAGAATCCGCCTTCGCACTGTGCAACCTGCCCTTACCAAACTGAATGTCACTCCATTTTCGGCGCGGATGACGGTTATGGTCTCTATCCCTTCACGCGCCGCGCCTTGTGGAATGCCTCATTGCGCGCCGATGCCTCGATGCCCGGGAGTCTGAACCCGCGCATCCTGCAGAACGACCTACTAGTCGAAGTGCTTGATAATTACGGAGAGGAGATCCGGGCTGGCGCATTCCCGCCGTTCAAGCTTCTGGAGAAGCTAGGCGGCGTGAAAGCGCTGCCGCTCGCAGCGCAGACGCAATTGCAGAACCGCAATCCGCAAACTTCTCAACGTTGGGAGGCGTTCCTCGAGCTTTATGACGGCACGGGCAAGATCACGAACCTGGAAGCACCACTTCGCGAGGCCTTCCAAGTGCCGGAGATTCCGGGTGCGGTCGAAGGGAGAGCCGCCGATGACCAGAACGAAGGCAAGGCCGCCGAAATTCCCAAGCCGGCAACCGCCAGACGAGAAGACTTGGCTATCGAGGAATGGATCCACGGCGGCGGTCTTGATCAAACAGTCGCGACGCAGCTTCGACCGCTGATTTTCGCTGCGATCGCCGACGCAATCGATTGGGACATGCTAGGGCTCGCTAAGCCAAGCTTCGTCGGCAAAACAGGACGTGCTTTTCAGGTCAATAGCATCAGTTTCGACCGGCAGACCACGCAGGTCCAGCAGCACCTGCAGGTCAAAATCAGAATCCCAGGCGATCTTGCGACACCCGAGGCGGCCGGCACGGCGCTCCAGGGCCTCCTCCGGGCGAGCAAGAGACAGTTCTACTGGGATTTCGACGATGGCGAAAAGATGCTCGCCGCTTTTCTCGACTGCATCGAAGACTGGTCTAAGAGCGTCGAAGAGCAACTTCGTGCCGTTTGCGCCCCGACACCCGAATGGAACCAGGCTACGGCCGCACTCGAGCTGCTCTGCGTTGGGGCTGCGATCGGCGGCAAGATCAAGCCCGACGCAAGCATTGCCGACATGATCGATGGCGCATTCGGCCCTTGGTCGCCGGAATGCGCCAGCACGGCAAGTGAGATGCGCTCGCTATATGACAAGCTCGTCCGGGGTCGCGATAAGATTGTCGAGATAGCGCGTGCTCAAACTTCGAGTATGAAGGGCGGTCGAGCTGGTGCAATGCTCAACCCGACGCGGGT
>Ga0182024_10010297_pt1 | contig 19074 bp, 19 predicted proteins | sample P32metaG_FD_120480 | JGI IMG/M metagenome (GOLD analysis project Ga0182024, IMG submission 120480) | Permafrost microbial communities from Stordalen Mire, Sweden - P3-2 metaG (Illumina Assembly) | ecosystem: Environmental > Terrestrial > Soil > Wetlands > Permafrost | place: Sweden: Stordalen... | reverse complement strand
GAGCACTAGCGGCGTGATGATCGGTGGATACGCATTCCGTTCCCCTGTTTTCCACGCCTCGATTGAAGCCTTCCAGGATGTTCAGATCGGCGGCAGCCTGCTTGACCGCTTCACGGCGTTTTCGGCAGACCGAATTGCCCGAGGCGTCGGTCCGTACCTTGTCACTGGTGAAGGTCCCGCGGGCAGTCCGAAGCAGCCATTCGGTTTGCTGACTGCGTTGGAAGCCCTCGGCGGCGCAAACGTCATCGCAACCGGGTCGAGCGCCAATACCGGCTCGTCCTCCGACACAGCCGCCAACTCAATCGGTTCGGCCGACATCGCGAACTTGTATTACGCGCTGGACGAAGCCTACCGCGATTCTCCGAAGTGTGCCTGGCTGATGTCGTCTGGCACTCTCGGGAACCTGGCGGCAATGGTATCGAAACAAGGGCTTCCCGTGGTGCAATGGCAGGGTCCCGAAGCGTGGATCTTGGGCAAGCCGGTACGCATCTCGCCGTCAATGCCTTCGATTGCGTCTGCAGCCTGCCCCATTGTCTTCGGTGACTTGAGCTATTTCCTGGTTCGAGCGACTCCGGTCAAGGTGATCGTGTACAAGGAATACCCCGGCTTGGTGGAAAACGGTAAGGTGGGCTTTGAGGCAATCGTGCGGTACGACTCCGCTTTGATGTTCTCCGACACCGGCTCGCCGTCGCCGTGCGTGTACCTCGCAAACCACTCGTAATTGATCTTGTGGGGATTCAGGGCCGACTCAGAAATGGGTCGGCCCTTTTCTTTGCACGTCACAGCCGAGGGGCGTTCATGTCGAAGCCGTTTCCTTCACTCAAAGGTCAGCGGTTCGGAAAGCTTGTCGTGCTCCACAGGCGGCGCGATAACGACGAGTACGGTCGCATCCGTTGGGTGACGCGGTGTGATTGTGGCAGACACTACGAAGCACCCGGTTACACGCTGAGAAGTGGACAAACAACGCAGTGCAAAGTCTGCTGCTACCCACTCGGCGGCCGCTCAGTAAAGTACAGGTACACGTACCATTCTTACCGGGCCATGATGCAGCGCTGCACAAACAGCAAAAATATATCGTATGAATCGTATGGCGGCCGCGGAATTCAGGTCTGCCCACAGTGGCAAGGTGAAGGCGGCTTCATCCAGTTCCTAGCTGATGTAGGTCGGCGACCGGAAGGCAAGACGCTCGACAGGAAAAATCCCGAAGGCCATTACGAGCCTGGCAATGTCAGGTGGGCAACACCAGTGCAACAGGGCAACAATCGGCGGCAAAATTATGAGGAAGATGAGCTGATCGAGATGCGAAAGTCCGCTGAAGAGACTGCGAAGACATTCGAGGAGCAGGAAGCCGAATTCTTAGGTGCCCGCTTCTAAGAAGAAAGGGCTGCCTGAACAAAGAGCGACCTCCGTCGACCAGACCGGAGGTCGGTGTTGCTACTTAGCTGGCGGAAATCCGGTGCATCCGTCTTTTGGGCCACGCGGCTGCTTCTTCACCATCCGCGTTGACTGGTTTGGTAACGTAGGTAACTTCGGATCGTACTGAACCACCTTCACAGCCTCAGCCTTTACCTTCTGTGCCAATCGCTTCTCCGCCTTTGCCAAACGCTTCAGCTCCTTTGCGGTCGCAAACTTCCCGGCCTTCGACGCTGCATCGTGGACCGTGACCTTCGGCTCACTCGGTTTATCGAGGTTGACATAGGCGATGCCGTATTCGGTTGGCGAGAAGGTCAGCAGAACCTGGGCGTAATGCGTCCACTTCCCGGTCAGCCGTGCCGTCAGAACCCGGTCGATCGCGGGCCGTGGTTTCAAACCCTTGATCGCCTCGCCGATTGCATCCATCACTCGTTCATTTAATTTCGGTGTCATCTCGTGCTCTCCAAGTTTTGAATTTGACTCCCCGGCAAGCACACCTTCCCCGAGCTAGTGAGCAGTTGGCGATGGCTGAAACGGGCTAGGAAGCCTGGCGCGCGACAATACCGTATCGGCATTGCCCATTCTTCCTACTCGAGCCATGGAGTGATATGCTTCGCAAGTTAAGGAGCCAAAGAATAAATGCCGAAGCGACGGATAGAGGCAAAGGAAACGAAAGAGGCTAGCCTTCAAGGAAAGATAAAGAGCGACTTCCCAAAGCACCCGCTGGAAGAGGCGCTCCGTGTTGCACAAGGGTTAGAGGACAAGAATGGTGGCCAGCCGCTGCCCCCGATTGAAACTGCTGGTGCGCTTGATATCAGCCCCGGCAGCTCTGAGTTCCGGGTAATTCTGTCGTCGTCTATCAAGTACGGCTTAACCAGCGGCAGCTACAACTCTGACCGAATTGCTCTCGAAGAACAAGGACGCAACATTGTCGAAGCCACAAGCGATGAATCAAGGCGCAACGCCCTGGTGCAGGCTGCCCTTACGCCTTCCACATTCAAAGCAATTTACCAGCACTTCAAGGGCAAGAAGCTTCCAGAGGACACGTTTTTCGAGAACACAATTGTCCGTGAATTCGAAGTTCCCCGTGAACACGCTAAAGCTTGCGCCGATATTTTTTCGCGCAATGCCATGTTTGTAGGGTTAGTCAGGACCCTCACGTCTGGGAAGTGGCTCAGCACTGCCCCTCTTGGCCAGCCTGAAAATGCTCAGGAAGCCGAAGTTGCGGCCGAATTGGACAAGGAAAAGGAAGAAGAGGCATCACATGCCGCATTAACAGAAAAAGTGCTGCACAAGCCCTCGGCTCTTTCTGCTAGGCCCAAGGTGTTCATCGCCCATGGAAAGAGTGCTCAGGTCGTGGCTCAGCTCAAGGACGGTTGACGTTCGGTAACTTCGATCCGGTGGTCGCGGAAGAATACGAGACAATTGCTAAGCCGGTCCCAGACAAAGTGCTGGACCTCATGCGAAGCTGCGCCGCCGGTATTATCCATGTCGCTAGCGAGGACGAACTGCTCGACAGGAGTGGGAACGTCCATCACAAACTGAACGAGAACGTCCTTATTGAGATTGGCGCCTCGATGGCACTTTACGGGAGGAAATTTATCCTGCTTGTTCAGAAAGGTCTGCACCTCCCGTCAAACCTAAGCGGCCTGTACTGCTGCTACTACGAGGGCGATAAGCTCGATTACGAGTCCACCATGAAGTTGCTGAAAGCTTTTAGTGAGTTCCGTGCGCAATAGCTAGGGCCCTTCGGTGAGCGGTTAGGTCCAATCTCGGTAGTTGATCGAGGATTTATGGACTCAAAACTTTACATAGAGTGGCGCGAAACCCTAGGAATGTGGGTGGTGAAGTTTCAGGGTCGGGTTGTTTCGCAACGCAGCACTCAAGCAGAGGCCGAGCAATGGGCGCAAAACAATTACCCTAATCACGGCTATGAAATTGAAAGGGTCGTCGTTCGTAGCAATTCTCCGCACGGCGTGAAAAAAGGGGAATGGCGATAACGAAGCGCACTAACAGTGCGCGGCAGAAGCATTGTGCCGCGAAATGCGTGGAAGTTGTCTAATCAAGTCCACAACAAACTTGGAGACGCTGTTCTTGATCCTTTCCGCGGGACAAAAAGGCTTAGCCGAGCAGGAATCAGCCATGCTCGCTGAAGTTGCGCAGTGCGGCTTCAGTCTACGTCGAGCCCTCGCTCCTCGCTTGCCGACCATTGAGGTAGCTCAAGCCCTCGGAATCGTGATTAATGTGGAGGCACTGCTTCCCTCTAGGAGTATTCCGACCGTACAGTCTTTAAGGCCAAGGACGAGAAGCGAAGTTGGTCACAATCAGTACAGTGGGCACTATGGTTTGGGCACTTTTCCCCTGCATACAGACCTCGCGCACTGGGCGCTCCCTCCTCGTTACTTTCTTCTGCGATGTGTGGTGGGCTCCAATGATGTCTGTACTCACATCCTTCCTTGGGCTCCTATAGTGGACATGGTCGGAGCACCTGAATTGCGCAAAGCAGTGTTTGCCGCGCGTAAGCGGAGAATCGGTTATTCGGGCTTGGTGCGTGCGATGTCGCACCACGATGGGACGGCGGTTCTTCGGTGGGACCCGATTTTCCTTACGCCGCTGAATCAATATGCGAAAGTGCTCGCCTCGACCATGCGCGGTTCGGCGTGGAACAACGAGGTAGCCGAGGTCGTGCTAAATCAGCCGGGAGACACCCTCGTCATCGACAATTGGCGGATGCTTCATGGACGCGGAGAGGTATTGCCGCACAGCAGAGCACGACACATAGAGCGTGTGTACCTATCTGAGGTGCACCAATGACGACCAAGCCGACGCAGCATCCCTGGTCGCCGGAGTCGCTTTTCAACAAAGCGCTCGTGTACTTGGGAGAGATGGAGCGTTACGCCGCTGACGATTGGCGATTCGGCTTTTGGTCCAGCCTCAGTTTGGAACTGCTCGCGCGGGCTGCCCTGGCGCATATTTCGCCGAGTCTACTGGCTAACCGCAAGGATTGGCGCAATATCTATCATGCCCTCGGGCATCCCCCAACCGCAAAAGGCTTCAAGCCCAGCTCCGTGATTACTGCCGAAGTCTTGTCCATTCTCAAAGAAGTCCTGCCCGCTTTTAACGAAGAATTGTGCGATTTCTCAGTCATACATTGCGCCCGCCGGAATGCCGAACTGCACAGCGGTGAGGAAGCTTTTGCGGGACTCGGCACTTCGACGTGGCTACCCAAGTTCTACGCGACATGTGAAGTATTTCTTCGCTCTATGGACAAGAAACTGGATGACTTCTTTGGCGACCCAGGGAGCGTCCAGGCGATGATCGCGACATTGCGCGATACAGCGGCAAAGGCGGTGGCACAGGAAATTGAAGCACATAAGAAAATTTGGAAGGACAAAAGCCCCGAAGAGCAAAAGCTAGCTCGTGAACAGGCGGTCGTATGGGCGACGCGACACACGGGTCATCGTGTACTTTGTCCAGCGTGTGAAAGTCCAGCCATAATTCGTGGGTCTCGACAGGGCACGGTCACCACACTCGTAGGCGAAGACGAGGTTGAGCAGAAGCAGACGATGGTGCCGTCCTCGTTCGAATGTATCGCGTGTGGTCTGAAAATCTCCGGTTTGTCCAAGCTTATCGCCTGTGATCTCGGCGACGCCTTCATCGCGACCTCTACACTGTCACCGGCTGAATACTTTGGTCTCCACACGGACGAGGAACTAGATGAGGCCGAGGCTCGCGGAATCGCCTCCGGCGAACCGGAATTTGAAGAAGATTTCAACGAATACGGAAGAGGCGAACCGGCTGAGTGAAATTCGCGTCCGTTCGCGCCCTTTAGATGTGCCACATGATCCGTGCTAAGAATAGAAATCCGACGAAAAAACTCGACAATGCTACAAATGCCGCAAGCAAAGTAATGCTCAAAGCGAAATCAGTCAACGGCCCTTCCTTTACTTGCCCCGAACCGGGCGGACGTGGCTTGAGGTTTTCACGTGCTTTCGCGGCCTCGTGCCCGCGCGCGAGCGACAAAATTAGAAACATAGAGACGCAAACGCACATGACTAGACAAACGGTCGCGCTTTTCAGGCTGAAAGTTCCTATCGCGCTTAGGACAGTTTTGTCACGAGCCGAGGCACTGAGAGACGCTAATAGCGCCGCAGCAATCCCTGCGGCCGAGATCATAGTTTTCGCGGCGTCCATCCACATGTCTCGGCTATCTTCACTGCTCCAACGCCACTGTTTGGCCTCGTCAGTTTTTTGGTTCGCTCTGTAGAAAATGTGACCGAGGAAGCAACCGATACCGACTTCTATAAGCGCTGCGAAGCCGTAGAAGATCCAAGTTTGGAGCGGGGCACAGAACATGCGGCGGATTCTAGCACTTCGAGGAATGCCTAGCGGGATCAAATCTAACGTCCGATTAGCGCCCGAAAAAGCGAACGATTTGGGCCATTTGTTCGAATCTATCTCCGTTGTAAGGTGTGCGCGGTCAATGGATTAGCTAAATTTTTAACGCATCTCTTTTAAGCCGAAGGTCGTTGATTCGATCTCCGCCGCCGTAGCACAGTAATATTCAGTAATGATTGGAGAGATGTGGGAGTCCGCAACGCCGCATAGACACGGCCGATTTGAAGATTCACTGTGATTTCGAGTCCCACAGCCGGCACCAATCACCGCTTACGGTGCCTTCCAGATGACGTTCTTGTTCTTGTCAAACAGGACGAGAGAAGCGGCGGACGTTCTTTGAGTTTGGCCCGTCCTCGGGGTGACAATGTTCGTCACCCCTAACGTGGCTAAGAACCCATCCTGATCTTGCAAGTTCAGGTTATAAGGGCTCAACATCGCAAAAGAATTGTTCTCGCCAGCCAGCGTCAACGTCCCATTCCCGAGCTCTCCTGCTAGGTGTCCCTGGGCGTTCTCGAAAGCGATATCACTGTCATTCAGCATTGCCCTTACTTGCCCCTTGTTGTCGTACAGGGCCAGCGTTGCCGCGGGCGGAATCGTCATCGGCGTCGAGTTGTCTATACCCAAAAGTTCTTTCGCAGTTGTCGTCGTTTCCTTCGTCATAAAAAGTCTTGCGCGTATATTCCCGCCGTCATCTCGGAGTACGAATTCGTTCGCTTCGACCGTCTTCTTCGACGGGGCCTGCCCCAGGATAAGCAGCAGGGCGGGAACGATCAGAGCTGCAACACCGAGTCGTTTGAATCGGCGGTTCTGCTGTTCCAATTTCACGACCCGTGCCTGTAGGATTTCAAGGCCGGCTGGGTTCGAAGTCATGGTGCCTCCTGTCGTTTCGCTGGCCCGAGTCCAGGACTGATCGTGTGACGCACGACTGAGCCTAAAGAAGTAGGCTTTGTCACGGAGTCACTTTCGAGCGTTTGCGAAACAGCTCAATCCACCACGGTATCGTCAGCATGCCGCCGAACAGCGTACCGATCCTTGGAAACCAGAACGACACGTCAGGAGGAACGTACGGATACTCGTACACAGTAAACTCCATCGTCCTCGACGCACCTCCGCCATCCCCACTATGAGTAAAGACGACTTGCTGGGTCCCGGCCTCTTTCGGGAGCACATTGAAGTAAACCTGCTGTGTCTGCTGAGCAGAGGCCTTGGACAAATTGCATTCGACAAACTCGGGCTTGACGTCGAAAGCCGCAGCCGATAGTTCGACTCGCGACCTACAGGCAAAGGCCGAAGAGCCCAAACGCACATCCACTAACATGTTGAAAGAACGGTTGAGCATCACCGCACGATCAACGTCCTCAAGCGTGACTGTGCACTCGGGCAGCGACCGGACTTGAGAACCGTTGAAATAGAATGTCTGGAATCGATCACGTCGTAAGGGGAACGCGTAATAAGCCTTAGGTACAAACATCGACGTAAGCCCTATCAGACTTATTGCGGCACCCACTACTGCGAGTTGGGCCGTTCGTTTCATCTTTCCTCTACGGGCACCGCGTAGCGTGGATTGTCGCGCATTGTACCGCAAGTGCGAGCTGCCGCACATTCAACGCGATCGTTAATTGTTAAGTTAGGCACACCTGCCCTTGCGACCACCTATGCGTGTGAATTTACCCGTGCAACGATGGCTGCATGGCGAAGAAGCCTGCATTGACGCAGAAAAATATCGACTACTTCAAAGAGCTGATCTCCATGGCCGAACAGGGCGATGAAGATCAGGTTCAGCGGCTGACGTATCTCTTGCGAGCCGTCAAGCGCTACAACGCAAGCCTGTTGAAGAAAGATGATGGTCTGTACCAGCCGGGGCAGCTCGGGGCATTTTCGGCAGATGACGACATCATGCTCATCGGATTGACGCGGGCCGGAGAAAAACCACCTAGCTACGGGAGGAAGTGATGGCGAAAATCGATGGGGAAGATTTGGTGATGCTTGGCTATTTGGCCGGTTACACGCGGGCGAAGGCACCGAAGTCACGGGTCGGGAACAAAGCTGCTTTCAAGGCGTGGAAGGTCTACCGTGACGCCTGGGAACGCAAGCACACAAGGAAGAAGTGATGTCGAAACTCTATCAGGCGACTGGCGCGAGTCTCCGTATCGTCAAAGCAACTGTGCTCACGGATACCGCGGAAGAGGCGGATGCAAGAATTGCTAGAGCGTGGAACAAACTGCCATCGTTTGAGGACCAGGAGCTAGACGGCGTTAAGTTTAAATTTGACGATGACGACTGCTACGACGATCTTGAATCCTTTCCAAGTGCCGAGCCGGTGAATCTGGCTGTTCGCGGCGCAGAAGAAAGAACTTTTGATGAAGAGGGGCTCAGACGACTTGTTGAAAGCCAGCACGGTGAGATGATCACCAGTCGTTTCAAACTCGAGCATGAGAACGGATCGCAGTGGAACGTTGTAGACACCCAAGGTGTTTTTACGTTTATGATGGGCGGTTACGAGAAAGACATGCAGGAATACGCGGACGAACTAAATGCGATGACACCAAGCGAGCTTGCAGAGCATCTAGGTGACGACGAAGAAGGTACCTCTCACTAACGCTTGAGAGCCCGCGCTTCAACAACCTCGTTAGACTGCCGTGTTTCGCTCTGCATGATCCCAAGCTTCGCAGTGCCGTTGGCGGAAACCCAGTCGTAGAGATAGATTTTATTAGCGGTGATCGTCTCTTCGATGAATCCGTTTTGGCCTCCCAAGTGGAAGCTCCACTTTCGTGGTGGAGGCGGCGGTGTGAATCCGATTGAGTTCGTCATCGTTTTAACCTCTCACTGAAACTCATACTGACGCGTGAAGAAAATCCAGTAAGAACCAGCAAGCACCAGTAGGTAACTACCTGAAAAGTCAGTGGACCGTGCGGTGGTTCTGATGTTTGAGAACCTGACGTGCTGACCCCTGCACCATACCGCCATTTACGCGCAATGAAATTCGCTGCGGCGCATTGCAGATAATACAGCGCCTTTCTGCAACTGTCAGATTGTAGCATCGGCATCCGCGCGCGGGGAAGTGGCTGGGTGCGCGGGTGGCGGGGCAAATTTAAAGGCAACTGCAAGGTCAACGACGCCCGCCTGAAAAACAGGCGGCCGCTACAAAGGCAACGGCAAAGGCGCCCAGCTAAAGCTGGCCGCTACAAATTCAAGAGCAAATTCAAAGGCGCCCAGCTAAAGGCCGGTACAAATTCGAACACTAAAGACAAAGTCAACGACGCCCGCCTAAAAGGCAGGCGGCCGCTACTAATTCAAAACCAACTGCAACGGCGCCCAGCTGAAGCTGGCCGCTACAAAGTCAAATGCAACGGCAACAGCAACGGCAAATTCAAGGGCGAGCGGCGGAGACTTGAGGTTGGTGGCGCGGGCACGGCCCTCCTACGGCGGGCAGGCCCTTCTGCGGCGGGTCTCCGACGTGCCGCGCCCCTTCCATTAAGGGATGCAGCGCGAAGGAAACGAGTGCGGCAAGAAATGCGCGGCGAGAGAGGCGGTTGACGCCTCTCTCGCCTGCATGCGTGTTCTACGGCAGGTAGTAGCGGAACGAGGTAAACCACATCGGTTCGGAAACGGCTGGCTGACCGGTTACACCGAAGCCGTTCGTGGACGCGGCGTTGCCTACGCCCCGCCAAGTGTTGCGCTGAACGTAGGAGTACTGCATTCCATAAGCAACCGCTCCCTTCGGCCCCTTATAGAAGCGGTACCAGAAGCCGATGGTGCCTTCGAGCAGGTTGCGCGTGTCGGCGGTGCAATTGCCGAGCGCGCCGGGGATGTAGCCGGAGCTGGCGGTCGTTCCCGCTGGGACCGTCGTGGTAGGAGGCGTTTCGGTCCAGCAGCCGGCGTTGCTGAAGCCGACGGCACCGTAACCTTCGTTCGGGACAGTGGCGGATGCGGCCTTGAAATACTGAGCGCGAGAAGCGTATTCGCCGCCCACGTTCATGTATATGTCCAGCTTTGGGTTGGGGTGGAATTGCAGAGTGCCCAATGCCTGGTAGTTGCGCAGTAGGGCAAGTGTGCCGTCGGGACGGATCGTGCCATCCGGCAACCCGCCGCTGCCGTAACGTCCGACGCCGTCGCCGCCGAGCACGTGAATGCCAAAATCCACGCGCTTGGCGAAGACACTCCAACGAGCGTTGGCGCCGATGCCGCCGCCGGTGCGGGAGTCATTCGAAGCACCCACAGCCGACGGAGCTACGATGGCAGGGTCGAGGACGCAGGGAGCGGTGGCCGTCGCAATCGCGCACGGGAAGATGCGATCGCGGAATTGGCTGACGATACCGAACACTTCGTAGTGGCCAAAACCGGGCTCCAAAACCGCCTTGAAGACCAGATCTGGAGCGGGATTGTAGGAGTAGTTGGCAAGCGGATTATAGAGACCACCGCTGGTACCCGCCTGGCCAAGGAGAAAATTCGTATAGGTAGTGGTGGTGCCACCAACCGAGGCCGTGCAAACTGCCGGCGCGGGGCAAGTAGCGGAGTTAGGAACGAGCACGGTGGTGGCGCCGCTGGTGGTGGTTCCGGTTGGATTGCCGTGGACGGTGAAGGTGGTCTGGGGCTCTTCGACAGCGAAGCCCAAGGTAAGCTTGTCGTCAAGGAGGCTTTTGGTCACGCGGAATCCGTACTGACGAGCCCAGCTGAAGCCCACATTATACTCAGGGTCGATGGTCAGCGGAAGCGCTTCGGTGCGATTGTCCATCGCGTGTGTGGTTTCGGTGGCGAGGCTCCACATCTGGCCACCGGTGATGGTCAGGCCGCTATCGAACTTCGCCTGGCCCCAGAACTGGCGCTGGCGGAAGACGTAGCTGTTGCTCTCGTTGTCGTTGGAAGTGCTGCCGCCGCCCAGAAAGTCAGCTTCGTAATAGCCGCCGATCTTGACGTTGGCAAGCTTCCCTTCGAACAGCATGCTGATGCGTGACTGGCGGCCGGTGGCATTGAACTCGCTGATGTTGCTGGCGGAAGCGCCGGGAAGCGGAACGGAGTTGAACGGGGTGTTGATGTCTGAACTGGTGGCCTTGGCACGCCACACGGTTTCAGCCGCAGCGAATCCGCCCGGGGTGAGGGTGATTCCCTTGTAGCGAATGGCGACGGGATTGTCGGGACTGGCGTCTTGCCCATTGTTGGTACCGATGGAGAGGTTGCCATTGTTGCCGCTGGCAGCTGGAGCGGAACCGTCGGCGGTTTTGGGGACGCGGCTGTCCGGCGCCGAAGCGTAGGAAGTATCGCGAGGAGTGGTGGCCACCTTCAGCTCCGCTTCCATCGCTTCCATGCGCTCCTGCTGTTCGCGCATTTGTTCGTTTTGGATCTGGATTTGCTTGGACTGAGTTTCCAGAAGGTCGCGGAGCTGTTGCAGCTCGCTTTCCAGACTGGATGAGGCAGCCGTCTTTCCGGGTGTTGCCGGATCGGACTTCGACTCGGACTTCGACGCAGTTGCGGAGGCGTCTTTGTCCTTGTCTGTCGCCGTAGAATTGTCCGAAGCGGCTGTGCTGCTGGATTTCGCAGCGGTGTTGTCCTTATCCTTATCACCCGCCGAACCCGTCGCTGCCATTGCTGGCATGACGACGAGACCGAGGGCTAACAGATATGCAACGAATGCTCGCATTCCTTCCTCCTTGAAATTTGACTGCCACATTTTTCGAACGATGGAAATCGAGACCTGATGCCGCGGCTTGAAAAGCTTTTCGTTACGATCCCCCAACCGTTCCCGCCCGAGGGCTCGGTCCCGACGCATGTAGAGATGCACCGCACTTGCTAGTGGACGCATCCGATAGCGACACATTTTCACACCCGGACCTTTCGAATTCGGACGCGTTCAGAGTCGCTACACGCGGAGCGACGCAGGCACGTTAAGCGGGCCTCTTGAACCTACTGTGACGGGAATGTTAATTGTGCGTTACTACCAAAATGGGAATGTTGCGGCAGATTCCACCGTGGACGGGCGGAGGTAACCATTGCAGCTTCTATTAGTTGGCGGCTCTGTGGGTCTGGCTTTCGACCATAGCCGGCAGGATGCGCCGGAATTCGCGGACGCTGAAGAACCGGTGGCGGCAGGGATCGCAGCGGTAAGCGGGAAATCTAAGCCAGCGCTTCAGAAAAATGAAGGTACCATCTTCCACTCGCTCGCGGGAGATATGCTCGATATCGAAATTGCCGCAGCGGGAACAGTGCGCAAAGCGCTCCAGGATGGCGGCCACTCGCCATGCTTGAAATCGCCGATCGCAACTGTGGCAACGCCACGGGCGCAGGCCAGCCCCACTGAATACAAAATCGAGTATTCCGTCGCGATGAGAGCGAAAACAATTCTCACTGCGACACTGGGGACAAATCATGATTGCTCCGAAGCTGTAGCGCAGCATACCGAAAAGCCCGTTCGCGGGCAAGACGGTGATAATACCGATGGCACGTGGAGACTCAATTCCGACGGAAGCGTCGCGGTTCGTCACTTGAAGCCTGCGGCCCAACCATCGGGGATGGACATCGTGGCGCTCCTCGGAGATAATTTCGCCCATACTATGCGGCAGGCGCCGCGCCCGAGGAGGCTCAATGAGTTCGACCCCGAATACGCCCGGTGAAGGCAGCACTATCGTGGAATCGTCTGCTTTGCCGCGCTGGGTTACGCTGCTTTTTGCCGTCGCGTTCGCGCTCGTGGCCTATCTGCTGTACGCCGGTTATGCGCAGCGTGAGGCAGCTCGCAAAGGCCTGGAAGACGCCGACAAGAAAACGCAGGCGCTGGCCGCGGCTCTGGACAAAACGAATTCGCGGATTGCAGATTTGAAGGGGCAGCTGGACGTGACGTCGCAGAAGTTGGGGCTGACGCAGGACGAACTGGCTCGTGCGCGCGGGTTGGCCCAATCGATTAAGAAGGATCAGCAGAAGAGCGACCAGCAACTGCGCGAGCAGATTGGCGCGGTGCAGGCGGACACGACCACCAAGTTCGGGCAAGTGACGACGGAACTTTCCGGCACCAGGAGCGAAGCGGACGCGACCAAGGCTGATTTGGATGCGACCAAGGGAAAACTACAGAGCACCATCGGCGATCTGGGCGTGCAGAGCGGCTTGATCGCGCGCAATCACGATGAGGTGGAAGAACTGAAGCGGCTGGGCGAGCGCGACATCTTCGAATTCAACCTGCGCAAGTCGGCGAAGGGACCCGAGCACGTGGGACCGATTCAGGTGGCGCTGCGCAAGGTGGACACCAAGCACTATCGCTACACGTTGAATGTGGTGGCCGATGACAAGAGCATCGAGAAGAAGGACAAGACGGTGGGCGAGCCCATTCAGTTTTATGTTCGCGGAGCGCGGGCGCCTTATGAGATCGTGGTGTTCGATCTGACGAAGGACGGCGCCAAGGGATATTTGAGCACGCCTAAATCGGCGAATGCGGCTCCGCCCGCGACGCCGGCGAAACCGCCTTCGGGCAACTAGTTTAGCCATTCGCTCGGATTTTCGACCTAGACCTGAGCGCGTGGGCTTGTGTTTGAGCAGTTTGCGGAAAGAGGACACAAGGCCCTCGCCACAACTAGAGCCAAGTCAAAGGCAATGTAAAGCAAGCGCGTGATGCAAATTCAAAGACAAATTCAACTATGCCCGCCTAAAAGGCAGGCGGCCGCTACAAATTCAACAGCAACTTCAAAGGCGCCCGGCTAGAGCTGGCCGCTACAAATTCGAGGCCTTGTCTTGCGGTCATTTTTCCGCCCGGGTCACGGTCGCGAGCAGGACTCCACGGCGTTCACTTTGAATCGCAACTTTGGAAAAACACACTCGCAGCGTACGATGTTCCTCCGCGCTGCGATCGCTATCATTTTCTGCTTCGTCGTGATTCCGGCCACCGCGGTCGCGCAGCAAGCTGCTGGAAATGTTCAGCGGCCGCTGCAGGTGACTACCGAGATGGTGCAGGTCGGTGTGAGCGTGCTGGCCGCCGGGGGCGATTTTGTGAGCGGCCTGCAGCGAAAAAATTTTCGCGTTCTCGATGCCGGGAGCGAGCAGTCGCTCGTTTTCTTTGCTCCCACCGATGCGCCCGCGCAAATTCTGGTGATGGTGGAGACGAGTCCGGCGGTGTACCTGATTCAGAATCAGCACATCGCGGCCGCTTACGCGCTGCTCGATGGGCTCGCGCCGGACGATCAGGTGGCGTTGGTGACCTACGACCAAGCGCCACGCGCGGTGCTAGCTTTTACGCCGGACAAAAATGCTTTGCTGGCGGCGCTGGGGCAAATTCAATTTTCCGTGGGCATGGGCGAGCTGAATTTCTACGACTCGGTATCTACCGTTCTCGACTGGATTGCTCCGGTGAGCGGCAAGAAAGCGCTGGTGCTGCTGACGACCGGGCTGGATTCGTCGTCACAGGCGCGTTGGGATGCGCTGGTGCAAAAACTGCGGGCACGCGATGTGGTGATTTTTCCGGTCGCGTTGGGCGGTTGGCTGCGGCGTCCGCCGGATAAAAAGAAGAAAGCAACCGCGCCGCCAAGAGATGATTCACAGGTCTTTGCCAACGCAGATCAGGCGCTGATTTCGCTGGCAGCGATTACCGGCGGCCGCGCATTTTTTCCGGAGTCGGCGAAGGACTTCGCGCCGATGTATCAGCAGATTGCCGCGGCGCTACGGCATCAATATCTGCTCGGGATCACGCCGGAGCACGATGGACAATTCCATCCGCTAACGGTGCAGCTTTTGGATGGCAACGGCCAACCTTTCGCGACCGAGGGAAAGAAAGCCACGCACCGGATATTTTCGCGCGAAGGATATCTCGCGCCGGGGCCATAGCTCGTATAATCGCCGCGCATGTTCGGAATGCTTTAGGATCGCGATTTTTGCAGCTGTCACGGGAGGGATGATGAATCGGCGCCGCGCAAAATTCCTGGTTGCTTGCTGCATCGTGCTGTGCGGCTGGGCCGCGCGCCCCGCGCTGCCTGCACAGCAGAGCGCTAAGCCCGCGGCTCCGGCAGCGCCGCAGGACCCCACTGCCGCGCGCTTCTCTTTTGCAGGCGATGCCGCGCAGATCCCGGCTGTATTTCTGAGAAACCTGATTTTCATGCCGGTGCGGCTGAACGGCGGCAAGCCGGTTCTTTTTGAACTGGATTCGGCGGCGGAAAAATGTGCGGTGGATCGCAAGGTGGCCGGAGACACCGCTAGTGACGCGTTGCAATACGCGGTGCTGGCGTTGCCCGGGGTGCAGCTTCCCTTCGTTACGCTGCCGGTAATTTCGCGCGACGATTTTGCGCAGCAAGTGGGACAACCTTATCAGGGCACACTGGGCCGGGATTTTTTCGATCGCGTGGTGGTGGAAATTGATTACCACCGGCAGACTGTGCAATTGTACGACCCCAACGTTTTCACTTACTCCGGACAAGGGAAAAGCTTCCCGCTGACTTTCGCCGGGCCGGTGCCGCTGATTCGCGCGAAATTTGAGGTGTCCGGGCACCGATCGCTTTCCGCGGATTTCGCGGTGGACACCGCGCTCGATTCCGGAGTGATTTTCTACCGGGGATTCACGGACTCGGCGCGCATTTCCGCGGCGCATTTCAAGAGCGAACCGGCGTCTTATCCGGAAGTGGATGGTGGCGCCAAGATATTTCTGGGCCGGCTGAAGAACTTTCAGATTGGTCCGTACCAGCTGGAGGATATTGTCGGCGACTTCACTCAGGAAAACACAAGGGCCGGAGCGGACAAGAATATTGCCGGCGCCATCGGCAGCAATTTCCTGCGACGATTTACCGTGATTTTCGATTTTCCGCACCAGCGCGTGATTCTGGATCCCAATGTTCAGTTGAATCACGACACCGACGAGGACATGAGCGGGCTTTCGATCGTCGCAAAGGGGCCGAATCTGAAAGTGTTTGAGGTGGTGGCCGTGCAGCCGGGAACGCCAGGGGCCCGGGCGGGAATTGTGCCGGGGGATGTGATCGCGGGAATCGGGGATGACGCCGCGGCGGACCTGACGCTTTCAGCGGTGCGCGATCTGTTTCGGCAGATCGGGTATCAATATAAGGTGCTCATAGACCGCAAGGGCCAGACCATCACGACGTCGTTGCAAATGCGCCGCCGCATTTGAGTCTTGAAGGCAACTCGGGCGCGCAGCTGTCTCTTTTGTAACGCGAAAAGAATCAATCGAACTTGCGGAGGGTTATGGCCATTTCGTGGAGACGGGCGTCCACTTTGCTGAAGACGGTGTCGGGCTCGTGCTTTCCGGTGGCTAGGCGCTTACCGGCGTGGCGGCCGGTGAGAATTTCGATGCCTTGTTCGACGGTGGCTACGGGATAGAGATGGAACTGGCCTTTGGCTACCGCTTCGATTACTTCTTCGCGGAGCATCAGGTCGTCCACGTTTTCCGAGGGGATCAGGACGCCTTGATTTCCGGTTAGGCCTTTCATTTTGCAAATGTCGTAGAAGCCTTCAATTTTCTGATTCACGCCGCCGATGGGTTGGATATCTCCTTGCTGATTCACCGAGCCTGTGACGGCGAGTTCCTGGCGGATGGGAATGCCGGAAAGCGCGGAGAGCAGCGCGTAAATTTCTGTGGAGCTGGCGCTATCGCCGTCCACGCCGGAATAGGATTGCTCGAAGCAGAGGCTGGCGGAAAGCGCGAGGGGCTTATCCTGCGCGAAGGTGCGGCGCATGTAACCGGAAATGATGTGCACGCCTTTATCGTGGAAGCGGCCGCTGAGATTTGATTCGCGCTCGATATTGATGATGCCAACTTTTCCCGGTGAAGCGGAGGCCGTGATGCGCACGGGCTTGCCGAAGGCGTAGCCGCCGACTTCCATTACGCTGAGGCCGTTCACTTGGCCGACGCGGGTTCCGGTGGTATCAATGAACAGGAGATTCTGCTCGATCATTTCGCGGATTTTCGATTCGGTGAGATTGTGGCGCTCGATTTTGGAATCGAGGGCGCGGCGCACGTGTGCGGCGGTGACCACCGATTGACTTTCGTTGCGCGCGACGTAGGAGGATTCGCGGGCGAGATCGGCAAGATCGAAAAAGCGGGTGGTGATTTTTCCGCGGCGGCCGGCCAGGCGGACGCCGTGCTCGAGAATCGCGGCGAACGCGGTGCGATCGAAAGGAAAGAGGCGCTCATCATCGGAGATCTTGCGCAAGCGTCCGGCGTACTGGCGGATGACTTCGTCGCTCCACTTCATTTCCTCGTCGAATTCGACGCGAACTTTGAAAATCTTTTTGAAGTCTTCCTCGAAATCGTAGAGCAGCTCGTACATGTCGCGGTCGCCGATGAGGATGATTTTCACGTGCACGTCAATCGGTTCGGGCTTCAGGGCCGCGGGGCTGAACGGGAAAAATACATCCACGGGCTGAATTTCGAGCTTGCCGTGATTCAAGGTGCGCTTCAGGGTGCGCCAGACACCTGTTTCCGTGAGGGTGTCCAGCGCGTACATGACCAGGAAACCGCCATCGGCGCGGAGCAGCGAACCGCCGCGCAGGTCCATGAAATCGGAGTTCCATCCACCGCGGGTATCGTAGCTGCGATGAATCGTGCCGAACATATTCGCGTAGGTCGGGATGGTTTCGAAAATCACGGGGCATTGCTCGCGTTCGCCGTGGGCTAGAATTACGTTCACGCCGTACACGCGGAACGGGTCGCGCTCCTGCCGCTCGACGCGCGGTCCGCCGCCACCTTCGGAAGGTGGCTGGTCTTCTTCGCCCTCGCGCTCCTTGAACGGTTCGAGATTATCGAGAATGTTGTGGCGGACTTCTTCGAGGTATTCCGCAATCTGTGTGCTGGGATATTTTTCCTTCAGTTCTTCGATGACGCCGTCTACGAGGACAGAGGCGGCTTCCTGCTCGAGGTAACTCATTTCGCTGGCGAGTTCGCGGGAAAGCGAAAGAGTCTTGCGGTACACGACCGTGAATTCCTGGCGAAACTGATCGTACTTGCGTTCGAGTTCCTCGGCGGCGACGCTTTCGAGTTTCCCTTCCTGCACCATCTTCGGAATTTCTTCGATGGGCACCATCTGTCCGTCGAGCACTGGAAAGATTTCGGGCAGGGCCACGGCACCGACTTGCATGCGACCGAGCGCGAATTGTTCGCGGGCGATGCGACGGGTGAAATCGTCCATCAATTCTTTTTCGCGGACGGTGAAGCGCTCGACGATGCGCGTTTTCTGGCGCTGGAAGGGTTCTCCTTCGAACACTTGGGGAATGCGGCGGCGCAGAAAATCAATTCCGGACTCGACTTCTTTCTTGAAGGCATTGGCTTGGCCGCGCGGGAGTGTCAGGAGGCGCGGCCGGTCGGCATTCTTGAAATTATTTACGTAGGCCCGATCGGGAGCGGGCTCGCTCTGCGGGTGGAGGCCTTCGATCATGCGGACGATCATGCCGCCGCGGCTGGTGCCGGAAAGTCCGCAGACGAAAAGGTTATAGCCGGGGGCGGTCAATTCGACGCCCATGCGCAAGGCGCGCAGAGCGCGTTCCTGCCCGGGATCACCGGAAGAAGGCGGAACTTCGGCGGTGGTCTCAAACGGAATGGTGGCAGGATCACAGCGCCAGCAAAGTTTTTCCGGCGGCAGGGTTGCGTGTTTTGGCGCCGCGTGTTTTGCTGCCGCGACTTTTGGTTTGGAGTTCTTGCTCATGCGTACGCCCGAAGGGCGCTACTCTAGCACGGCGCGCTTTTTCTTCCCATGCGGTTGCGCTCCGATGTTTCCAGCTGGTGAGCTAGGTGCATAGAGGTCCAGTAGACTGGCCCCGGTGGCGACCACAATCGGTCCGACAACCACGCCCAGCAAACCGAACACGCTGATGCCGCCGAGCACGCTGATGAAGACTACGAGCCCGCCCATCTCCGCGCGCCCGCTGATTACCCAGGGACGAAGAACATTGTCCACCAATCCCACGATCACGCTGCAGAACAGCCCCAGCAGAATCCCCGCGGCGATGTGCCCGTCCGCGATCAGACTGATCGCCGCCGGCGCCCAGATGAGCGCGGAGCCCACGACCGGCACCAGCGAGAAAAATCCCATCATCACGCCCCAGAACACCGGTGCCGTGATTCCAGCCAGGCCGAAAGCCACTCCTCCCAAAATGCCATGAGCGGCGGCGGCCACGAGGCTGGAGACCACGCTGGCGAAAATCAGATCGTTGGCTTCGCGAATCATGCGATCGCTATGCGTTGAATCGAACGGCAAGATTTCCCGCACCCTGGCCATAAATGATGGGCCATCGCGATAGAGATAAAACATGGCGAGCATGGTGACGCTGAGATGAAAGAGAAACAGCGCG
>Ga0182024_10010296_pt1 | contig 19075 bp, 17 predicted proteins | sample P32metaG_FD_120480 | JGI IMG/M metagenome (GOLD analysis project Ga0182024, IMG submission 120480) | Permafrost microbial communities from Stordalen Mire, Sweden - P3-2 metaG (Illumina Assembly) | ecosystem: Environmental > Terrestrial > Soil > Wetlands > Permafrost | place: Sweden: Stordalen... | reverse complement strand
GGCGACGTGGTGCGCATCGCCGAAAGCATCGAGGATGGCGAGGAAGAGAAGGTGAGGCCGCGCTCGGATCTGGGCGTGCGCATCGTCGCGCCGCTGATTCAAAGCCTGCAGGACGACATCATGGCGCGCCTCGACGCCGTTTCCATCGAGGATCTGTGCCAGCAGGCGCGCACCCATGGCGTGGAGTTGGCCCAAGGCGTGGAAAGTGATTTCACGATCTAGGAGTGTTGCGTATGGAAAAGGGTAAACCGGGGCGGGGCCGCATCTATAATTCCATCACCGAGACGATCGGCGACACGCCCTTGGTGAGGATACACCGCATGGCCAGGGAGGCGGGCGCCAAGGCCGACATCCTGCTCAAGCTGGAATTCTTCAATCCCCTGGCGTCGGTGAAGGACCGCATCGGCGTCGCGATGATCGAGGCGATGGAAAAGGAAGGCCGCATCAAGCCCGGCAAGACCACCCTGGTCGAGCCCACCAGCGGCAACACCGGCATCGCGCTGGCCTTCGTCGCCGCCGCCAAGGGCTATCGCCTGATCCTGGTGATGCCGGAATCCATGTCGGAGGAGCGGCGCAAGATGCTGTTGATCCTGGGCGCGGAGCTGGAGTTGACCGACGCGGCCAAGGGCATGACCGGCGCCATCGCCCGGGCCAAGGAGCTCACCAAGAAGATTCCCAACTCGGTGATCCCGCAGCAATTCGAAAATCCCGCCAACCCCGCCATCCATCGCCTCACCACGGCGGAAGAGATCTGGAACGACACCGAAGGCAAGGTGGATATCGTGATCGCGGGCGTGGGCACCGGCGGCACCATCACTGGAGTGGGCCAGGTGCTGAAGGAGAAGAAACCTTCGGTGAAAATGATCGCGCTGGAGCCCGAGGACAGCGCGGTGCTGTCGGGCGGACCGGCCGGACCGCACAAGATCCAGGGATTGGGCGCGGGCTTCGTCCCCGCCATCCTGGACCGCAAAGTGATCGACGAGATCATCACCATCTCCAATGAGACGGCGCTGGAGACAGCGCGCCAGGCAGCCAAGCTGGAAGGCATCCCGGTGGGGATTTCGTCGGGGGCTGCGATCGCCGCGGCGCTGGAAGTGGGCGCCCGGCCCGAGAACAAGGGCAAGACCATCGTCGTGGTGATTCCCTCGTTTGCGGAACGTTATCTCTCAACGGCGCTGTTCGAAGGACTGTAATGCAGGCAGAGCTAAGATTTTAAGAACGGTCACGATGTCCGACGATGATGTCCCTAGTCCAATTGACTTTCGCGATCCCGCGCAGGCGAAAGCGTGGGAAGCCACCACGATGACGCGGCGACCTTACCGGACGCAATTCTTTGCGGTCTTCGTAGCCGCGATCTGCGATCAGTTTTCGCAATCGGTTTCCCTTCTAGAATTGGGATCAGGCCCCGGACATCTGGCCGAACGGATTCTCCGCCATTGCGAGGTATCACGATATGTCGCGCTGGATTTCTCGGCAGCAATGCACGACTTGGCGCGCGAACGGCTCGGCGCCTTGGCGAGCAAGGTGGAATTCGTGGAACGCGATTTTCGAGCGACCGATTGGCCGAAGGGACTCGGGCTCTTCGATTGCGTGGTCACGATGCAAGCCGCGCACGAAACGCGCCACAAGCGGCATCTTCCGGATTTTCTATCGCACGCGCGTCAATGCTTGGCGCCGGGCGGAATGCTCCTCTATTGCGACCATTATTGGGAGGCGGAAACCGCCAAGAATCCGCAACTGGATGTAAGGGCGGAGGAACAGCCCATCGCGTTGCGCGATGCGGGCTTCACGCGTGTGGAGAAGCTTTTGGACATGGGCGGGATGGCTTTGTTTGCCGCGATTAACTCAAACTGACCCACTACCCAGATTTCAATTAAATTGCCATCCACATCTCATTCATCTTCCCGATGTGGTCAGGGATAAAGACTCGAAAGATTGAATCAGCTTCGAAGCAAAGAATTTAGGACATCCGGCCGGTCGGTGCAGATCGCGTCCAGCTGTAAGGCGATCAGGCGTTTCATTTCGGCCGGCTCATTGACCGTCCACGCCGCCACCTGGAGGCCAAGGGCGCGCGCCTGGGACACCATCTCCGCCGTGGCGTCCTGATAGCAGGGAAACCAGCCGTCGCCGCCTGAGGCCTTGATGATCTTCGGCACCACGCGCGTATCGCCTTTGAGCTTGTCGGTGGTGAACCAGCAGCGTGCGTCTTTCGCCTTGGCCTTGATCCGTGCCAGGCCGCGCCAATCGAAGCCGACAAAGATGGTGCGGTCGAGCTGGGCTTTCATCACCTCGAATGCGGCGTCGGCCAAGGCGATGGGATCGGCGGAGACAGGATCGGTCGAGGATTTCAGCTCCACCAGCAGAACAAAGGATTTGGGCAGCGCCGCGACCTCTTCCAGTGAGGGAATCCGCGCCCCGTCCTCCGGCGTCAGCGCGGGATGCGCCTTGGCATAGTCGCTGGCGGGGTCGGCGCGGCCGAGATCGAAACGCTTGAGTTCGGCGAAACTCAAATCCTTGATCCGGGGCGTCTCGCCCTTGAGCCAGGCGCCGTCTTTGCGGGTGAGACCGGGATTGAGCTGGAAATCATGATGCACCACGACCACGCCGTCGGCGGAAAGTTGGACATCGAGTTCCGCGCCGTCCGCGCCCAGCGCGAGCGCATGGCGGAACGCGGCCAGCGTGTTTTCAGGCCATAATCCTCCGCCGCCGCGGTGCGCAATATTCAAGCATTTCATCAAGGCCACGCTACGCCCCGCCCATCGTTCGTCAACTGCATGACGGCTTTGCGCCACCTTGTCATGCAAATCGGTTACAAGAACCCATGGACGCAAGCCTTGACGTCACCGACCCCGGACCCCGCGTCACGGGCCACAGTTTCGCCGCCTGGGCGGCGGAGGCGCGCGAGCTTTTGCGCCTGGCGGTGCCGATGGCGGCGACCCAGCTTGCCCAGATGATCATCCTGGCCACCGACACGGTGATGCTGGGCCATTACAGCAAGGAGGCGCTGGCGGCAGGCGCCATCGGCAACACCGTGTTCTTTTTCATCTGGCTGTTGGGCACCGGGCCGGTCTCAGCCGTTTCGCCCATGATCGCCCATGTGGTGGGCCGCCACGCCAAATCCGCCAAACCGCGCGACCAGAGAGAAGTCCGCGCTGTGGTGCGCATGGGCCTGTGGTCGGTGGTGCTGATGTCGCCGCCTTTGCTGGCGGCGCTGTTCTTTACCCATCCCGTGCTGCTGGTCCTGCGCCAGGAACCGCAACTGGCGGCCGATGCCGCGCGCTACACCGCGGTCTTGGCGCTGGGCCTGCCCTGCTCGCTGGCGTTCCAGGTGCTGCGCAATTTCTCCACTTCGCTGAGCCGCCCGGTGCCGCCCATGCTCGTGATGGGCGTGGCGATCCTGCTCAACGCGCTGGGCGATTACACCCTGATCTTCGGCCATTTCGGCCTTCCCCGGCTGGGGCTGGTGGGCGCGGGGTTTGCCAGCGCCTCATCCAATTTTTTCACCCTGGTGGCGATGGCGGGGCTCGCGCTCGCCATGCCGGCGCTTCGACGCTATCACCCGTTCCATCGTTTCCTGCGCCCGCATTGGCGCTCGCTGGCCGAATTGTTCCATCTGGGTCTTCCCATCGGCATCACCATGTCGTTCGAAGTGGCCTTGTTCAACGCCGCCACCCTGGCGATGGGCACATTCGGCATCGCGGCGCTGGCCGCGCACCAGATCGCCATCACCATCCCTTCGCTCACCTTCATGATCCCGCTGGGGATCGGGCTGGCCGCCACGGTGCGGGTGGGATTGGCGGCGGGCGCGGGCGACCGCTACGGCGCGCGGCGCGCCGGCTTCACCGCCATGGGCATGGGCGCGCTCTTTATGCTTTCCATGGCGCTGGTGCTGCTGCTGTTTCCCCGCACCATCGCCACGCTCTGGCTGCCCGACATCGGCGCCAATCGCGATGTGCTGACCCTGGCGGTGCTATTCCTGCATGTCGCCGCCGCGTTCCAGCTGATGGACGGGCTGCAGGTCACCGCCTCGATGAGCTTGCGCGGATTGAAGGACGCGCGCGGACCGATGTGGCTGGCCGGCGCTTCTTATTGGCTGGCCGGCGCGCCCATGTGCGCCTTTCTGGGATTTGGCCTGCATATGCAAGGTTTGGGCATCTGGCTGGGCCTGGCCTTCGGCCTTACCGTGGCGGCGGTGCTTCTGGTCAGCCGCTTCTTCCGGCTCTCACAGCAACCCGTGCCAGCGCCATAACAGCGCCACCACCAGCACCGCCAAAAGCGCGATCAAGGCGACGCGGGCGGGCCTGCCCTTGCGCTCCTGTTCGCGGGCGATTTCGCGCGCCGTGTCGGGATGAAGCCGCACCCCGCCTTCCGCCACCATCTGCGAAAGCTGCTCGGCATTCTTCACCAATTGCGGCAGGTCTTCCGCCAGCTTGCCCAGCGCGCTCACGCCTTCGGCGGCGCGGGCCAGCCGCGCTTCCGGTCCCATATTGTCCGAGACCCAGCGTTCCGCCACCGGCCGCGCCGCATCCCAGATGTCGAAGTCGGGATCGAGGCTCCTGGCCACGCCTTCCACCACCACCATGGTCTTCTGCATCAGCACCAGCTGCGGTTGCGCCTGCATGTCGAAGCGCCGCGTGGTCTCGAACAATTGCCCCAACAAGCGCGCGATCGAGACGTCGCGCGCGCTTTTGCCGAAAATCGGTTCACCAATGGCGCGCAGCGCCTGGGCGAACGTCTCGACCGAATGCTGGGGCGGGACGAAAGCGAAATCATAATGAAGCTGGGCCACGCGGCGGTAATCGCGGGCGAGAAAGCCCGCCAAGGTCCCCGCCATGAAACGGCGCATCCCGGCATCGAGCCGTCCCATGATGCCGAAATCCACCGCCACCAGCCTTCCTTCCTGGTCCAGAAACAGATTGCCGGGATGCATGTCGGCATGGAAGAAACCGTCGCGCAGCGCCTGGGTGAGGAAGCTCCTCACCAGAGTGAGCGCCACTTTCCGGGGATCGCAGCCCGCCGCGCGCAACAGATCGGGATCGCGGATCGGCGTGCCTTGGATCCACTCGCTGGTGAGCACGCGGGCCGAGGTGCGCGCCCAGTCCACATGCGGCACGCGGAATTCGGCATCGCCGCGGGTGCGGTCGTAAAGTTCAGACGCCGCGGCCGCCTCCATGCGCAGATCCAGTTCCAGCGCCACCGAGGCGGACAAGGTCTCGACCAGGGCGATCAGGCGCAGCCGCCGCGCCTCGCTGGAGAAACGTTCGGCCACGCGCGCGAACAGGCCAAGCGCCCTCAGATCGCGCGCGAACAGCGCCTCGATGCCGGGACGCAGCACCTTGACCGCCGCCTCCACGCCTTCGGTTGTGGTGGCGCGATGCACCTGGGCGATGGAAGCGGCTGCCACCGGCGCGCCAAACCGGGAAAACAGGCTCTCGAGGGGACGCCCGAAACTGCGGGCGATCACTTTGCGCGCCGCATCTTCTGAGAAAGGCGGCAGCCGGTCCTGGAGATGCTCCAAGGCCGAGGCCACTTCTTCGCCCACGATGTCGGGCCTGGTCGCCAGCATCTGGCCCAGCTTGATGTAGGCCGGCCCCAGGCGCTCCAGCGTCACCGCAAGCTTGCTGCCCGCGTCGGGCCGGCCTTTGTGGAAGTCCCACAGGCGCGGCGCCAGCACAAAGCCGGCATGGATCAGGCGCAGGAAACTTGAAATCACGCCCATCTAGAGACGCCAGGCCGAATGCATGGTGACGATGCCGCCGGACAGCGGCCGCACTTTGACTTGCCCGAGGCCGGCTTCCGCGATCATGCCCGCGAATGCCTCGCGCGAGGGAAAGCGGCGGATGCTTTCGGCCAGATAGCGATAGGAGTCCTCATCGCCCGCCACCAGACCACCCATTTTTGGCAACAGCTTGAAGGAATAGCTGTCATAAATCTTGTCCAGGCCCGGCAGGTCCACCTTGGAGAATTCCAGGCAAAGAAACCGTCCGCCCGGTTTCAGCACCCGCCGCGCTTCGCGCAGCGCCGCGTCTATGTGGGTGACATTGCGGATGCCGAAGGCGATGGTATAGGCGTCGAAGCTTGTGTCCGGAAACGGCAGCTTCTCGGCGTCACCACAGACCCATTCGATCGTGTCTTCCCGTTTTTCCCGCGCCCGGCGTTGGCCTTCGGCCAGCATGTCGGGATTGATGTCGCACACCGTGACATGCGCGACATCGCCCCGCGCCCGGGTCAACCCAGTGATGCGCATGGCGATGTCGCCGGTCCCGCCCGCCACATCCAGCGCGTGCCAGCCCGGCTGGGGATTGAGCCATTCCACCATCGCGTCTTTCCAGATGCGATGGACGCCGCCCGACATCAGGTCATTCATGAGGTCGTAGCGCGACGAGACCTTGGAGAAGACCTCGCGCACCAGGCCTTCTTTCTCGCCTTCCGGCACGTTGCGGAAGCCGAAGCTGGCGGTCTGGTCGTTTTTTCCGGTCATGCGCACCATCTTAGAGCATGATTTTCCCAGGTAGAACCGCCTGCGTCGGAGGGCTTTTGCGGCCTAGGCAGGAGAAGGGCGAAGGCCGTAGTGGTACCTACGGACAAGCCCTTCGACGAACCTAGGACGCAAAAGAACCCGGCCCCTCGGGTTGCGTTCTGGCGGGCGCCCGCCGTGTCGCAGCGCTTGACCGATGGACACCGCATCGCTCTTCGCGCTGCTCCTTGCGGATCGCGGCACGCCAGAACGCAACGCAGGCTGCTTCCACCTGGGAAAATCATGCTCTACCTAAGGTGATTGCCTTGGCGCTTGCAGGATGACAAGAGCTTAAAATGCCCGAATTACCTGAAGTCGAAACCGTGCGCCTGGGGCTGAGGCACGCGCTGGAAGGCCATAAAATCCTTGAAGCCCGGACCCGCCGGGGCGATCTGCGCGTGCCCTTCCCGCCCCGTTTCGCCGAGCGGCTCAAGGGGCGCACCGTGAAGGCACTCACCCGCCGCGCCAAATACATCCTGGCCGAGCTCGACAGCGGTGAAAGCCTGGTGATCCATCTGGGCATGTCGGGGCGGATCAGCGTCTATGCCCATGGCCACCGCCAGCGGCTAGGCGATTATGTCTATAATCCCGCCCCGCCCGATGCCGGCCATGGCAAGCATGATCATGTGGTGATCGAGACCGACGCGCCCGCCAAGATCGTGTTCAACGATCATCGCCGCTTCGGCTTGATGACGCTGGTTCCCACTTTGGCGCTCGACGCCGACAAGTTGTTCAAGGATATCGGCATCGAGCCTTTGTCGAAAAATTTCGACGCCAGATTCCTGGCGCGCGCGCTGGAAGGAAAAAAGACCCCGATCAAGGCGGCGTTGCTCGACCAGCGCGTGATCGCGGGCCTGGGCAACATCTATGCCTGCGAGGCTTTGTTCCTGGCCCATGTCTCGCCCAAGCGGTTGGCCGGCGCGGTGAAGAAGGACCAGATCGCAGCGCTGGTGAAAGCCATCAAATCGGTGTTGAAAAACGCCATCGAAGCGGGCGGATCCACCTTGCGCGATCATGCCCAGGCCACCGGCGATCCGGGCAATTTCCAGCACCGCTTCCGTGTCTATGGCCGCGAGGGACAACGCTGCAAAAATGCAGGCTGCCACGGCACGGTCAAACGCATCGTCCAGGGCGGCCGTTCGACCTTCTATTGTCCCAAATGCCAGAAATGAGCGGCCGGGTCAGATGCGGACATCCACGGGCGCGGTGAAAGCCGCGTCGGTCACATTTCCCGTGTTCAACACGCCCTGGGGCTCGAAGCAAAGGATTTCCGCCTCCTGATCGGCGCAAGTCCGGTGTTCCGTCCCGCGCGGCACCACCACGCATTCGCCCGGGCCTAGGGACACGATCTGGTCGCGAAACTCGACCCGGAAATTGCCTTTCCAGACCAGGAAAAACTCATCCTCGCTTTCATGCAGGTGCCAGGGAAATTCACCCAGGACTTTTATGATCTTGACGTCCTGGCCGTTGAGCGAGGCCACGGTCTTGGGCCGCCAATGATCGCCGAACAGGGCGAATTTCTCCGCCAGATTGATCTTGCTGGTCATGGTTCACCGTCTCCATCGCGGGCCCGCCGCCCTTTGATTGACGGAACTCGCGCAAAACGCTATAGGCCCGCCTCTTTCGAGACACCCCAGGAAGGCCCATGCCCAATATCGCTTCTTCCCGCAAGCGCATCCGCACCACCGCCAAGCGCACCGCGATCAACACTTCGCGCAGGACCCGCGTCCGGGGCTTCATCCGCAAAGTGGAAGAGGCCATCGCCAAGGGCGACAAAAAGGCCGCTTTGGCGGCCCTGAAAGCGGCCGAGCCGGAGATCATGCGCGGCGTTTCCAAGGGCGTGCTGCACAAGAACACGGGCGCGCGCAAAGTCTCGCGTCTCACCAAGCGGGTCGCAAAACTGCAAAAATAGCCGAAGCCGCTGGAATCATTCCTAAATCTTCAATAACTGCCAAGTCTAGACCAAGCCCGATCGCTAAAAACGGGCTTTTTTTATTGTCAGTAGACTGACATTTGGAGAATGTGACGCTTTCGCGATGCAGTAATTACATTCCCGCCCGCTAAGTATCTGAATCGACGGTGTTCACGCCTGTACGTAGTTTTTCCGTATACGGCACAATCGTTTAGCGGGATTTGCAAAAATGAAAAATTTTGCCGAATCAGTCTTTGTTCCAGTTTTATTCCTCTTGTGCGCGCGCCCGACCTGAGCGTATCTTTCTTAACGGCAGGGGCGGGTACCAAGAAATGTCGAAATATAGAGATAGTAAAACTCAAATATTCGATGGCCTTGAGAGTAATCCGGACTCTGATCCGCCGACTAGATTTCTCTGAATCCTTGAAATTGTGAACCTTTTATGCTGGGCGACGACCCCGGCAATGCTCGAACTTTCTCAAGGCGCCGGCCATGTCTGCTTCCCCCTCTCCCGATTACGCCGGCGATGTCAGCGCCCAGGACGCGTGGGACCTTCTCGCCAACGACCCCAAGGCGCAGCTGATCGACGTCCGAAGCGTGGCAGAATGGAATTTTGTCGGGCTGCCGGATCTTTCCAGCCTGGGACGGCAGGCGCATCGCATCGAATGGCAGTCCTATCCCAGCATGCAGCCCAATCCGAACTTCGTCCCCGACGCGCTGCAGCTGCTGCAGGAAGCGGGCGCACAGACCGGCACGCCGATCCTGTTCCTGTGCCGCTCGGGCGCGCGCTCGCGCGCCGCGGCCATGGCGATGACACGGGCGGGCTTCCACAACGCGTTCAACATCAGCAGCGGATTTGAAGGGGAGATCGACCCCCAAGGTCACAGGGGAGCGGTCAATGGATGGAAGGCGGCGGGTCTTCCATGGCGGCAAACATAAGGGGCGGACAATGCGACGAGGCATAGAACCGCGGTAAAGACGCGCGGAGAGGCGAAAAGAGCTGTCAAAGCTCAAGCGGCACGCGGCTTACGCGTGGCTCAATAGCAAACGGGTATCAAGAGATGGGACATTTGACGGGCAAGTCGAGCCGGCCTGATTGGCCGAACGCATGGGCAGCGGTGCGCGAGCGCATGCGGCGGGAGCTGGGCGATCCGGTGTTCGAGGCCTGGATCGGGCCTTTGAGCCTGGAATCCTCGGAGCGCGACGAGCTCAAGATCGGCGCCGCCAAACCGTTCGTGCGCAATTGGGTGGCCAACCATTATGTCGCCCGCATCGAGCGCGCCTTCCGCGCCGAGGGCGCCGAGCCCGCGTCCATTTCCATCGTGATTTCGGTCCAGTCTTCGCCGTCCCTGGGCGGCGGCGTGGTGCGCGAGAGCGCCCCCCAGGCCTCGGCCAGCATCGCCTATCTGTCGCCGCCGGCGCGGCCCGAACAGGAAGGCGGCGCCCGCGGACTGTGGACGCGGATGCTCCATCCGCAGCAGACCTTCGACAGTTTCATCCCCGGGCCGGCCAATGAATTCGGCCATGGCGCGGCGCGCGCCTTCGCCGAAGGCCAGCAATCGGACATTCCGCTGCTCTACATCCATGGCGGCTTCGGCTTCGGCAAAACCCATCTTCTGAACGCCGCGGCGCTGGAATTCCGCAGGCGCGGCAAGCGCACTCTGTTCCTCCGCGCCGAGGATTTCATGCGCCATTTCCTGGGCGCGCTCTATCGCAAGGACACGCTGGCCTTCAAGGAGGAGCTGCGCACCGCCGAAGTGCTGATCATCGACGATCTGCAGCATATTTGCCGCTCCACCGCCACGGCGTCGGAGTTTCTCTACACTGTCAACGCCTTCGCCGATCTGAGACGCCGGGTGGTGATCGCCGCCGACCGCACACCTCAGGCGCTGGAAGGTCTTGGCGCCGATGTGAAATCGCGCCTGGCGGGCGGGCTGTGCATCGCGCTGGACAAGCCGGACCGCGACACACGGCTTACCATCCTCAAAACACGGGCGGCGGAATTCGCCCGCCACAAGCCCGATGTGGTGCTGCCCGACACGGTGCTGGAGCGCATCGCCGACCTGGAAGACGCCAGCCCGCGCGAGCTGATCGGGGTTTTCACCAAGCTTGCCACCTATGCCGACCTCACCAAGAAGCCGGTAACCCTGGAGACGGCGGAGGAAGCGGTGGGCCTGCGCGGCGGTCCCGGCGTCAAGACCTCGATCGAGGACATCCAAAGAAAGACCGCCGAGTTCTACAAGCTCGATGTCAAGGATTTCCATTCGCCGCAGCGCGCGCGCCGCGTGGCGCGGCCCCGGCAAGTGGCGATGTATCTCTCGCGCAAACTCACCACCCGCTCGCTGCCCGAGATCGGCCGGCGCTTTGGCGGCCGCGACCACACCACGGTGCTGCATGCCTGCCGCCGCATCGAAGCCTTGATCGGTGAGGATCCGCTGTTCCGCCAGGAGGTGGATTTCCTCTCCCAGATGCTGCAGCGGAAGGGTGAACTGTGAGCATGATCCATCCGGATTGAACCGCCTGCGCCGGAGAGATTTTGCGATGTGGGCAGGAGAAGGGCGAAGGTCGTAGCGGGCACTACGGGCAAGCCCTTCGACGAACCCACAGCGCAAAAGACCCCGGCCCTTTCGGGTTGCGTTCTGGCGGGCGCCCGCTGTGTCGCGGATCGCGCACGCCAGAACGCAACGCAGGCTGTTTCCATCCGGGTGGATCATGCTCTCGGCCCTCTCGAATAACCCAAAAAACGCCCATTTTCCGGGCAGAAAAACGCCGGTTTTGCCGGCGTTTTTTTTGCCCTTTCGCCCCCTTTTTGCTATGGTTCCCCACTTGAGTCTTGGGGCCGCCTTCAGGCGACCGGCATCCGCTCCGAAACACAAGAAAATTGGGGTTTCCCGGGCCTTCCGCGTGAGTGGAGAAACCACCCGGAAACGGGGCTTTTACAGCGATGGGACGCCTCGCCGCGCGAGGTGATATTCGAACCGATGAAGATCAATGTCGAACGGGGCGCATTTCTGAAGGCACTCTCCCACGTCCAGAGCGTGGTGGAGCGGCGCAACACCATCCCGATCCTTTCCAATGTGATGCTGGAAGCGGGCAAGAGCGCGCTCAAGCTCACCGCCACCGATCTCGACATCGAGATCGTGGAATCCATCCCCGCCGATATTCTCAGGAATGGCTTCGCCACCGCGCCGGCCCATATGCTCTACGACATTGTCCGCAAGCTGCCGGATGGCGCCCAGGTGCAGGCGGAACTCCTGACCAGCGAAGGCGGCAGGCTGGCGGTCTCGGCCGGCTCGTCACGCTTCGAGCTGGCCTGCCTGCCCAAGGAAGATTTCCCCCAGATGACGGCGGGCGCCCTGCCCCACCGTTTCCGGCTGGCGGCCGATGATCTGAAGCGCATCATCGACAAGACCCGCTTCGCCATCTCGACCGAGGAAACCCGCTATTACCTGAACGGCATCTATCTGCACGCCGCCAAGGAGGCCAAGCCGGCCGTGATGCGCGCGGTGGCGACCGACGGCCACAGGCTTGCCCGCTATGAGCTGGAATTGCCCGACGGCGCGGCCCAGATTCCCGGCGTGATCATTCCCAGGAAGACCGTGGGCGAATTGCGCAAGCTGCTGGACGATGCCGATGGCGCCATCGAAATTTCGCTCTCCGACACCAAGGTCCAGTTCGGTTTCAATGGCGTGGAGCTCACTTCCAAGCTGATCGACGGCAATTTCCCGCCCTATGAGCGGGTGATCCCCACCGGCAATGACAAGGTCCTGGCGCTGGACGCCAAGGAATTCTCCCAGAGCGTGGATCGCGTCTCGACCATCTCGGCCGACAAAACCCGCGCGGTGAAGCTCAATATCGGCAAGGACAAGGTCACCTTGTCGGTGGTCAATCCGGAATCCGGCACCGCCACCGAGGATGTGGGCGCCACCTATAGCGCCCAGGCCCTGGAGATCGGCTTTAATGCTCGCTATCTGCTGGACATCACCGGCCAAATCGAAGGCAAGGAAGTGCGCTTCCTGCTGTCCGACGCGGGCTCGCCCGCCATCATCGAAGACGCGGAGGACGCGCGCACGCTGTACGTCCTCATGCCGCTCAGGGTCTGATTTTGATCACCGCGCCCGACACACGCCATTCCGGCGTTCCGGCCGCCATTCCAGCGAAGCTTGCGGTGACGCGGCTCCATGTCACCAATTTCCGCTCCTATGCGGCGGCCGAACTCAACACCCAAGGCGCGGCGGTGGCGCTGGCCGGTCCCAATGGCGCGGGCAAGACCAATCTTCTGGACGCGATCTCCCTGCTCGCGCCGGGGCGCGGCTTGCGCGGCGCCAGGCTGGCCGAGCACACAAGAAAAGGCCCGCTGGCGCCGTCCGAGGCGCTTTGGGCGGTGGCCGCCACAGTCAAGCGCGGCGACGCCGATTATGAGATCGGCACCGGCCTGTCCGAACAATCGGGGGGGCAAGACAAGAGACAGGTGCGGCTGAACGGCGTGGAAGCCAAAAGCTCCGCCGAACTGGGGGAGATCGTCCAGATGGTGTGGCTGACGCCGGCGATGGACCGGCTGTTCATCGAAAGCGCATCGGGGCGCAGGCGCTTCCTGGATCGTCTGGCGCTGGGCTTTGACGCCTCCCATGCCCGCGCCGCCACGCGGTACGAGACCGCAATGCGCGAGCGGGCGCGGCTGCTCAAATATGGCCCGCGCGATCCCGCCTGGCTGGACGGACTGGAAAACGAAATGGCGGAAGCGGGAATGCTGGTGGCCGGCGCGCGCCAGACCGCGGTCGCGCGCCTCAATGACGCGCTCGCGTCCCGCACAGGCGCCTTCCCGGCCGCATCGCTGATGCTGGCGGGAGAAGATTATGCCGACGCGGAGGCCTTGCGCGATGCGCTGGCGAAAAGCCGCATCCGTGACGCCGAAAGCGGGCGCACTTTGGCGGGCCCGCATGTGACCGATCTTCTCGCCCGCCATGTGCAGAAGCGCGCCGATGCGCGGGACTGCTCCACCGGCGAGCAGAAAGCGCTTCTGATCGCCATCATGCTGGCCTTCGCCCGCGAATTGACCAGAACGCGGGACGGGCTGGCGCCGCTGCTGCTGTTGGACGAGATCGCCGCCCATCTTGACGTGATACGCCGCGCCGCTTTGTTCGAGGAGATCGCCGACCTCAAAGCCCAGGCCTGGATGACGGGAACCGATCTCTCCCTGTTCGAAAATGCGCCGGCGCAGGTTTTCGAAGTGCGTGACGGAACTTTTCGCGAGGTGGGCGCATGATCCCGCTGCATAATTTCCTGTTCTATTGCCTGCTCTATGCGGTCGCCATCGCCACCCCGGGACCGGGCGTGATCTCCATTGTTGCGCGCGCCCTGGGCCAGGGGTTCCGCAAAACCGTGCCCGCCTGCCTGGGTATCATGGTGGGCGACCTGATCCTGATGACCTTGTCGGCCTTCGGCCTCGCCCTGGCCGCGCAGGCGATGGGCCGGATGTTCGTGGTCGTCAAGGTCGCGGGGGGCTTGTATCTTCTCTTCCTGGGATACAAATACTGGACAGCGAATGTCTCCGCGCAATCGGAGGTGATCCCGGAAAGCGCCGGCCGCGGCTTCCTCACCCAGATGGGGATCACGCTTTCCAACCCCAAGGCGATCGCCTTCTTCGTGGCGCTGCAGCCCACCGCCATCGATATGCGAAGCCTGAACGCGGTGGGTTATCTGGAACTGGTGGGCGCCACTTTGGTGCTGATCCCGGCGATTACCATGGGCTATGCGGCGGCGGCGGCCCGGCTCAAGACTCTGGTGGCGAGTGTGAAGGCACGCCGCCGCATCAACAAAGGCGCAGGGCTGGTGATGGCCGGCGCCGGTATTGCGATCATGGTGAAGTGATGCGTGAAGGAATGAGTCAAGTAACCCAAGTGACCGGCGAATATGGCGCCAGCTCCATCAAGGTGCTGAAGGGCCTGGATGCCGTACGCAAGCGCCCCGGCATGTATATCGGCGACACCGATGACGGCTCGGGCCTGCACCACATGGTCTATGAAGTGGTGGACAATGCGGTGGACGAGGCCCTGGCCGGCCATGCCGACCGCATCACTGTCGAGCTCAATCCCGACGGTTCCTGCACTGTGCGCGACAATGGCCGCGGCATCCCCACCGACATCCACAAGGAAGAAGGCGTTTCCGCGGCCGAAGTGATCATGACCCAGCTTCATGCGGGCGGAAAATTCGAGCAGAACGCCTACAAGGTCTCAGGCGGCCTGCATGGCGTGGGCGTTTCGGTGGTGAACGCGCTGTCCGAGATCCTCGACCTGCGCGTCTGGCGCGAAGGCAAGGAACATTACATGCAGTTCCGCAATGGCGACGCGGTGGCGCCGCTCAAGATTGTGGGCGATGCGCCGCTCGACAATGGCAAGCCCCGGCGCGGAACCGAAGTCACGTTCCTGCCCTCGACCGTCACCTTCACCAAGACGGAGTTCGATTACGCCACGCTTGAGCACCGGTTGCGCGAGCTGGCCTTCCTCAATTCCGGCGTCACCATCGTTCTCACCGATCGTCGCGGAGTCGAGCCCAAGGAAGCGGCGCTGCATTATGAGGGCGGGCTGAAGGCCTTTGTGCAATATCTCGACCGCGCCAAGAACGCGCTGATCCCCGCGCCCATCATGATCCAGTCGGAACGCGACGGCATGACGGTGGAGATCGCGCTCACCTGGAACGACAGCTATCACGAATCAACGCTGGTTTTCACCAACAACATCCCTCAGCGCGACGGCGGCACCCATCTGGCGGGCTTCCGCGCGGGGTTGACCCGCGTGGTCACCAAATATGCCGAAGACATGCCCAGCAACCGGAAGGACAAGGTGGCGCTGACCGGCGATGATTGCCGCGAAGGCCTCACCAGCGTGCTGTCGGTGAAAGTGCCCGATCCCAAATTCTCGTCCCAGACCAAGGACAAGCTGGTCTCGTCCGAAGTGCGCCCGGTGGTGGAAGGTGCGTTGATCGACCAATTGGGCGCCTGGTTCGAACAGCATCCCGCCGACGCCAAGATGGTGGTGGGCAAGGTGGTGGAAGCCGCCGCCGCCCGCGAAGCGGCGCGCAAGGCCCGTGAACTGACCCGGCGCAAAGGCGCGCTGGACGGCGCCTCGCTTCCCGGCAAGCTGGCCGATTGCCAGGAGCGCGATCCTTCCAAATGCGAGATCTTCATCGTCGAGGGCGATTCCGCCGGCGGCAGCGCCAAGCAGGCGAGGAATCGCGCCAACCAGGCGGTGCTGCCGTTGCGCGGCAAGATCCTCAATATCGAGCGCGCCCGGTTCGAGAAGATGCTCTCATCCGAGAGCATCGTCTCGCTGATCACGGCGCTGGGCACCGGAATCGGGCCGGAAGAGTTCAATGCCGACAAGCTGCGCTATCACAAGATCATCATCATGACCGACGCGGACGTGGACGGCGCCCATATCCGCACGCTGCTGCTCACCTTCTTCTACCGCCAGATGCCGGAACTGATCGACCGCGGCCATATCTTCATCGCCCAGCCGCCGCTCTACAAAGCGACCCGCGGCAAGTCGGAACGCTATCTGAAAGACGAAGCCGAGCTTCAGAAACACCTGGTGGAGGAAGGCGCGTCCGGCGCTTCCTTCAAGCTCCACACCGGCGAGACGGTGGCGGGCGCGGATTTCGCCATGCTGGTGAACAGCGCGCGCGGCGCGGTGGCGGCACTGGAAGGCTTCCCCCGCCATTATCCCCGCTTCGTGCTGGAGCAGGCGGCGATCGCGGGCGCGATGAACCCGGACATCCTTTCCGATTCCGGCCGGGCGTCGCAGGCCGCGCGTTATATCGCAACAAGGCTGGACACCTTGTCCGAGGAATTCGAGCGCGGTTGGCATGGCGAGCCCACGCCCGATGGCGGCCTCAAATTCTGGCGCGACGTGCGCGGGGTGCGCGAGGCCGTGGCGATCGACGGCGCCCTGATCTCATCGGCGGACGCGCGCAAGCTGGACAAGATGGCGGGCGAGCTGCAGCAGACCTATCTCCGCTCCGGCACCTTGAAGCGCAAGGACGAGACACGCGAGATCCGCTCGCCGTCCGAGCTTCTCAGCACCGTGTTCGAATGGGGCAGGAAAGGTCTTGGCCTGCAGCGCTACAAGGGCCTGGGCGAGATGAATCCCGAGCAGCTGTGGGAAACTACGCTGGACGAAAATGCCCGCTCGCTCCTGGTGGTCAAGGTCCAGCATGCCGATGAAGCGGGCGAATTGTTCGCCAAGCTGATGGGCGATGTGGTGGAACCGAGGCGCGAATTTATCCAGGAAAATGCGCTGGCGGCGTCGGTGGATATTTAAAGGACGCGGTCTTTTTGCGTCGTGAGTTTGTCGGCCGTGCTCACGTACCTCACGTACGCTCCGCGCGGCCTCCTGCCCACGCCGCAAAAATCCTCGCGCCCGATTAACAGCAGGCTTTCACCAGCCAGCAGGCGATGCCGGGGCGAAGATGGCCGCGCTCCTTGTGGAAGCGGGTCATGACGTCCGTCACCGCATCGCGCACCTTGGCGCGGGTGGCGTCATCCACATTCTTGAGCGCCCGCGAGGTCGGTCCCATCAGGGAGGTGAGCTGGAAACCGGCATGCTCCGGGTCCGCGCCCAGCCGCATCACGCCATCGAATTTCTCGATGGCGATGTCGCGGAAACCCGCCTCGGCCAGAATGGCACGCGTCCGGTCCGCGTCGTGGAAGGCAAACGGCCCCGGCGCACGGGGATCGGCTTGCGGCTGCTCGGGCAGCAAGGGCTTGGCCGCGCGCCAGGGCAACATGGCCCATTCATTCTCCTCGACCTTGCGCCAGCAGGCGAAGGCCAGCCGCGCGCCCGGGGCGGCGGCTTTGCGGATATTGGCGAAGGCGGCGGCGGGCTCGACAAAAAACATTACGCCAAAGCGTGAGAAAATCAGGTCACGATCCGGCTGAAACGGATAGGCGGCGGCATCGGCTTCGATAAAATGGATATTGGGCGCGTCCGTGCGGGTGCGTGCGATCGCCAGCATGGGCTGGGACACGTCCACGCCCGTCACGCTGCCGGACGGTCCCGCCCCCTCGGCCAGCATCAGGCTGGTCGAGCCATTGCCGCAGCCGATATCCAAAACCCGCTCGCCGGGTTGCGGATTGGCCAGCACCAGGCCTGCGGCGGCGACGTCGGCCAGATTGCGGTCCATCTCGGTCTGGTATTTGGCCCATTTCTGGCCGGTGGGACCGTTCCAGAAATCGATCTGGGCCTGGTTCACGCTCATGGTGCTCATTTCTTTGCTTTGCGCTTGCGCATGGCGAGCGTGCGAAGGCGCAGCGCATTGAGCTTGATGAAGCCAGCCGCGTCTTTCTGGTCATAGGCGCCCTTGTCGTCCTCGAACGTGACCAGGCTTTCACTGTAAAGCGAATAGGGCGAGCTGCGGCCTACCAACATGACGTTCCCCTTGTAGAGCTTGAGCCTGACCGTGCCGCCGATATAGTCCTGGCTCTTGTCGATCAGGGCCTGGAGCATCTCCCGCTCGGGCGAGAACCAGAAGCCGTTATAGATCAACTCCGCATAGCGGGGCATCAATTCGTCTTTCAGATGCGCCGCCCCGCGATCCAGCGTGAGGCTTTCCATGCCCCGGTGCGCCGCGATCAGGATGGTGCCGCCCGGCGTTTCATAGACGCCGCGCGATTTCATGCCCACAAAGCGGTTCTCGACCAGATCGAGGCGGCCGATGCCATTGGCCCGGCCCAGTTCGTTGAGCCGGGTGAGCAGGCCAGCGGGCGAGAGTTTTTCGCCGTCAACGCTCGCCGCGTCGCCTTTCTCGAAGCCGATCTCGACATAGGTGGGCTTGTCGGGCGCTTCCTCGGGCGAAATGGTGCGCTGATAGACGATGCTGTCGGCCTCCTTCGAAGGATCCTCCAGCACTTTTCCTTCCGACGAGGAATGCAGCAGATTGGCGTCCACCGAAAAAGGCGCCTCGCCGCGCTTGTCCTTGGCGATGGGAATCTGATGCTGTTCGGCAAATTCCAAAAGCCTGGTGCGGCTGGTGAGGTCCCATTCCCGCCATGGGGCGATCACTTTGATGTCCGGCTTGAGCGCATAATAGGAAAGCTCGAAGCGCACCTGGTCGTTGCCCTTGCCGGTGGCGCCATGGGCCACCGCATCGGCACCCACCTTCTCGGCAATCTCGATCTGCTTTTTGGCGATCAGGGGCCGCGCGATCGAAGTGCCCAGGAGATAGACGCCCTCATACAGCGCATTGGCGCGGAACATGGGGAAGACGTAATCGCGCACGAATTCCTCGCGCAGATCCTCGATGAAGATATTGCCCGGCTTGATCCCCAGCGCGAGCGCCTTCTGGCGCGCCGGTTCGATCTCGGCCCCCTGGCCCAGATCGGCGGTGAAGGTGACCACTTCGGCGCCATATTCGGTCTGCAGCCATTTGAGGATCACCGACGTGTCCAGCCCGCCCGAATAGGCGAGGACCACTTTCTTCACGTCTTTCCTGGCCATGGCACCCCTCAAAATCGCGGGGACTATAGGGATCGGGGGTCAAAAATCCAGCGTTCAGGCGGAAAGGCTGCTCTGCGTCAGTTCGGCATACGTGCGAGCTGGCCCGACTGCACCGCCGCCAGCTTCTCCGCCGCAAGACGGGCCGAGGCGCGT
>Ga0182024_10010295_pt1 | contig 19080 bp, 18 predicted proteins | sample P32metaG_FD_120480 | JGI IMG/M metagenome (GOLD analysis project Ga0182024, IMG submission 120480) | Permafrost microbial communities from Stordalen Mire, Sweden - P3-2 metaG (Illumina Assembly) | ecosystem: Environmental > Terrestrial > Soil > Wetlands > Permafrost | place: Sweden: Stordalen... | reverse complement strand
TGGACAACCTGTTCGCGTTTACGCGCGCCGTCGGCGCGGCCCTTCGATGAAAGACGCGTATGCGCAAGCGGGCGTCGACATTGACGCCGGGAACCGTGCGGTGCAGCGCTACCGCGAGCTGACGGCGGCTTGGACGCACCCCGAACAACTGGGTTCGCTCGGCGGCTTCAGCGGGCTTTTCCGGCTACCCGGCGACCCATCGCGCGCGCTGGTCGGCTCGGCCGACGGCGTGGGGACGAAGATTCTCATCGCCGTGGCGATGGGCCGCTACGACACGGTCGGCGCCGACCTGGTCAACCACTGCGTCAACGACATCTTGGTAACCGGGGCAGATCCGCTGTTCTTCCTCGACTACCTCGCCGTCGGTAAGCTGGATCCCGACGTCGCCGCCGCGGTCGTCACGGGGGTGCACCGCGCCTGCCGGGCCAACGGCTGCGCGCTGCTCGGCGGTGAGACCGCGGAGATGCCGGGCGTGTACCGCGAGGATCACTTCGATCTCGCCGGGACCATCGTCGGCATCGTCGACCTCCACGCGATGCCGGACCCGAACCGCGTCGAGCCGGGCGACGCGATCGTCGGTCTGCCGGCGGTTGGACTGCACACCAATGGCTACTCGCTCGCGCGTTCGGTGATCGCGGAGGACGAGTATGCGACACCGTTCGGCGAGGGGACATTCGGCGATGCGCTGCTCGCGCCGCATCCGTCCTATCTCGAACCGGTTCGCGCGATTCGCCGGGTCGCTGACGTCAAGACAATGGCGCACATCACCGGCGGCGGACTGCTGGAGAACGTTCCGCGCACGCTGCCCGAACACGCGGCTGCGGTGTTCGAGCAAACACGGTGGGACGTGCCGCCGATCATGACCGAAATCGTGCGGCGCGGCGGACTCGCGCACGAAGAGCGCTATCGCACGCTCAACATGGGTGTCGGTTACACGTTGATCGTCCCGATCGCCGACGTCGACGCCGCGCTGCGCGCAGCGGTAGGCGCGCGGGTCGTCGGCTTCGTGCAGCCCCGGCGCGACGATGAGCCGCGCGTCATCGTCCGCCCCGCGCGCGTTCCCTAACGTCCGCGATATGGCCGTCAATTTGCTCGCGGCGCTCGACGACGAGCGGTACGGTGCCGCCGCATTGGCGCGCACCCGCGAGTCGGCGACGCGCGCGGGGTTTGTGCTGCGCCGCGCCGATGGTCCCGACGACCGGCTCTCGGCCTGGATCGACTACACGTTTCCGTTCTCGTGGTGGTCGTCCGAGGCGCGCGCCGGCAGCGTGTGGATCGCCGAGCGCAACGGAACGATCGCGGGATTCGCAGCGTTCGGCGCGCAGGGCTTGACGTTCTCCTGGCTGCGGGCGTGGCGCGAGCGCGACGACGTCGGCATCTTCGGTCCGTACGGTGTCGAGGAGGAGTCGCGCGGCAAGGGAATCGGCGAACCGCTGCTGGTCGCCGCGCTGTGCGGCTTGCGCGCAGCGGGCTATTCGTCGGCACTGATTCCCGCCGTCGGCGTTGAGTGGTTGGTCCGCATGTACGTCGAGCGCACCGGGGCCGAGGTGGTCGAGGAACTCGACGATGACGTCGGCCCGTTTCGCGCGACGATCCTCGCATCCGGCGCGGGAACCAACGCGCGCGCCCTGCTCGAGCGCGTGCGCGAAGGCGCGCTCCCGCTCGACGTCACGGCAGTGATCGCGAACGACGCGAAGGCCGGCGCACTCGACGCGGCGCGCGACCACGGTGTCGACGCGATCACCGTCGCGTGGGATCGCCGGACCGAATCACGCGCAGCCTTCGACACGCGCGTGATCGAGGCCGTGGCGCGCACCGAACCGCAGCTGGTACTGCTGCTCGGCTGGATGCACCTACTGTCGCCGGCATTTCTCGAACGGTTTCCCGAGACGATCAATCTCCATCCGGCGTTCTTGCCGCTCGACCCGACGGCGGATTCGACGGTCGCGCCGTTCGGTGCGGTGATTCCGGCGCTGCGCGGCGCGCATGCGCTGCGCGACGCCGTGCGCGAGCGCGTTCCGTGGATTGGTGCGACCGTGCATTACGTCACGGCGCAAACCGATCGCGGCCGCGTCCTCGTCCGCGTTCCGCTGCTGGCCGGTGAGGCGGCAACGGAGGCCGAGTTGCGCAACGACGTTCGGCCCTACGAGTTCGCCGCGGTTGCGTCGGCGGTTCGCCGCTGGACGTTCGAACGCTAACCACCCAGGCGGGTGGGCAGGACCTGGCAGGCGCGCTCGGAAGCCGGTTCCGCCCCGCCCGGGCGCGAGGAGTCACGTGTTTCCAGTTTCTGTCGTTTTGGCCGCCGCCGTGGAGTGTTGTGGCGTCAGCGGCACCGTTCGATCGGCCGACGGCGTTCCGTTGCGCGCGCACGTTCACATTGCCGGACCGGCGAACGCGGACGTTGAGAGCGATGCGCGCGGCACGTTTGCGGTAACCGTCGCAGCCGGTGTCTATCGCGTCACGATAACCGCGCCGGGCTACGCTGCTGCAGAAAGCGACGTCGTGGTTCATGACGGGGAGCGAATCGATGCGACGCTCGAACCGGTCGGCGCCGGAAGATTGCGTCAGATCGGCCGCGTCACGGTGGACGGGCGGCTCGCAGTCCTTCGCACCATGGTGCCGACGCGCGACGTGTCTCGCGCGGATCTCGATGCCTCGGGTTACGACCGCGTCGTCGATGCGCTCGGCGATATTCCGTCGGTGACGTTGACGCGTCCCGACGGCGGCTCAGCCGTAGCACCGACGGTGATCTCACTGCGCGGCCCCGACCCTTCGGAGACGCGGATCGTACTGGACGGTCAGCCGCTCAATAACACGAACACCGGTGATCTCGACCTCGCCTTGTTTCCCACCGCGGTGCTGAGCGGCTTGGAAGTCAGCGAGGGACTCGCTGCCGAGGACGACCGCGGGTCGGACACGATCGGCGGCGAGGTCAACTTGCTCTCGCTACGTCCGACCGCCGCGATGCAAAGCATGCTCCGGCTCTCGAGCGGCTCGTTCAACACGTCGACCGTCGAGCTGAACACCACCGGACACCTTTCCCGTTTGGGCTATGCGCTGGCCGCGGGCGATGGACATAGCGACGGCTATGTCCATGACTATCCGGTTTCGTTCGGCGGCGTGCCGATCCGATTGGGGTCGGGGTTTTCCGCGTCGACGGCACTGGTCAACTTGACCTACGATCTCACGTCGCGGGCGACACTGCGCCTGCGGATGTTCACCGCAGATGACGTGCGCGACGAGAGTGCCGCGCAGACCGTGCCTGCTCTGCAGGCAAACGGGTTGCCGGGCAGCGACGCCCCCGGCTCGGTCTTCTCGGGAAGCGGACCGCAGACGCGCAGCCAGAGCATTCGCGCGACGCTCGTCGGTGCGACGCTCCCACTGGGTGCCGGAACGCTGTCCGCCACGGCGACGCTGTCGAGTGTCGGGACGTCGCTCGACCGCCCGCTCGCGACGATCGTGCAGCCGGACGGAGTCACGCCGTATGACTTCAGCTTGATCGATCGTCTCGGAATCGCGACCTTGGAATGGACACACGCGACAGCCACGTCGTCGTTCAGTGTGGGCGGTCAGGCGCGCGTCGAGTCCCTCGCGTCGCCGGATCAATTCAACCAGACGCTGGCCGAACACGCCAACGTGGCGTGGCTGCGGGCAAGCACGGATCTCGGCCCGCGCGTGAAGCTGGCGGGTGGAATCGCCGAATCGAAATGGTCGACGTTTTCGGCCGGCACTGACGGCCGGATCGGCATCTCGGTCGACGACGGCTCGGGCGGAGCGTTTCGGTTCGCGGTCGGAACGGGATTCCGCGCGCCGCTGCTGGCCGAGCGGTACACCTTGCCGATCGCGGATCTGACACCCGATCAGAATTGCGTCGGGATCAACGGCAATCCCAACGAGCATGCGGAGCACGCGACGGAGTATGAGCTCGGTTACGGAAAGCGCCTGGGCGGAACGACGATCGACGCCACGCTCTACCGCACGAATCTGCGCGACCCGATCGAGAACTTCTATCCGCTCGGTACGACGTGCCCGACCGACGCGCAAGGGAATCCCATCAGCACGGTGGTCGCGCAATCGTTTCCGATCAACGTCGGCTCGGTCGTTTATCAAGGCGGTACGCTGCGGTTGTCGCGGCGCTTCGGTGAGGCCTGGTTCGGCAGCGCGGAGTACGGCGTCAACGCGGCGTACCCCACGCAACTGCCCGACGTGGTCGCGGCCAACCCGACCTCGGGCTCGAACCTCGTCGTCGGCGAGCAGTTCGCCGGAATCCCGTTGCAAGAGTTCAGCTTGGGGCTTCGCTACGCGCACGGCGGGATGCACGGCGCGCTGAACCTCACCGCCACGAGCACCAATAACTGGCTCGCGCAAGGACGTTTCGCGACGCTGGACGCGGCGGTCGGGAAACGCTGGAATCACGTCGATCTGACGTTGGCCGGGACGAACCTCACCAATGCCGTGAGCGGGCGCTTCACGCGGCTCAACCTCGGAACGCCGTATCCGACGCCGTTCGGACTGGAGTCGCGCGACGCTTTGGTGCTCGATCCCGCGGCGTTTCGCTTGATCGTGACGTTGCGGTGAACCGATGACGGACGATGGATTCACCAGGCTCGCGGTCCCGGTCGGGCCGGAGGATCACATTCGCGGCCCGATCGATGCGCCGGTGACGCTGGTCGAGTACGGTGACTTCGAGTGCCCGTACTGCGGGGTGGCCTATCCGGCGGTAAACGCACTCGAGCACCAGTATGCATCGACGTTGCGGTTCGTCTTCCGCAGCTTTCCGCTGGCGCAACATCGGCACGCGCAGGCCGCGGCGGAGGCTGCCGAGTTTGCGGCCGACCAAGGGAAGTTCTGGGAGATGCACGACGTGCTCTTCGAGCACCAGCGCGCGCTCGACGAGCCGCATCTGCTCGGCTACGCGCGCGACCTCGGGCTCGACGCACACGCGCTCACCATCGCCCTACGAGAGCACACGTACGCCGGGATCATCGAGGAAGTGAAAGAAGGCGGCGAGACGAGCGGGATCCCCGGTACGCCCGCGTTCTTTCTCAATGATATCTTGTTCGAAGACGAACCGACACGTGAAACCCTGTCCTCCGCGATCGACTATCTCCTCGAACACGGCACGGCGGTCTAGCTGTAGGTCAGTTGAACGAAAGGTTCGGGTCGGCGACGAGGGTGAGCGGGTCGACCCGGCTGAGCTCCCCGCGCCGCTCGGCGGCGGCGGCAATCATCGCCGCGTTGTCGGTGCAGAAGCGGCGTTCGGGAATGTACGTGGCAATGTTGCGCTGCGCGCCGAGCGCGACGAACGCGGATTGCAGTGCGCTGTTCGCTGCAACGCCGCCGCTGAGCACCAGCGCGCGATAGTCGTTCTCGTCACGCGTGTCGGCGCGCCGCGCGTGGAGCGCGCGGCGAACGCGATCGATCAGCACGTCGACCACTGCGGCTTGGAACGATGCGGCGACATCCTCACGCCGTGCGGTCCTGCCGGCATCGGATTCGAGGAAGTAGCGCACCGACGTCTTCAGGCCGGAAAAGCTCATGTCCAACGTGCCGGGATCCGGACGGTGGCGCGGAAACGCGATCGCGGTCGGATCGCCGTCGCGCGCGAGCGCTTCCAGGGCGGGGCCGCCGGGAAACGGCAGGCCGAGTAAACGCGCAGTCTTGTCGAACGCTTCACCCGCGGCGTCGTCGCGCGTCTTGCCGATGATGCGCAGCGACGCGGGTGAACGGACCTCGACCAACTGCGAATGGCCACCGGACACGAGGAGCGCGAGGAACGGAAACGGCGGCGGGTCGTCGCGCTCAAGGAACGCCGCGAACAGGTGACCGTGCAAATGGTTGACCGCGTACAGCGGAAGCCCGGTGGCAAAGGCCAGCGCCTTCGCCGTTGCGACGCCGACGACGAGACTGCCGATCAACCCCGGTCCGGAGGTGACGGCAATACCGTCGATCTCGGTCAGCCCGACGCCGGCGCGTGAGAGCGCGTCGTCGACCGCCGCCGAGAGCAGGGCCGCGTGACGCCGCGACGCGATCTCGGGGACGATGCCGCCGTACTTCGCGTGAAACTCGTCCTGGTTGGTCGAGACGTTCGCCAGCACGCGCACGCCGTCGCGCACGACCGCCGTCGCCGTGTCGTCGCAGGACGTCTCGATCCCGAGGAGCAGCAACCGGGATTACGGGGTGGTCGGAAGCGCCTTGGGCGTTACGTCGAGCTTGATGTTGGTGCCGGTACCGGTATACGGAACCGCGACGCCCGGGCTGGTCGAGGTGATCGGAGCTCCGAAACGCTCGACGGTACCGGCGGTGAAGTTTCCGACCCACAGCGAACCGCCGATGTCGACCGAGTTGCCGCTCGGGAAGTCGCTCTGCGCGTTGGTCGCCAGGGTGAAGGCCGGCGTCGTCGCGCCCGGCGGATAGACCTGAACGCCCGCATTCGTCCCCGTGCCGAAGCCCACGTAGAGATCGCCGGCGCGGTCAATGCCCAGCGAGAACGCGTCAGCGGCGGCGATGCCGGTGCTGATCGGCGTCCCCGAAACGCCTGTGCCACCCGCGGCGAAGTGGGTGACCGTCGAGTCGCCATTGTTGAGCACCCACAGCGAGTCGTCGACGTCGACCACGCACGCGATCGGCGTGTTGAGGCTCGTGCTGTACGTGTTGGTGACGGTGTTTGCTCCGCCGGTGGGGTACTCGATCACGCTGCTGCCGCCGGGGCCGGTGCCGTTGGCGATGTAGATGTTACTCTCGTGATCCGAGCAGCCCGACCGCGCGGCCGTGAGATTGGTCGACACGGTGTAGGTCGCCGTCAGCGGGTTCCCCGTGTAGACGCTGACCGAGGTGCCGAACGTCACGACGGCGTCGCCTTGATTGTCGGTGAAGAAACCCGTGGCTCCGCCCGAAACCGCGACCGTTTGCGCCGGCGTTGCGGTATCGTCATTGTAGACGTGCAGCGTTGCGCCCGCGGCGTCGAGCACCGTGACGATGATGTGCTTGGTGCTCACCGGGACGTTGACCGTCAGCGGGTTCGTGCCGGTGCCGCTGACCGGAGTCGCGGTGACGGTCAGTTTCTCGGTCGTATTGAAGGCCGCGTTCTGCACGGTGAACACGTTCTGCGACGTCCCCGCCACCGGCGCAGTGATGGCCAAACCGGACGTGCCGGTGACGCTCAGTGCAGGCACACCAGTTCCGACGATCGGGTTGTTGTCGGCGTCGTACGAGAGTACGGCGATGTGATGCGCTTCGGTAAAGTACGACGTGAAACCCGAGGTCGTGGAGCCGACCAGGTACGGCGAGTCGGGCATTGGCGTCACGGTCAACGACACCGGAATGCCGCCGAGTGAGACGTTGACGATATTCGCTACGCCGGGGTTGATCGTCTGACTGAACGACAGCGCCGAGAGCATGTTGCCGGCCGCGTTCTGCTGATCGAAGGTGGAGATCACGAACGCGTCGTTGCCCGGTGGTGCGTTGACCGTCACCGTACAGGTCGTCGGCGAGATGACGGTCGGCGTGTCACAGCCGGGGCTGCCGGTCGTGATGTTCTGCACGACCGCCGCACCGGCGTTCACGGCGATGGAGATCGACTGCGTCGACGGCGAGATGTACTTCGGAGTCCGTGTCGCGCTCGCCGTCGAGGTACTCTTCGGCGGGATGATGACCTTAAAGGCCACCGGCACGCGCGCCGTCGACTGCGGACTCCCGGAGGGCGGGAGAGCAGCCGCATGGTTGCCGCCGCCGCTGCACCCTGCCAACACGATCAGCGTTACGCCGACACCCAAAACGCGATAAGCGAGCGACATACCTAAGCCACCTTCCGGAACACGCGAGACGACGGACGAACCCGTGAAGTGTTTTGGCGAGATCGCACGGTACCGCCTCCCTGGCACGTCCTCAACCGTACTGTTCGGTAACACGAGCGCTCCGATTGAGTCCGGCTCATTCAGCGCTTCGACTCCACGCGCCGGGCCAGCTCGTCGGCGAACTCCTCGATCGATACGGTTCGCTTCACCTCGATCCCACGCTCGTTGACGTTAACGGTCCGATCCGCGAGCTCGCTCTTGCCGACGACCAGAATGTACGGAACCTTCTGCGTCTTCCAGTGACGGATCTTGTAGCCGAGCTTTTCGTTCGAGCTGTCGGCGTCGGCCCGAAATCCGCGAGCGCGCAGCGCGTCGCGCACCTCGTAGGCGTAGTCGAGTTGGTGCTCGGAGATCGGGCACACGATCGCCTGAACCGGCGCGATCCAGACCGGAAACGCGCCGGCGAAGTGCTCGATGAGCACGCCGAAGAAACGTTCCATCGAGCCGGCCAATGCGCGGTGGATCATCACCGGGCGATGGTCTTGCCCGTCCGAACCGCGGTACGTGAGCTCGAAGCGCTCGGGCAACACGAAGTCCACCTGCACGGTGCCGAGTTGCCATTTGCGACCGATTGCGTCGCGCAGGTTGATGTCGAGCTTGGGTCCGTAGAACGCCCCACCGCCTTCGTCGATCTCGAACGGCAGGTTGCGTGACTCGAGTGCCCTGCGGATCGCGTTCTCGGCGATCTCGTCGGTCGGGCCGCGCTGCTCGCGCGTGCTCAAGAAATACTCGAAACCGGAAAAGTCGAACGCCTCCATCAGCCGCAGCGCCTCGTCGAGCGTTTGCTCGAACTCGCCTTGCAATTGCTCGGGCGTGCAGAAGAGGTGCGCGTCGTCCTGCGTGAAGCCGCGCACGCGCGTCAGGCCGTGCAGCGTCCCGCTGAGCTCGAAGCGATAGACCGTGCCGAACTCGCTGTAGCGCAGCGGCAGGTCGCGATAGGAGTGGCCTTCGTTCTTGTAGATCAAGATGTGGCCGGGACAGTTCATCGGCTTGAGCCGGAAGCGTTGACCCTCGACCTCGATCGGCCCGAACATCGAGTCGGCAAAGTTCTCCAAGTGCCCGGAGGTCGCGTACAGGTTCTCGTGCACGACGTGCGGCGTGATGACGGGCAAGTACCCGCGCTCGCGCAACCCGTCGCGGATGAACTGCTCGACCAGGCCGCGCATGAGCGCGCCCTTCGGATGCCAGAACACGAGTCCGCCACCCGCCAGCTCATCGATGTGATAGAGGTCGAGCTCCGCGCCGAGCTTGCGGTGATCGCGCTTCGCCGCTTCCTCGAGGAAGGCGCGATAGTCCTCGAGCTCTTGCTGGGTGGGGAATGCCGTGCCGTAGATGCGCTGCAGCATCGGGTTGTTCGAATCGCCGCGCCAGTACGCGCCGGCGACCGATTCGAGCGCGAGCGCGCCGATCGCGCCGGTCGAGTCGGCATGCCCGCCGCGGCACAGGTCGGTGAACGCGCCGATCGTGTACAGCGTGATCGGCTCGTCGTCGGGAATGGCGCGCGCCAACTCGACCTTGTACGGATTGGTGCGAAACGCGTCGATCGCTTCCTCGCGCGAGACGCGCCGGCCGGTCATCGGATAATCGGCGGCCACGATCTCGCGCATGCGCGCTTCCAATGCGACCAGATCCTCGGGCGTGAACCCCTGCGGGCGATCGAAGTCGTAGTAGAACCCGTTCTCGATCGCCGGGCCGATCGTCGGCTTCGCATCGGGAAACAGATCCTGCACGGCGTACGCGAGAACGTGGGCGGCCGTATGGCGCAGATGCGCGATGTCGACGGTGCTCGTGGCGGTCACGGTGCTCCCTTCGCCGCGCGCGTTCGGCGTGCCTTACAGCGCAGCATGGGCGTGACGAAGTCCGGCCGGTCGGATACGATTCGCCGGTGACTCACGCTCTCGCGCACGGGGAACGCCACGGCGTCCCGACACAAACGATCCGCGATCTCGTCCTGGGGATGGCCGACGGCCTGACGGTCCCGTTTGCGCTCGCAGCCGGCGTGACCGGTGCCGTGGCGGCCAGCAGCTTGGTGGTGACGGCGGGTCTGGCCGAGATCGTCGCCGGCGCGATCTCGATGGGGCTCGGCGGCTACTTGGCCGCGCGCAGCGAGATCGCGCACTACGCGAAGGAATATGCGCGCGAAACTCGCGAGACGCAAGAAATCCCCGATGAGGAGCGCGCCGAGGTGGCGCAGATTCTGGTCGGCTACGGCGTGCGCGAACCGGTGCTGACCCGCGTCGTCAACGAGATCACCGGCGACCGCGAGCAATGGGTCGCGTTCATGATGCGCAACGAGCTCGGCCTCGAACGCCCTGACGATCGTGCCGCACCGCGCAGCGCGGCCCTGGTCGGCGGCGGCTACGTGCTCGGCGGAATCTTCCCGCTCATGCCGTACGTTTTGGTGGCAAACGCGCACGCGGCATTGTATTGGTCGATTCTGTGCACGTCGTTGGCGCTGCTCGTCTTCGGCGCCGTCCGCGCTCGCGTGCTCGCGACGCCCCTCGTTCTCGGCGCCCTGCAAACATGGTTCATCGGCGCGCTCGCCGCGGCCGCCGCCTACGGCCTCGCACGCCTGGTCTCACACGCGATCTAAGACGGCCCGCTGCTAGGAGCGAACACGGTCGAACTGCACCGAGAAGATATAATCGGCAGCGATCGGCACACAATTGCGGATCTCCGTTTGGTAGGTCGAGCTTCGCGCCGCCTCGAGCGAGACGCCGTTGAGGATCGCGCTCGGTGATCTTTGAATGCGCGTTCCCGTGACGTGGCTGTCCGCATCCAGCGTCACGACGACCTGGACGATTCCTTCAATGCCTTGCTGCACGGCCAGCGGCGGCACTTTGGGGGCGACGGCATGGAGGGTCATTGCCCAGACGTTCGGGTGTTCGCAGGCCGGCGGAGACGGCGCCGGACTTGCCGGACTGGGAGAAGCCATCGATACGGCGATGACGCCCGCAAAAGCCAGAGCAAGAAACTGCACGATCACCCCTGTATCGATGGAAAAGACCGCATCGATCCCCGCGGCTTTGAAGACATGGTGGGCGGCAGAAGGATTGAACTTCTGACCTCTACAGTGTCAATGTAGCGCTCTCCCACTGAGCTAGCCGCCCGTCCAAGGGGTGAGTCTACCGGATGCGGGGCGCGGCGTCAAACCCCTCTCATGGAGAGCCTATGTCCTGAGCTGGAGCCGGTTGCGCAGTGCTCCGCCGAGGCCGCCCGGTACGAACAGCACCAGCACGATGAAGAGCACGCCGAGCAAGAACAGCGGCTCGGAGAGCGGGACGCGCAGCAGCGCGGGCAGCGACTGCACCGCCGGTGCGTTCGACAGCGCGACCAAGCGGAAGTCGAGATACTCGTAGACGACGCCGCCCAGCACGGCGCCCCACAGCGTGCCGACGCCGCCGAGCACCACCATCACCAGCAGCGCGAGCGTGAAGTCGGCCGTCGTGACTTGCGGATTCGCACCGCCCTGCAACAACAGATACACCACTCCGCACACCGACGCGAGGAACGCCGAGAGCACGAACGCGCCGAGCTTGTAGAGATACGGGTTGAGTCCGAGGACGCCGACGCGGCGCTCGTTCTCGCGGATCGCCTGCCAGACGCGGCCCGGCGGCGAGTTCACCGCGCGCCATGCGACCGCGTACACGACCAGCAGCAGCACCAGCGCGATCCAGTAGACGTTGCGCGTGTTGACCACGCCGACCAGAAACGACGGCAGCACGTCGCCGCCGAGTGCGAGGCCCTCCTCACCTCCGGTCAGCCCGAACGGGCTCTGCATCACCAGGATCGAGCCGGCTTGGGCGAACGCGAGGGTGACCATCGCGAACGGGATATCGCGCATGCGCAGACATATCGCGCCGAGCACCAGCGGCAGCAGCAGTGCGACGACTGCGGTGAGCGCAAGTGCGGCCAGGACGGACCAGTGCCAGCGGGCGAGTGCGATCGCCATGACGTACACGCCGGTCGCGAAGTAGAGCGCGTGACCGAACGAGAGCAAACCGACGTAGCCGAACACGATGTCGTAGGTGATCGCGAGCGCGCCGAACACGAAGCACATGCCGAGCAGGTTCAGCGTTCCCGGCGAACTCAGCGCGCCGTCGAACAAGCCGGGAATCGTGATGCCGGCGAACGGTAGCAGCACCAAGACGACCAGCACGAAGCCCAGGCCGATCCGCGTCGTGCGCGTCATGTCGATGACCCGGAGAAGCCGCCCGGCCGCACCAGCAGCACGACGGCCAACAGCAGCACGACCGAAAAGTCGCCGACGCCGGCGGCGGCGTAAAAGTTGAGGAACTGCTGCAGCACGCCGACGACGATTGCGGCGACCGCGGATCCGGTCACCGAGCCGAGGCCGCCGATGATCACGACGATGAAGGCGAAGATCAGCATCGAGGTCCCGCGCAGCGGATCGACCGTACCGTAGTACGTCGCGGCGAGGATTCCAGCCAGCCCGGCCGCCATACCGCCGATCGTGAAGACGAGCGTGAACGCACGTTGCACGTCGATGCCGAGCGCCTGCACCATGTCCCGATTCTCGACCCCGGCGCGCACGATCAACCCGAACCGCGTGCGCTGCAAGAAGAAGAGCAGCAGCCCGAGGACGATTGCGGCGAACAGGATCACCAGCAGCCGCGTGTTGGGGATGTTCGCGCCGGCGATGGATGTCGTGGCCGTCATCCAATCCGGCACCACGAACGGTTGAGGATCGCTGCCGAAGCCGCCTTGCACGAGCGCGATCGCCGCGAGCGCGAGACCGACGGTGACCAACACCTGGCCGACGTGGCGCGAGTAGAGCGGACGCACCAACAGAACCTCGGTCAGCGCCGCGAAGACGCCGCCGACCGCGACGGCGACGAGCACCGCGACGACCCATCGGAGCTCGGCCGGTGAACCGCCCAGCGCGTGCGCCGCCGACCAGCCCGCATATGCCGCGACCGTGAAAAACGCACCGTGCGCGAAGTTCAGCACGCGCATGAGACCCCAGATCAACGACAATCCGGCGGCGATGAGAAAGTACAGCGCCCCAAGACCGAGACCGGTAATTGCGAGCAGCGCGATCGTCGTCATTGCGTCAGTGTGCTCCGCTCGCGGCGATGCCGAGATAGCGGCGCGCGAGCTCCGGATCGCCCATCAGCGTTTCGACGTCGCCGGTGAACGCGACGCGACCTTGGTCGAGCACCACCACGTCGCGCACCAGCTTATGGGCGACGCTCAGGTTCTGCTCGACCAGCAGAATCGTCGCCACCTCGGCGGCCCGTTGCAGCGCTTCGACGACGTGCCGGACGACCAGCGGCGCGAGCCCTTTGGTCGGCTCGTCGACGAGCAGGATGCGATTGTCAGCGTTGAGCAGCGCGCGCGCCAGCGCCACCATCTGCTGCTGCCCGCCCGAGAGCGTGCCGGCCTTCTGCGCGGCGCGTTGTTGCAGCTCGGGGAACAACTCGTACACCAGATCGTAGCGCAGCGCCGAGCCGGGGAGTTCAGCCAGTCGCAGATTTTCGTCGACCGTCAAACCGGCGAAAACATCGCGATCCTCGGGCACGTAGGCAACCCCGCGCCGCACGATCTCGTGCACCGGCATTGCCGTCGTCTCGGTGCCGTCGAGCATCACGCTGCCGGTCCGCCAGACGAGCCCGAGAATACCGCGCAGCGTCGTCGTCTTGCCCACGCCGTTGCGGCCGAGCAATCCGGTGATACCGCCGCGTCGCACGTCGAAGGAAACGCCCTGCAAGATGTGCGACTCGCCGAGATAGACGTTGAGATCGCGCACTTCCAGCAGCGCCGTCGCGACCGCGTTCAGAGCGGATCTCCGAGATACGCGGACTGAACGACCTCGTTGGCGACGATTCGTTCGGGCGTGTCGATGGCCAGCAGCGAACCGTGGTGCATTACCGCCATCCGGTCGGCCAGGCCCATGATCAAGTCCATGCGGTGCTCGACCATCAGGACCGTCTTGCCGCGCTCGCGATGGATCCGGCGTATCAGCGCCATCATCTCGGGCACGTCTTCCACGGCGATCCCGGCCGTCGGCTCGTCGAGCAACACCACCTGCGGATCGCCGCAGAGCAGAATCGCCAGATCGAGCTTGCGCTTCTCGCCGTGTGAGAGCGAACCGGCTTTGACGCGTTCGCGCCCGTCGAGTCCGACCGACGCGAGCGCCGCGCGTCCGCGTTCGAGCGCGGCCTGCTGGCGATCGGCGAGCGCCCAGACGTGATCCGACCCTCCCAGGTGCGCCTGCGCGGCGATGCGCGCGTTCTCGAGCGTCGTGAGCTCGGCGAAGATCGACGATGTCTGGAACGTGCGCCCGAGTCCGCGCCGCGCGCGCACGTACGGCGGAGCCGCGGTCATGTCGACACCGCGAAACGTGACACGTCCGGACGTCGGACGCGTCACGCCGGAGAGCAGGTTGAAGAGCGTCGTCTTGCCCGCGCCGTTGGGCCCGATGATCACCAGCAGTTCGCCTTCGACGACGTCCAAGTCGACGCCGTCGACGATCGTGACGCCGCGAATGCGCAGGCCCAGGTTCGTGGTCGACAGGACCGCGTTCGGGCCCGTCTCGATCATGCCGCTACTTGAACGGACGAACGGGCGGCGAGACCGCTTGGAGCGGAACGGTGCGCACGAGCTTGGGCGCGACGTTCGCGCCCGAGCCTTGCAGCTTGGCGACGAACATCGGCTGGAGCATCGCGTGATCCGCGGCGCGAATCGTCTGCGTCCCTTTGGGCGCTTCGAACGTCCAGCCTTCGAGCGCGCCGATCATCTTGCCGACGTCCTCGCCATCGGCTTTCTCGATGGCTTGCACGATCATCTGCGCCGCGACGAAGCCGTCGGGGTCGAACAAGTCCGGCACCTTATTCTGTTTCTTGAGCTCCGCGACGAGGAAGTCGTTGGCCTTGTTCTTCGGCGCTTCATAGAAGTAGTGCGAGAGGAACGCGATCTTCGTCGCGGCGGTGCCCAGCGTCGCGTACGACGACCGCTGATCCAAACCGCTCACGACCTTCACGCTGCCGAAAACACCGGCGTCATCGAGTGCCTTCCACATCGCGGGCGCCGTTGCACCGGCCCAGGCCGGGAACAGCAGATCGGGTTTGTCGTCCTTGATCTTCTGCGAGAACGGCGTGAAATCGTTGGCCGAGAGCGGTGCGAGCACCGCGGAGACGTCGGCACCGGCACCACCCAACACGGCGCGCACCGCATTGACGTTGGCCTGACCGAAGGCCGAGTCTTGCGCGTACACGACGACCTTCTTGCCGCGCAGGTTGGAGCCGACGATCGTACCCGCCGTCAGCACGTCCTGATAGGTTTGCCGTCCGGAGCGAAACGCGTTGCGATTGTTACCGGTGACGGCATCGGCGGCGGCCGGACCGGAGATGAACAGGACGTTGTTCTCTTTGGCGACGGGTGCGACTTGCAGCGCGACACCCGATGCGGTCGAGCCGGCCAAGATCTTATAACCTTGGCCGATGAGGTCTTTCGCGGCGGCGACCGCCTTGGCGGGATCGCCGGCGTCGTCGCGTTCGGTCACCACGATCTTGTGGCCGTTCGCCATCCCGGTATGGTGCGTCGCGTAGTCGAGCCCCACCGCGAAGCCGTCGGCGTACTGCGCCCCGTACGATGCGAGCAGCCCGGTCTTCGAGTAGATCAGGCCGACGTTCACCGGCGCTTTCGGCCCGGCTGCGCGCACCGGGACCGCAGCACCGATCGCGACCAGTTGGGCGGCCAACGCAGAGGCCGTCAGCATCGAAACAACGCGACGTATCGTCATCATGTGATATACATCCGATCGGTGCCGATCTCTTGCCTGACGCGTCCCCATTGGTAAAACGGGCCGCCGGATGGACCGATACACCATTCGTGCAGAAGCCCTATGTGCTCCAGGCCCTTTTTGCGATGTGTGCAGCGGCCTCGCTGCTCGCGGGGTGCGGCGGAGGCGGCGCGGTCGCACCGGTCACGCCGATTCAAATCGCGCCTGCCGGGTCCGCCGGCTCCGAAGCGCAGGCGTTGTCGACGGCCCGCTCGACCGACAACGCCGGACATCATGGCTCTGACCGCGGTCCGGTTCTGAGTGCCGATCCGAGACTGCTCAATTTTACCGCTGCCGATGCGGCGAACCGCACGCCGCGAACCGTCACGATCACCGCGCCGGGAAGCGTCGCCGTAGCGAATGTCGCCGTCTCGATCGCCGGGATCGGCGACTGTCCGGTGTTGGGTTCGACGAAGCTGACGTTCAAGCAAGTCGGCGGCAAGCTCGAGGCAACGCTCAGCGTCACGCCGCGCGGCGCAGGCCCGGCTCTGTGCACGATCCGGATCGCGCGCCACGACGACGACGGCCGTCGCGACCACGACTGCGACGGTGACCTCGCGATCCTGGTGCTGGTCGACTGCGGCCCCGTTGCGACGCCGCCGCCGAGCCCAACCCCCGCGCCGACGCCTACCGCCACGCCCGAGCCGACGCCGAGCCCCTCGCCGACACCCTGCACGGGGCGCGTTTGCTGACGCGCCGGGCACACGCGCCGAGGCGTCGAAGCGCCGGGCGATGCCACACCTCAGCTATGAGTCCGTCGCCCCGGTCCTGATCGTCGAGCGCGTGCAGCCGACGCGCGACTTCTTCCGCGACCGGCTCGGCTTCGAGCAGACCGCGGTCGTCGCCGATGGTGACGAACTCGGCTTCGCGATGCTCGAGAAAGACGGCGTCACGGTCATGGTGCAATCGCACGCGAGCGTGATCGACGACGTCGGACACGACGCAGCGCGAGCGATCAACGAAACGATTTCCGCCCGCGGCGCCGTCGGTCTCTTCTTCACCGTAAGTAACGTCGATCTGGTGGTGCCGGCGGTCGCCGACGCGGACGTGATCGTGCCGTTGCGCAAGACGTTCTACGGTATGCACGAGATCACGGTGCGGGAGCCTGGCGGTCACGCCGTAACGTTCGCGTCCAGGCTCCCGGAGTGAATTGCGTGCGGTAGATCAGCCCTTTTGCTGCTTGACCATCGTTTCGTGGCGGTTGAGGACCAGGATCCGATCGGCGTGACGCGCGCCGAGCAGCTTCTGGTCGTAGAAGACCTTGACCAGCTGACCGGAGTGCAGCGCCTTCATCTGATACGTCGTCTTCCCGTCGGACGAGAAGACTTGGTCGAAGTGCGGCACGAGCAGGAACGAAAGCTCCTTGCCCGTCTTGTCGTCCTTGACTTTAACGTTGCCGGACGAGATGTGCGTCAGGGTGCCTTCGACCCACGAGGATCCGACCGGCACGGCGACTGCCGGCGCCATCATCGACGCCGTGAGAGGGAGCGCGGCCAGAGCCGCGGCGACAAGAAAAGTACGCATGTGTGCCTTCGTACCCTTATGCCGCTTGCTTTCCGCGCGCCGTCACACTTCGTTTTCGCACAGCGGTTGAGCCCTTGCTCGCTTTTATGCGTTTCCGGCGTTCGACTCGCACCGACTCCGCCAGCACGTCGGCGACCGGACGGTTCGCGCGCGCGACGATGCGTTCGATCAGCGCAACGACCGCAGCTTCGTCGCCGCTGAGCGCGTTCGGCGCGGCCTTGCGTTTGCGCACGACCAACTTGAGTGCCCCGTCGGCCAGGAACGTCTCGATCACGCCCGGGTGGATGTAGGACTTCTTGCAGACTGCGGGCGTGTTGCCCAGTTTTTCCGCCACGCGTTTGATCGCGTCGACGACGGCGCTCTTCGCGGCCGTCGTTCCTTCGACGTGAACCGCGGCCAACTCGAGTGCGCAGCTCACCGTGGCTTCCCACGTGCGAAAGTCTTTGGCGGTGAACTCTCCGTCGGCGACCGTGCGGAGGTACTCGTTGACGTCTTCGGAGTGCACCGGCCGCGCTTCGCCGGCCTCATCGAGATATTCGAACAGATGCTGACCCGGCAGCTCCTGGCCGGCCTTCACGACGCGCGCGAGACGTTTGTCGGTCACCTTTACCTCGTGCAGCTTGCCGCTCTTGCCGCGAAAGTGGAAACGAATCGTCGCGCCACGGACGTCGGCATGTTTTTCCTGCATCGTGGTGAGACCGTACGAGTCGTTCTCGCGCGCGTACTCCTCGTTGCCGACGCGAATCGCGGTCGCCTCGAGCAACGAAACCACGGTCGCCAATACTTTCTCGCGCGGCAGGCCGCGCACTGCAATGTCGCGCGATACCGCGGCACGAATCGACGGCAGCGCTTTCGCGAAGCCGATCATGCGGTCGAACTTCGTCTCGTCGCGAATCGCGCGCCAGCGTTGGTGATAGCGATACTGCTTGCGCCCGCGCGCATCGCGTCCGGTCGCCTGCAGATGGCCGTTCGCCAGCGGCGAGATCCACACGTCGGTGTAGGCCGGCGGAACGGCCAGCGCCTTGATTCGCGCGATCTCCTTGCGATCATGAATCGGGCGGCCGTCGGCCGCGACGAACGAGAAGCTCTTGCCGTGCTTGACCCGCCGGATGCCGGGGATCGCGTCGGTGGTATAGCGCAGTCCGGCCGCTTTGGCGGCTTGTGGGCCTTCGGTCGGCAGCATCATTCGCTTCTACCCGTCCGCGCCGTCGTACACGAGGCCCCCGCCGGACGCGCGCACGCCGGCGGTCGGCTTGTGCGGCTGGAGCTTGCCGCCGATGATGTGCACGACCTCGACGTTGCGCAGGAGCGCCGCGGCGTCGGCGATCAATCGGCGGTGACAGCGCCACCAGAGCGTCTCCGAGCACATGACCGCGGTCCGTTCCCCGGCGGCTAACCGAAGCAACTGATCGAAGGCGACGCGGAACGGTTCGGTCTCCATATAGTCGGCGTAGCCGCGAAAGCCGGCTTCGCGCAGCGCGACGTTGATCGAGTCGGGCCGCGGCGTGCGCCGTCCGCCGAGTTCGGGTGCCGGAACGTAGGCGACGCCGCGTTCGGGGAGCCGCTGCGTCATTGCGTCGGCGTCGAACCACGGCCATCGGCGCGAGCCCGGAAAGCGCCGAACGTCCACCACGCGGACGACCTCCTGGTCGGCCAGACGAGCGGCAAATGTCGCCTCGTCGGCGGTGCCGTGACCGATGGTAAACAGCGTCATGGGGTTTACAGGCGTCTACCCTTCCCGGTAGAATACGCCGGTTCGCCTTCAGGACGGTCACCGGGCGCGTAGCTCAGTGGGAGAGCATCCGCTTCACACGCGGGGGGTCGTTGGTTCAATCCCAACCGTGCCCACCATCTCGATGGCGTTGTAGCTCAGTTGGTTAGAGCGCCGCCCTGTCA
>Ga0182024_10010294_pt1 | contig 19082 bp, 16 predicted proteins | sample P32metaG_FD_120480 | JGI IMG/M metagenome (GOLD analysis project Ga0182024, IMG submission 120480) | Permafrost microbial communities from Stordalen Mire, Sweden - P3-2 metaG (Illumina Assembly) | ecosystem: Environmental > Terrestrial > Soil > Wetlands > Permafrost | place: Sweden: Stordalen... | reverse complement strand
TCCTCGAAGCGCACCCGCGGTAGCCAGCCGAGCGCGCGGACCTTCTCCGAGGAGAGTGAGTAGCGACGGTCGTGACCAGGCCGGTCGGTGACGTACTCGATCTGTGACTGCTGCGCCCCGGTCAGCTCGATGATCCGCTCCACGACATCCACGTTCGCGCACTCGTCGGGGCCGCCCGCGTTGTAGACCTCGCCGGGAACGCCGTGCTCGAGCACGTGGCCGATCGCGCGCGCGAAGTCGGTGGCGTGGATCCAGTTGCGCACCTGCATGCCGTCGCCGTACACCGGCAGCGAATCGCCGTGCAGGGCGTTGAGGATCATCAGCGGGATCAGCTTCTCGGGATATTGGTAGGGCCCGTAGTTGTTCGAGCCACGACAGATCACCGCCGGCAGGTCGTAGGTGTGGAAGTAGCTCTGCACGAGTAGGTCGGCGCCCGTCTTCGTCGCCGAGTAGGGCGAGGAGGGGCGCAGCGGACTCTCCTCCGTGAAGGAGCCCTGCTCGATCGAGCCGTATACCTCGTCGGTAGAGACCTGCAGGTAGCGCAAGCCATGCTCACGCGCGGCCTCCAGCAGCACATGCGTGCCGAGCGCATGAGTCTTCACAAAGGCATCGGGCTCGGCGATCGAGCGGTCGACATGCGTCTCCGCGGCGAAGTTGACGATTGCATCTGCTTGGCTCGCCGCGATCGCCCCCACAACCGCCTCAGGGTCCTCGATCGCGCCTCGGATGAAACGAAAGCCGTCACTGTCGGCGACCTCGCGTAGGTTCTCCTCGCGGCCCGCATACGTGAGCTTGTCGAGCACCGTCACCTCATCGCCCTGTTCGGCGATGCGCAGACGCACGAAGGTCGAGCCGATAAAGCCGGCGCCGCCACATACGAGGAGTTTCATACGCGCATCATTCCATCACTCGCCGCTCATGGGGTGGTACCGGACCCCATCACTCGCCCTCATGGGGTGTGCAGGATCCCGTTCTTAGCGGCCAGGTAGCCAGCAAGACCATCCTGCCAGGGCGGCATCGGCAGGACGTCCTCGCGCTCGGACTCCAGCGCCGACCACGCCGGGCGGGGGGCGGGGCGTGCCATCTGCTCGCTGGTGGCCGGCTCGACATCGCAGCTCAACTCGGCCTGGCGGAATATCTCGCGGGCGAAGCCGTTCCACGAAACCCGGCCTGAACCAGTCAAGTGGACCAGCCCGCTCACCTGACGTTCGAGCAGCCCAACCACGGCCGGAGCGAGGTGGCCTGACCACGTGGGCGAGCCGATCTGGTCGTCGACGACTTGCACAGCGTCGCGCTCGCTTGCCAGACGCAGCATCGTCGCGACGAAGTTGGGGCCGTCGACCCCGTAGAGCCAAGCCGTGCGTACCACGCAGTGCTGGGACGAGGCGGCGAGCACCTGGCGCTCGCCGTCGAGCTTGGTGGAGCCATAGACCGAGCGAGGGCCGGTGGGGTCGGACTCGACGTAGGGTCGCGGGCGACCGTCGCCGTCAAGCGGAGCGGTGCCGTCGAATACGTAGTCGGTCGATATGTGTAGCAGCGGAGTGCCAATCTCAGCGGCGGCTCGCGCCAGGTTGCCGGCGCCGTCGGCATTGACCGCGTGAGCCTGGGCCTGCTTGGTCTCGGCGCCGTCGACATCGGTCCAGGCGGCACAGTTGATGCTCGCCTCGGGCCGCTCCGTCGCGAAGAATGCACTCACGGCCGCGGCGTCGGTGATGTCCAGCTCGGGCAGGTCGACCAGCACGAGCTCGTGCCCGGCACGCTCGGCGACCCGGCGCACATCGTGGGCAAGCATGCCGGCAGCGCCTGTGATCAGTAGTCGCATCAGCTCCTCGTTGGGTCGACCCGACGGATCACAGGATCGAGATGTCGGAGTTGTCCCCGACCATGAAGCGATACGCGCGAGGCTGGCGGTCGCCGCGGCGAATGGTGACGTTGCGTCCGAGCAACGAGCTCTCCATGCGCCCGTCGAGGTCTGAGACGGCGCAGCCGGCAAGCAGGATCGAGTGCTCCACCTCGGCCCCGGAGATCGAGCAGTTCTCACCGATCGCCGTATAGGGACCGATGTAGCAGTCGCTGAGCTTTACCCCGGCGCCAATCACCGCGGGCCCGCGCACGGTCGTGCGCTCCAGGCGAGCGCCGGCCTCGATCACAACGCGGCCGTCGACCTGCGAGTCGATCAGCTCGCCCTCGATGCGCTCCTGGAGATTGTCGAGGATCAGGCGGTTGGCCTCGAGCATGTCCTCCAAGCGCCCCGTGTCCTTCCACCAGCCCTGCACGATGTGCGGCTCGACGCGCATGCCGTCGTCGACGAGGTGCTGGATCGCGTCGGTGATCTCGAGCTCACCGCGGGCGGAAGGCTTGATCGCGTGCGCCGCGTCGTGGATCGCGGCGGTGAACATGTACACGCCGACGAGCGCCAGGTCGGTTGCGGGCTCGGCGGGCTTCTCGACCAACCGCAACACCCGGCCGACTGGGTGGGCGGGCATCGGATCGCTCGGGTCTGCCGGCGCGAGCTCGGCGACCCCGAAGTTCTCCGGGTCGGGCACCGGCGTGAGCAGGATCAGGGCATCCGGCTCGTGCTCGCGGAAGGCGGCTACCAGATCAGAGATCCCGCCCTGCAGCAGATTGTCGCCGAGGTACATCACGAACGGGCTCTCGCCGAGGAACAGCTGGGCGGTCAACACCGCGTGGGCCAAGCCGAGCGGCTCGTCCTGCACGATGTAGGTGATCTGCACCCCGAACTTGGAGCCGTCGCCGGCGGCTTCGCGAATCTCCTGGCCGGTCTCCGGGGCGATGATGATCCCGACCTGCTCGATCCCTGCCTGCGCCATCGCCTCGATGCCGTAGAACAGCACCGGCTTGTTGGCGACCGGCACGAGCTGCTTGGCGCTCGTGTGCGTGATCGGGCGCAGGCGCGTGCCCTTGCCCCCGGAGAGGATCAATCCCTTGAGCGGCTCCATGGGGCGGAGCCTACCTGGAGCGAGGCACAGTCGAGCGGTCACGGCGGCACAGCGCCGCCGATCTCATCGAGACGCGGACAGAGTGTCCGCGGAGCGCGTCATGTCCGCGGAGGGAATCAATACAGACCACCGAGCTTGCGGTGATCCCAACTCGCGCGGCGGCGCTCGATGAACTCGAGCCCCACGCGCTTGACGGCCTGGGCGGCGACCACATCGCGCACCTCAGGCGGCAGCTCCAGCGGCGGCTGCTCGCCACGGGGGACCGAGTTGCGCAGCAGAATGTCCCCGCCGAGCGCAGCTACCAGCTCGAGCTCGCGGTGGATCACGACCTCGCACTCGAGCATCACCCCGCGCAGCTCCGCGTACTCCTCGGCGGCCTCGACCTGCAGGGTGGTGCGCGGGTCGCGTTCGAGGTTGACCACCTTCTGCGAAGCCCCATACGTCCAGGCCCAGATCCGCGGGGTTGGCCGGACGGGCGGGGTTGGCGCGGCAGGTGTGGTTGGCGAGGCCGATCCATCGGCGGAGGACTCCCGCAGCACGTACCAGAGTGGCATCAGGTGCGGCCACCCGCGCGGGCCCACCGTGGCGCAGGTGACAGTCCGCTCTCCGTCGAGGAACGCGGCAACCTCCGCGTCGGTCATCGTGATTTGGGCGCGACGGCTCATGCGGCCCCGGCCCCGATTTGGGGGCGGCGGCTCAGGGCACGGCGGTCTACGGTGCGGCGGCTCGCGGCGCGGCGGCTCATGTAACGCCGGCCGGCACGGCGTGGGCCTCGCGCAGCTTGGCCACCGCCGCGCGCACGGCCTCACGGGCGTCCTGCGGCTCGAGCACCGCCGCATCACCGGCTTCCTTGAGGATCTCGCGCACCAGCCAGTCGGTGCCCGCGAAGCTCAGCTCGACCACGACCGAGCCGTCGTCGCGCTCCTCCACGACGCGCCTCGCCTCGCGCGCCCAGCGCGCGCGCTCGGGAAAGACGAGCACCCGCGCCGCGCGCGAGGTCTCGACCTCGCCGGTGCGCAGCCAGCCGTCGACCTCCGCCGCCGGATCGACCTCCGGCCGCGGCTCGAAGCACTCCTCGGTCACGTTCACACTCTTGATCCGGTCCAGGCGGAAGTGGCGCATCGCGTCGCGCTCGGGATCGAACGAGGCGACGTACCAGCCCTCGCGACCGTTCGTCAGCGCATAGGGCTCGACCCGGCGCTTGACAATCTGATCCTCGTTCTCCTTGTAGTACTCCAGCTCGATGATTTGCCGCTCGACGATCGCGCTGGAGACCACCCGCGCCACCGCGGAATCGTCGCCTCCGGCATGGGCGACCTGCAAACCCTGCTCCATCGGGTCCTCGCCGAGTGCCGCGACGATCTTCTCGCGCGCCGAGGTGAGCGAGCCCTCCGGAATGTGCTCGCCGATCAGGTCTATCGCCGCCACCAGCGCCTTTGCCTCGACGGGCAAGAGGCGCGCGGGCCGGTCGAAGTTGTCGCTGTAGGGCTCGGGGTCGACCTCGATCTCCCCCTCCTCCTCCTTGATCTCGGCGTAGAGCACATACGAGCCGCCGCCGAAGTTGACGACATTCAGGACGTTGAGATCCTCACGCAGCTCCTCATCTGAGAGCTGCAGCCGCTCGCAGACCTCGGCGATCTTCACCCGGCCCAGTCCCCCGGCCTGCGCGCCACCCGCTCGCCCGGCCTGGATCAGGATGCTCGCGAGCGTCACCAGGCGCGCGAAGCGCTCCGGGCGGATTGCGGTGTCGCCGCGCGCAGCGGACCCGTCGCCTTCGCCCGCGCCGCCAGCGCTCCCTCGGCGGCTGGTGCGCGTGGGCGTGGAGGCGCGCGCGGCGCGCGTCTTGCGGCCGGCGCCCTTGGCCTCCGCAGCGTCTGGCAGCTCCTCGCCGTGGTGGCGCTCAAGCGACTCCACGCGGCGCCCGAGCTCCTCGGTCAGCTCCTCCGGCCCGAGCAGATGCGCGTGCGCGCCGAGCCCGAGCACCCACGAGACGAGGCCGCGGGGGTTGGAGTAGCTGGTCAGGAAGAGCTTGTCGCCATTGCCCACCTCATCGCTACCGGCCACGTCGGAATCAGCGTCGCGGATCTCGCCGCCGACCACGTCGGGATCGGCGTCGCGGATCTCGCCGTAGCGGCCGAAGTGGCGTTCGATCTGCCAGGCGATGCGCTCGGAGATCAGTATCTCGGCCACACCTTGCTCCTCACCGAGCTGCCAGTCGGCGCGGTTGGCGTAAGAGCGCGGGTCGAAGTCAGCCGGACGGCGAAAGTCGTGCTCGGCCTTGGTCGCATAGGAGACCTTGCCGCGGATCCGCGACAGGCGAAACACACGGATCGCCTTGCGCTCGTGGGCGTATCCGAGCAAATAGAACTGGCCGCCCTGGAACAGCAGGTGATACGGATCGACGCGGCGCGAGCCCACCTCGTCGCGCTCCATCGTGTAGTAGTCGAAGACGATCGTCTTGTTGCGGAAGATCGCCGTCTCCACCTTCGCCAGGCGCGCTGAGAGCTCATGGCCACCGGCGGAGGCCGTGATGCCGAGCGCGACCGATTGCTGCTCGGGCGCCCGCAGCGGGCTGGGACGCCCCCAGGTGATCTGCTGCAGCGCGAGGCGCAGTGGCTCGGCGTAGGCAAATTCGCCGTCGAGCAGGCTCAGCGCGGTCTGCAGCGCCGCGAGCTCCTTGTCGGAGAACGCGATCGCGGGCAGGTGGAAGTTCTCCGGGCGCAGCGAGTAGTTCTCCTGCTCGGCCGCCCCATCGGCGGGACGCTCGACGGTCAGCTGAATGCGCAGCGATTCGAGCTCGGAGCGGTCCGCGTAGAAGCGCCGCGCGAACGCGTCCTCGTTCATCCCGCTGTAGCCCTCCACGTCGCGCCGAATCTCCAATGCCGTGACCGGCCTGCGCTCGGCCATCAGGTAGGAGATCAGCGACAGCTGGCGGATCAGCTTCTCGGTGTCCTTTGCCATGGACTCCAAAAGATAGAAGCCTGCGGCGAGAGGATTCTCGTGCGGGGGCACCGCGCTCGCTATTTGCGGACTTTCACGCGGGCGTTTCGCGGCCTCGACGCGGCCCAGTCGATTCTCGGGCGCTACGCGGCTTTGCGTACTTGCTCTGAGAGCTCCGTGCCCACTGTGCTTACGCGGCTTTGCGTACTTGCTCTGCGGGCTCCGTGCCCTCTGTGCCCTGCCTGCCCCGCTCGGGGAAGAAGGCGCCGCCACCGATCGCGCGGTCAAAGCTCGACCAGCGCTTGCCGGGGGCGAGCTCCTTCTCGAGGCGATCGAAGCTGCCGAGCCGCCCGCCGAGGTTGTCGATCATGTGCACGAGCGTCGCCTCGCGCGTGCACGGCACCACCGGGCTGCCGTGCTCCAGCGAGCCGTGGTGGGAAAGAATGATGTGCTCGACCGCCCGCGCCAGTTCCGCCGGGAAGCCGTCGATGTCCTCGATCATGCGGCGGATGCGGTAGTAGCCGAGCGGGATCTCTCCGAGCAGCCGCCCCGCGTCGGTCAGGTCGATGATCTGCTCCCGTCCACCGCCGTCGGTGTAGGCATCGAGCTTGCCGATGTCGTGCAGCAGCGCGCCGGTGACCGCCACGTCGCGGTCGACGGCACCGAAGGTGGCACTGACCGCGCTGACGGCCTGGGCGACGCCGAGACAGTGCTCGAGCAGGCCGTGGCGGTAAGCCTGGTGGTAGTGCTTGGCCGCTGGGGCCACCCGGTAGCCAGCCCACAGCTCGGAGTCCGCGCCGAACACACGCCGCAGCAGGATCAGCAGGTGTGGCTCCTGGATCGTGTCGAGCAGCTCGCGCACTTCTTCCTCCATCAGCTCCACCGCGCGCACGGGACCATCGATCAGGTCCTCGAGCGAGAAGCTGCCCGGGACCGGCTCATCGAGACTGCGCAAGTTGATCTGCGGGCCAAAGCGGGGATGCACGGTGTAGCGCCCGCGTACATGTACAAGGGCGCCGGCGCAGGCTAGCTCCTGGGGTATTTCCATCTCCTCCCACACCATCGAGACGATCGCGCCGGTGCGGTCACCGAGGTGCAGGCGCAGGTACTCGCCACCATGGCGGAGCTGGCGGCGCTCGACCTCGCGGACCAGCATCACCTGGTCGACCTCTGTGCCATCGCTGAACTCGCTTACGAGCATCGATTGAAAAGTAGTTCTGGCTGCGGACGGTACGTATGCGCGAGACAGTCGAGGCTGAGGTGCTATCCCTGCGGGCATGTTGGAGAACGTCGAGGCATCCTCCGTGTCGGACAGCGCGGGCAGCGAAGAGCACGCTGGTGTGAGTGGAGGCGTCGGCACCGCGAGCGACACAGGGGTCATCGGCAGTGTGGGGACCCTCGCGAGCGCTGGTGTAATTGGGAGCGCGGGGACAGTCGCGAGCGCGGGTGTGATTGGGAGCGCGGGCACGGTCGCGAGCGCCGGCGTGATCGGCAGCGCGGGTGCGTTGATCAGCTCAGGCGTTATTGGGAGCGCCGCGATCGTGGCTGGGTTTGGCAACGTGGGCTGCCTTGCGTGTGTCGGCTGCGTCGGGTGCCTGGATTGCACTGGTTGCGTGGGGTGTGTCGGATGCGTGGGCCTGCGCGGCGCCGTCGGGCAGGTCGGCGTGGTTGGCACGGTGAGCCGCCATCGGCGTAATGGACGGTGGGCGCGGTTGGGCAGGTGGGGGCGGTGAGGCAATGACTAATTCATTTTCCCTCTCCATTCTCGATCAGTCCCCAATCTCTGAGGGGTTGTCTGGATCGCAGGCTTTGCGCAACACAATTGATCTTGCTCAGCTTGCGGATCGACTTGGATTTCATCGTTATTGGGTGGCTGAGCATCATGGTGGACCGATGCTTGCCGGGCCCTCTCCCGAGGCTCTGATCGGGCCGATCGCGGCAGCGACTTCACATATCCGTGTCGGCAGCGGCGGGGTGATGCTTCCACATTATTCTCCCTTCAAGGTTGCCGAGAGTTTTAGTCTGCTGTCGGGATTATTTCCTGGGCGAATTGATCTCGCGCTTGGGCGTGCCGCGGGAACCGATCCTTTGACGACTTTTGCTCTGCAGCGCGATCGCAGGCAGGCGGCGCCGGATGATTTTCCTCAGCAATTAATTGAGTTGCTCGGTTATTTGGATGATCGGTTGCCCGCGGACCATCCATTTGCGCGGCTGGCAAAGACGCTCCCCGGGCGACCCGAGCGGCCGGAGCCGTGGTTGCTGGGGTCCTCTCAGCAGAGCGCCATCTGGGCGGCCGAGCTGGGCCTGCCGTACGCGTTTGCCGACTTCATCAACCCCAAGGGCGCGGAGATCACCGCGCTGTATCGCGAGCGCTTCGCCGAACACGAACACGCGGGGGCGAAGCCGCGCGTGGCGGTGGGTGTGTGGGTGATCTGCGCGGAGACCGACGAGGAGGCACGGCGCCTGGCGGCCAGCGGACGGATGACGTTCACACTGCTACGTCGTGGCCAGCTGATCGCGGTGCCGCCGCCGGAGGTGGCCGTCGAGTTCTTCGCCGCCGAGGAGCGCAGTAGCGCGCCGGGCCAGCCGCGCTCGCAGCGGCGGGCGATTGTCGGAGCGCCAGCGACGGTCCGCGCGGAGCTCGAGGACGTCGTCGCGAAATACAAGGCCGAGGAGGCGATCGTCCTCAGCATCACGTACGCGCACGAGGCGCGACGGCGGTCATATGAGTTGCTGGCGGAGGAGTTTGGGTTGGGGGGCTAGGGCCTCGGATGCTAAATCTACGGTGGCCCGCCGTGTGCGTGGTGTGCGGTACTGCTCTGCCGGCCGGGTCGCGGGCCAGGTGGGACGACACGACACGGACAGTGACGTGCGCGGCTTGCGTGGGGTCGAGCGCGGAGCCGAGCACGGAGTCGGGCGCGGAGCCGAACGCTCAAGCCGGTGCGGCGAAAAGCACACAGCCAGCGCTCGAGCGCGGGCAGGCAGGCGCCAGCATTGCTCGCGAGTATCAGCGGCGCAAGCGCAATCGCGAATCCCGTACACGCGAGACCCATCCCTGGGTCGGCGGGCTGCTGCTCGCGCTGCGCGGCACACCGCAGCACGAGTCGGCATTCCATCAGGGTGATCTCGGAGAGAAGGCGGTCGCCACGTACCTCGAGCAACACACGGCGCGCGGGCCGGCGATCATCCTGCACAACCGCCGGATGCCCGGCGGTCGCGGCGACATCGACCACCTCGCGATCGCTCCAACCGGCGTATTCGTCATCGACGCCAAGAACGTCAAGGGAAAGGTGCGCGTCGCCAAGCCGCTCCTCGGAGGCGCAAAGCTGCTGATCGCTGGACGCAACCGCACCAAGTTGATCGACGGCCTCGACCGGCAGGTGCATGCCGTGCGCGGCATGCTCACAGCAAGCGGTCACCCGGACGTGTGGGTGCAAGGCGTGTTGTGCTTCACGACCGCCGACCTGCCGTTGCTCGGCACGCCCAAGATGCGCGGATACCTCTTGCTCCGTCGCAGAGCGCTCGCCAAGAAGATCAGCAAGCAGGGGTCATTACAACCTCCGGTGATCGACGCGCTCGCGCACACGCTCGCAGCCGTTTTTCCGCCGGCTTGAGCGCCTTGGCCGCGGCGAGCCATAGTTCTCGGCGGTGGTTTTTTGGTTTTGAGGTGTGACCGCAACTATTTGGTGAGTCGATGTGTATTAACCGGCAATGCGTGTCGCACGGATGCACATATTGCACGGGTTTCGGGCCGTTTTGAGGATATGGGCGACGAGAATGCCGCATGGGCTTCGTGCCATTTTGGGGGTGTTGGCGACAGTAATACTGGTTGTCCTTCCCTGTGCGATTCCGTCGCGGGCGTTGGCTGATCACAAGCAGATCGTGTTTTTTGAGGCGCCCTCGGAGTTGCTCAATCCATCATTGCGAAGTGGGGCGATTGCTCAGTTGAAAGGGCTCGGTGTTAAAGCGTTGCGTATTGAGCTTCACTGGCATGACGTCGCGCCCGACTCAAACAGCCCAAATCGCCCCTCCTTCGAAGCGGAGAATCCCGCAAGTTATGACTGGGGTCAATACGACGCCTTGATCGATGAAGCACAGCGTCTGCATTGGAAAGTATTGCTAACTCTCACCTCACCAGTCCCCAGATGGGCGACAGCCAACCACGATGACCTGATCACACGCCCCGACGATCAGGATTTTGAAGAATTTGCAACGGCGGTCGGACGTCACTATGGATCGCAGATTTCGCTGTGGGCGATCTGGAACGAGCCCAACGTCCCGGGCTGGCTCGCCCCGCAATTCAACGCGAATGGCACGCCCGCGTCGCCGCGCATCTATCGCGGCCTGTTCGAGGCGGGCTATGCGGGACTGACCGACGCTGGGTTGAAATCACCCAAGGTGTTGTTTGGTGAAACCGCGCCGTTTGGCACAGATGCAGTGGATGCTGGACGCGCGGGAATCGAGCACGAGGTCGCCCCGCTCGCCTTCCTGCGCGGAGCTCTTTGCCTGACCTCTACCTACCAAAAAAACGGCGCCTGCAAAATGCTGCCAATTTATGGATATGCCCATCACCCCTATACCTATCCGGCCGTCCCAGGACCTTTTTATCGGCCGTCAAATCCTGATGATGTGCCGATCGGCGTGCTCTCGCGTCTATCTCATGCAATTTATTTAGCATCGCGCGCACATGCGATTCCCGCACACGTGCCGATTTATTTGACGGAGTATGGCGTGCAGACCAAGCCGAGCCCGCTCGGCGTATCGTTATCTATACAGGCTGAAGATGCGGCGATCTCGGAACGGTTAGCGTGGGAAAATCCAGATGTTGCTGCTTTCTCCCAATACTTGCTGCGCGACGAACACTCACACGGTCGCTATGCCGGCTACCGCACCGGCATCGAGAAGCCAAACGGAGCACCCAAGCCTTCCTATTACGGTTTTGCTCTGCCTCTGACAGTTACACGCGCGGCCGCAAAGGGCGCCTCTGGATTTTTGTTGTGGGGGCTGGTGCGCCCGGCGACAGGTGCAACCGACGTGCGGGTCTTGATCAAGCCGAGTCGGTCACAGGGTTATCGCACGCTGGGAGTGGTGAGCACCGACGCCAGCGGATACTGGAAATTGCGCTCATCCGTGCGAGGCGTCGACTGGCGCGTGAGCTGGCGCAGTCCCAGCGGCAAGGTCTACACCGGGCCGGTGATTGCGGCTTTTTGAGTCTTGGGCTGGGCCTCGATGAGATCAGCCCAGAGCTGTCACACATGTTTATGAGGTGCTGGCGGCGTACGCTTCGATCCGCTGGCGCGTACGAGCAGCCCACTCGATCTCGAACAGCAACATCCCGTACACAGCGTCGCGCGTGCAGTCCATGCGCAGGGCGGCCCACGAGCGCGCCTCGCCGTCGCTCGGGCGGACCAGTTGTGCGAGCTCAGAGCATTCCCGCTCGTACTCCCTGAGCGCGAGCAGCAGGCGCGGGACATCCTCCGGGCGCGCCACCGCGAGCTTCGCCTGTAATCCCTGGCGCACCGGCTCGCGCGGCGTCAGCGTCTCCATCCAGCACTCGAGTGCCGACGAGGCCTGCTCGGTTGGGTGATACACCGTGAGCGGTCGATCGTCCTCCTCGCTTCTCGTCCCCTCCACGCCGTATGCCAAGCCTTCCGCGGCGAGTCCTTTGAGCTGGCGGTAGATCGTCCCTCGATCTATCTGCCACACCCCCCCGAGGCGTTTCATCAGGCGATTTGCGAGGTCGTACCCGTGTCCCGGGCGCTCGACCAGCAGACCCAGCAGCGCCCCGCGCAACGGCGTGGAGGGCCCCCGCATCCACTTATTTGTGCCAGTTATCTGAACCACGCTTTGCGGCTATCACAACGAGGATCGACATGGAGCGTACTTCTCTACGGAATGTGGGCCACCTGCATCAGGCGCCTATCGGGTTCAAAGGGTCTGCGGATCAGCGCGCCAGCTAAGCACTCGAGAAGCCGTTGGCCGCGCGCTTCTCGTCGGCCGCGCGCTTCTCGTTGGCTGCGCGGAAGTCCGCGAAATCGGTGTAGACGGACAGGAACACCGGTGCGCCGGTGAACGACAGCGGCGAAATCGGCCCGGTCAGCATGAACGGGTATGCCGCGGGTCTGATGGCTGCCGGATCAACGAACGATCTGTACAGGTCGAGCGCGGCTTGATCGCCGATCGTCTCTCGCAAGCGGCCCAGCTCCGTGCCGGAGGTAAGGCCGTATCCAAACGCCCGGACGCGCAGCTGGTTATAGATGCCGCGGCGAAGCGAACCCGTCTCTTGCGTGATGAACATCCAGCCGAGGCCGTACTTACGGGTTGTGCGCACGTAGTCGACGAGTCGGATGGCCAGCTCGCGGGCTTCGTCATCCTCGGGCTCCTGTGCGGCAAATCGCTGGGCCTCATCGAACACAACGAGGGTGTTGAGGCTCTCGCCGCCTTTGTAAGCATCCTCGGCCACGCGGTTCAGCCGAGAGCAGACGATGCGCAACAGACGCGCCTTGACAGACGTCGTTTCGAGCAGCTCCTCTCCCTCTCCGTCGCCAGAGAAGTCGATGAGCACCAGCGGTCTGCTCGCGCCTGTGCTCAGCGCGTGCTTGAGAACCCCCCACAGGCTCTTGCGGTCCTCTCCCGCGCCATTCTTTGGCGCGAACAGGTTGTGTAGTGGCGCGAAGGTCTCAAGCGCGACATCCATGTCTGCTGAGGTGTCGAGGATGCCTTCGATGGCCCCGACGAGCCGATCCCGCGATGTCTGAGAACCATAGATCCGAACCAGCGCCCGTTCGTCTGCGAGCATCGTGGTCAACACCCGGCGTAGCACGTCCTGCGGCGCCAGCTCGTCCCATTTCTCGATCGCGCGAAGCGTACGCGCAAACTCACTGCCGGCAGTGATCCGGTTCTCCGCGGCCTTGACTGACAGCGCATCTTTGAAGAAAGGGGTCACCTCGAGCAAGTCCCTGAGCAGACCGACATCCCGCGCCAGCCGCAGGTCGCGCGAGATCGAGTAGCTGAGGACGCTCCGGCCCTGCTCCCGCGCCCACTTGCGCAGTGAAAACGGAAGGCCACGCTCGGTTGTGAACTGCCCTTGCGGATCCATGACTAAAATCCCCATATCCGTATGACGAGCGTAGGTCGCGATGAGATAGCTCGCGAGGGCTGACTTACCGCTTCCGGTCATGCCAAAGATGCCGAGGTGATATGCCTCTCCTGAGCCGCCACTGGACTCCGGCCCGAAGTGCCTGAGCTTTAGTGGCAGTTTGACGTCGCTGCGATGAATGGTTCCCAGATAGGTGATCTCGGACGCGTGACGACGGAGAAGTTGGCTCAAGAACTCGTCTGAGACCCGAATCACCGGGGAGCCCGTCGTTGGCGACATGCTGAGCGCACCGCCACTCTCGGTGGGCGGGTCGCCCACACTCGGGTCGACCGAGGTAGCCTCGTAGGCAGCTTGCACCAGCAGATCGGCTGTCCGCACGTCGCCCACCTCGCTGAGGTGCGGCAGGCTGCCGTGCCGCTTGAGGACGCCACGCATATTGGCATCCTCATGCCATCGGTTCGAAGTCCGGATCTCCGTCACCGTGCCAAGCGCAATCAGCGTCTTCTCGCCCAGTGGATGGGTGAGATAGACCAGCTGGCCGTGCAAGGGGGCGGCCGATGCCTCCCCGACGATGTCCACCGTCGCGCTAACAGTGGTGCTTGGCGACCCGACGATGCCGACTTTCTCGCCGCTCATCAGACTCCTTCGGTTCGATATGAGTGAATGAGCAGCTCGGCGATGTCTGGGCGTCCCAGGCCGCTGACCCCGAGTTGCGCGGCTGATTGGAGCACACTCAAGCCCAAGCCGACCGACTTTGCCATCGCATCGGCAAGGTATTGTGGATATGGCTCCCTGACGAATGGCCCGGTCATCTGGGACTGGAGCGTCGAGCAGATCGCGTTGATCCTCAGATCGTCGAGATCTTGCTTTAACTCGAGACGAAATGCCGGGGAGGACTCATCCGGCTTGTAGTAGGTAAAGTTGAGGCTGCGCTCGGTTAACGGTTTGATGGCCTCTTGCAACGCTTCGGCGAGGGCTTGGTCTTGCTTCTTGCGGGCCGCGAAGTGAAGCTTGCACCATGGATCCTCCGGCACCGGCTGAGGCTTTACCAGCTCACCGGCATTGAGGAGCAGCCCAAGCAGCAGCTTGTCGTCGCCCGGCACATCTTCGCCGATATACGCCGCCAGGCGATCGGTGATCACGCGTGAGGAGTCGTACTTGGGCATCGCGACGACCGCGGGGTCAGATGCCATGCGGGCCAGGTCGCCGATCGTGTCGAGCTCCGCCCAGACCTTGCGCGCGCGGTCGCCCACCTGCTCGGAGATTGTGCTCAGCGCTGAGTTGATCTGGATGACCGGCGTGAGGTGTGAGCCATCGAGGATTCGCTGCTCGTGCGGCGCATCAGCCAGAATCGCCAGCTCCTGGGCGACCATGATGCCGCGCGCCAAGCGCTCGGCTTCGATGTCGTGCGGCCCGACTTGACTCCACCACTCGTATTGGTTGCCATCCCAGATCGTTGTGGTGTCCGATAGGCCTTCAACGCCAACCGCCACACACATAACGAAATCGACAGCCGCCGTGCGCTCAACCGCGAATCCCCCGTCGACGCCGCATACGGTTGATCGCGCAGCGGTACCGTGAGTCTGGATCAAGTCGAGCCGCTCGAGCGCGTCGCGCAATTGCACCTTACGATCCATCGCCGATCCAAGGAGTTGCTGGACTCGCTGCACAACCTCCGGTACTCCTTGCAGGAGATCTCGCAGCAAATCCTCCGGGAGCCGGGCATATCCCTCTCGCGTCATCGCCGGAGCGCTCATCGGGCGCCTGTCCAGATGCGCAGCGAGTTTGGATCGAAGTCACGGTAGCGGCGGTCACGCTCTGCACGAGGAAGCAACCACCGTGCCCGGAAGGCGTCAAAGAGAGCCGCGGCGGGCGCCTTGTAAGGGCGCAGATGCTTGTGCTGACCGCATAAGAACTCGCGCGTATTCGGCGCCAGCGGCGCAACAAACAGCTCGCGCTGGACTCCGTGGTAGATCATCTCTGAAGACAAGCCCAGCTCAGGCAGTGTGCGTCTCACCACCTCGCGTCGATTGCGCCAGCCTCCGCCCCATCTGATGTGCTTGGCGGTGGGCTGCAAATTGGCGTCCGCATAACCGATGAGGTCGCGATAGATGCCATTGGCAAAATGAAACTCGCCGGAACCAGACGTAAAGCCAACGCTTTGCAGAAGTCGGCGGTCGCCGACCCGCACACGGTTATAGACAGAGGATCGCCCCAGTGCCGATGTTGTGGTGATCAGCGCCAGGTTTCCGTCGAACAGTCGATTGGTAATCAGCGAGTCCGAGCCCCCGTACTTTCGCTTGAAGGCGCGACGGACCTCGCTACTGGTCATCAGCATCGCGACGAGCTTGCCGCACAGAAGACTCGAGTAGGGAGGCACCGCGCCGAGCAGAAATGCATCCATGACGTGGCGCAATCGTGCCTTCCTGGCATCCCAGTCCCAGCCAATCCACCGCTCACGCGGGCCGATCGCAAAGACGGGATCGCCGAGACCAAATAGGCCGATCAGCTTGTCGTTCGCTTCATCGACAATCAGGAATCGAAGGCGTCGACCATATCCGGCAGATACCGGAATGCTCCAGTGCAACCGGGCATATCTAAACAACAGCTCCTCCTCAGAGCCGGCTGCGACCTCAACGAGACGGGGACGGATGGCCTGGACATCTAGATCCGCGCCAGCGGCGAAATGGCCGAGGAGTCGGTCCTCGTGGCGGCGCAGGCCGTCACGGGCACGCTCGATCGATGCGTGGCGCGCGCTCGCATGAAGCGCGCGGATGGCTTCCTTGCCCGCTGGAGCGGGTGCGAGACGACCGTCGTCTTCGAGTTGAAATCCTTGGTTCTCGAGCGAGCGAAGCACTCGCTCGCGCAGGTCGGCGCGCTCGTCAGCGCCGCGCCGGTCGCGCCGGCCGGTAGACGACTTGGTTGCAAGCTCAGGCATGGGGCGCCCAAGCCTCCCGATCGGGATCTCGAGGATCTGAAGACAGCACGACCTCCACGCTACGCAGAGCTTGGGATGGGACGCTCGCGCCGCACTTATCGCGAGGTCAATGGTGCGCTAGCTATGAGGCGAGCGGCGCCATGCGCTCTGACAGCGCGGAGGTGTCGATGAAGAACTCGCGTGCGAGGGTCGCGATCAGGCGGGCCAGGTCGGGGTGCCGCTCGGGCTGCCAGTCCTCGAGCAGATCAGCCAGGCGTTGCTCGCCGGTAGCTCTGAGGCGCTCCAGGGTGGCGTGTCCGTCGGTGCTCAGCTGATAGGCGCTGGTCGGCTCGACGGCGGAGGCGTCCTCGGGGCACGGCGCGATCAGCCCGTGCTCGAGCAGCACGTCGTGGGCGTGCGCCAGCGCCGAGACCTCTACGTGCGCGCGGCGCGCCAGGCCCTCGAGGTCGACCGGGCCGTGCTCGCTCAGCCGCGCCAGCAGCCAGCAGGCGGCCGGTTCGAGCTCGACGCCCGCGCGCAGCGCCACCCGGCGCATGATCTCGCGCGCGCCCTCGCGACTGTCCAGGCGGCCGATCTGGTTGACGATCATCGCCGCCGAGTCGGTGTGCCTGGGAGCGGCGAATGTGTCGCTCAGGTCATCAGTCGTCACCGTCTCGCGCAGCGGCAGCTGGCGGATGAACCACGACAGCGCGAACGCGACCACCGCGATCGCCGCCGCCACCTCGAACACCGTGTTCAACGAGCTCGTGAACGCGTGCAGGTAGCCGCTGCGCAGCGTGCTCGGCAGGCGCGCGATGGCGTTCGGGCTGACCTGCGAGCCGCCGCTGAGATGCCCGGTGGCGCTCGCGGGCAGGACGCTCTTCAGCTCGCTGCTGAGACGGTTGGAGAAGATCGCGCCGAGCACGGCCGTGCCGAGCGATCCGCCGATCGAGCGAAACAGCGTGGCGCCGGAGGTCGCCACGCCCAGGTCCGCGTACCCAACGGCGTTCTGCACCGCCAGCACCAGTACCTGCATCACCATGCCCAGTCCCAAGCCGAGGATGAACATGAACAGGAAGATCAGCGGCTGCCCGCTGGCCGTGTCGAGCGTCGAGAGCAGATACAGCCCGAGCGTCATCACCGCCGTGCCCGCGATCGGGAACGGCTTGTAGCGGCCGGTGCGCGTGATGATCTGTCCCGAGGCGATCGAGGTGATCAGCAGGCCGCCCATCAGCGGCACCAGCTGCAGCCCCGACCCCGTTGGGCTCGCGCCCTTGACCACCTGCAGGAACAGCGGCAGGTAGGTGACCGCGCCGAATAGCGCGAAGCCGACGATGAAGCCAACGCCGCTTGTGACCGAGAAGACCGGGTTTCTCAGCAGCGTCAGCGGCAGCACCGGCTCGCGTGCGCTGCGCTCAGCGAATGCGAACGCGACCAGCGCCAGCACGCCCGCGATCCCCAGGCCGATGATGAACGACGAGCCCCACGCATAGGAGTTGCCGCCGAGCGATGTCGCCAGCACGATCGCGCTCAGTCCGGCCGCGAGCAGCGCCGTGCCCAGATAGTCGACCACGTGGTGCACGCGTTCGCTGACCGACGGCAGCGTCGCCGCGAGCACGAAGAACGCGAGCACCCCGAGCGGCAGGTTCACGTAGAAGATCCAGCGCCAGCTCAGATCGCTCGTCAGGAAGCCGCCGAGCAGCGGTCCCGCGATGCTCGCCAGCCCGAACACCGCGCCGAACAGGCCCGTGTATTTGCCCCGCTCGCGGGGCGGCACCACGTCGCCGATCGCCGCCTGCGCGCTGACCATCAGCCCGCCGCCACCCAGGCCCTGCAGCGCGCGGAACGCAATCAGCTCGTCGAGGCTCTTACTCAGGCCGCACAGCGCCGAGCCGGCGAGGAACACCACGAGGCCGGCCTGCAGCACCACCTTGCGCCCGTACATGTCGCCGAGCTTTCCGTACAGCGGCGTCACGGCCGTCTGCGCGAGCAGGTAGGCGGTCACGACCCACGAGATGTGGCTCAGGCCGCCGAGGTCGCCGACGATCGTCGGCAGCGCCGTCGCGACGATCGTCTGGTCCAGAGCAGCCAGCAGCATCACCAGCAGCAGGCCCGCGAATACCAGCCGCAGCGACGGCTTTGCGATCGTCGTCTCTGGGCTGGCCGCTACGGCACCATCGGGTGTGGCTGGCAACGCGCCTCCTCGAGGAAGCTATGCATTCCGCTTCCATCGTATGCCTTTTACGGTTTGAGATAGAGGAAAATACGGAGAGGGAAAATACAGAGCAAAATTAGACCTGTTCACGGGATGGCAACTCGCGGGCCTCGGCGCTATTTACCGCTGGACGGGCGGAGCGCACGAGGAGGAACTGACTGAGGCTGCGGGTCGCAGCGAAGATGAGCTACGCGGCGTGACTCTGACCCGGCCAGAGGCCGGTGCGGACCCGCTCGTACAGCGTGTCGGGCGCGAGGTCGGCTCCGTTTGGCCAGCAGATCGTTCCGGTCTCGGGATCGGCGCGGACCTCGGCGAATCCCTCGGGGGTTCGGGCGTACTCAAAGACTGGGCCGTGCATGCGGTCCAGGACGTCCACCTCGCCGGTCAGTCCGTCGGCGAACGTGAGGCGTAGCCTGCCGTGTGCGGAGACTGCGACATCGGTTATGTCGGGCGTCAGGCCGATCATTGGAGTGGCTCAATCACTTGCAGTGTGACACCTTCTCGCGCGCGACGCCAGTTCGCGTCGAGCTCCTCGGCGTGCATCTCGGCCCACGCGAGCACGAGGCGCAGCTCTCGGCGACGCAGGTTGCTCTCGATGACTTCGAGGATGTCGATTCGGATCTTGGCGCCGTGCTCGGCCGTCCGCACATGGAAGTGCGGTGGCGCGTGGTCGTCGAAGTACATAGTGATCGTGATGCCCAGGAAAGTGCTGATGGTCGGCATGAGAGCTTCCCTCTGCTCGATTGAAGAACTGAAGCTATCCCGCGCTTGGGATGCGACACGATGGCGGAAGCTAAATGGCGACGGGCGCACCGATAGCTACCCCGACCGCGAGCCCGGCGGGCCGAGGAAAGCTTCGATCGCCGCCCACGCCGCGCCGTGGGTCAGAGGCCCAAGTCGCAACGTCCAGCCATCGCCCAGCTCCTGACGAACCGAAGCCGAGAGGTGCGC
>Ga0182024_10010293_pt1 | contig 19083 bp, 18 predicted proteins | sample P32metaG_FD_120480 | JGI IMG/M metagenome (GOLD analysis project Ga0182024, IMG submission 120480) | Permafrost microbial communities from Stordalen Mire, Sweden - P3-2 metaG (Illumina Assembly) | ecosystem: Environmental > Terrestrial > Soil > Wetlands > Permafrost | place: Sweden: Stordalen... | reverse complement strand
GACCATCACGTCGAACACCTCCGCGACGTACTCGTCGGGGATGTCCTCGTGGAAGAGGTCGCTCATCGAGTTGACGAACACGACGCGCGGGCGGCGCCAGCGCAGCGGCACCTCCAGGCGCTCGGGCCACAGACGCAGGTCGAAGCCCTGCTCGTAGGGGTGGCCCGGCACGCCGCGCCAGCGCTCGGCGAACGTCTCGGCGTAGCAGTGCGCGCATCCAGGCGAAACCTTCGAGCATCCCGTCACCGGGTTCCACGTGGCCTCGGTCCACTCGATGGTGCTCATTTGTGCCATGCGGACTGATTCTCCCTCCTAGGCCGGAATCCCGCCTGAGTGATATAACGAACATATGTTCGTATCTGGATCGGACGGGTCACTTGAATCGCAGCGTGATCCCCTTACCCTCCTTGAATTGGCGCGCCCCAGTGGGTCGCTGAACCTCGAGCGTGCCGTCGTTCTCAGCGCGCGCCAGGGTCATCCGCTTGAGATGGGTCTCGAGGAATCGTGATCTTGCGGTCAGCTCGATCGCCTCCTCGACGGTAAACGACGTACCACCGAAGTGCTTACGCAACAGCTCCAGTAGGGGCGCCGTGTTCGGACCCTGCGATGTGATGTCCTCGAACGCAAAGGACTCCTGGCCGGGTGGCGCGGTTCTTGGCGCCGCGTAGCCCTGACCGTTGACCTTGTCGACCGTCCAGTAGGCCTCCTTGATGGTCGCGAACCCTCTCAGGTGGCTCGAGCCACCGACAATCCAGTACTCGTTGCCACTGTCTGGCTTGAGGCGGAGGGCAGTACCCACTCCAGGCCGGCGGCCCGTAGCTGCTGCTGAAAGAGCTCCAGCAAGGCGGCGGGACGACCGGGGCCGTCGGGCACATCGCGCCACGCAGGAGCTCCGAAGAAGCGGTCCAGCGCGCGCTCCTGCCCAGATCGCCCAGCGAACCGGTTCACGAAGCTCAGCGGGAGGAAGATGAGGGTGTCGCTCTTGGGCTGCTGCACAAGATCGCGCGTCAGCGTCATCGGCGAGTAGCTGTAACCGAATGGGTCGAGGAACAGGAACAGCGCCGACTCCCGACCCACGACCGGTTGGGGCACGTGCTCCTCATAGTTCCCGCAGGTGACCGACCACGACACGCGCTCGCTCCACCAGCCCCCTGCGCGCATCTCCGTCTCGAGCTCTTCGAGCTTGGAGCGCAGCATTGCGGCGCGTGCCGGGTGCCTCTCGACGTAGTGCAGCTCGTAGTCGACCGACGCCCACCGTTCTCGCAGCCGAGGATTGGTGCAGAGCGAGCGCATCAGGATCAGCGGCGAGCCTGGCTCCCCGCCGACGTAGACGCCAGGTCCGGCGAATCCGTCGTAGATGCGCACGAGGCCGCCCCCGCGCTGAGCGAACCACTCGGAGTGGATGCTGACCCACTTGTTGAAGAACGCACGCAGCAACTCGTGCTTGGCCTTCGTGTGCTCATCGAGCTTCCATGTGACTGGCTCCGTTCCCATCGAACAAGCATGCCGCGTTGCTCAGATGCCTTGCTTTTATGGCCTCGTAGGGGCGTTATGGACCAGGGTCAGCAGAACTCGTGGTCGCATCCCCGCGCCGAAGACCCCATCCCAAGCGAGCCGTATCGTCAGTTCGATGTCTTCTCAGTCCACTCAGCCGCGCCGTCCGCTAGCCTCGCGGCATGGCGCCCGACCGCTGCTTCGCCTCGTGAACAGCGAGGAGCTCTTCGCTAGCCTAAACGCGCTGCCCGGAAGCCAAGATGCCGGCTCAGTCGGCAACGGCATCATCGCCAGCCGGCTGGTCAACGGCGTCGAGTATGCACACGCGAGCGCCGTAGATGAGCGAAAGCTTCGCAGCGCCTGGCGGCGCCGTCACGGCGGCGGTGCTACGCCGCTTGTAGCGATCGCGAGCGACCCCGAAGCGCCGGAGCTGGTGCGCTTGCTAGGCCCGGAAAAGGACGGACCGCTGCGACGGGTCCGGGCTGACTCATTCCTCGCGCTCGTCCAGCGTACGCAGTCGCTGAACAAGCTACAGGCAATCCGCCTCGTCGCCGAGGAGGTCGAGCGGCTGGACACCGAAGGCGTCGCTGGCCTGAAGGTCCGTGGGCTCGGTACAGAGCATCTCTACGAGCACAGGTTGCCCAAGTTGGAGGATTGGGCTGAGCTGACCGCGCTGACCGATGGAGTGAGCCACGCAGGCTGGCGCGAGGTCCTCAACGACTTCGGCTACTCGATTGAAGCCTTGCCGCGTCAAGGCCATCTGGCCAAGTTCCAAGGTCGGCCGGTTGCAGTGGTTCATCCGCGCTCGAGCGCGTTTCAGTTCGCGCGACTGGACGAGCAGGGCCGATTGCCTGAGGGCGCGCTGATCGCCGACTGTCAGGCACATGGGGCTCGATACGGGCTACTCGTTGCTGGCTCGCGCATGCGACTGCTCTCCGCGGCGCCGGAGGACGCTGGTGCCACCACAAACTACCTGGAGCTCGATGCGCTTGCGCTCGAGCCGAGCATGGCGCCGCTGCTCGCGCTCCTGTCTCCTCCATATCTCGCTGACGGCGGGCTGGCCAAGCTCCTCACGGATGCACGGGACTATGGGCAGGAGCTGCGCATTCGGCTCGATGTCGTGCTGCGCCAGGAAGTCTTGCCAAGGCTTGGCCGCGAGCTCGGTCGTTGGGCCGTTGCAGACGGGCAGGATCTCGGTGACGAGGCTGTGCGCGCTGATCTTGAGGCTGCAGCGCTCACATTCGTTTTTCGCTCGCTATTTCTGCTTTATGCCGAGAGCGCGGGCCACCTGCCGATGACCAACCAGACCTATCGCGCCAAGAGCCTCACTGGTATCGCACGTCGGGCAGCTGAGGAGTTAGACCATGCAGATCCGCTCGCGACCGCACTGTGGGAGGACATTGCTTCGCTGGTTCGGCGAATGCGTACGGGACAGACGGCATGGGAGCTCCCCGCGTACAACGGCGATCTGTTTGCTGCGGATGAGATCGCTGGAGCGGCCACCCTTGAGCGGGCGACTATTTCCGATGCTTCTCTTGCCCCTGCCCTTGTAGCGCTCGCCCGGGACCCTGAGAACACCGCCGATATCGGCGTGGACTTCTCTGGGCTGGAGGTCGGGCATCTGGGATACATATACGAGGGGCTATTGTCGCTGCGCCTGTCTCTTGCTGACCACGACTACATCTATGACGAGCGTTGTGACCGCTACGTACGGCCGGACGATGATGAGCAGGCGCAGGTCGGAAGCGGAGAGTTGTTGTGGTTAACGAACGAGGGCGGCCGTAAGAGTGGCGGTGTCTATTACACTCGCACGGAGTTGGTGCGACACCTTGTACGAGGCGCCGTCGGTCCGGCATTTGATCGGCATCTGGCAGACGTTCGTGATCTCGCAGGCCGTGATCCTGCGACTGCGGCCGAGAAGTTGTTCGACTTCTTCGTCTTAGACCCCGCCTGCGGAAGTGCTCATTTCTTGGTGGAGGTTGTCGACGAGCTTGCGGACAAGATCGCCAAGTTACTAGGTGAGATCTCGCTACCGGCTGTCGGTGACCTACTCGAAGCGCTACGTTCTGGAGCAGGTCCCTTCGGCGCAGGCATCGAGGATACCGCTCTGCTCAAGCGCTTGGTTCTCAAGCGTTGCGTGTATGGCGTTGATCTTTCTCTGATGGGAGCCGAGATCGCAAAGCTATCGCTCTGGCTCAGCACATTCGTTCCGGGTTTATCCCTTGCCTATCTAGATCACAATATCCAGTGCGGTAACTCCCTGATCGGCGTAGCTCGGCCTGATGCGGTCATACGAGCTGAGGCACGAGGGACGACGGACATGTTCGGAGACTCGATTGCTGCAGCCGTCGCGGACGCAGCAAAGATTGCAGCGAGACTCAGAACCATCGACGATGTGAAACCCGAGGACTTCAAAACCAGTCGACGCACCAATGATGATCTGCGAAAGCAGATCAAGGGAGCTCGCGGCGTGTTTGATCTGTGGACGGCGGAGCCATTGGGTTTAGCCGGTGCCCGAGACGAGGCGTCGCTGCGCGGCGACGAGGTTATGGCTGGACGTTCAACTCCACTCTTAGAGACAGCACACCAGCTCTCCGAGCAGGAGCACTTCTTACATTGGCCCCTCGCCTTCCCAGAGGTATTTGCGCGCGAGCAGCCAGGATTTGATGCCGTGGTGGGGAATCCGCCGTGGGAGGAGGTCAACGTCGAGGAACTAGCATTTTACGCGCGCTATCGTCCTGGATTGCGGGGAATGTCCGAACGACGACGGAGCGAGGAGATCGCACGGCTCACGTCGGAGCGCCCCGAGTTACCTCGTCGACTGGCCATCGAGCAGCAGCGGTTCGCTCGTCTACGGCCATACTTCGCCACAGATATTGACTACTCAGGTTCACCTGGTAATGCCGATCTCTACAAGTTTTTCTGTCAGCGATATGGTCAACTTGTCCGTCCAGGAGGCTCTCTAGGAGTGGTGCTACCACGCACGGTATTTTGGGCAAAGGGCTCCGAGGGTTTCAGGAACTGGCTCTTTGACCATGCAGCACCACGTCGAATCGACTTTCTTGTAAATTTGGGTTCCTGGGCGTTTGACATTCACCCCCAGATCTCCGTGGCGCTGCTGATCGCCAAACGACGAGCCGCTGAGGACAATGATGAAGTCACTGTGGCTGGTATCGCAGACTCTGCTGTTGCATTTGCGAAGCAGGTTGCCGGAGAGGGGCTGCGTCTTCGGCGTCGTTCGTTTGGGCGAATGCTTGAGATTCCGCTGCTATCCTCGCAGGCTGAGGCCGATATCTTGGCTAAGCTCCGAATGGGCGAAGCCTTCCCGTTTGGAGATGGTCGATGGCAATGCTTCCCTGTGCAGGGAGATTTCAACGAAACGACTGATCGGCTGCTTTGGGAAGGCGCGGTCGAGGGCCGCCCGCTTTGGAAGGGGGAGAGCTTCGACCAATTCAATCCGCATGGTGCTGAGGAGCGGTTATGCTCGGTTGATCTCGAGTCGCTATCGGGTCCCCGTGATCGTCCCGGAGCGAGGTCGTTGCTCGCCGCGAACTATTCACTCGTCGAACGTCTTCATGCTAAGCAGATGGCGGTAACGCGCGCAAGGGTTGTCTTCCGCGATGTTACTAACCGGCTCAACAAGCGGACCGTGATCGCTTGCTTAATTCCGCGTGGCACACTTCTTGTAAATTCCGCACCGTATCTGACGTTCCTAACGGACGATCGTCAGGCTGAGGCTGCATGTCTTGCGACTCTCAACAGTCTCGCGTTTGATTGGCAGGCGCGCCGGTTTGTAGAGCGTCATCTCAGCTTTTTCATCCTCGAAGGATTACGCTTGCCGCCGCTAGACAACGAAACGTACACGGCACTCGCCGAGGCTTCGGCGAGCCTCTCTTGCGTAGATGAGCGCTTCACCGAATTCGCATCCGCCACAGGGGTGGAGTGCGGTCCTCGGTCAGAGAACGATCGCGCACGCTTGCGTGTCGAGATCGACGCCCGCGTTGCGCACGCCTACAACCTTACCCCGAACGAGCTGGAGGTTGTGTTCAGCGACTTCACGTTTGACGCCGTTCCCGAGGCGTATCGCGAGATGGTGCGCGAGCGCTTCGCGGAGTTGGCATAGACAGCTATGCGTGGTCGTCCCTACCTGCTTGATAACCAGAGCGACGACAGTCGCCACGGCGCCGCGCTTGCCTACTTTCTTACTGATGTTGATTCCAGCCACGCTCTTTCGATCGCAACCGGCTACATCGATCTCGGTGGACTGCACCACCTTGCTAGCCTCGCCGACGGACGCCCAACACGGCTGCTGATCGGGGCAGCACCGGACCCCGGCCTGGGCGCGACATTGCCGCTAGCAACCTTTGACCTTCACCGCGAGCGGCTGCGCGACGAGCGCGACTTCTCGCGCTTCCCTCCTTCGCGGGCTGCAGAAAAACTCGTCGAAGTGGAGGCGTGGCTAGCACGGCCAGAGGTTCAGGTGCGTCGCTATGTGGAGCAGTTTCTGCACGGCAAGGCATACCTCGTCGGCGACGTCGAGGACGGTCGGCTGGCGCTCGTTACCTCTGCCAACCTTACTGGGGCTGGCATGTATCGCAACCTTGAGCTTGGATTGACTAACTACGACCCGCCTGTCGCAAAGCTGGCTATCACCTGGTTTGATGGACTCTGGGCGCGGGCGGTTGACTACACAGATGACCTGACGGAGCTGTTGTTCCCGGACCCAGGGTTGATCGATCCGCAGACGATCTATCTGCGAGCCTTGCTTGAGCTGCAGGAGCCGGATCTCGACGAGCCCGACCGCCTTACCCGTCCAACTGGTCTTGAGCTTGCGCCCTTTCAGCGCGATGGATACGAGCGGGCGCGTGCGATTGCCAGGCGGCATGGTGGCGTCGTGTATGCCGACGGCGTCGGCACCGGCAAGACTGAGATCGGCCTGGCGTTTATCGAGGAGCGTACAAAGGAGGAGGGAGTCTATGCGCTCGTCGTCACTCCCGCGCAGCTGGCTGCACGCTGGCGAGAGCGTATCCACCAAGCCAAGCTTTCCGCCCAGGTCGTCTCCTTCCAGGAACTTGCATCCGACGAGGAGCTGGTGCCCGATGCGAGCTCTCCTCGGCGGGTGCTGTCCAACACCAAGGACTCCTATCGGTTGGTGATCGTCGACGAGGCGCATGCGTTGCGAAATGAGGACACAACCTGGTATCGCGCGATGGAGCGCCTGCTTGGCGGGTCACGCAAGCAGGTCATCTTATTGACCGCGACACCAATCAACAACGGACTGTGGGATCTCTACAACCTCGTCATGCTGTTTGCTCGTCACGATCGCGCCTTCACCACTACCGGCATCGATTCGGTGCGGGAGCTCTTTCTTGCCGCCGGCGCCAATGAGCGTGACCCAGAGAATCTCGACCCCGACGTGCTCTTTCCGTTGGCCGATGCGATCAGCGTCCGGCGCGATCGGGCATTTATCGAGGCTGAGTATTCCGATCAGCAATTTCCTGACGGCACTCCGGTGCGGTTTCCCAAGCCACGACTCACAACTCATCGCTACGATCTCGACGGTACGCATCACGGACTGTTCGATCTGATTGCCGAGAACATCGACGGGCTGACGATGGCGCGATACCGGCCGGGTGTATTCGATCTCCGCGACGATGAGACGACGGCCGAAGCCCAGTTGGGAGGGCTGCTCAAGTCCGGCATCCTCAAGCGTTTTGAGTCCTGCTGGCATGCATGCCTGGAGACCGTCGGGCGTATGCTTGTTGCGCACGATGCCTTCCTGCTCGGTTGGAAGGAAGGTCATGTTCTCGCACGCGAGGCGCTGCTCGCCGCCGCACGCGAAGAGATTGACGAGGCCGGTCTAGCGGGGTGGGTGGCCGAACAGCTCTCCGACGCGGATCGCTCACGTCCAGCTGCCGAGTTCGATCCCGAGTATGACGGCGCGGTACGCGATGACCGTACGCGCTTGGAGACGATCCGCGAAGCGCTCGCCCGGCTCAGCCCCTCAGAAGACCCCAAGCTTGAGCTACTACGCAAACTGCTGGAGTCCTCGCCGGCGCAGAAGATCGCAGTTTTCTCAACCTTCGGCGCCACCGTGCGTTACTTAGATGAGCACCTTCCGCCTGTGATCGGCGGACGCGAGAGGATTGCTGTGATTGGCAATGACAGCAATCCGGACCAGCGAACCGCTGCGCTTGCACGCTTCGCGCCGAAGACAGTCGTCCGGGCTGACTACGAGTCGCCCGATGGTGAAGTGGATTTATTGATCTCAACTGACGTTCTGTCCGAGGGCCAGAACCTTCAGCAGGCGCAGGCGGTCATCTCTTATGACATGCCTTGGAATCCTCAGCGCGTGGTGCAGCGCAACGGCCGCGTGATTCGTTTGTTGTCGGAGCACGACGAGGTATTGCTGACGACGATGCTCCCCGATCCGGGCGAGCTCGAGCGGTTGCTGGGGCTGGAGGCGCGCATCCAGGCCAAGATTAAGGCGGCCGCAGTTTACGGGATGGAGTCCCAGGTGATCGAGGGTACGCTGACCGAGCTGCGCTCCTACGCGCAACGACTGGCTGACGGCGACGAGACCCTGCTTGACCAAGCCGAGGACGAGTCCGGTGCTTTTGTCGGCGAGCAGCTGCGACGGATGATCGACCGCGCCGTGAAGGAGGGGGAGGTCGAGCGGGTGCTGCGGCTTCCCTGGGGTGTTGGAGCCTGTTTTCGCCAAACTGCCGACGGCCGTTCGCGCGGCCCAGGGGGCATCTTCTTTGCAACTCGCACGCCACCTATGTCAGGTGATGAGCGAGGATATCGCTACTGGCGCTTCGTTGAGCTACCCGGTGAGGAGCTGATCACGGGCGACTTGGAGATTCTGCGCCGTATCGACCCCGGCGGAGGCATCCCCGTCCCGTCGGGAGAGCTCGACCTAGATCTCGAGCGCGCCTGGAAGATCGCGGTGGCGGACATCATTGAGGCCCACAACGGGCGGGCGGACCTCCGTGCGGGGCAAGAGCCTATTGGTCCCAGGCAACGCTGGGCCTTGGGTGTTCTACGCGATCCAGGTGTCGCGTACGCTGCAGGCGCTGATCTCGCCGAGGAAGCGCTATCCGTTGGGCGCGGCTCGGCGGTTCGCAGGGCGCTCGGTGAGGTCGAAGGTCAAGTGGACGGTGCTCATCTGACGCTCGACGACGCTGCCGTGAAGATCGTTCGCATCGTTGACGAGTTCGGTCTACAGCCAATCGCGGCAGCGCCGCTGCCGGAACGCATCGACGAGGACGACATAGGCGTGGTTTGCTGGATGGCTGTCCTCCCAGGCCGCTAACCGAGGCATGCACTGGGCAGTTCACGGCGACCCTGAACTTGTGCCACGTGCGGTCCGAACTGTCCGCTTGAGCCGTCACACTGTCATACATGGCTTCCAACGACATTGTGCTGCTCGATGGCGTGATTGCAACAGTTGCGGAGACGGCTCCCTCCGGTCTCGATGACGCCGAGTTCTTCGAGTTCTTCTCGTTCGACCAGGTGCTGAAGACCTACGAGCTCACGGACGAGGATCTGCTTGCCGGGCAAGTCGGAGGTGGCCTCGACGGAGGTATCGACGGGGTGTTCGTCTTCGCAGATGATGTTCTCCTCGAAGAGGACTACGATGCCTCCTCGGCGAGGAAGAATGTGGTGTTGATGCTCCACGCGATCCAGGCAAAACGCAGCAAGGGGTTTGAGGAGGCGCCGCTCCAGAAGCTGGAGGATACGCTAGAGGAGCTTCTCGACCTGTCCAAGTCTCGGCAGGTTCTCGAGAAGTGCGGACTCTATTCAGCTCAGTTGCTTGACCGCGTGGAGATTTTTCGGAGCGCTATCAAACCATTGGCTGTGAAGCGCCCGCAGTTGCGGGTCGTTGTTACGTATGCGACGAAGGGTGACATGGCGACCATCCCCGCCGACAAGGGCGTCGGATCGCGCGCCAAACGGCTGCAGGAGAGACTGGAGGCAATGCTCCCAGGTGCGACCACCGATGTTAGTTTTTTGGGGGCGCGCGAGCTCTATGAGTTGTCTCTGCGTGAGCCGACGCGGACGCTTGAGCTTGAGTTCCAGGGCTCGCCGCTTTCCGACCGTGGGGACAGCTACATCGCGCTCGCCAAGCTTGAGGATTACTACTCATTCCTGACGGAGGACAGCTCGCTGCGACGCCACATCTTCGAGGGGAATGTGCGTGATTGGCAGGGAGGCGTCGAGGTGAACAAGGCGATCCTCGAGTCGCTAAACGACGCGACCGCACCCCAATTCTGGTGGCTCAACAATGGTGTCACGATCGTCTGCTCGAAAGCGACGATGATGAATCAGCGCTTCCAGATGGACGAGCCGCTAATCGTCAATGGGCTACAGACTTCGATGGTCATCCACAACTACTTCGCGGAGAAGGTGGTCGCTGACAGTACCAATAATGATGAGATCGACGCTAACCGTTCACGCCTCTTGCTCGTACGCGTCATCGTTGCAACCGACGAGACGGTCCGCGATCAGGTAATCCGGTCGACGAACAGCCAGACACCCGTGCCGCCCGCTTCGCTGAGGGCGACTGATCAGGTTCAGCGCGACATTGAGAGCTTCTTCACTACGAAGGGATGGTTTTACGACCGCCGCAAGAACTACTACCGCAACCTCGGAAAGCCAGCGGACAAGATCATCTCGATTCCCTATCTAGCGCAGGCGATGATGGCGGTCGCGCTGCAGCAGCCTGACTCTGCACGGGCGCGTCCATCGTCGCTCATCAAGGATACGCAAGACTACAAGCGCGTCTTCGACACCGGGCTCGACTTGAGCATCTACTTCTGGGCCGCAAAGACGCAGCGTGCCGTCGATGTCTTCCTCCGTGGCGAGCGGGCCAACGCCGAACCGCAGGAGCGGTCGAACTTGCGCTTCCACGTAACGATGGTCGCGGTGCTCGACGCGCTCGGGCGCCGCGTTGCGAAGCCCGCCGATCTGCTCGACCTCACGGACAAGGAGTTCTCGGACGACGAGTTGGCCGCGGTATTCACCAAGGTAAGGAACGCCCTCGCGAAGCATCAGAAGCAACATGGACTGGCGACCGACCGAATCGCTAAGGGGAAAGATTTCGTGAGGTATCTCCTCGATGTCTATTTTCCTCAGAAGCCTGCGACTTCTGAGGCAGCCGCGGGTGGTGAGACGTCAGCGTAAGTCACGCTGCCACCAACCCGGGCAACCCAGCGCGAGAACTCCCTCGTGCGGGGACGTCCCGGGGTTCTATCGGTGCGCTCCGTACCATCTGCCATGTATGGCCCTCAAGCAGCGCATCTCTGCCAACGCGATCGGCGCACTTAAGGATGCGCTGACCGCTGCATTCTGGTTCAAGTCCGATCTCTACTAGACCAGCGCATTGATCTCCGCGAGCTGCTACGCCGCAAGCGCCGATCCGCCGCGATGCAGGGGCGCATCATGATAACTGCGGCCGAGATCCTCGCCGGCTCCTGATAATGGCATCCTTCAGTCGTGCCATTCGATGATCTTGGAGCTGAACTCGTCGGCGTTGCAGAGCGCCTGAGGGAGGTAGCTGCTGTAGGAGAGAGATCGTCTCGCGCGACATGCAAGCAATCACCGAAGGCCCCCAGCTCGCTCCCCATCTCGCCGTCCAAGCGGAAGTTGTCGCACTCAAAGCCCCCTTCGACGTCTGCGACGGGCCAAAAGTTCAGCGAGACGGTACACAGAGGCTCCGAACTCATCTCAGGCGAGGACCCCAACGGACTAGCTCACAGAGAGCAGCGCTTGAGGTGGGCTGGGCGGAGGCAGCGGACTAGCTTTCTGGTGCGTCACCCTGTACGAAAGTGGCAGGGCTACCAGATTGATCGCCGAGCAAAGGCATCGCTAGCAGCCAAGGAACGATCAAAGAAGCCAGGAGCTGGTTGAAGCGTGACGCGCAATAAGTGAAGCAACATAATCCCGATCTGCTTACTATGACCCCTGCTGCCGCTACGCACCGTCACCTCATTCTCGGCACAACGTGGACGGGTTTCGGTGCGCTGCTCATCGTTGTGGGCGCCGTCATGGTTCTCGGGGACGCCGCCGCAACGATCGGAATGACTTGGGGCGGAACCCGCCCGCAGCCTCGCACCAGCCTAGCGGTCGCCGTTAGCCAGGTTGGAGCGTTCTCAGCGGCCGTGGGCGCTGTGATCCTCGCGGCTGTTGCAGACGTGGTCGCCATGGCCGTTGTGGTCGTGCTGGTCGTGGTTGCGGCGCTTGTCTGCGTCTCGATGGCACACCATCTGAAAAAGCACCTCGACCTTGTGGCCAGAGATGGCGACGGCGAACGGCCGTCATGGATCTGGTGTCTACGCCACCCGACGTGGCGACCACCCGACTAACTTGGCGATAGCGTCTCGATCTCCTCGCGGAGCGCCGAGAGCGCGACGACAGTCCGCACCTGGACTTTCTGCCAGGCATCGGCCCAGTCCACCACCGGCAGCGAGATACCTAGCCGGCTCATCCCCGCTGCTCCCCTGCGCTCTGTCCCGCTGTGCTGCCGCCAGACACGCAGGTCAAAGAGCGCCCGCAGATCGCCGATGGCCTCCGATGCACGATCGGCTGACTCCTCTCCAAGCTCGCCCTGTAGATACGCGTCGAGGTCGGTGAGCTTGTGGCCGTCACTGCTCGGCAGGTATACGGGGTCGAGGATGCTGCACAGCCCACTCAGGCGGGACTCGAACTCGTCGGCGGTTGCGCAGTCGAGTACGAGCTTGGCTGCTGCCTCGGCCCTCCCGATCCTGAGCAGAGGGCGCTCAGCGTGCAGGCGCCAGACAGCGTTGAGGTAGTCGATCGCCTCGGGCAATGACAGCGGCGAAGGGTATAGCGGCTCCGCGGACGGGACTTGTGGCGTAAGCACCTCGATGACGCGCTCCAGGTACGCCTCCCACGTATCCAGACCCGTGTACTGACGCACAAACGGGCTGAGAGTCAGCACCCAGTCCTCGACGGGTTGCGCAGTGCAATGCCAGGTGGATGGCTCGTGTTTGCACGCATCGCGGATGCCTGCGAGTCCGGCCGCGTCCAGTCGCCAGGCAGGCGGGAGGCAGTCACACATCTCTGTGGCACCTATCTCGACCGCCTTGACCTCGGTCGGCGACGGTTTGAACGAGCGTTGCGTCTGGACCAGGACTGCGAGCGCATCTAGGAACAGCTCCACCTCGCGGAGCGCGTCGGCGACGTGCACCATCCCCGCGACGGTAAGACCGATTTCATCGCCGGGCTGCCGTGTCGCGCACCACGTCCAGCCATAGCTCCCACCACTTGCCGGTCCCCCGATGGTTGGGCAGGTAGCCAGCGTGTATATCACGTCAAGTTCGTGCTCTCGATACAGCTCTTGCTCGACGTACTGAAAGACTGGCCAGCGCCGCATACTCGCGGAGTTCGCCAGTCCTCGTCCTCGGTAGACGAGATCAAGCAGGTATTTCTGCTCACGCGTGGGCTCAGCGAGAAGCGGATGCACGATGAGCTGAGCCTACCGCGACGGCGCCAACCCAGCCTCCCTTCTGAACGCCCCGATTCCCTGGCGCTATCGGGGCAGATGGTGGGGTTTGGCTCTGGGCTGGCAATCGTCGGGGGTGTGGGCGATTTCGTGGGCGGCGACGCTCACGCACCACATTGCCGGAGACAGTCCAAGCTGCGGAATAGTCGGTACGGTGATGTCGCACGGGTCTTGCCGGATGTACCTCCTGACGTGGAGTGTCCGGCGTACTTCGCCGGGATCGCCTAGAAGGGGGAGCGTTCGTGAAGAGAACCGAGGCGCTGCAGATCTTGCAGGTTGACGCAAATGCCACCGAGAGCGCAATTCGCCAAGCCGTGGCGGAGCGTGGCAACGAGGTAGCCCACGACCGCCAGGCATACGATCGCGTTATCGAAGCCGGTCGCGAGTTGGGAGTGATTGGTCGCGGTGAGCCGAACGGGGAATCGAGCACCTCTCTCGTGCCTGTACAAGCCCGGGAGCTCGCACAGATGCGTCGTCATTCGCTTGAGTTTGCGCGGCTTAGCCAGGAGGAGCGCAGTCTGCGCCGAGAGGAGGCAGAGCGACAGGTTCAGCAGATCATCGAGGTTAGAATCGACCCGCTCCACCGAGCACGCCGTCGATACGCGTGGTGCGGAGGGGTGGCCGGGCTGGTGGGAGCGGTCGGCTTGCTCCTGCGCGGTATAGGGTCGTTTTATGGTGCCGGAAGTGGTGGCGATACCCTCCTTGTCGTAGGAGCCGCAGTAGCCGTAGCTGTGGGTGCAGCCGTCGGGCTGGCTGCGGCGGTCGCGTCGCTACGAGTCCAGGCGCTCGAAGCGGCGTTCGACGACGTCGGTGATACGTTGTCTCGTCGCACGACGCTCGCAGCCGCACTGAGAGACATCTTGGGCGATGGGGCGGTCCCCGCTGGTGAGGCATCGGTAGTCGGCGAGGACGCGCTTCAGAATGCGGTCGCAGAGTGGATGACCAGAGAGCGCGGATCTGGTGACGAGGGCTCCGCCCAGACACCTAATAGCCGGATCGACCTCCGCCATCGCGCGCTGCGGATCGGTCCTTACGCCTTTACTCAGATCCTGGTCGCCAAGGGGAAAGAGTGCGAGATCCTTTCCGAACTGGAGGAGCTTGACGATCACGGACGTTTGCTGGTTGGCTACCGGATCCGTGTCGCGCCTCGGACCGAACCTGATGGTTCCGATAGCCGAGCGCCTGCGGAAGATGACGGTATCTCGCCCGACAGGGACGTCTGAGCGGCTCCCCTGAGCGCACGTGGAGATCGAGCGGATGCTGCTGGAGCAGTTCGGGAACGCCGCCCGGTCGCTCGACGGCTAGCTGGTCGGCGAAGCAGGCATGTACTGACCGTCTGTTCACGGCCTTAGACTTCAGATATGGACATGTGGGAAGCGCTTGAGCAGGGTGCTGCGCTAGTTCTGGAGCGAGAGGTTTCAAGAAAGCCTATTGACCGACACGCCCTTGAAAGGGCCTTGCACGTGTTCGCGATCGGCAAGAACAGAGACCCCCAGATGTTGGTGCCTGTCCTCGACCTGATCGACAATGCGACCCTCGTCGGGTTCGTCAACGCCTTGCTTAGCGGAAACAAGGTTGGCGTTTAGCGCCGACCTGATTCGCCGAAGCCACACCGCGAAACGCTGAGCGGCTATGTCGCGTGGGCCAAGTTTCGGATGGTTTCGGCGACCTCCGCCGGCATCATGTGCCGCATTTCCTCTCGTGAGGAGTCCCATTTCGATTGCCACGGCTTCAGTCCGCTGTAGCGGTGCTTAGCCCTGCGGCCATACGCACCGAGCATTCCAGCGAGCCCTCGAGCACCATGCTCGAGTTCGAGATCGGCTGCGATCTCGCTCGAATAGCGCCATTCGTCTGGGTGCTCGGCCATTTGAAGCATCAATCGCCTGTGCGGCTCCAGGCTGTCCTCGAAGATTTGACGCAGCATCTCGTCGTCAAGAGAAGCCCGAGGCTCATTTTGGATAGCCGCGGTGCCTTCGTGCTCTATTGAGCCACACGTAAGCTCAGCGAGCCGTTGGTAAATCTGGCTCAGGAACTGCTTAGGGATTGGCATATATACGATCTCATCGGGCATCTAACGCCTCAGTTCGTTGACCTAGATGGAGGAAGGGCGACTCGAAAGGGACCTTCCTGCCAAGCATTTCCTGCTACTATAGCGGAAAGCTTGAAGAGCCCTTGAAGCAATGTGAAGCCATCCAAGAACTCGACTGATCCGCGCGTTGTTGCGGCACTCATAGCCGGAGCCAGCGCCGTGCTGGTAGAGGTTCTGAAGATCGTCGCCGGCTCGTAACTGCGTTCAAGTCGAGCGCCGCGAGGAACCGGTCGAGGGCCCACCGGCGCCAGCAGCGCATGACCACGACTAGCGACATCGAAGATCACTGGTCAATTACTCGAACTTCTCGGTATCTTGGGCGTGGGCCCGCACTCCGACAAAGGGGAACTAATGAGCTTCAACGACGGTTGGTACCTCAACTTGACCGTTTCCGTGGCGGACCCGCCTGGGATTCTCACCGCCTTCGGGGCGGGCCGCTACGGCCACGACGTGCAGGTGGCGGGTAGTTTGACGACCTCAGCAACAGCCGATGTCACCGATGAGCCCCTATCGCTGCTCCTGACCGCTGAGCAACAGGAGCGCATCGGCCTCATAGACGAGGACGGGAGCCTGCGTTTCACGTTCGACGGAGAGCCGACGACTGCGACCCTCGCGCAAACGCTCTGGCTGGAGAACGTCAACGACCGATACGAGCTGTCTGCCGGCAGCGTCGAGAACCGGGGGCGCCGCGTCGAGTTCATCGCGATCACAGACCCTCTTCCCCCTGTTGCGATTGGCGGCCTCGTCCTCGTCGGGGGCTGCGCCCTGCTAGGTGGGTTGTCCTACGGCATCGAAAAGATCCAATCGAAAACGTCGGGATTCAACAAGAAATGCCGGGCAGAAGGCGGAGCGCCCGTCGTAAAACCACAATTCGGACTCCGATTCAACCCTTTCAAGGGAGAGTTCGGCTGCACCGTCAAGGCGCAGATGGAATGCCTACACCCGGGCGGTGGGCTGATCAGCTCAGAGCAGCTTGCCGAGGAGGATCTGGAGGACTAGCACGGTCAGCTAGAACCTAGCGCTCGTCACGACCGGGGGACCCGTTCGAGTCAAGCGATATTCGCCCACCAGCTACCGGCGCGAAGCGGTTCGCGTTGACTTCGGCTGGCTCCACTGAACTTGTCCGTGCGCAAACCACGGGTGCGCCGACGCGGTAGGTGGGCAGGATCTCGTTGCGGCTGTTGACTCGTAGCCCTGCAATGAGGATCGCGAGGAGTGCGGTCACGATGGTGCGGTATCGCTTCTTGGGTGTTTTAGGAGTCGCTCGATCTCTAGCCCAGCAGCTTCTTGATCGCCTCGCGCGCAAGCTCCTCGTACCTGCGCGTCGCCGCGTAGCCATCCTCGATCGACTCGATCACGACGCCGGGGGCCTCGCCGTCGATGGGTTCCTGTTGTCCGCTGTGGCGGGCCATGTCCGCGTTCAACTGGTGGCTGCGGACTGCCTTGCCGGCTGCGTGATGGGCTTTCGCGGCGGCCTCGGCGGTTTTCACGAGCACGTCGTCGTCGTGTGGCTGGATGCCGAGTCGTGCGATGGCACCGCGAGCCTTCTGGAAAGAGTCTTCCGCTGCGCGGATCAGCGGCCACATCTCCTCAGGTCTCGTCGCAGCGAGGGACAGGTACCGCTGTCGCAGCGCCGCCGCGTTGTCAGCCAGACCCTCTAGCGCAACCTGCACCTCTTCGATGTGCGCGGACAGACTGTCGGCGGCCTTCAGGCCGCGCTCGTGGTGGATTTTCCGTCGGTCGGAGAAGTAGGTGCCGAGAATCGGAAAGCCTCCGACTGCGAGCAGGCTGGCGATCCACTCGACGGTGCTTGGGCCGGTGCTTGCGAGCGGGAGCGGCACGGTCCCAAGCATCGCATCCGGGTCGGCCGTCCCGTCCGCCTCCAGACGCCCGCGCTGCATCGATCGGCCGGCCCCTGCGTGCCTACTTCTTCCTCCCCTTTGCGCCCGCCGCCGCTCGACGTTCTTTCCGGTTGCCCACCGCGGCGACGGCCTGGGCGCTTCCCGCGGGCACAAGTTCTACGACGCTGACCTTTCCCTCGGGGTCGATTTGGCCGACAAGTAGACCCTTCTCGTCGGCGAGCTTCAAGACATGGTGCGTGAGGAGGGTGATGAGTTCGCCTGTTAGCCGCTCCACCTTGGCGTGGGCGGCGGGGACATCGAGGTGAGGCGCAAGCGGATTTCTCGCGTGCAGCAGGTCGCTGAGCATCCCCCATTCTCGGTTCCAGCGGTCCTCTGTCAGCGCGACTTCGATTGGACGTAGCTGTCGCGGCTTGCCGGGCTTGTCGTAGGCACGGTCCGCTTTCGGCCAGTAGTCGGGGTTGGCGTTTCGCGCGAGCTTCCGAGCCTCATCGACACTCTTGTCGGCGAGCGCAGTCGTGATCTCTTCTACCTTCGCGCGGTTGGTCACGAGGGATGCCATCACGATCGACTCGATCACGATTCTGAGCTGGAGTGCCGCGCTTTCGAGTGCTGGCTGCTTCGGGCCGGGCTGCAGGAAGATGCGGGCCTGCTCGATGCGTCGATACATGTCTTCGAGGAGGCCAAGGTAGAGCTTCCGATCTTGCTCTGGGATCAGATCGTCAGGTGCCATGGGCAAATGATGCACCGTCTCGCCGTCCGACCAGCAGCAGGACTATCCCAGCAGGCCCTAGCCGACCGAGCAAGGGCCGCTCGCACGACGGTCGCCCGCAGAAGCAGGCAGCGGCCGAACACCAAACAGCTCATCGCGTATCGCACCGAATCACGCTATGTCGATGGACGGTGCTCTCATCAGCGTCCGGTTTGCGCGCCGAGCAGTTTCGCCCTGTCCCGGCAAACAGATCCAGGCCGTACCAGCCCCCGGCTTTCGCACATGCTTTGGCAAACGCTTTGAGATAGGCGTCGAGGATCATCAGCTTCTCCTCGGTCCAGGCCGCCGCGTCGCGTGCCCGGTAACCATCGGCCGCTTTGTGAGACGTAGCCCGTGCCATATCGAAGACGACTGTAGAGGGAGCCTCGGCTGGTCCCGTCCTCCTCATTCCTTGTAGTCGGTTGAGGCTCGCGGATGCGAGTGGCACCCGCCTCGCCGTCGCGCAGAACGTCTCTTCCCAAGTAGATATGTCCCGTTTGCCGCGCGCCGTCGGAGAATGATGTAGGCCGATACCGGCGGAGCAGAGCTAGATAGGAGACTGTGGTGAATGAACGAGACGCCTATACCCCCGATCCCGAGCCATTTATTCCGCCCCCGTGCTTCGCATTTACGTTTCTGAACCCGGAGGGCGATCGTCATTTGGCTTTTGAGGATGGCTACTTCTACCGCTTGCGCGCTGATGGTCAACATCAGAGGATTCATGCGGGGATAGCTCTGCTACTAAAGGCAGGCAGCAGCGCGAGATCAACACCGCACGACGCCGTCTACGGACACATCACGCCCGCGCCAACACCACGAAACAGTGACCCAGGATCGTGATATCCTGATGTCTAAATACACATATGCTCCGCAATGGAAGAAGCTCAACCGATGACCGAGTTCGACCAGCTGATTCACGACATAGAGCAGGAGGCGATCGCCGAAGGGCCTGAGGCCGTCGCCGCGCTCCGCTCGCTCGACAGCCAGTTCCACATCGCCGGTCAACTACTCGCGCTACGCCACCGCCGTGGACTCACCCAGCGCCAGCTCAGCGAGCTCTCGGGCATCCAGCAAGCCGATATCAGCCGCATCGAGTGCGGCGAGACCCACCCCACCACAGTCACCGCCAAACGCCTCGCCGCCGCGCTCGGCGCCGACTTCGGCTTCTATGAGACCGACACCACAGGCAAGACCGTCCCCGTCGAGTCGACCTCAATCAAAGCGGCGTAGCACCATGGCTGACAACAGCGCGATCGAGTGGACGGAGGCGACCTGGAACCCGGTGACGGGTTGCGACAAGGTTTCGCCGGGCTGCGCGCATTGCTACGCCGAGACGTTCGCCGAGCGCTGGCGGGGGATCCCG
>Ga0182024_10010292_pt1 | contig 19084 bp, 13 predicted proteins | sample P32metaG_FD_120480 | JGI IMG/M metagenome (GOLD analysis project Ga0182024, IMG submission 120480) | Permafrost microbial communities from Stordalen Mire, Sweden - P3-2 metaG (Illumina Assembly) | ecosystem: Environmental > Terrestrial > Soil > Wetlands > Permafrost | place: Sweden: Stordalen... | reverse complement strand
TACGTCAAGCGCGTGCCCGCCAGCGCCTACAAGGCGCAGAAGCGCGGAGGCAAGGGCGTGGCCGCCATGGGCACCCGCGAGGAGGACTTCGTCGAGCGCCTCTTCGTGGCCAGCACCCACGACACCCTGCTGATCTTCACCAATCTGGGCAAGGTTTTCTGGAAACGGGTCTTCGAGATCCCCGAAGCCAGCCGGGCCGCCAAAGGCAAGCACCTCTCCAGCCTCCTGCTCATCAAGCAGGAGGTCATCGCCGCGGTCTTCGTGCTGAAGGACTTCAGCGACAAGACCAGCCTGGTGATGATCACCAAGGAGGGCCTGGTCAAGAAGACGGCCCTGCAGGAATACGCCAATCCGCGCCCCGCCGGGATCATCGCCATCACCCTGACCAAGGGCGACGAGCTGATCGGGGTGCAGATGGGGACGGACCAACAGGACCTGATCCTGGCCTCCCACGAGGGCATGAGCATCCGTTTCCCCCTGAAAGAGGTGCGGGAAATCGGGCGCACCGGCCAGGGGGTGAAGGGCATCACCCTTGAAAAAGGCGACTACGTGGTGGACATGGAGGTCGTGAAGGACCCCAAGGGCAGCCTGCTGACCATCTGCGAAAGCGGCTACGGCAAGCGTTCGGAGCTGACCGAATACCGCGTGCAGGGCCGGGCCGGCAAGGGCCTCATCAACGTGAAGGTGACCGACAAGACCGGCAAGGTGGTCGGCGTCAAGCCGGTGACCAACGAGGACGAGCTGATGCTCATCACCGGCAACGGGACCATGCTGCGCATGAAGGTCAGCGACGTGAACACCACCGGGCGCAACACCCAGGGGGTCCGCGTGATCAAGGTGGGCGGCGGCGACCGGGTCGTGGCGGTCGCCAAACTCGCATCGGCCGAAGAGGAGGCGGATGAATGATCGCACCTAAACGCCTGCGTTTGGGACTCATCGCCCTGACCTCCGTGGGCGCGGCGCTGCTGCTCGCCGCCCTGTGGATCGATGACGCCCAATTCCTGGGGCGGGACCGTATGCTCGGCGAGAGCCTGCAGCAGGCCCAGGCGGCCGGCCGCGAGGCGGACCTGGTCCATACGCTCCAGCAGTTCATGGTTCCGCAGGCGGTGCTGATCGACGGCCGGCGCGGCGAGCTCCTGGACGCCGTGAGCCGCGCCGCGGACAGCCCATCGGTGAGCGCCTGGGCGCGCAGGAGCCCCGGCTACCTGGCCCCCCGGACCATCCTGGAGACCTTCGGCCGGGACAGGACCATGGGCTGGAGCTCGGCGGTATTGACCGGCAAATTCGGCTGGGTGGCGGCCGCGTGGCCCGTTCCCGTCACCGCGGGGCCCGGGACGGACCTGTCCAAAGACCCCTATTTTCTGGCCCTGAGCGACCCTGACATGGGGCCGGGCATCGTGCGCCACGGCTACGCCAAGGCGCTCCCGGCCAAAGGGCCGGCGACGGACGACCTGGTGGCGGCCTGCGGCATCGCGGACGCGGCGGGGAATTTCGCCGGCCTGCTGGAGATCCACGCCGACGCCCGCAGGATCGTCTTCGGTCCGGACCCTGACGCGTTCCGCCCCATGCTCTCCGCCTATCCCGGCTCCGTGGTCCTATTGGTCCTCGGCGACGGACGCGAGGTCTACAACAGTTCACTGCCCCCTCTGAGCGAGAATTTGCTCGGCGCCGGCCAGGCGGGCCTGCTGCGGGCGGCGCTGGCCGCGCCGACGGGCAGCCTGAACGTGGAAGGCTACAACGGCGGGCCATCGGTCGCGGTCTGGCAGCGCGTGGGCAGCGCCGCCCAGGGTTCGACACCCGCGGACGTGCTCAGCCTGGTCTTCTTCGTGCCGAGCGGCGCGTTCGCGGCGCCGGGTCCGGGCTCCCAGGAGGAGCCCCAGGCCTTTTATCAGAAGCCGCAGGTCCTGGCGCCCCTTGCCCTGGCCTTGGTCCTCCTTCTGCTGGCCTTGGGCATCCTGCTGCGCGCCGCGCCGCAGGACATCACCGGGGAGATCCTCTTGCTGCAGGCCGCTTCCCCGGACGGCCCCGAGCGCAACGACGGTTCCGGGGCGTCCGGGACCCCCCCGCCCGAGGGCTATTCCCCGGCCCCGGAGGCCCCTGGCGGCGAGGACCATGGCGCCAAGGAAGCGCCCAAGGATGACGCCGCCTTGAAGGGGCTGCGCGACGAGCTTTCCCTCGCCCAGGCGGCCCTGCGGGACGCCGAACGCAAGCTTGGCACCGAGGGCAAGGCGGGTTTGGAGATCAAAGCCCAGTTGGGGGAGCTGCGTTCGGCCCTGGAAGCCTCAAAACGGGACGCGGATCTCGCGGCCGCGGAGAGCCGGGCCCGCGAAGCGAAGGCCCAGGATGCGGCGCGCAGCCTGGAGGGGAAGCTCAAGGCCGCGGAAAAATCCGGGGGCCTTCCCAGGGAGCAGGAAGCGGTGCGCTTGGCGGCCGTGAACACCCTGTCGAGCGAACTGAAGGCCACCCTCGAGGTCATCAAGAACTACATCAGCACCCTCTTGGGCGGCCAGGGGGCCATCAACGACAGCCAGCAGGAATTCCTCGGCATCGTCATCAACAAGAGCGCCCGTCTCGAGCGCCTGATCGGGGACTTGGTCGAAATCAGCGAGATCGGCTCCGGCTTGAAGCCCATGCGCCTGGAGAGCGTGGGTTCCGACGCCCTGATCCAGGACGCCCTGGTGAACGTGCGCCCGCAGGCCGAGAACAAGAACATCAGCCTCGACCTCGTTGAAAGCGGGTCCTTAAGCCCGGTGAAGGTCGACCGCGAGAAGATGGGGGTCGTTTTGCGCGGCCTCCTGAGCCAGGCGGTCAAGGTGAGCCCCCGCAACGAGAAGATCGGCCTTGTGTTGAGCGAGCGGGACTCGACCGTGGAATTGCGGGTCACGGATTCGGGCATGAACCTCTCGCCGGAGCGGGCCGCCAAAGTCTTTGTCCAGTTCCACGGCGTTGATTCCCCGGCCGGTCCCGAGTTCATCGGCACCGGGCTAAGATTCACCATCTTCAGGAGCGTGGTCGAGGCCCATGGGGGCACGATTTCGATAGAAAGCCAGGCCGGCAGGGGCAAGACCTACGTGCTGACTTTGCCCAAGGATGCTGATGCGCCGCTGGAGACGGGCATGGCCGCGGCCCCTGGGCCGGCGGCTCCCAAACCCTTGCCGGCAGTGCCCGGCACGGCGAGCCTGCCGCCCTTGGGCCCTCCCCCTCTGGGCCCCGCAGCTCTGGGACCCCCGCCCTTGGGACCCCCGCCCTTGGGACCCCCGCCCTTGGGACCCCCGCCCTTGGGCCCTCCACCCTCCGCAGCGGCGTCCGGGGGGCTTCCGCCTCTTGGCCCCGCGCCCCTGGCCCCTCCGGCCGCGCCCAAGCCCCCGGCATCGACCTTGCCCGCGGGATTGCCGTCCCTGCCCCCATCCGTGCCGGCGCCGGCTCCAGCCGCCCCCGCGCCAGCCGCCCCCGCGCCGGTTATTTATAAACCGGCGCCCATTGATGAAACGCTGAACGCACCGTGGAAGCGGAAAGAGGTTTCCGACGCCGCGGATCTGGACGAATGGGCGGAGCTTCCCATCGCCCCGCTTCCTGCCGCGGGGGCGGGGACCCCGACCGGAGCCCAAGCCGGCAAAATCGAAGCCGGCGATTTGGAAAAGATTTTTGGCGCCAAACCGGGCGACGGCGCCAAACCGAGCGACACGGATTTGGTCCAATTTTCCTCGGTCTTTGGGGCCGCCCATACGCCGCCGCCGGCGTCCCCTCCGGTCCCGGCGCCCCTGACCCCGCCTACGGCGCCAGCGCCCGCGCCCGCGGCGCGTCCGGCTCCCCCGCTTCCGGCGCCCGCGCCTTTGGGCGCCGGCGGGCTGGGGTCGGATTTCGACGCCTTGTTCGGCCCTCCCACGGGAGCTTCCGCGCCCAAGGCGCCTCCGCCTCCCCCCGCCGTCGTGAAGCCGGCCCAGGCCCCGCCCCCTCAGCCGCCCGCCGCCTTGAAGCCTCCGCCTCCGCCGCTGGGGATGAACACGCTCGACGATTTGAACGAGCTGCTGGGCCAGTGAGGCCGGATGTGGCCGTTTTTGACCGGCGCCTGCAGTGTTATGCGATCACGGACCAGGCGTCGGCCCGGGGGCGGGATGACGCCGGGATCGCCGAAGCCTTATTGAAGGGCGGCTCGAGCTGTCTTCAGTACCGCGCGAAAAAAGCGGACGCGCGCGAGCAATGGCGCACGGCCATGGCGCTGCGGCGCCTATGCAGCGGGGCCGGGGCCATGTTCATCGTCAACGACCGGGTGGACCTGGCCCTGGAAGTCGGCGCGGACGGCGTGCATTTGGGCCAGGACGACCTGCCCGTGGCCGTGGCCCGTTCCCTGGCGCGCCGCGCGGGGAGGCCGGATTTCCTCATCGGCCTGAGCACGCATTCCCTGGAACAGGCCCGCGCCGGGGAGCGCGAAGGGGCCGACTATATCGGCTACGGCCCGATCTACGCCACCCTGACGAAGGAACATAACGTCCCGGCCGTCGGGCCGGCCTCCTTGGCGCCGGTGCTCGCGTCCGTCTCGGTTCCGGTGGTCGCCATCGGCGGCATCAAGCTGGGGCATCTCGCCGCCCTCGCGTCCATGGGTGCGCGGCACTGCGCCATCGTCACGGCCCTCACTTCCGCCGCGGACGTGAGCGGGGCGGCGGCCGAACATTGGGCGCTTTGGCGCGAAATCCAGGAACGGCCTTCGGTCCCCGGGGCCTAAGCATTTTTTGTCGAGGATGAACGCGGTGAAACAGCTGGGCAAGCTCCTCGTCGAAGAAGGCATGGTGGACGCAGTCCAGTTGGACCGGGCCCTCGAGTTCCAGAAGGAAAACGGAGGCAAGCTCGGCGCGGCGTTCATTAAACTCGGGTTTTTGACCGAGGAAGCGCTCCACTATTTTTTGGCGGTGCAATTGGGGCTGGAGTACGTGGTGCCCAGCGAATTGCCCGAGGACGTTGTGAGGCAGATCCCGGCCCAGGCCGCCCGCAAATTCTTCGTGGCGCCCTACCGGCGGGACACGAACACGCTCACCCTGCTTTCCGCCGACCCCACCGATCCCCGCTATCTGGCCCTGCATGACGAGCTGAGGCTGCCCAGTTCCGTCGAAATCCGTTTCTGCGTCTCCACCGAATCCGGGCTGGCCGCCCTCATGGAACGTTACTACCCCGCCGGGGTCCCCGACGCCGAACCCAGGGCCGCGTCCGGAGCGCAGCGGGGGGAGGCGCTCGACACCTCAAAGGACCTGGCCGAGCAGGAAAACCTGCTGAATCCGGAGGACCTGCTCGCCACGGAAGGCGAGGTCGAGTCCACCGGGGGCGCGGACGACGAATACGACGAGAACAAGGTCGACGACGCCCCGGTGATCCGCCTGGTGAACAGCATCATCAGCAGCGCCGTCGCCAAGGGCGCCAGCGACATCCATCTCAATCCCTTCGAAAAGAACATGGTGGTGCGGCTGCGCATCGACGGCAATCTCTACATACAGCCCTCCTCCCCGCCGAAGTACCGGCGCGCCATGATCGCCCGCATCAAGGTGATGTCGAAGATGGACATCATGGAGAAGCGCAAGCCCCAGGACGGCAGGATAAAGATCAAGGTGCAGGGCAAGACCGTCGACCTGCGCGTGGCCACCCTGCCCACCATTTACGGCGAAAACGTGGTCATGCGAATCCTGGACCAGGAAAGCCTGCAGTTGGACCTGACCAAGCTGGGCTTCGAGCCCGACGAGATGAAGAATTACCTTTCGGCGATCCGCAAACCCTACGGCATGGTGCTGCACACGGGGCCCACGGGTTCGGGAAAGACCACCACCCTCTATTCGGCGCTCAGCACCATCAACGACCCCGCCAAGAACCTCATGACCCTGGAGGATCCGGTGGAATACAACCTGCCCGGGGTGGTCCAGTGCCAGGTGAACCCCGAAACGGGCATGAATTTCGTCGCGGGCCTGCGGGCCAACATACGGCAGGACCCCAACATCATCATGGTGGGCGAGATCCGCGACGGCGAGACGGCGGACATCGCCATCAAGGCGGCCCTCACCGGGCACCTGGTGCTCAGCACCCTGCACACCAACAACGCCCCCGCCACGGTCATGCGCCTGGTGGACATGGGGATAGACCCCATGTATGTCGGCAGCTCCCTGCTGATCGTGGTGGCGCAGCGCCTGGTGCGCCGGGTGTGCAAGGACTGCAAGCAGCCCTATGAACCCGACGACGACGAGCTTTTGAAGCTGAGGATCAAGCGCGACGAGATCAAGGGCCATACCTGCCACAAGGGCCGCGGCTGCGACACGTGCGGAGGCAGCGGGTACAAGGGCCGCGTGGCGCTCTACGAGATCATGAGCATGACGCCCAAGGTGGAACAGGCCATCTACGACAGGAAGGACCTGAACGACCTGACGGAGGTGTGCATCAGCGAGGGCATGCAGACCCTGCGGATGCTGGCCGTGAAGAAATGGAAGATGGGCGTCACCAGCAGCGACGAGGTAGTGGCCGTCACCGCGGCGGCGGATTGAGGTAAACAGATGGTTGCATCCGGAAAAAATCGGCGTTTGGGCGACGTGCTGGTCGAAGAGGGCCTGGTCACCCAGGAACAGCTGGGCGAGGCGCTCGACAAGCAGAAAACCCTGGGCAAGTCCCTGGGTTCGACGCTGGTCGAATTGCACTTCATCACGGAAGAAGCCCTAATCCAGTTTTTGGCCATCCAGCACGGCCTGCAGATCGTGGACGTGCGCGAAATCGTCGTGCCGCCGGACCTCCTCAAGGTCTGTTCCGAGGAGGTGGCGCGGCGCCTCATGGTGTTCCCCTTAAGCCGCCCCAAGCCCAACGTGATCCGGGTGGTGGTCTGCAGCCCGGAGAACCCGGCCCTGCTGCACCTGGACTACGACCTGGTCGCCCCCCGCGGGACCAAATTCGAGATCGTGCTCTGCCCCGAGGACGACCTTCTGGACCTGATCAACCGCCACTACAAGGTGGCCGGCCCGGGCTCAAAGGGGCTGGAGGAGACGCTCAAGGAGCTCGAGGAGGAGTCGGAAGGGGCCATGCTCAAGGCCATGGGCAGCGGCGGCGGCGAGGACGTCGAGGTCGTCAAGAGCATCGGGGAACAGGACGAAAAGGACGACGGCGAACTTCTGGGCGACGAAGGCCCGGTCATCAAGATGTGCAATTACATCATCGATGACGCGGTCTCCAAGGGCGCCAGCGACATCCACGTCAACGCCTGGGAAAAGAAGATCGTCGTGCGCCTGCGCATCGACGGCAGCCTGCGGGAGGTGCCGGCCCCCCCGTTCAAATACAAGCGGGCGCTCGTGAGCCGCTTCAAGATCATGGCCAGGCTGGACCCCATGGAACGGCGCATGCCGCAGGACGGGCGCATCCGCTACAAATTCCGCGGGCGCAACATCGACTTGCGCATCAGCACCCTGCCCTCGATCTGGGGCGAGAACCTGGTCATGCGCATCATCGACCAGGGCACCATGAAGCTCGACATCAAGGCGATGAACTTCACCCCCGAGCAGATCGCCGCCTTTGAATTCGCGTACCAGGCGCCCTATGGCATGATTTTGGTGACCGGACCGACGGGCAGCGGCAAGACCACCACGCTGTACGCGGTCCTGGCGGCCATCAACGACCCGGCCATGAACATCATGACCGCCGAGGACCCCGTCGAATACCGCCTGCCGCACCTGATACAGGTGCAGGTCAACCCCGTGGCCGGGCTGACCTTCGCCTCGGTCCTCAAGTCCTTCCTGCGGCAGGATCCCGACATCATCATGGTGGGGGAGATCCGCGACCGGGAGACCGCCGACATCGGCGTCAAGGCCGCCCTGACCGGGCACCTGGTCATCAGCACCCTGCACACCAACGACGCCCCGGCCACCATACTCCGCCTGGTGGACATGGGGGTGGACCCCATGTATGTGGGCACTTCGGTGCTGGTGGTCTGCTCCCAGCGGCTTCTGCGCAGGGTGTGCAAGGACTGCGGCGAGCCGTATACTCCCTCAGCGGAGGAATTGGAGGAAGCCGGGGTCGACAAGGCCTTTTTGGACGGCGGCCTGTTCAAGCGGGGGAAGGGCTGCTCCCTCTGCGGCAACACCGGATACAAGGGCCGCGTGGCCGTGCACGAGGTGGTGGGGATCAACGCCCCCGTGCGCAAGGCCATTTTCGACAAGATGAGCCTGAAGGAATTGAAGAGGATCTGCGTGGCCAACGGCATGCAGACCATGCGCAACGTGGCGATACAGGACTGGAAGCGCGGCCTCACCTCGCTGCATGAAGTCCTCAGCGAGACCGCGCCGGACCGTTAGGTCCGCCCGGGTCCCCTCGATCCGAAGATCGTATGGGAATTTCAGCCTAGCCTTAGGATGCACGATGACAAAGAAACATCGGGCAACGGACGCCCCCGGACCGCGATGGTGAAGCGGTCCTTCTGGCACTTGCGTTCGCACAGCGTCTCGCTGTCCAACAAGATACTCGTCCTGCTGATGGCCGCGGTCGTCTTCAGCACGGGCCTGGCCGGCTGGGTCATTTATAACGGCCTGCGTGAGCGCGCATGGAACGACGCCGGGGAGGCGTTGATGCAGGCGGCCACATCCTCGGCCGTGGGCATGCAGGTCGAAGGGCTGGACGCCGTCCGCGGGGTCGCCGACAGCTCGAACCCGGCCTACATGAATTTGAAGCACTCCCTGCGCGAATTGTACCGGCGCAACCATTTCAACCTTGAAAACCGGTGGGGGCGCCTCTCGGTGCTGCGCTTCACCCCCTCGAAGGCCCAGGTGGTCCTGGTGGCCAGCATGGACAACGGTTCCGGCATCGGCCTGCCGCAGCCCCTGGACAACGCGCTCTACCGGGCCGTGGCCACCCAGGACGCCCAGCTCAAGGACTATTCGGCCGAGCCCGACTGGCTGGTGGCCTACGCGCTTCTGGGCTCGGCCAAGGATTCCTTTTATGTGCTGAAATTGGAGCGCAACACCCTCTTCCTGCGCCAGGAAATGCTGGGCTTTTTGGAGACCATTTTGTTGGGAGCCTTGGCCGGCCTGGCGTTGACGCTGGCTAGCGGCTGGGTGGTGACCGTGCAGATCACCAAGCCCCTGCGCACCTTCGTCGACGTCATGAAGCTGATGCAGTCGACCGGGGACTATGACATGAAGATCGACCTGCACCCCGAAGACCGCGACATGAGCGTGGTGGAGTCCACGTTCCAGTCCCTGGTGCGCCGCATGCAGAACAGCCGCGAGCGGGAAGAGCAGAGTTATTGGTCCACCCTGCAGGCCTTGGTCACCGCCCTGGACGTGCGCGACAACGAGACGGCCGGCCATTCCATGCGCGTCACGCGCTACAGCCTGGCCATCGGCGAGCGCATGCGCCTGCGGCCGGAGGCCATGGAACAGCTCCGCCAGGGCGCCCTTCTGCACGACATCGGCAAAATCGGCGTGCCGGACGCGATCTTGCGCAAGCCCGGCCGCCTGACCGCCGACGAATGGGTCGAGATGCGCAAGCATCCCGCCATCGGGCGCAATTTCCTCGAGGATATCGCCTTCCTCAGGCCGGCCATGGCCGTGGTCTATTGCCACCATGAACGCTGGGACGGCACGGGCTATCCCCAGGGCCTGGCCTCGGAGGCCATACCCCTCACCGCGCGGGTCTTCGCCGTGGCGGATTCCCTCGACGCCATCACCAGCAAGCGCTATTACAAGGAAGCCCGCAGCTTCAGGGAGGCCCAGATCGAGATCGAGGCCTGCGCCGCGACCCACTTCGATCCGGCCGTGGTGAAGGCCTTCCTGACCATCACCGAGAAGATCTTCATGCGCATCAAACTGGAAACGAGCCGCAGCGGGATCGGGCTTGAGCGCATGCGCAAAAGCCCGGTCTGAGACCCGGGCCGATTTAGCTGTTTTTTGGGGTTCCTTTGGGCTTCCCCTAGTAGCAGAATTAGCGTCCTGATTTTTTCCGCCGACAGGCTCGGCATCGTCGAAGGCCTATGGATCCCAGACTCGAACGCCTCAAGCAGCGCTTTTTCCAGGTTTTTGGTGACCAGGGCCGCCATCTCACAGTGACCCGGGCGCCCGGCAGGGTGAACCTTTTGGGCGACCACACCGATTACAACGAAGGCTACGGCCTGGCGGCGAATTTCCCCCAGGAGATCACGGTGATGGCCCAACGCAGGGGCGACGGCATGCTGGGCATGTACTCCTGCGAGGTCGAGGAACGCATCCAGGTGCCCGTCCACAACCTGCGCTATGTCCCCGGGGACGGATGGGCCAACTACCCCAAAGGGGTCATGTGGTCCCTGGAGAACGCGGGCGAGAAGCTTGAAGGCATGAATCTCTTGATCGAAGGGCGCATCCCCCAAGGGGCGGGGCTGGGAAGCTCCACGGCGCTGGCCGCGGCCTGCGCGTTGGCGGCCTCCAGCGTCGAGGGTTTCCAGCTGGAGCCCGAGGCCATGGCCAAAGTGCTGCAGCGGACCGAGAACCAGTTCATGAACGTGCACAGCGGCATTCTGGAGCCCTTGTGCATACTGACCGCGGGGCAAGGCAACGCCCTCTTCATGGACGCCCGCAGCCTGGAAAGCGAGGAGATCCCGCTGTCCCTGGACGGGGCCTTGATGGTGGTCCTCGACAGCGGCGTCGCGCGCAGCCTCAAAACCGGCGATTACGCGAAGCGCCAGGAGGAGTGCCGCGAGGCCCTCAAGCTCCTCAAGACCAAGAACGAGGCGTATAAGGCCCTGCGGGACGTGAAGGTGCTGGCCTATGAGCGCTTCAAGAAAGTCCTTCCCATGCTGCTCAGCGCCCGCGCCGAGCACGTGGTGTACGAAAACGACCGCGTGCTTAAGGCCCGTGAGGCCCTCAAGGCCGGCGATCCGGCGGCCTTCGGCGACCTGATGAACAAGAGCCACCGGTCCTTGAGCAGGTTGATGCAATGCAGCACCGAGGAATTGGACACCCTGGTGGGCCTGGCCCAGGCCGACGCGGCCTGTTTCGGGGCCCGCCTGACCGGCGGCGGTTTCGGCGGTTGCGCCGTGGCCCTGGTCAGGGAGGACGGCCTCGACGAATTCCTGGAGCGGCTCAAGCGCGGGTATTGGCAGAAGGTGGGCGGAAAGATGAAGCACTGGGTCCTCGACACCGTCGGACCGGCGTCGGAGATCGTCGAGGACTAGAGGCTCCTGCTGTGCCTCAAGGGAGCCGCGGCGCCGGCAGGTGCATTTCGCGCCGCTCTATCGCGGCGGCACTAGGCCCCTCTTAAGGCGGGGGGAATATGTCTTTTTCAAAACCATCCAAAGCACCCGGGTTATTCGGATGGTTTTGAAAAAGACATATTCCCCCCGCCTTCTAGGGCCTCAAAGCCACCGGAGCTTACAATGGGCGCCTGCCTTTTCTGCGACATAGTTTCCGGCGCCATCCCGGCCGGGCGGCTGCACGAGGACGATCAGTGCATCGTCATCAGCGACATCGCGCCCAAGGCCCCGGTGCACCTCCTGATACTGCCGCGCGAGCATGTCAGTTCAGTGGACGCTCTGGACGCGTCGCGGGAACGCCTGGCCGGGCACTTGGTCCACGTCGCGGCCCAGCTCGCGAGGAGCCGGGGGCTCGACGCCCCGGGATACCGTTTGGTGTTCAACCATGGTTCCGATGCCGGTCAGACGGTCCAGCATCTTCACCTGCACCTGTTGGGCGGCCGGATCCTGGATGGCATGTGTTGAAAAGACCTTGTTAACAAAGGGTTTCCAAGGATAAAACTTTGTGAGCCTGTGCATTGACGTCCAAGCTCCGCTTGGCTAAAGTACCTGTCCTTTGCACCCAAGAATGATGCCCCATGAATCATGGGGTTGAGAGGACGGTGATTTTTCCATGGTAGAAATCAGGGTTGATCCCAATAAGCCCTTTGAAGCCGCGTTGCGCCAATTCAAGAAGAAGGTGGAGCTGTCCGGCATCACCGGCGAAATGCGCAAGCGCGAGCACTATGAAAAACCCAGCGTGCGCCGCAAGCTGAAAAGCCTCGCCGCCCGCAAGCACGCCCGTCGCAAGGCCCGCGTGTTCTAGCGCACCCAGGGCGCCCGTGGCGCGGAAGGCCGTTCAGCGGCCTCCGCCATGGCGCGGCTTGGAACCGTTCAAGGCGGGGACCCATAGTGGTCCCCGCCTTACGCGTTTTTTGGACGCAAAAAAAGGGGCAAGAATCATGCCTGTCAAACAGGATCTCGACGCCGCCTTGAAAGAGGCGATGAAGGCCAAGGACAGTGTGGCCTTGGACGCGGTGCGCGCCATCAAGAGCGCGTTGAAGCTGGCCGAGATCGACGCCCATCGCGATTTGGCGGACGCGGAAGTGCATGCGCTCATCCAGAAGGCCATCAAGCAGCGGCGCGACAGCATCGAGCAATTCACCGCCGGCGGCAGGATGGACCTGGTCCAGACCGAAGCGGCCCAGTTGAAGGTGCTTGAGAAGTTCCTGCCGGCCCAGCTGTCCGAGGCGGAGATCTCGGCCCTGGTCGACGAGGCCGCCGCGGCCACCGGCGCCACCGGCCCTAAGGACATGGGCAAGGTGATGGCCGCCCTCATGCCGAAAGTGAAGGGCCGCGCGGACGGGGGAATCGTCAACCGTTTGGTCAAGGCGAAGCTGGGCTAGCATGCGTATCGTTGTGGATGGGGACGCCAGCGGGCAGCGCGACGTGATCGTCGCCCTGGCGCGGGAGTTCGGCGTCCCGCTGCTGTGGGTGCACAACCCCAGCCACCGGCCCCCGGTGCAGCAGGAAGGGCTCGATCTGCGGGTCCACCTGGCCGACGGCGGGGCGCAGGCGGCGGACGTGGTGGTGATGAACTTCGCCGCGGTGGACGACATCGTGGTGACCGGGGACCTCGGCCTCGCCCTGGTCTGCGTGGCCAAGGGCGCGGCGGCCATCAGCCCGCGCGGCTTCTGGTACCGGGCCGAGGACATGGGGACCCGTATGGAGTTCCGGGCCCTGGCGGCCCGCCTGAAGCGCGGAGGGGAATACCTCCACCACAAACCGCCCCACCGGCGCCTGGACGACTGGCGTTTCGAGCAGGAATTGAGGCGGGCCCTGGCCTGACGGCTTTGGCGGAGGGGGCATGGCTTTTTCGCCGGAATTCATCGACCAGGTCCGCCAGGCAAACGATATCGTGCAGGTCGTCCAGACCTGGGTGCCGCTGAAAAAGGCCGGCGCCTCCTGGAAGGGCCTGTGCCCCTTCCACCAGGAACGCACGCCCAGCTTCAACATCGTCCCCTCCAAGCAGATTTTCCACTGTTTCGGCTGCGGCGAAGGCGGCGACGTGTTCGCCTTCGTCCAGAAGCGGGAAAAGCTCGATTTCGTCGAAGCGCTCAAGCTGCTCGCCGAGCGCGCCGGGATCGCGCTGCCCGACGAAAGCAGGGACGAGTCCGGGCGCCTGGACGCCGAGCGCCGCCGGAAAGAGGAGGAAGCCCAGCGCCGGCTCCTGGAATTGGCCGCGGCCTGGTTCCGCCGCAACCTCGAGGAAGGCTCCGAAGGCGCCCAGGCCCTGGACTACGCCCGGCGCAGGGGGCTCGACGACGCCGCGCGGGAACGCTTCGGTTTGGGCTACGCCCCCTCGGACGGGACGGCCCTGTCGACGGCGGCCGGAAAAAAAGGCTACAGCGAGGACGCCCTGGTGGCCGCGGGCCTGGCGCTGCGCAACGAGCGCGGGGTCTACGCGCGTTTCAGGGCGCGGCTGATCTTCCCCATCCACGACCCCAAGGGGCGCTTGGCCGGTTTCGGCGGGCGCGTGCTGGGGGCGGGCGAACCGAAATACCTGAACTCGCCCGAAGGCCCCCTCTTCAGCAAGGGCAAACTCCTATACCCCTGGGCCCTGGCGAAGCCCGCCCTCGGCAAGCGCCGCGAAGCCCTGGTATGCGAGGGCTACATGGACGCCATCGCCTGCCATCAGGCCGGCCTGGAGCAGGCCGTGGCCACCCTGGGCACCGCGCTCACCGCGGAGCATGCGCGCCTGCTGAAACGCTACGTCGACCGGGTGGTTTTGCTCTTCGACGCGGACGCGGCCGGCCTGCGCGCCGCCCGCCGCGCGGGGGAGCCCCTGCTGGAAGCGGGGCTTGAAGCCCGGGTCGCCGACTTGAAGGGGGCCAAGGACCCCGACGAGCTCTTGCGGCGCGAGGGTCCGAAGGCCCTGGAGGCGGCCCTGGAAGCCGCCCAGCCTTTGCTTGAATTCTGCGTGCGGACGGGTTTGGCCGCGGCCGGCGAGCGTCCCAGCCCCGCCCAGCGGGCCGCGGTGCTGCGGGACAGTTTTTCGCTGCTGGCCCGCCTGGAAAGCTCCAGCGAAGCCGATGCGGCCCTGGCCGCCGCCGCGCTCGCGGTGGGCGTCAGCGGGGAAGCCGCCCGCGAGGACTTCGCCGCCTACAAGCGGGGCGAGGGCCGCCGCGGGGAACAGGCTTCGTCCGCCACCGCGGCGCCTGAGCCGTCCCCGGATTCCGGCGATACCGGCGACACCAGTATCCCGGGTGTCCCAGGCAAGCCGGCTCCACAGACGGCGCCGTTTCCAAGGCCGTCCCCGGCCTTGGTCCTGGCCGAACGGGAATTGCTGGCCTTGCTGGTCGCCCATCCCGAACTGGTGGAGAGCGCCAAGGAAGAGCTGGGCCGTCCCGTCTTTTGCGCCGCCGACCTCCAGGCCGCGGCCGATCTGCTGTGGCGCGCCCCCCGGGGGGCCATCATGATGCTGGAGGACGACGGCAGCGAGTCCTTCAAGGCGGGGGAAAGCCTGCTGAGGGAGCTCAGCCAGCGGCGCCTGCCCCAGCTGGCCCCGCCCATGGATTCGCTGCGGGACATCCTGCGGCGCCGCGAGGAACTTCGCTTGGAACGCGAAGTCGCCGTCCTCACCCTGGCCTTGCGCCAGGCGGGCCCGGACCAGGCCCACACGGACTCCCTGCTCAATCAATTGCAGGCCTTCAAACGGGCCATACAGGAATTGCGAAACGTTCGGCGCTGAGTGTAGCGGCCGCTTATCCAAGCGAGGAATGAAGCATGAGCCCAAGCCCCAAGAAACCCGCCACAGCCAAGGCCGCCGCGCTTAAGCGCGGACCCGGACGCCCCCGCAAAGAGAACGGGGAAGCGGGCGGGCCCGGTGAGGCGTCCGCGGAGGGCGGTCCCGCCGCCGCGAAACCCGAAGGGGGTTCGGGCGAGGGCATGAAGCGATTGATGGCCAAGGGCCGGGCCAAGGGCTTCTTGACCTACCAGGACGTCAATGACGCCCTGCCCGACGAGGTGGTCAGCTCCGAGCAGATCGACGACGTGCTGTCCATGCTGGGCGAGGAAGGCATCGAGGTGCTCGACAAGGGCCGCTCGGTGGACGACGACAGCGAAGGGGCGAAAGACGAGGCCAAGGTCCGCATAGGCTCCGACGGCCGCGAGGAGGAGGGCGAGGAAAAGGAGCGCCCCGAAGCCCCCGAGGCGGAGGACGAGGAGGCCGAAGCCCAGCCCCAGCCCAAAGGTCGGGCCGAGGCCCGCGAAGAGGGCGGCTCGGACGATCCGGTGCGCATGTACCTGCACGAGATGGGCCGCACCCCCCTGCTCACGCGCGAGCAGGAAGTGCGCCTGGCCAAGCGCATCGAGGACGAGGAGCTCAAGGTCCAGGACGTCATCCTCTCCGCCACGCTGGCGCGCGACGCCTCCAAGGCCCTGGCCGAATCGGTCGTCAAGGCGAAGCAGCTGGCAAGCGAAGTGGTCAAGCACACCATCGACGGGGAGGTGCCGCCGGCCGCGGAAAAGAAGATGGCCGGGGACGTGGCCAAAGCCCTCAAGAAAGTGGACGCGGCCGAAAAACGCTGGAAGACGGCGCTCAAGGCCCTTGAAAAGACCGGCTTGAGCGACACCGACCGCAGCCGCCAGATGAAGGCCCGCGACGAGGCCCACACCCAGCTGCTGGAGGCCCTGCGGCAGTTCAATTTCAAGCCCAAGGTTTACCAGGACCTGGCTTCGTCCTACAAGGGCTTCTTGGAGCGGATCGCCCACATCGAGCGCGAGATCGGCAGCCTGGAGCGCCAGCTGGGCGGCCTGAGCATCTCCGAGACCGCGGCGCGGATAAAAAAGCAGGGCGAACGGGCCCGCATCGCCAAGGAGGCGCGCGTGCGCCCCGAGGAGCTGGACGCGCTCTTGGAGCAATTCATCCAGGCCCAGCACAAGATCAGCCGGGTCTGCGACGAGGCCCTGGTCCGCGGGGCCGCGGACATCAAGGAGGTCTGCCGTCGCATCGACGAAGGCAACGAAGCGGCCTACCGCGCGCGCATGGAGCTGGTGGAGGCCAACCTGCGCCTGGTGGTGTCGATCGCGAAGAAATACGCCAACCGCGGCCTGCAGTTCCTGGACCTCATCCAGGAGGGCAACATCGGCCTCATGCGGGCGGTGGAGCGCTTCGAATACCGCCGGGGCTACAAGTTCTCGACGTACGCGACCTGGTGGATACGCCAGGCCATCACCCGCGCCATCGCCGACCAGGCCCGCACGATCCGCATCCCCGTGCACATGATCGAGACCATCAACAAGCTCATCAAGACCTCCCGGGACATCGTGCAGCAGACCGGCAACGAGCCCATGCCCGAGGAGATCGCCAAACGCATGGGCATGCCCGTGGACAAGGTGCGCGGGGTGCTCAAGATCGCCCAGCAGCCCATCAGCCTGGAGACGCCCATCGGCGAGGAGAAGGATTCGCATCTGGGCGACTTCATCGAGGACAAGGACGCGGTCAGCCCGATCAACGCGGCCAGCTACATTCTGCTGCAGGAGCAGATCAGCAAGGTGATGGAGACGCTCAAAGAGCGCGAAGCCAAGGTCTTGAAACTGCGCTTCGGCCTGGAGAACGGGTATCCGCACACCCTGGAGGAGGTCGGCAACATCGAGGGCGTCACCCGCGAGCGCGTGCGCCAGATCGAGGCCAAGGCCCTCAGAAAATTGAGGCACCCGACCCGCGCCCGCAAATTGAAGGGTTTTCTCGATTAGCCGGATGTATCTCCTCGTCTGGATCCTATTCCTTATCATTCTCGCGGCGCTGCCCTACGGCATACGCCATTGGAGGAAGCGCGTGGCTTTGAAGACGTTCGATCCCCTTCCGGAGGGCTCCAAGCCGGTGGTCTCCATCTCATTGGAGAACGGCGGCCTGGTCAAAATCGAGCTCTATCCCCAGGACGCCCCGAACCATTGCGCCGCGTTTGTGGACCTGATCAAAAAGGGCTATTACGACGGCCTCAGCTTTCACAGGGTGGTGGAGGGTTTTGTGGTCCAGGGAGGCTGTCCCAAGGGAAATGGTTCGGGAGGCCCGGGCTACAAGCTGAAGGCGGAATTCAATGAACGGCCGCACTTGACCGGCAGCCTGGCCATGGCCCGCACACCGGACCCGGACAGCGCCGGCAGCCAGTTCTATCTGTGCCTGGCCCCCCAGCCCAGCCTGGACCGGCAGTACACCGTTTTTGGCCAGGTCATCGAGGGTATGGAGCTGGTGCAAAGGATCAGGCAGGGCGACAAAATGGTCAAAGTGGGTGTCGAAGGCGTTTGAGCTTTTCATTTATTAAGGCCGCATTAAATTTTTTAATCTTTTAAACGGGCAGCGTAGGCGGACCAGGGCATTCCCAAGGGTTTTCCAGTTCCGGACGATGGCATCGCTCTTGCAATTACCTTTGGTAATTATTGGAGGCATGACCCTGTGAGCGATTCCCACCTTCCCAAAAATATCGATCCAAGCCAGCATCCGGAATTGTCCGAGGACTCGGACGTCAGTTGGAACATGCGGGTCTGGCGGCGCACGCATAAGCTCCTCATCGGCGGGGCCAAGGATCTCAACGACCAAGGCCTCTTCCACAAGGTCGCGCTCATCCCCGTGCTGGCCTGGGTGGGCATGGGCGCCGACGGCTTGAGTTCATCCGCCTACGGCCCGGACGAAAGTTTCCGCGTGCTGCAGCACAACCTCTACCTGATCCCCCTGGTCGTGCTGGCCTCCATGTTCACGATTTTCATCATTTCCGTGGCCTACAGCCGGGTCATCGAGCATTTCCCCAACGGCGGCGGCGGCTACGTGGTCGCCTCGCACCTGCTCGGGCGTGGAGCCGGCCTGGTCTCAGGCTGCGCCCTGACCGTGGACTATGTGCTCACGATCACCGTGTCCGTGGCCGCGGGCGGGGACGCTTTGTTCAGCCTTTTTCCGCCGGAATGGCAGGCCTACAAACTGGGCCTGGAACTGCTCAGCCTGCTGTTCCTGGTCATCATGAATCTGCGCGGCGTGCGCGAGAGTGTCCTGGCCGTGGCGCCCATATTCATGCTTTTCGTGCTGACCCACATACTCCTCATCGGAGCCAGCTTCTTCGTGCACTGGGGACAGCTCAGCGCCGTGACGGCCTCCGTGCCCGCGGGCCTGCACCAGGGGGTCGCCACCTTAGGCATGTTCGGCCTGCTCTTCCTGTTCATGAAGGCCTATTCCATGGGCGCCGGCACCTACACCGGCATCGAGGCGGTGAGCAACGGCTTGGGCATACTCCGCGCGCCCCAGGTTCAGACCGGAAAAGTCACCATGCGCTATATGGCCGTCTCCCTGGCCGTGGCTTCCGGAGGCCTCTTTCTGGGCTACCTCATCGCCCATGTCCAGGTCACGGGCGACCAGACCATGAACGCGGTGCTGGCCGAGGACGTCTTCGGAGCCAAGGGCGTGTTCGGCGGATCGGTCATCTCACGCGTGCTCATCTGGCTGACCCTGGCGTCCGAGGCGGGATTGCTGGTCATCGCGGCCCAGACGGGCTTCATCGACGGACCCAGGGTCATGTCCAACATGGCCCTGGACGGCTGGTTCCCCAAGCGCTTCAGCGGGTTGAGCGAGCGCTTCACCATGCAGAACGGGGTCCTGGTCTTCGGCGCGGCCTCCATCGCGGCCCTGCTGTGGACGCATGGGGACGTGGACATCCTCGTGGTGATGTATTCGATCAACGTCTTCATCACCTTTTCGCTCACCGAACTCTCCATGAACCGGCACTACTGGAAGGAGCGCCACGAGAACCCCGGTTGGAAGGGCAAGATCTACATCCACGTGATCGGTTTCTGCCTTTGTTTCAGCATCCTGGTGGTCAT
>Ga0182024_10010290_pt1 | contig 19085 bp, 9 predicted proteins | sample P32metaG_FD_120480 | JGI IMG/M metagenome (GOLD analysis project Ga0182024, IMG submission 120480) | Permafrost microbial communities from Stordalen Mire, Sweden - P3-2 metaG (Illumina Assembly) | ecosystem: Environmental > Terrestrial > Soil > Wetlands > Permafrost | place: Sweden: Stordalen... | reverse complement strand
TCCAATTGTGATTCCGGCGACGGCGCATGCCCAGACCGTCACGACCTGGGACGCGACGGGAGGCGGAAGCTACACGGCTCCGGCCAACTGGACCAACGGCGTTCCTGAGACCGTGGGGGGCACGACATACGAAGCGCTGTTCGCCAACTCCGGGGAGCCGACTAAGAACTTCACCGTGACGCTGACGCAGAGCGTGACGGCGTCGGCGATCATCGACAATCTGTCGAATTTTTCGAACAACACGCTGCTTTTCTCGCCGTCGTCGTCGCCGGTGACGCTGTCGCTGATGGGCATGACCTATGACACGGAGCAGAACGGGACCGTCGAGTATGCGATCAGCAACACGATTCTGGCCAACGATAACACGACGCAGAACACCAACGCGCTGACGCTGGGGGTGGGGGTGAACCTGGCGCTGCAGAATGCGCAGAACACGATCGTGACCAGCGGCAATCCGGCAGGCACGACCTATCCGTATATCGAAATCGACGGCAACATTTCGGACGGAGTGCAGGGCACGCCGTCGGCGTTGAACATTTACGCCGGCGGCAACGGGGGGTTTGACGGGGGCATTGTCGCGCTGACGGGGAGCAATAGTTTTTCGGGGGGGATTACCGTCGGGAACACGGCGGGGACGGAGGGCGGGGCGCTGCAATTGAATCCGGACGTCGTCACGGTGGTCGGCACATCGGTCACGGTCAACCAGAATTCCAGCGGCACGGGGAATGTACTTGTGAATGAGCAGGGGCAGATTCTTCTCTACAACAACACCACCAGCAACGGCACGCTGTACTACATGAGTCCCGGGCAGACGGTGACGATCGAAGGTATCGGGGTCAACAAGACGACGAGCGGCAACATCCGCACCTATTTCGGCCCGGCGATCAGCGCGAAGAAATCGACGGTGACGTTCACGATGCTTGCCAACATCGACATCGGCAGCTCGCTTCCCAACGAGGGATACAACGGGGACGTGATCGTGAGCGCCACATCGCAGGCGGATAATGTGATCAAGTGGGCGGGGGTTGTGGCGGGCCTGCCGGGATCGGTGGGAATCGACAAGCAGGGTTCGGGGAGCCTGGAGTTTTCCAATCCGAGGAACACGTTCAGCGGGCAGATGCAGATCGGCAACGGCGACATCTATGTGGACGCCGGGTCGAGCATGGGAACGGGCGATCTGGAATTCGCGCAGACTTCGAGCAATTTCACGGTGGTCGATCTATACAACGCGCAGCAGAATGTGGGGAGCCTGAGCAGCACGTTTCTTCAGGGCAGCCTGGCCAACAGCGGCGCGCCGGGAAGCGCTTATCAGCAGACGCTGAATCTTCTGGGGCCGGGCGGGGCGTCGGGCACGAACATTGTGCTGACGCAGGATGAGAACACCGTTTTCGGCTACACGGCACAGGCGGGATTCAACACGCTGACCAGCGTCATTCAGGACGGGCTTTCGACGGCGACGGGCACGGGCGCGGGGACGCTGACGCTGGGCGCCACCAGCACCGGGACGCTGACGCTCAACGGCTCCAACACTTATTCCGGCGGAACCTACATCGACGGCGGCACATTGAATGTCGCCAACGGAACGGGAACGCTGACGAATTTGCCCAATGGCGGGCAGACGCTGCATCAGTTTCCGGTGAACGCGGGCAGCGCGACGGGATTCGGGGATGTTTACGTCAACAACGGCGGCATGCTGACGAGCGGGAACAACACCGAAGTTCTCGGCGTGTTTATGAATGACGGGTCGATCGGCGGGAGCGTGCACGTGGCGGCGGCCGGAACAGTCAATCCAGGCGGCGTGAATCTGGCGGGGACGCTCTATATCGCGGGCAGCCTGACGGCCGCGCAGGGAGCGGTGTTCGACGACGACCTGATCGGCGGGACCACGGCGAATTCGGATCTGACGGTCGTCGGCGGATCGCTCAATACGACCGGCACGGCGACGCTGAACATCAGCGGCTCATCGCTGGCGTTCGGGAATTACACGCTGTTTCAGTCGCAATCGCTGACCAACGGGACGGCGTATTTCAGCATCGGCACGACGCCGACGCCGATCGCGCCATCGATCCAGCGGTCGTACAACGTTCTTGAAGACGGCGAAAACGTGGTGCTGCAAGTGCTGGACATCGGGACGGATCGGTTCTGGTCGGTGGGCGGGAATAATCCGGCGGCGGACGGATCGGGCACGTGGGGCGCGGGCGGGACGAATTTTTTCACGCAGTCCGGTACGACCACAACCACCAAGGCTCCGTATGACAACACGTCCGGGGCGGACGTGATCATCGGGGCGGAAGGGAACGGCGGCAGCATCACGCTGACCGGCAACGTCGTGGTCGGCGGGCCGCTGGTCTTCGGGCAGGTGGGTTCGTCGTACACGATCGCCGGGACCAATTCGCTGCAATTGGACGCGGGCATCGTCAGCTCGAACACGACGAACATCAACGCGCCGGTGGTCCTGGGCGCGTCCGGGCAAACGTCCACGTTCACGACCTCCGTCGGCACAACGCTGACGCTGGCCGGCGGGATCAGCGAAGTTTCCGGGCCGCAGACCCTGATCAAGGGAGACCTCGGCACGATCGTGCTGGGCGGCACGGGTTCCTACACGGGCGGCACGCAAGTCAATCAGGGTGTGCTGCAAGTCACCACAACGAGCCTGCCATCGACCGGCACGGCGAGCGTCGCGTCCGGGGCGCAACTGACGTTTGGCCAGTCGTACAACGGCAGCTTCGGCGGCTTGCTCAGCGGGGCCGGCAATGTTGTTGTGAACAACGCCAACAACGCGGTCACGGTGTTTTCAAATACCGCCAATGCCTACACCGGCACAACCGTGCTGGATGGCGGCGCGCTGAGCGTCGACAACATCGGCGAGCTGGGCACGGGAGACGGCGGCATTGAAATGGGCGGCGGAACATTGCAGTTCAACGCGGGCAATCTGAATTTCCCGCTGTCGGCGCCTCACACCGTCACGACGACGATCACGCTCGACAGCAACACGACGAGCTACGTTGACACACAAAATTACACCGGCACGCTGGGGCAGGTGTTGCAGGGATCGGGCAACCTGACCAAGCTCGGCGCGGGCACGTTGACGTTCACGAGCATCCACAGCACCAACGAGATCGGCTCGCTGGCGATCCTCGGCGGCGCGCTGGTCTTCAACGAGCCGGGCACGCCGTCCTTCGGGTTCTCGGGATCAACCAACAACAGCAACACGTTCACGGGCGACCTGGACATCGACCAGGACACCGACGTGCGCATCTACGGCGGCAACATCAGCGGCGGCGGCAACATCAACATCCCGGTCTCCGGTGCGGGAACCATCATCGAAGGGCGCGACACCAACGGCGTGTTCACCACCACCATTGGCAATCCCATCAATCTCAACGGCGGCAACACGCTGGAGATCTTCGCCAACGCGATTGCGGACAATCTGATTCTGCAGGGCGGGATCACCGGAAACGGAAGCGTCGATTACACCAGCGGCTCGGGACTCACGGTGCTGTCGGGAACCAGCACCTACAGCGGCAGCACGACCGTGGACTACGGCAACAAAGCAGGTACTGAGGATGTTCAGCTTGGAATCAACAACGCGATGCCGACGGGCACGGACCTGCACGTGACCGGCAGCGGATTGCTGGACACGGCGGATTTCAATCAGGAGGTTGCGTCGCTGGACGGCGGGACCAACGCCGAGATTCAGAACGTCACTGGCGTCGGCACGTCGATCCTGACGATCAGCGGATCGGCGGTGACGACGTACAGCGGATACCTGCTCGACGGCGCGATAACGGGAACCTTGGGCCTGACGCTGGGTGCGGCCAACACCGGGTGGCTGACTTTGTCCGGCGCCGAGCAACTGAATGGCATCGCCACCGGCATGAGCGGTCCGATCACGGTTTTCGGCGGCCGATTGCAGGCATCGCAATCGCTGGGAGCGCTGGGAGCACCAAGCGTCATCACTGTCGGCTCCATCGCGGGCAACAGCCAGTTGCGCTTTGAAGATGAGGTTGGGACGCTGACCTATGCTTCGACCGGAAATTCAAGCGCGTCGCCTTCGCCGATCGTGCTGACCGGCGTCGGCGGCTACACCCCCGTGGGCGGAAACTATCATCCCGGCGCGATTGACGTTGAGAACAGCAGCTATCTTTACCTGCCCAGCTCGATCACGCTGGCGGCAAGTTCGGACATCGGCGTCGATTCGACCAGCACGCTGACACTCCTGGGCAACATCACCGGCCCCGGCGGGCTGGAGCTGAGCAACACCGGCACCATGACAATCGCCGGCGCCAACACCTACGGCGGCCCCACGACGATCGACGCCGGCGCGACGCTGATCGCGGCGACGGCGCTGCCCAGCGGCAACAGCATCATCAACAACGGCGTGACCTCGCTGCTAAGCGGTGGAACGGTCGGGCAGATCACGGGGACCGGTGCGTTGACCATCGGCGCTTTGGGCCAGCCGATTGCCGTGACACTGGCGACCAATTCGCACACAAGCACGGTCAGGTCGGTCACGATCAACAACGGTTCGACGCTGGACATCAAGAACAACACGCTGCAGATCAATTTCGGCTCGCCGGCGAATGATCCGATCAGCACCATCGTGAGCGAGCTGACCGCCGGGTACAACGGCGCCACCGCCTGGACGGGAACATCCGTGAGCGGCGGCGTCATCACCAGCAGCACGGCGGCGGCGGGCGGCAAGACCGTCTCGGTCGGGTACCTCGACGGCAACATCGACACGACCGACAGCGGTGAAGTGGCGCCGAATCAGATCGTGGTGAAATATGTTCTCACCGGCGACACGAATCTCGACGGCATCGTGAACTTCACGGATTTCGCGACGGTGCTGAAGAACTTCGCACAGCCGGGAACCGACTGGGCACAGGGCAACTTCACTTACAATCCGAACAGCCCATCGATTCAGGGCACGAACTTCACGGATTTTGCCGACGTGCTGGCGAACTTCCTTGCCCCCTTCACGGGCGGAAGTTCCGTCGAAACACTCGGGGGCACGACCACGGGCCTGGCGGCAACGGTGCAGGTGCAGAACACGGTCTCATCGCTTCCCGAACCCGGCAGCTTGAGCCTGTTGGCGGCCAGCGCCGCGGGGTTGCTGGCTCGCCGCCGGAGACGGATTGTGTGAGGGGACTCGGCGAGGCTAGAATCAGGGGCGATGCTCCCCATGATGAAACGGCTTTGGCCGGCTTTGCTATGCTGCGCGGCGCTTACCGCGCGGCCCGCGCTGGGCGACGCGGCGGCGGCCGGACCGGCAACGCAGCCGAGCAAGTTCATTCGCTTCGTCCAAGCCGCCGGGGGCGGCGAACTGGATACGGCTGACGTCGCCTTCAGCAATGGGCACGGCGTCACCGTTCACCTGGTTGCGGCCGTGCACATCGCGGAAAGCTCGTACTACGCCAAACTGTCGCGGAGTTTTGAGGATGACGACGCGGTGCTGTATGAGATGATCAAGGACCGCGACGCCGCTCCGCCCGCCGGGGCGGGAGCGGGGGAGCAATCCGACAACATCATCAGCCGCATTCAGGTTCTGTTGAAGAACTCGCTCGACCTGGATTTTCAGCTTGACGACATCGACTACACCAAGAGCAATTTCGTCCATGCCGACTTGGACAAGGAGACGTTTGAGAAGATGGAGTCCGACCGGGGCGAATCGCTGTGGACGCTGATGATTCAGCAGGCGGTGAAGCAATGGGCCGACGCCCCGAAGGATCAGACGCCGGATATGGATCAGGAGATGAGCCAGCTTGTGACGCTGCTGTGCCGGCCGGACGGCACACGGCAGTTCAAGCTGCTGATCGCACGGGACATGGATCAACTGGACATGGACGCGGCGGGGCTGGGCGGGCCGGACGGATCGGTCATCCTCACGGAGCGCAACAAGGCGGCGATGCGGGCGCTGGATGCGTCGCTGGCGGCGGGCAAAAAGAATATCGCGATTTTCTTCGGCGCGGCCCACATGCCGGACATGGCCGAGCGCCTGGCCGCGCGCGGATTTTTGCCGGTCCACACGGACTGGCGCATGGCGTGGGATCTGACGATCCGGCCGGATCAGCCGTCGGTCATTGAGAACATTCTCAATGGGATGATCGATTCGGCGGGGAAGTGAAACGCAATACTGAAACGTGAAAACGTGAAACGTGATGGGATAATTCATCCGTCACGTTTCACGTCTTCACGCCTTCACGTCCTCATGCCTCTTTAATCACTTCGATGATTGACTGGGTCTTGATGACCATCAGCGTCTCGTCGAAGAGATGGAAGCTCTGGACGCGCAGCTCGTGGCTGCAGCGTTCGATGTCGAGCACGCTGAGGCCGGGGCCGGCTTCGGGGCTGCCGGGAGGCTCGGCGGTCATCAGTTCGCGCTTGGCGGCGTAGCAGGCGATTTCGCTCTTGGTCGCATCGTAGAGGGTCTGCGAGAGCTGCTCTTCCTGCGTGCTGATCATGTAGCGGAGAGCGCCGCTGTAGGTGTCCTCGTGATATTTTTCGCCGCGGCAGGCAGTGGACAGAATCTGTCCGCGCTCGGGCATCTGGAGCGGTTCGTTGCGCATGGCGATCACTTCCGTGAGGGTATTTTTGCCCGCGAGGAAGCTGATCACGTGTCCGCCCTCAACGAGCCAGATGTCGGCTTCGTAAGCGCGGCGGCTCACCTTCTCGGTGGCCAGGATGCGGAACAGCTCGGGATGAAGCGTCCGCTGGTACAGCCAGAGGGTCAAACCCCCCGTCCGACGTTGTTTGGTGCGATGACTCATAGCGTCCTTGCTCTTTCCTAAACTATAGGCGGGAGAGAAATCCTTTCCTCCATAGAAAGTCCTTCAATCCGCACGACTATTTGAAGCGGAGGCATCACCATCCGCGCTGCCCGCACGGTGCGGACAGTGGTTGGCATTATAGGGGCGCGCGGCCGGAAAATGAGTAAAAAAATTCCACGGAGTCTTAACCCAATCCTGCCGCGGCGCACACAATCACGTCATAAGCCGCGTGTGAGCCAGCAGTTACGCCAAATCCGCGGCACATGAACACGGCTCCAAAATAAATTCCAGCCACAGTGCGAAATAAACAGGTTTTCCAGACGAATCTTTCAGCCCCCAAGTAATGGTAGAAGGAAAACATCAACCCTGAAATCACTACCATTAGCACGGCGGCACGCATTTTCTTCATCCCCAGGATATCCACAAACAGGATGCTCATCAGCGTCAGGGCGATGAGGCGGAAGATCATTTCCTCATAAATGCCTGCGCCCATTGCGATTACCACACGGTCGGGCATCCCGCCATCGGCGGCGCCCAGCAATGGGCCGGGCTGCCATCTCGCCATTGCCGCAGCCAGGGTTAGCAGGGGCAAAGCGAGCAGCACGCTCTCCAAATACATCCACAGGATCGTGTTAAGTTGCACGATCCATTTCTGGCGGGTGGCGATGTGCCAGGCCAGCAGAATGCCGACCAGCGCCATGGCTGGAATGAAGGTTCTGGTGGCGCCGAGGACGGAGAAGAATCGGTGCAGCAGGTCGAACGCCAGCAGGCGGGTGTGGCTGAGCCGCCAGCCGATTTCGTGAATGGCAATTAGGGGAAGCAGGAAGACAAGGCTTTCCAGCGGGCGCTCGGACTGCTTGAGGTAAGTCAGGAGCTTGCCATGCACGGAGAAACGAGGGGATGACGAACGGGCCGAGGAGGGGCGGCTTGAACGCGCCGGCCTGGCGGCGACGGCGCGGGTCATTTCTTTGTCCCGGTTTTGTCGGTCTCAATCGCATCCGCCTGATTGAGCTTGCGCGTGACGCGAATGGCCCGCTTGCCGCGGTACTGGCCGGGCTGGCCGAGGAACTTGGCCTGGCCCTCCACCTGGATCAGCACGTCGGCCTCGCGGTCCTTGCCGGTGGTGATCACGTCGCCGACTGACAGCGACAATAGGTCGTTGAGTGTGATGCTCGTTTGCGCCAGGAATACGCGGGCCTCGACCGGAGCGCCTTCGACGTTGCGGGTGAGGCGGCGGACGAAATCCTCCTGGCCGCCTTTACGCTGATAGCTGAACCAGTTTTGCTCGGCCAGCACGCCCATGATCGGCTCGATGACGTTGTAGGGGATGCACAGGCTCATGGTGCCGGCGCGGTTTCCCATCTTCAGCTCAAAGCCGATGACCACGACCGTTTCGTTGGGCGGCACGATCTGGGCAAGCTGCGGATTGCTCTCGAAATCGTTCACGGTGAAGGTGGCGGGCGTCAGATTGCTCCAGGCTTCTGAGAGATGCTGCGTGGCCCGGTCGGTGATGCGCTGCACCAGCCGCTGCTCGATCTGCGTCAGCGGGCGCTGCGGAATGAACAGATCGGCGTTGGAGCCGCCAAGCAGGCGGTCGATGATCGGATAAATAATCAGCGGGCTGATCTCAAGGCACAATTGCCCATCGAGTTGTTCGGCTTTGAGCAGGTTGAAACAGGTTGGGTTCGGCAGCGAATGGATGAATTCGCTGTAGGTCAACTGCTCGATGTGGGCGACGGAGACTTCGATGATGGTGCGGAGATATCCGCTGATGGCCGCGCCGAAGTTGCGGCCGAACCCTTCGTGCAGGGTTTCCAGCGCCCGCATCTGGTCCTTGCTGACGCGCTCGGGACGTTTGAAGTCGTAGAGCGCGACGTCGAGATTGGCTTTGGTTTTATTGCCGCTGTTTCCGGTCGCCTGCGCGGCGGCGGATTCGGGGCGCGGCTGCGAGCTGTCCACAGCCGCGAGGAGCGCATCGACTTCAGATTGGTCCAGAACACTGCTCAATTTTCGCGGCCTCCCTGCCGCGGCGATCCCGACAGACCGGGAGGTTATCCCAGTAGACCGGAACCGTGTAGATCATTATCGGACATTCGGGGAGGAATTCCACAGTGGCAGGCGCGCGAATTCAAAACATGCAACGCGGGCTTACAACCTGGCCGGCGTGGCGGACGCCGCGGGGGGTTTGTAGTCCTCGTTCAGTTCCAGCCGCAGATAGTCATAGACGACGCCGCTGGTCAGTTCGCCGGCGGGGACGGTGAGCTGCATTTCGTTTTCGCCCTGCTTCATCAGGGTGGCGTCGAACTTGAGGGTTTGCTCCTGCCAGACGCTCTTGTTGGTGTTGTAGCGCAACGCATTGGTGGCGGTTGGATGAATCGTGCCGGCGGCGTGGCCGTTGACGGCGATGATCAGCCCGCCGCCGCCATCGGCGCCGGCGAGGGCGATGCGAAGGGCGGCCTGACCCTTGGGTGCGTCGTCCATGTTGAATTTAATCATCCAGGTCGTCGCGCGGCCGCGGCCGTAGATGCGCCAGGGGCCGGTTGTGTTGGTCTGCGGATATTGCGAAAGTGATTCCGCCTTCACCCAGCCGAAGCGCTGGTTGGCCGGATCCTTGGCGTCGGGGTTCAGCCACGCCGTGGACTCGCTGTGCGGAACTTCCTCGAAGAACCAGTCCTTGTGGTAATCGCTCGTGCCGATCGTGTAGGTGATGTCGTTGGGGAAGAGCAGGGGATAGCGGAGGCACCAGCCCCAGAGCCAGTAGTTGGGGCCGTCTCCCTTGAAGAATTTGTCGCCGGTGCGATCGGGGTAGCCGATTTCCCAGACCTGTTTGCCGTAGCGCACGGGCTTCCAGTCAATCTTGCCGAGGTCCAGGGTTTTGCCGGCGACGACGGTGATGTTGGCCTGGGCCAGTTCGCCAAGCACGCCGTTGGCGAAGGCATGAAGCGTGTAGGTGCCGGGGCGGACGTTGGTGATGGTGAATCGTCCGTCTTCGCTGCCGTCGTTCCAGAACTCGTAGAACTTGGCGTCGTGGGTCCAGTCGACCAGCGCGTTGCCGCCGAATCCGAAGCCGCCGCCAAAGCCGCCACGGCCGAAACCGCCGGGGGCGCCGGCAGGTCGCGTGGTCCCAGCGAGACCAGCCGGCCGGGTGGCAGCGCCGGCGGCGAATCCGCGGCCGCCGAATCCGCCCCCTGCGCCGCCGCGACCGAAGCCGCCGCGCCCGCCGCCGGCGCCGCGCGGATAATCCGGGTGGGCCAGGCCTACGGTCAGACGCGGCAGATTGATTGTGTTCGCCTGCGGATCGTCCAGCACGATCTGCCCGGTCACGGTTCCGCGCTGATCCTTGTGTGGATAGTCGACTCCCTCGACCCAATCATAGGGCCACTCGGCTTTTTCTTTTTTTGCCTGGCTGAGCGCGTCCTGCCAGAGCGTGGTGGCGTTGTCCTTCCAGGCGGGCGGAAGCGTGGGATTGCCAGCGGTGGCGTTGAGCGTGTCGAGGTCGGCTTGTGAAGCGGTTTGGAAACTGCTCAGGCTGTTGCAATAGACAAAAATCGGGCCGATGACTTTGCTCCATTGCTCGCCGGCGTTGATATTGCAGCTCGCGCCGCCGGCGTAATGGGTTCCGCGCCAGTAGTCGAGGATGATCGGGTCGGGGTTGTCGTTGTCGTGATAATGGCAGACCAGTTCCTGCTTCGATGCGCCGCCGCTGAGGTACTCGATGGTGGGGTTGATGAACCAGACGCCGATGTGCTGCCTGGTGCTCGACCAGCCGTAGGCGGGGATTTTGTATTGCACGGCGTTATAGCTGTATTTGTGCTCGACGGAGTTTTTGTAGTAGCCCTTGCTCATGATCCGCTGCTCTTTGGCATGGACCACGACGCCGGTGCCCCAGTCGGTGGGGGCGCATTCGAGCATGTTGCGATCGGCATCGACGGAGATCCAATCGAAGGTTTTGCTGAGGAAGGTAATGAAGCGGCTTTCGCCGACGCCCATTGCGCCGTAGGAAGCTGGGTGGGAGAAGATGGCGTAGGTGTAAACGCCGCTGTCGCCGCGGCCGAGGGCGACGCGGATTTCGATATCGCAATACGTGCCGCCGCCGGGGGCGCTGGGGGTAAGCATGACGGTTCCGCCGGTGATTCCCTTGACGGCGACTTCCGCGCGTTCGCCGCCATTTGTCGCGGGGTCGATGATGATCGTCTGCGTCAGTTTCGGGGCCAACTGCGGGGTTTCCTCCCAGACTCCGCCTTCGCTCATGGTTTCGATGCCGCGATAAACCAGCGACGGCATGTTGCCGCTGCGCTTGCTGACGGTGGCTTTGACGATGCCGTTGTCGAGCGTCCAGGTGCTGCCGTTGTCGGTGACGGTCACGGGGGCGCTAGTGTCAGGTCTGGCGACCACCGGCGCGGCATCGTCGGCGCGCAGGACCGGGACGGCAAGGGTGAGGGAAATGATGGCGAATGCAAGGGGGCTGCGGGGGCTGACGAATCGGGATGACTTCATCTCTGGGTCCAGTTGTTGGAAATCTCGTTTCTTTCCCGCCTGTCGATCACTCGGCGCTGCGCGGGTGGGATGGAATCAGTTTCCAGCCTCATACAATATACACATGAACTTCGAAACTGTTGGACCCGCCCACAGGCGGATTCTGGCGAATCGGGATCGGATCGCCGCGGCGTATTTCCGAAGTTGATTGGACCGTCAATGGCCGGAGGTCTGGGGATGTGTGCGGCGCATGAGCAGGTAAGCCAAACTGAACTGCCCATACTCATGCTGAGCGTTGCAGACGCGCAGGTTCTGCTCAGCCAAATCCGAGGCGGACGAGATATCGCCGTTCCGCAGCAGTTGATGGATGGCCGAGGCAATCCGCCAAGGTGTTACAATTTGTTCCCAGTGCAAGCCGGCGATGCCATTGGCGCGGGATTCCATGATGGTCAAATCATTCTTCAATGACGTCAAATCAGATGGGGGCAGATTGCCGGGCGATCGTTTGTGGAAATCGGCAACCGCAGCAGCCACCCACGGATCGGCTCCGTATAGCCACTGCAGGTAATCGTAAAAGGTCGCGGCGTCGAAACTGGGGTCGCGGCGTTGGTAAGCGTCCCAAATCATCCATCCCAGGCGGTCTTGCGGATAACAATGCGAGTAGAGCTCGGCTTTGAGGTGGTCCGTGCGCAGCTCAGAGTTCGTGGCGAGAACTTCCTCGAGAGCGCCCTGCCAGCGCGATTCGTCCGAGAAGAGCGCGTCGGCAGGCAGTTGAAGGTCGCCGGCGGTGAGTTTCCTGCCGGCCAGAACATCACGGTAGTATTGAAAGACCTCAAGCTGTCCGGCTTTCTGAAGGACGGCCTGATTCTCGTCAATGATTTTCGACAGCAACTCCGACCGATGTTCGACCGCGGCCGCGAACGCAGCGCATGGAACCAGCCTCTGAACCGTGTACTCGCTATACGGCTTGTCCAGCAATTGAAAGTAGGTCAGTGCGACTTCATATTGGCCGCCCATGCACAGTGCTTCGACGAGAAGCTCTCGATTGTAATCAGGCTGGTTGGGCGGCGCGCTACGCAGCAGGTCGATGGCCAACTCGGGGTGCCCGAGCACGATGGCGTCGTCGGCAAGGCCGTAGATTGCGCCGTTTTTCTCGCCTGTCCCAGGCAGATAACGGTCCTGAAGGCTCGCGAAGTAGAGGCTGGCGGCCAAGCCGTTGTCGTAATCACCCGCGTCCGGAAAAGAGGTCTGCTCAGTCAACTCCATCAAAAGATTATGCGAATTCGGATAGGCGGCGGCGACCTTCAGAGCGGCGGCGTAAGTAGCTGAGCGATTGCCGGCCCCAAACTTCTGGTAACGAAGGCGTGCCTGAAGAACCGTGGGATGAACACCGCCGCCAAGCTCATCGGCACGGTCGAGCCAACCGGGGAATTGTGCGGCCATTTCGGGATCGGGGCATTGACCCGGCGAGAAATCCGTCAGCGCCGAAATATTGACGCGACTGCGCAGCGCAAGGCCAATTTGACGCTGATACTCCCGGGGGTCCGCATGCAACCATTGCTGTTGGTTCGCGGACCAATACCGTAATTCAGCGAAGTCGGGATCGTCGCGGAGAATGCGGTCATATAACGCGAATTCCTGCGGCGTGCGTTCAGCCGCGAAGGCATCTGATCCGAGTTCGGCCAGCGATTGCGGCCGGGCGCAGCGCGGCTGGTGCAGGTATGCCGCCAGCGCCGCGGAGGGTTTGGATCCGAAGAAAGCGATGGCGTCGACATCCATGTCGCCCAGCAAATCGAAAAATGTTTCAGGCGTGTCATAGCCTTTCTGGAACGCCACCCTGCCAACAGGGTCATAAATCCTCAGCCAGCCGGAATATCCGTCGCGAGACCGGTTGATGACGCCGCCGACGGCATGCGTCGCATTCCAGCCGGCGACGGCCTGGGCGATTCGCGCGGGGGTATAGCCCAGGGCCATGCGCTGCATGAGGGCGCGGTTTCGCTTGAAAACGAAGTAGGCGTGGCGAGCGCAGTAGCAGCCGGGCGCCCAGTCGAGATCGTATGACAACAGAAAAGCGAACGCGGCGGCCTCTTCCGATTTCCCGATTCCGTCAGGGTCGGAGTAGAGGAATGGAAGCACGACCGGGTCAAAGCCCGCCTTGTCAAACGGCTCGTGTTGGAATGCGGAAAAGACGGGGGCCAGTTGATCCAAACTCCTGTGCCAAACCTTCACGGGCTGCGCGGTGCGAAAAACGGCGAATGGATCATTCGGCGTCGCGGGGCCGTCGGCGAGGGCGCGAGGAGAGAACGTCGAGCCAAGGAGTAGCAGAAGGATTACCCAATCGGTGCGAGTCGGCATTGCGAGCCTCGACGAATGGCTTGCAATGTAGCGAGCCGGGAGGCGTCAATCAATTTGGGAAGTGGACGACGGTTTCCGTCGCCGCAATAGCAATCCGGCTGCTGCCGCCAACATCGCCGCGCTCGTCGGCTCAGGGAGCGTCGTCACCGACCAGGCGAGGCCGAAGTCGGTGGTCGTGTCGCCGGTGAAGTTCCAGACGTAGCTGTTCTCCGAAACCTCGACCATGTACTGGCCGGTCGTCGGCAATGTGAAGTAAAGCTCCTGGGATGAGTTGTACAGGCTGGCGGATTCGGCGATGAGCTGCGGTTGCGAGCCGCCCAGGAGATAGACGGAGAGATCGAGATTGTCGAAGCTGCCGTAACTCGCGTCCAGGCCGTTCTGTTCGTAGAACTGATCGGGCGTGGTGACGGCGTTGGAATACCAATCGAGTGTGGCACTCATCTGCGTTCCCGCGGCCTGGGGCGCGGTGATCGTGTAATCCACCTTCGCGGTGGCGTTGGTCAGATGCGTGATCTGGCCGAAGGCCCAGCCGGTCGGTTGCACGGCGCCGCCGGTGAGGGTCGGGTTGCCGTTGACATCCAAAAGGTCGGTGGTGCCAGTGGTGTACTGGTTCCAGGCATGGTTGAGATTCAGAATGCCTGAGCCGTAGGTGTAGTCCAGCGCCTGCGACGTGAAGATCACGCCGTTGCCGTTGGTGAACTGGCCGTTGTTCCATCCGGCGGGCTTGTCGGCGCTGTTCATCAAGACGGCTTTGACGACGCGGCCGTCGATGGCGTGGGGATCGTTGGCGTAATTGGTCTTACCCACGTCGACCACGAGGGCCGCGGCGGAGGCGACGATGGGGGTGGAAAAACTGGTTCCCGCGAACGGATAGGCAATCTCGTCGGTGGCGGGGTCAGCCGTGCCGTAACCGAAGGCGCCTCCGCCGGTGTCGCCGCCGTAGTAGGCGAGGATCATGTCGGTTCCGGGAGCGGTGATGTCCACGCGGGCGCGGACGCCGAGCAGTTCCGTGCCGGTGTCGCCGGCGGCGTCGGCGGGGATGAAGAAATCCGTCGGCGAGGTGCTGGAGAAGTCCGCGATCTGGCTGTAAGGCGGAGTGGTTTCGTCGGACTGAAGGGCGCCGACGACGAAGGCGTTGGTTCCCGAGCCCGGAGCAAAGACCGTGTCGGCGGTCGGACCGCCATTGCCGGCGGCGACCACGAACGTCTTACCGCTTTCATTCGTGAGCGAATCCAGAACCAGGGCGATGTAATTGTTGCCGTCGGGACTGGAACTGGTGGACCAGGAACTGGTGATCACGTCGGCGGTCTGGTTGTTGGCGGTGGGCACGCCCGTGACCATCGCTTCCAGATAGGGCGTGCTGAAGGAAGCGGCGGAGATTTCGAAGGAAGTGCTGTAGTTGCCGGCGCCTGCGCTGTCCCATTGGGTGGCGATGGCGCCGCTCCAGACCTGGGCGTTGGGAGCGATGCCGTTGAGGTCGGAGACCGGCAGGGACTTGCCGTCGACGGTCACGGAGAAGAAATAGGAGGGAAGGCCGTCGATGTACTGCGGAATGGTTCCGTTGATGACCGAGCCGACGGCGGTAGCGTGCAGATCGACCTGGCCGGTGATCGACGGGTCGGAAAACTCCACCGTGTCCTGCGGTGTCAGAAGCTGCTGATCCCAGATAAAGCCGGCTTCGATGTTGGCAACGATGGCGGACGTGCCGGTGAAGCCGTTGTTATAGAAAGTTGTCGCGCCAATGACGTCGTTGATGTAGGTGGCGGTGTCGTCGGTCAGAATTGCCCGGGCCGGCGTCGCGGCGGCGCAAACCACAATCAACGCCGCCAAGCGCGACAGAATCACCCTGGAACCCATCTCTTCGCCTCCGGAGAGCCCCGACCCACTATTAACACTTTACATCACGTTTCTGACTGTGGCAAACGGCCCAAGGCGTATTTTGTGCGGGTTTTATTGGACAAAGATGAGCTTCGGGATGCCGGGAAGGAAAGCGGCCGCGTTTTTGGTCCGATGATGCGAGGTATTGCGGGAAACCAACGAAAGTTGGCACTACGGCCATCTGTCCAATCATGCGGAGGCTCGGCCTTCCGCGCGGGAGCAGGCGTGACGGTGGGTTGGGTTATCGCGATTGCAATGACGTTGGGTCTGGCGTTGTCGCTGTTGCGCCTCGCGCTGCTGCGGCGCCGCGCCGGCCGCCTCGCCGGGGCGATTCGATTGCGCATCGATCAGCATGAACTGCGTTCGCTGGAGGAGCCGTCGCCGGCCGGCGGCGAAGTGGAAGCGGTGGTCAGCGAGCTTTTGACGACGGCGTCGGGAAGCGTTGAGGAAGCGGCGCGGCGGGTGAAGGAACTGGAGATTCAGCTCAAGATCGTGACCGCCGAGCGACAGGACACGCAGGCGATCATCCACAGCATTTCCGACGCGGTGCTGGTCACCGATCCGTTTGACGATCTGGTTCTGGCCAACGATTCGGCGGCCAAAGTGTTCGAGTTCGACGGCGCCAAGGCGCCGGGGGCGCGGCTGGATCAGTTGCTGAAGGACACGAAACTCGTGGAGCTGGTGCGCGACATGCGGCGCAGCCGCAGCACGCATGGCCGGCGGGTCGTGGAACATGCCATCCGCTGCGGCGAGAACGGCGACACGACGGACAAGACTTTCAAGATCACGCTATCGTCCATCGGCGCCGACGAGGATCGTCCGTCGGGCGTCGTGGTGGTGTTGCATGACATGACGCGCGAGAAGGAAGTCGCGCAGATGAAGAACGACTTCGTATCCAACGTCAGCCACGAGCTGCGCACGCCGCTGGCCAGCATCCGGGCGTATGTCGAGATGCTTCTGGACGGCGAGGCGGACGACGAGAAAACGACCCGCGAGTTCTATGAAATCATCCAAAGCGAGGCCAACCGGCTGTCGCGGTTGATTGACAACATTCTGAGCATCTCGCGCATCGAGTCGGGCGTGGTTCCGGTCAACAAGCAGCCGCAGAGCCTGACGGTCATTCTGAAGGAAGCGATTGAAGTGATTACGCCGCAGGCGCGGACCAGGCGGATTACCATCGCCGAAAAAATGGACCCGGTCTTTTATCAGACGCCGGCGGACAAGGACATGCTCTATCAGGCGGTGCTGAATCTATTGTCGAACGCGGTGAAATACACGCCGGAGGGGGGGACGGTCACGGTGGAAACGCAGGTCAACGAGGCGGATCGCAAGGTTATCACCCGTGTGAGAGACACCGGAGTGGGCATTCCGCCCAAGGACCTCCACCGTATGGGCGATAAGTTCTACAGGTCGGAGGCCAACAAACACATGGCCAAGGGGACCGGCCTGGGTCTGGCGCTGGTGAAACACATTATTGAGACGGTGCATAAAGGCCGTCTGTTCGTGGAGAGCGAAGTTGGCAAGGGGAGCTGTTTCAGCTTCGAGTTGGAACTGGCCAAGTGATGGCGGCGGAGTGAAGCGTTGAACGGAGCGGGGATCCTGGGAGACTGAAATGGACGGCAAAAAGATTCTGGTGGCCGACGATGAATCGCACATTCTTCACGTCGTGTCGCTCAAACTGCGTAACGCGGGATTTAACGTCGTGACGGCCTGCGACGGTCAGGAGGCGCTGGAACTGGCGCAGCAGGAACTGCCGGACCTGATGATCGTCGACTATCAGATGCCGCAACTCTCCGGCCTGGAGTTGTGCCAGCGTCTGAAGCAGAACCCGGCGACCAGCCGGATTCCGGCGTTGCTGCTGACGGCGCGGGGATATGACCTGGACGTGGACGTCGCCCAGAGCAGCGGGATCGTGCGGATTCTGAGCAAACCATTCAGCCCGCGGCAATTGCTGGCGACGGTGAACGAAGTGCTGACCGAAGTGATGGCGTGAAGGGACGGCCGGCGGCGATGCCCAATCTGCAAACTTCATCCTCTTCCATCGGCGCGATGCCTGTATCGCCGGGCGCGCTGGAGAATGTGGCCGGCCGCGCTCGACGGGCGGACCTGTTTCTGATGATGCTGCGCTCCGACGGAGGTTTGATCTACAGCGATCCCAGCGCCGGTGAGTTGTTTCAGCGGTATGTGCTGCCCATCGTTCGGCTGGCGGATGATGGGCCGTGCCAGTCTCTCGGACAGAAACTGCGCGAGATCTCCGCGACGTCCGACGTGACGGTCTGGGATTGCATTCCAGGCGTATTGCTGGCGGCGGCGCCGTATGCGGAGAAGCGGCAATTGGCCGGCGTGATGCTGCTGGCGGCCAAGGCCGCGGGATTCGACGGCAACCCTGATGTTTCCGCCCTATGCGACCGGCTCGGGTTTGATCGCAAGGAAATCTCCGGCCCGGCGCAGGCGTTGAACTTTCACGATGAGAGTTCGCTCCAGCAGCAGGCCCGGCTTGTGCACGCGACGGTCCGCGACCAACTCAAACTTTCCTATCTCCAATCCGAGTTGGACAGTCTGTGCAATCAACTGTCCAACACCTACGAGGAGCTAAGCCTGATCTACCAGATCAGCGGCGGCATGAAGATCAACCGCAGGGCAGATGAATTTTTCAAGCAGGCCTGCGTGGACGTGATGGAGGTGATGGGCGTCAAGGGGATGGGCATCGCGCTGTGCGGCGAGCACGCGGCGCGGTGGCGGCCGGTGCTGTACGGCCGGCTGGACCTGCCGCCGGGGACCGTGCAGCGCCTGACCGATGAACTGACGCCGGTGCTGTCGCAGCGCAAGTCGACGCTCCAGATCAACGACCTGACCAAAGACGGCGCGTTCTCCTGGCTGAGCGGCTACGTGAAGCAAATGCTGGTGGTGCCGATGCAGCGGCAGGAGCAGGTGCTGGGGTATTACTTCGCGCTGGAGAAAAGCCGCGGTGATTTTGATTCGCAGGACAGCAAGATGCTCACGTCGATCGCCAACGAGACGGCGATCTTTCTGGAAAACGCGATTCTGTTCGACGACGTGCACGGACTGATGATGGGCCTGCTGCACAGCCTGACGAGCGCCGTGGACGCCAAGGATACGTACACGCACGGCCACAGCGAGCGCGTCGCGGCGGTGGCGCGGCAACTGGCGTTCGAGGCGGGTCTCGGAGAGGCGCTGACCGAGCGCATCTACATGGCGGGATTGCTGCACGACGTGGGCAAGATCGGGGTGCCTGAGAGCGTGCTGCAGAAGACCGGCCGCCTGACGCCCGAGGAATTCGAGCAGATGAAGAAGCATCCGCAGATCGGCGCCCGCATTCTTGCGGACGTGAAGCAGGTGAGCGATCTCATTCCCGGCGTGCTGCACCATCACGAGCGCTACGACGGGAATGGATACCCCTCGTGCCTGGCGGGTGAGAAGATTCCATTGATGGGACGGGTGATCTGCGTGGCCGACTGTTTCGACGCGATGACGAGCAACCGCACCTACCGCAAGGCGATGCCGCTGGAAGTGGCGCTGATGGAAATCCGGCGTTGCAGCGGCACGCAGTTTGATCCGGGTTTGACGGAGGCCTTTCTGCGCATC
>Ga0182024_10010289_pt1 | contig 19086 bp, 19 predicted proteins | sample P32metaG_FD_120480 | JGI IMG/M metagenome (GOLD analysis project Ga0182024, IMG submission 120480) | Permafrost microbial communities from Stordalen Mire, Sweden - P3-2 metaG (Illumina Assembly) | ecosystem: Environmental > Terrestrial > Soil > Wetlands > Permafrost | place: Sweden: Stordalen... | reverse complement strand
TCCGCCACCGCCAGCATGTCATACGTCCGCACCCGCGTCGCCAGCAGCGACTGATGGGCGTCACGGAACGTGGTGTCGGTGAAGAAAAGGCGTTTCTGCTTGCGCACCCACTGGCAGAATTTCTCCGGCCCCAGTTCCAGCAATTTCGTCCGCGTCCCCGGCGGCGGCGGCGTTCCCTTGAAATGCTCCAGCGCCGGCGGCTTGGGCAGCTTTCGCCGTACCGTCACCTTCTGCTTTACATCCGGCCTTCCGTTGACGCACACATCCGCCAGATAGCCGAGAAGTTTGGTCGCCCGATCGCGCTTCGCCCGGAAGCGGAACAACTCCGGCGTCGAATCGATAAACGTCGTCGTCGCCGCCCCGGCGGTGAATGTCGGGTGCAGAATCAGATTCTCCAGGAACGGAATATTCGTCTTCACGCCGCGCACGCGGAACTCGCGCAGGCTGCGCTCCATGCGATGGATCGACTCATCCCACGTCGAGCCGGAAGCCGTTACCTTCACCAGCAGCGAATCGAAGTAGGGCGTGATGACCGCTCCGCCGAACGCCGTGCCGCCGTCCAGCCGGATGCCGAACCCCGCGGCGCTGCGGTAGTTCGTCAGCCGTCCGTAATCGGGGATGAAATGGTTCTCCGGATCCTCCGTTGTGATGCGGCATTGCAGCGCGTAACCGCGCGTGGTGATCTGATTCTGCGGCGGAATATTGATCGGCGACTCGTGCAGCCGATGTCCCTGCGCGATCAATATCTGGCTCTTGACGATGTCAATGCCGGTGACGACTTCCGTGACCGTGTGCTCCACCTGCACGCGCGGATTGACTTCGATGAAGAAAAATTCGTGCTTCTCAACATCCAGAAGGAATTCGACCGTGCAGGCGTTGCGATACTTGGCCGTGGTGCAAAGGCGCACCGCCGCCGCGCAGATGTCGCGGCGCAATTGCAGCGGCAGATTCACCGACGGCGCGATCTCCACCACCTTCTGATGCCGCCGCTGCACCGAGCAGTCGCGCTCCCACAGGTGCACCAGATTCCCATGATGATCGCCGAGAATCTGCACCTCGATGTGCTTGGCATGGGCGATATACCGCTCAAGAAAAACCTCCGGCCGCCCGAACGCCGCCCCCGCTTCGCGCTGCGCCTCCTCCAGCCGCGGCATCAGTTGATCGTGCGTGTGCACCACGCGCATCCCGCGCCCGCCGCCGCCGAAGCTGGCTTTGATCATCAGCGGAAACCCGATCCGCTCGGCCTCGCGCTTGATCTGGGCCGGATCCGTCAGCGCCCCTTCGGTCCCCGGCACGTCCGGCACATTCGCCGCCCGTGCCAGCTTCTTCGCTTCGGTCTTGTCCCCCAGCGCGCTGAGCAACTGCGGCGTTGGCCCGACGAACGTGATGCCGTTGTCAATGCACGCCTGCGATAGCGCCGGGTTCTCGGAAAGGAACCCATAGCCCGGATGGACCGCGTCCGCCCCCGTTTCCCGCGCCACCGCCATCAGTCCGGGGATATTCAGGTAGCCCTTCACCGGCTCCCCGCCCTCCGGCGGCCCGATCAGGTACGCCTCGTCGGCCTTGAAGCGATGCAGTGCGAATCGGTCCTCGTAGGTATAGACCGCCACCGTTTGCAGCCCCAATTCGGTGGCTGCCCGAAAGACACGGATGGCGATCTCACTCCGGTTGGCTACAAGCAGTTTGCGCATGAGTTTTCGTGAACGGAGCGATTCCTCCGCTGCGGTTGTTTGGTCGGCGGTATTGTGTGGGACGGCAGCGGATTTGCAAGGCCGCCTGGTCGGGACGTTGAATTGAAGAGCCGGGGTGTGTTACCCCGGTCCGGGCCGACACGGCCCGGCTCTGTCCTTTGTCCCTCCCCCTGCCCATCGGCTAAGATAACCCCGAATGCGAATCCTCATCGTCTCCAACCCCGACAAGCCCCGCGTGAAACCCGCTTTGGAGCGGATGCTGCCGTGGCTCAGGGAGCGCGTCGAGGTCATCGCCGTGGACGACGATCATCGCACCGACATGAGCACCGTGAACGCCGACGCCATCCTCGTCCTCGGCGGCGACGGAACGCTCCTCTCGGCCGCCCACCGCCTCGCCGGGCGTCCGATCCCGCTGTTCGGCGTCAATTTCGGCCGCCTTGGATTCCTGGCCAGTTTCACGCCCGACCAGTTCCAATCGCACTTCGAGGCGTTCCTCGCCGGCAAACTCTCCGTGCAGAAGCGCGACGCAATCGAGGTTTCCGTTCTTCCGGGTGACGGCGTCTGTCGCCTCGATGACGTGGCCGCCGTCGCGGCGCGCCGTCGGTTTGTCTCCACGGCCCTGAACGACGCCGTCGTCACCGCCGGGCCGCCGTATCACATGATCGAGCTGCAGATCGGCGTCGGCGGCGAGGGGGGCGTCAAGTACTTCGGCGACGGCGTGATCGTCTCCACCTCCAGCGGCTCCACCGCCTACAACGTCTCCGCCGGCGGACCGATCATCTCGCCGGCCGTCGATGCCCTGTGCATCACGCCTCTGTGCCCGCACAGTCTTTCGTTCCGCCCGGTGGTCATCTCCATGAACAGCACGGTGTTGATCGTCGCGGCCCACGTGAATGACGGCACCACGCTCCAATGCGACGGCCAGCGCCGCACCAGCATCGCCGCCGGCGAGCGAATTGTCATCCGCCGCGATCCGCATCCCGTCTTACTGGTCGAAAACCCCGATAGCCGCGAATGGCGCGCGCTGGCGGAGAAACTTAATTGGGCCGTCGGCCCGGCCTATAATTCGGACGAGTCCAAACATGCTTGAACTCAATCAACGCCCCGTGGGCATGCTCAAATCGTTTCTGCACGACTTCAAGGAATTCGCCGTCAAGGGCAACGCCATCGATCTCGCCGTCGGCGTGGTCATCGGCGCGGCGTTCGGCTCCGTCGTCAAATCGCTCGTCGACGACGTCATCATGCCGCCCCTGGGCCTCCTGACCGGCGGCGTCGATTTTTCCGACAAGAGAATCATTCTCAAGCACGGCCTCTTCGACTCCGCGGGAAAACCTCTCCTCGACGCCGCCGGCAAGCTGGTCAGGCCCGAAGTGGACCTTCGCTACGGCGTATTCCTCAACACCATCATCAACTTCATCATCGTGGCAATGGCCATCTTCGTGGTCATCAAGCTCATGAGCGCCCTGCAGCGCAAACAGGCCGCCGCTCCCGCCGAGCCGGCGCTCACCACCGACCAGAAACTTCTTACGGAGATCCGCGATCTCATCAAAAATGAATCGCCACAGTCACATTGACCCCAACCCCTTTTTTTTGGAGACGCTCCATGAAAGCCAACCTTTGCCTTGTCTTGTCCGTCGGTTTGCTGGGAATCCTCTCCTTCGGCTGCGCCACCGAGCCGCAAACGCAGAGCGACCGCGAGGAACTGAATCAGGACGTGCAGAAAACCATGCAGCGCCTGTCGGTCGAAGACCCCGGCCTGCCCGATTTTTTGACGCGGGCTGACGGCTACGTCGTCTTCCCCACCGTCGGAAAAGGCGCTGCTGGAATCGGCGGCGCTTATGGCCGCGGGCTGGTCTACGAAAACGGCAGCTTTGTCGGCTACGCTGATCTGTCACAGGGCACGATCGGCCTGCAGCTTGGCGGGCAGAGCTACACGGAAGTGATCGCGTTTAAAGACGCCGCGTCGTTGCAGCGATTCGAGCAGGGCAAATTCGCCTTCGCCGCCGACGCCTCCGCGGTGGCCCTGAAATCCGGCGCGGCCGCGACCGCCAAGTACACCGACGGCGTCGCCGCCTTCGTCGAGCCGCAGGGCGGATTGATGCTCGAAGCCGCCATCGGCGGGCAGAGTTTCACGTATCAGCCGAAGTGACGGACGGTAAGAAAAAAAAAGAATTTAACCACAGAGGGCACAGAGGGCCACAGAGGAAGAAAGAGAATCAAAGGTGGACTCAAAGATGAATTCTATCTTGTATTTTTCTCTGTGACCCTCTGTGTCCTCTGTGGTTAAGTCTTCAATTCCCTGAGCGTTTTGTCGAATCCGCATCCACCGCGCGGACGATGCGCTCCTCGATCGCCTTCGCCTGCGACGTTCCGCCGGCGGGGACATCATTGAAGAGGATCGCAAACGCATACCATCCGCCGTCGCGCCCATGCAGATACCCGCTGAGGCAACTGACGCCGTTGACGAATCCGCTCTTGGCGTGAACCCGCTCGCGCAGGTCGGTGCCGCGGAAACGGGCCTCCATCGTTCCGTCCACGCCCGCCACCGCCATCGTGTCCATGAACGCCTGCGAGTTGGTGCTGTAAAAGTCATGTTCGAGGACGTGGATCATCAAGTTGGCGCTGATCGCGTTCTCCTTGGACAATCCGCAGCCGTCGTCGAGATGGAACTGCTCGGCCGGCACGCCGATGCCGCGCAGAAAACTTCCGACCGCCGCCGTGCCGTTGGCCCACGACCCTTCGCCCGAAACCGCGAACCCCAGCCGCTTGCAGCAGCATTCGGCGTAAAGATTCATGCTGTCCTTGTTGGCCCGCGCCATCACCGCCGTCAGCGGCGTCTTGTGCGTCGCCAGCAGCGTCCAGCCGGCGTGATCGCTTTCGTATTGCAGCCGCGCCGTCCGTTCGCGCTCGACGGCCCCGACGCTGATCCCCGCCGCCGACAAAGTCTCGGCGAGCACCGTCGCCGCGAACATCGGCGGATCGTGCAATGTCACTGACACCGGCACGTCATTCTCCTCCGACGCCGTGCCGCGCAGCAGCAGATCATTCGTGCCGGGTTCGCGCGAGAGCCAGATGCTGTTGTCGTCGCCGCTCACGCAGGTGTCTTTGACCGTGAAGTAGTTGCTCGGCGGATCGGTCAGAAAACGCACGATGCGTCCCGAGTCTTGCGGCTTGATATAGAAATCCACGCAGTTGGTGTTCAGATTCATCCCCGCCACTTCCGCGACGTAGCGCTTCTGCTCCTGATCCGCCGGCCAGTTAGGGTTGAGGAACTGATCGTCAAAGACGCTGTCATCCACCAGCAGTCGATGCACCGGGCCGACTCCACGCTTCGCCAGCGCCGTTGCCCACGCCTGGAAGACGGTGCGCGTCGTCCAGTTGAACTTCTTCAGATACTCCGCGTCGCCGAAGCTGGGGTCGCCGTCGCCGATGAGAACCAGATCGTCTCCATGCTGGAGCAGCCGTGTCTGGAATTGGAACGCCGCCCCCAGCGTCTGCATCGCCGCCGACGTGGTGATGAGCTTGAGATTGCTCGCCGGAACCAGCGGCAGGGCGGCATGATCCTCAAACAGCGTCGCCGCTGCGCCGCGGTCGAGCCGCACCAGCATGACTCCGCGCTTGGCATGAGCCAGAAAGGGGTCGCCCAGAATGCGCCGCACATCCACGCCGACGTCCGCGCGCGCGGCAGGGGAAGTGAGCGCGACAAGGGTGCATAACAGCAGAAGGGAGCGTTTCATCCGTGAAACCTCGTGCGGAAGGCAAACCCTCCGCGGTTGGGTGCGTCCAATCCGTTATTTCGTTCCTAGAGTATCGGAGGATCGGCCCCATGCAAGTGAATGGGCGGTGGTGGCACCTCTCCTTGCTCCCCGCGCTGCTTACCGCGATAGTTCCCTGAAGATGTTGGTTGCCCGGCCAATTCGATGGTTAGCTGGCGCGGCAATGGTGGCGGTCCCAACAGCTTTTTTTGCGTCACAGCTAAAAAGCGGGGAGCTGGGCTACGGAGACCGGTACGTCGTTCCCCTCACCGGCCGGTACGTCGTTCAATCAGCTGATCAGGGGGATTCAGAATTCTCCACCTACGGTCCGTTTCAGTTGGAAAAAATCACGGCTGAGGGTCTGTCCAGATGGGATTCGTTTGTGCCAGAGTATTCTTATCCCACAAGCGATCCAGTTTCGCTGCCTTCGCAGGGAGCTTCATTATTCCTGCCGAATGTGGTGAAGGTCGCCGTTCAGGGCCATGTCATTGCTGGCTGCACGAATTCAAAGTTTTTTTTGATCAACACAGACAGCGACCAGCCGGATGTGGTGTTCTACGACAATGAACCAGAGTACGAGGCCGCGCTTGCGAGAGCAGGCATCCAAGGCATTCAGCTGCTTGATCCAGCCGAAATGGCGGCAAAGTTGCCAGGGGAAACCCTTCGTCCCTGGGCGTACCGATTCTGGAACGGCCGCTGGGGCCATTCCGACTCCTGGTGGTCGGGTTTCATAGTAGATTGCGGATTTGAGGCGTCCCTGTTTGCCGGGCTTCTGCTCCCCCGCGGACGCCTGCCCCGGACGAAGGTGCGCTCGAGGTTAGCTCTTCTTGCGATTGCCGTGGCCTTGGGTTGGTACGATTATAGAATCTCGGGTATTGTCAGCGATGACGTCCCCGCACTCGATTTTTTTGCCTTTTTGATGCTCCCGCTGATGTTTATTACCGCGGCGGTTTGGGGACGGGGAGCAAGATATTTACTCTCAAATCCTGCCGCCCCCGTGTTATGATTCCATCACTTCCATCGGGCGGACACCCGAAGTCAAATTGCACTCTATCCCGGAGGTTCTATGAATCGCGTAACTCTGTGCACGATGTTCCTGCTCATCGGCGCGTTGCCGACGGCGGGTTTGGCTCAGTCTTCAACTGCCGCGCAGCCTTCGCAGGATGTGTCGCTCGATCCGGCCGAGGCCGGAATCGCGGCGGTCAACCGGGCGGCCGACCTGCTCAAGAGCCAGGGTCCGGACGCGGCCATCGTCTACTTCACCGACGCACTGAACCAGTCCCGCAACTGGGCCGTGCAGCGGGCGATCCGCTTCCAGCTCGCCGACCTCTACAGCCAGGCGAACCGGCCCGACAAGGCGCTGGAAGTGCTCAAGGACCAGATGGCCAGCATCCCCCCGTCGCCCGCCCCGACGCTCTTGCAGCTCGTGCCCGCCGAATCGACCGGTTCAGGCAGCACGACGCCGCAGCAGTAAGTTTAGCGGCCCCGCTTGCGGGGCGTTCGGCCAACGCCGCTACAGATTGCCAGTGGACCAGAGGAATCCGCGCCGCATCAGTTCGCGCATCGCCGGAAGATGCGCGATCTCAATCTGATGCCCCAGCGAGCAATAAAAGACCCGCCCCTTGCCATACAGCTTGGTCCAGACCACCGGCATCTCCACCGGCCCGTTGCCGACGTGCGGCCCGTCGGCCGTGGGGAATCGCGTCGTCGCCAGCACCTTCACCGCCGGATCGACGTGCATGTAATACTGCTCGCTGTGAACCGGGAAATCGCTGATGCCGCTGGTGATGGGGTGCCGCGTGTCCGTGATCCGCACCGTGTAATCGACGCTGTTGTCGCCGGGATGCGCGACCCATTGGCCGCCGGTCATGAACTGCCATTCGGTCGCGCCGCGAAATGCGTCGCACATGCCGCCGTGACAGCCCGCCAGCCCAACGCCGCCGCGCACCGCCGCGCAGACGTTCTTCTGTTGCAGTTCGCTGATTTCCCCCATCGTCCATATCGGCACGATCAGGCTCAGTTTGGCCAGCGCTTCGCCATCCGCGAACGAATCAAGACTGTCGGACACGCTGACGGAAAATGCCTCCGCCTCCAGCATCGCGCGAAAAAACTCCGCGAACGCCCGCGGATGGTGCCCGTCCCATCCGCCCCGGACGATGAGTGCTTTGCGTATCATAGAGGGGTTCTGAGGATACTGTTTTGTGATGCATTGAGCCAAGTCGCCTGCAATGGGTATTTGACGACCGGTATCTCAAGTCGGAGGTTGACTTTTCCGAGATAGGATTACATAATGTAAACGATGGCCATGACGGTGTTGAACGCCGCGGCGCTCACCAAGGCCGGGCGGAAGAACGCTCCACTCCAGAAGGCGCTGGAGAAGTGGCTGCAAACAGCCGAGGCCGCCGAGTGGCACAGTCTCCGCGACGTTCGCCTGACTTTCCCGTCAGCGGACGGCGTGACCGTGAAGGGCGGCGGCGTTGAGGTGGTCGCCACGGTCTTCAACATCAAGGGCAACGAGTATCGGCTGATAACGATCATCAACTACCCGCTGGCAACGGTCCTTGTATGCGACGTGCTGACCCATGCGGAGTACGACAAGGGCCAATGGAAGGACCGACTATGAGCGCACTAAATAAAACAATCCACGCACCAGCGACAGACGAATATTTTGATCTCGTCCGCGCTTTCCCACTGCGATCCCTCCGGTCGGCCGATGACCACGCGGAGGCGATCAAGATTCTCGCCCGCCTTCTCGGCCGCCCCGGTGGACGCTTGAGCGCCGGTGAACGGGATTATGCTGATGTTCTCGGCCGCCTGATCGACGATTACGGATCGCGCAAGCATCCATTTCCCGGCCGCAAGCACAGCCCGCTGGAAATCCTGCGATTCCTGATGGACGAACACGGCATGAACATAGCCGCGCTCGGACGTGTTCTGGGCAACAAAACCGCCGCATCATTGGCACTCAGCGGCAAACGCGAGTTGAGCAAATCCCATATCCGCCGGTTGGCCGAGTATTTCAGTGTGGATGCGGGGTTGTTTCTGTAGAGGTAAAAAGAGGACTTGGACCACGAATCGGCAGTCTGCTCGCAGGCGTCAGATGTGAATCGCCTTTCCCACCGACGCGCCCGCCGCTTCCATGACGGCTTCGGACATCGTCGGATGCGGGTGCATCGCGGAGAGAATTTCCTCCTCGGTCGCCTCCAGTTTGCGGGCCATCACCAGCTCGGCCAGCAATTCGGTCACGTTTTCGCCGATCATGTGGACGCCGAGCAGTTCGCCGTGCTTGGCCTCGAAGATCAGCTTGACGAATCCGTCGCTTTCGCCGGCGGCGAGGGCGCGGCCGCTGGCGGCGAAGGGGAATTTGCCGATGCGGATCGTGTAGCCGGCTTCGCGGGCGCGCTTCTCCGTGAAACCCATGCTCGCCACCTGCGGATGCGTGTAGGTGCAGGCGGGGATTTGCTTGTAGTCGATTCCGCCGCCGCGAGCGCCGAACATGTGTTCGACAACCTCGACAGCTTCGTGATGGGCCACGTGCGCCAGGTCGGGATGCCGTGGGTTGTCGCCGCTGAGTGCGACGCAATCGCCGACGGCCCAGACGTTTTCCAGGTTCGTCTTGTATTCGCCATTTACCACCACGCGGTTTTTGGTCGTGGCGAGCTTAGCCTGCTCCGCGCCCAGCCCCTGCAGGTTGCCGGTGACGCCGACGGCGATCAGAACGACATCGGCTTCCACCGTGCCGGGTTTCGCGCCGGACAATGTGAGACGAACGCCGCCGCCCGTCCTTTCGATCTTGTCGGTTTTGGTCTTCGCCCGCACGTCGATGCCACGGCCGGTGAAGAGGCGATCCAGAACCAACGCCACGTCATCGTCTTCATTGGGCAGAATGTGATCGAGCATCTCGACGAGAATTACTTCGGTTCCAACGGCGTTGTAAAAGTCGGCAAATTCGCAGCCGATCGCGCCGGCCCCAATGATCGCCAGGCGCTTGGGTTGTTTCGGCAGATTCATCGCCTGCCGCGAAGTGACGATGGTCGTATCATCAAATTGCACGCCGGGCAGGGCGGTTGCCGTGGCGCCGGTGGCGATGAGGATATGCTCGGCGGTGAATTCCTTCTGGCCGACTTTTACTTTGTGCGGGCCGATCAAAGTGCCCACGCCGGTCTCGTGTTTAACACCGTGCTTGGCGAACAGGTGGGCGATTCCCTTGCTCAGCTTCTGCGCGATGGCCCGACTGCGGCCGATGATCTTGGCGAAGTCGATCTGCAGGTTCTGAAAACTAACGCCGCGTTCGGCGGATTCGGTTCGCAGCTTGCGGACGAACGCTCCGTCTTCCAGCAGCGCCTTGGTGGGGATGCAGCCCCAGTTGAGGCACGTGCCGCCGAGATTTTCCATCTCGATGCACAGGACGCGCTTCTTGAGCTGACCGGCGCGGATGGCCGCGGCGTATCCGGCCGGGCCGCCGCCGATGACGATCAGATCGAACGGATAACGGGATGCTTCAGCGGGCATTCAATCTCCATTGGATTAAGGGCGAGTGATGATAGGAAACGGGGCCGGTCTTGTCACGGGGAAGGCGAACGCCGAGGAGCCGAGGAGCAGAGGTCGGAAAGAGAGAAGATTCGATTGAATTGGATTCCTCTCGGCGTTTCTTACCTCGGCTTCTCGGCTCCTCGGCGTTCGCTTTCATTTTTTTTTGGAATAGGACGTTACGGCCCAACGACCGCCTGCGGAAACTGCGCCGCCACCTGCGCCAGCGCCTGCTTCGCCAGGGCATAGGTTGTGAACGATCCGCCGCGCACGGCGATCAGACCCTGGTCGGAAATCTGACGACACGTCAGCCCGGCGCCCTTCGCCGTCGCAATGGCGGTCGCGGCGTCGTCGGTGCTGGTGTACGTGCCAAGCTGTACGTAAAACCCGCGCACTCCCTGCCGCTCCTGGGCGCGGGCGGCCACGTCCTGATCGGGATACTGGTCCCGGACGCTCTGAAACGTCTTGTCGGCGTCGGCGAACTGCCCGAGGCGCTGCCGGGAGAGGCCGATTTTGTAGAGAGCCAGCGCCCGCCACTGCGCCTCGTCGAGATCATCCACGGCACTCGTCCACTGCGCGACGGCGGTTGCATAGTCGTCGTTGTCGAAGGCCACGTTCGCCAGGCCCGAACGGCATCGCGCTGCCAGGGGAGGATCGGGATTCAGATCGAGCGCGGCCTGATAATCGGAGCGGGCTTTTTCAAGGTCGGCTGCGGTGATGTTTGCATCGGGCTTGGGCCGATCCTCCTCGGCCCGGGCGCGGATGTAATGAGCCTCCGCCGACGCCTTGATGCGCAGCGCCTCATCGGCATACGCCACCGCCGCTTCATAGCGAGCACCCCCCAACGCCACCTGCCCCTGCTCCAGCGCGTCCTCCAGCCTCATCCGATTGTCGGTGCATCCGCCCATCGCCAGGGCAAGCAGGGCGACAATAAGCCAAGCATTTCGCATCAAGCCTCCCGCCGATATAGTGTTCTTCCATCCATGCTGATCGAATCACTGCTCAACCAGGCCGCCCGCCAACCGGCTGAAATCGCCGTGTTGGACGACGCAGGCTCACACACCTACGCGCAGCTTGCCGGCGCCGCCGCGCTGGTCGCCGGCCACGTCACGGCGGCAACGCAGCGAAGCCGCGTGGGTTTGCTCCTGCCGTCGGGCGCGGGCTTCGTGGCGAGTTTCTACGGAACGCTCTGGGCTGGCAAGAGCGTGGTGCCGATCAATTTCCTTTTGTCGCCGCGCGAAATCGCCCACGTGCTGGCCGACAGCGAGATCGACACGATCATCACCGCCTCGCCGCTGGCCGAGCGATTCGCCGAATTACCCGCCCGGCGGCTGGATTTGGCGCAGGTGCTGCAAAGCGGCGCAGCCGCGACTTCCGGCGCGCAGGGACCGCCGCCGGTCCCGAAAAAATCTCCCGATGATCTGGCCGTGCTGATGTACACCAGCGGAACCAGCGCGCTGCCCAAGGGCGTGCTCCTCAGCTACGGCAATCTGCAAAGCGACGTGGACGCCGCCATCGAGCACGCCGTCCTGGAGCACAAGCACAGATTTCTGGGCATGATTCCCCTCTTTCACGCCTTCGGTATGACGGCGGCGATGATCGCGCCGATTCAGCTTGGGGCGACGATCGTCTATCTCGCCCGCTTCAGCGGCGCGGCGGCGGTGAAAGCGATCCGCGAGCAGCATATCTCGCTGGTCTTCGCCATCCCCAGCATGTACGCGGCGATGCTGCACATGAAGAGCGCCGCGGCGGCGGATTTTGCGAGCATGTACGCCATGATCAGTGGCGGCGAGCCGCTGCCGGCGGCGGTGGCCAAAGGTTTCCAGGATCGCTTCGGTCTGACGCTCTATGAAGGATACGGCCTGACGGAGACCAGTCCCGTCGTCTGCCTCAACGTGCCGCACAACCATCGCGCCGGCAGCGTCGGCCGCCGGGTTCCCGGTGCGCGCGTTCGCATCGTCGGCGACGACGGCACCGACGTTTCGCCCGGCGAAAGCGGCGAGGTATGGCTCGCCGGGCCGATGGTGATGAAGGGGTATCATCATCTCCCCGAACTGACCGCCGCATCGCTGACACCTGAAGGATTTTTCAAGACCGGCGATCTCGGCCGCTTCGACGCCGATGGCTTCCTCTACATCGTCGGCCGCAAGAAAGACCTCATCATCGTCGCCGGCGAAAAGGCGGTGCCGCGCGAGATCGAAGAGGCGCTTCTCACCAACCCCGGCGTCGCCGAGGCGGCGGTGGTCGGCAAAAAGGATGAGTCGCGCGGCGAAGTCGTTGTCGCGTTCGTCACCGCCAAGGAGGGCCATTCGCTCACGCCCGACGCGCTGCGCGCGAGCTGCCGCGATGCCGGCCTGCCGCAGTGGAAAATTCCGCGCGAAGTATTCATCGAAGCCGATCTGCCGCGATCGGCGACGGGCAAAGTGCTCAAGCGCGTCCTGTCCGAGCGCGTCAACGCGGCGGTCTGATCACGTACACATCCGGCCGGGACGACCAGAGCTGCATCTCCTCTTCCGTCAGTTTCGGAATCCCGTAGTAGGTGCGCGACAATCGGTCGAGTTCCGCGGGGTCGATGACCACCAGCCGATCGGCCTGCGGCGCGTCCTGTCCGGCGAGCCAATCCGCAATCACCGATTTGTCCGCGCCGCTGCTGTCCACGTCGAAAACCGTCCGGTACGACAACCGAGTCATGGGCAACTGGTAAAGAAACGGCTGCACGCCGCCCACCAGGTCCAGCCGAGTCTGCGAAGTGATTCCGTCAGGCTGCACGAATCCCATCAGGCTCATTCGGCCCAGAATCCCAAAGCCCGCTTCGTCCACCAATCGCCGATCGATGTCGAGAAATCGATCGAGCCGCGCTTCGACCGACTCGATTCGGAAATCGCCCCCGTCCACGGCGCGCGGGAAAAACTGAAGCGCCAGCAGAACGCAGCACAACACGGCCATGACGCTCTTGTGCCATTTCGCCTGCGCGATCAGCATCGCGCAGATCGGAATGGCCAGGACGAAGAACCGGCTCTGAAGATGCGTCAGCCCCATCCAGATGGCCGCGATCAGCACCAGCATCGCCAGCAGGAAGCGGCTCTGCGCTGATCTGAATCGCATCGCCGCCGCCCCCAGCGCCGCCGGCAGAAGGAGAAGCCCATATCGCCAATCCGCGATGACCTGCTCCCACAATCCCGTCCATCGGCCCGTCACCGGCAGATATGCCCGCCGCCAGCGCTCCACCTGAATCGCTGAAAAATGCGCGTGACCCAGCAAACTCATCGCCTCCGGAAAGATCGGATTGCCCGCCCACGCGGCGGTGCGCAGCAGCCACGGAACGAACGCGACCATTCCGACGGCCCAGAACATTGCGGATTTTCTCAGCCAGTTGGTTCGATCAACACACAGCAGCGCCAGCGGGATCGCGGCCAGCAGCATCGGCACATCCGTCAGTTTCACCCCGCAGGCGAATCCGGCCATCGCGCCGGCCAGCATCGTCTCGCGCAACCGGCGGCCGCCGATGGATCTCATCGCCCATGCAATCGCAAGAGCGCCGTACAGCAAGACCCCTCCCTCGACGTAGGCGATCGGCGCCAGCAGCGCCGTCCAGGGCGTCAGCGCGACGAGCAATCCCGCCACGGGGCCGAGCGCAACCGCCGCCAGAGCGCACATTCCGGCGTGCATGAACTGGGCCAGATACATTCCCTCCCACGGCCCGCCGCGCAGCTCCATCGCCAGCAGAAAGTGCATCTCCACGCCCTGCGGGAAATAGGAAAAGACGTTTTCGTTCAGCGGCATGATCCGGCGGGCTTCAAACCACTCGCGCGGAACCTGGAGGTGGTACTCCACCACGTCGTAGCCGTTGGGTTCATCGCCCCAGAGGATTCCCGGCGGCAGCAGGGCGGCGACGGCGATCATGCCCGCCGGCAACATCGCCACCACCCACAACCACGCCGCGCCCGCCGGCTGCTGGAGCCACTCTTCCAGCTGTGCGCCGTGCGCCCAGATTTTTCCGACCGCCAGCGCCAACCCCACGCCGATGATCGTCCAGCTTGTGTAGTAATTCAGCCAGCCGGTGAGTCCCAGACCGAGCACAATAAGGCTCATGACGCCCAGCCCGACCGCGGAGGCGGTGGCGATGCTCAATGATGGAGGCTCGTCACCGGTTCCGAACTGCCACGCGACGATCGGCCAGCCCAGTCCCCACGCCGCCAGCATCCATGCCAGGGCCACTGGGCCGTCGGTCCCCAGCCGCTGCGTCACGATCGGCCACGAAGGCCCGGCGAAATACAGCACGACGCAGACAAATACGCCGGCTCCAACGATGGCGGCTTTGGCCATGATTACCCCACGGCCAGTTCGGCGTCTTTAGTTGTGTCAGCCATCCACCAGATGACCATCATCGGCGCGAAGCGGCCGACGATCATCGTTCCACTCAACACAAACGCCGCCAGCGGATCGGGGCTGAGCGGCTCGTGCGACAGACCCACGTTGCTGGCGGCGCTGACGGCCAGAAACAGCACCCGATCGGCCGGTATCTGCGGCATCACGCGCAGCAGCAGCAGCAGGCTGACCAGCACCAGCAGCAGATACATCCCAACCCAGCACGCCGCGATTCCAAACGACCGCCGCACAGCCCGGCCGAGCAGCGCGCCGCGCACGCCGCGGAAGACTTCAACGAGCGAGCTTGTTTTAATTCCCCCCGCCGCTCCGCCGCTGGCGCCGCCGACGGCCATCAGCAGCATCACGCCCCACACCGCCGCCCGCGTCATCCTCTCCGGCTCAACCAGCCCCATGCCCCCCGTGCGGCTCGCCACCGCCGCCGCGCTGCTCGAGACCAGCCGGCTGCGCAACGCGCCGGCGTCCGCCTCACCCGTCCAGTTCAGGATCATGAGCAGGATCGTACCGCCGATGTACATCCATGCCGTCATTCCCAGCACGGTTCGCGCGTGCGCGGAGATCGCCGGCGTCCTGCCTCGCAGCCGGTCGAACACCTCCATCAGCACGCAGATTCCCAGGCCGCCGCAGACGATCAGCGGCAGCACCCCCAGCTGCGTCTGCCACGCCGCAATGCCCGGCGGCGGGCCGAGGATCAGTCCCGCATTGCCGAACGCGCTGGCGGACGTGAAGATCGCCTGCCACACCGTGCGCTCCTTGTCGAACAGCAGAAAAAACGTGCCCAGCCCGATCGCCGCCGCCTCGGCGCTCAGCACGGCGCGCAGGATTTGCCTGTCGCTGTACCCCAATCGCAGGATGCGCGTCATCGCCGTCCCGCCGATGACAAGACTGAAGACCGACCCGCAGACGATCAGCAGAAAAACCGCTCCCTGCCCCAGCGGCCGGAATGAATCGACTTGGATCGTCTGCGGAAATCCCGTCAGCGTCGCGGCGTTGACGGACGTGAAGACGGCCCGCACAACCCCCAGTTCCTGCCCGGCGCTGGTCGCACCCGGCGTTCGGAGCAGGATGAATCCGATGAAAATCAGCGCCAGATAAAACGGAAACAGCCATCCCGCCATCGTGGGAGCCTGTGGCGAAGCAGGCCCGGCGGACTGCCCCGAGTCTGATCGAGGAGCCTGACCAACAGACCGGGAAGCCGCTGGCGTGGAGCCTTTTCTCATTTTTTGTGATAAACCTCATCGGGATCGAACACGCGGTTCCCGACGATTTTCCAGTCCGCATCGCCGCCGCCGTTCTGGTACTGGCGATAGAAGCAACTGTAATACCCCTCATGGCACGCCGCTCCGATCTGCTCGACGCGGATGAGCACCACGTCCTTGTCGCAGTCGGTGAAGATCGACTTGACGATCTCAAAATGCCCGCTGGTCTCCCCCTTGAGCGCCAGTCGGCCGCGACTGCGGCTGTAGGTGTGGACTTTCCCCGTGGCGATGGTTTTTTCCAGCGCCTCCTTGTTCATCCAGAAAAGAACCAGAACCTGCCCGGTCTTGTCGTCCTGAATGATCGCGGGAACCAGCCCGTTGGCGTCCCATTTCAGCCCGTCAATCTGCGCGTCCATGCGGATAGTTGTCAGTGACATCTCCGGTTTTGTCAAACGCCGGCCACGGCGCGCCGCTTGCCACGATGTCCTCCGATCCGTAGCATTTTTCCGCCGTTGCACCCAAGGAGCAAACATGGCCAAAAAATCAGTCGGTGACATTGACGTGAAGGGCAAAAAAGTTCTCATGCGCGTGGACTTCAACGTCCCCGTTGAGGACGGCAGAATCACCGACAATCGCCGCATCGCCCAGGCGCTGCCGACCATCCGCAATGTTCTGGACCGCGGCGGCCGCCTCATCCTCATGTCCCATCTCGGCCGTCCCAAAGGCGGCCCTGAACCCAGGTTCTCGCTCGCCCCTGTCGCCAGGGAACTAAGCAAGTTGCTCGGCAAGCCGGTCACCTTCGCCCAGGACTGCATCGGCCCGATGGTCGAGCAGCAGGCGCTGGCGCTGGCCGACGGGCAGGTGCTGCTGTTGGAGAATCTGCGCTTTCACAAAGGCGAGGAGAAGAACGATCCCAGTTTCGCGCGCCAGCTTGCCAAACTTGGCGACGTCTACATCAACGACGCATTCGGCACCGCCCACCGCGAGCACGCCAGCACCTTCGGTTGCGCCCAGGCGCTGGAGGGCAGGGCGCGAGCCGTCGGATTCCTGATTCAGAAGGAGCTGAAATTCCTCGGCGAGGCCGTCTCCCATCCGGCCCGGCCGTTTGTCGCCATCCTCGGCGGCGCGAAGGTCTCCGACAAGATCAACGTCATCGAGCAGTTGCTCCCCAAGTGCGACGTCCTGCTCATCGGCGGCGCGATGGCGTACACGTTCTTCCTAGCGCAAGGCAAAGAAGTCGGCAGGAGCCTCGTCGAGCGCGACAAAGTTGAACTGGCCAAGGGCCTGCTCGCCAAGGCGGGCGGAAAGATCAAGCTGCCGGTGGACAACGTCATCGCCGCGACGATGACCGACGACGCCGTGACGAAGATCGTCGAGGGAAACATTCCAGCCGACATGGAGGGTTTTGACATCGGCCCCAAAACGCGCGAGCTGTACCAGGCCGAGATCGCCAGGGCGAAAACCATCATCTGGAACGGCCCGATGGGCGTGTTCGAGAAAAAGCCCTTCGCCGCCGGCACCCGCGCCATCGCCGAGGCGGTCGCCGATGCGACGGCAAGGAACAACGCGATTACCATCATCGGCGGCGGCGACAGCGCCGCGGCGATCGAGCAGATGGGCCTGTCTGAAAAAGTCAGCCACGTTTCCACCGGCGGCGGCGCCAGCCTGGAATTCCTCGAAAACGGGCACTTTTCGACCTTGGACATTCTGGACTGAGCGGTTTTCTGCGCGATAGTCGAGGTATAATTCGGCGGACAGGAAGTAACTGGATGCGAAAGTCCTCACAGTTCAGTGATGTTCTTGAAGCGACCGAGCGTTTGAGCCTCGAAGAGAAGGAGACGCTGGTTGACGTTCTGCGCCATCGCACGGTGGAGCAGCGCCGACAGGAGCTTGCGCGCGACGTTGCAAATGCCCGCGCTGAGCACGCCGCCGGAAAATCCAAGCCCGGCTCGCCGCGCCGCGTCATGCGGGATGTTCTCAATTAAGCCGTATGCAGTTTCAGCTATCGCGCCAAAAGCCAGGCGATCCTGATCGAAACCGTGGGAACGCACGACGAAGTTTATTGAGGGCTTCCACTTCCCCGAATCCGCAACAGGTATGACGCCATGATGGCCGCCGTTCGCGTCCGATCAGGGCATGCTCCCCGGCTCATCCGGCGGCGCCGGTTGCGGCGTCTTGATGCCAGTGAACTCGCGCCGGAGTGATTCCGGCGACGCAACCGGCAAGAGCGGCTTCCACAGCCAGTACGCGAAAGCGCCCAGTCCCGGCAGCAGGATGATCACCAACGCCCAAATGAGCTTGTCAGAGCGGCCGGGAAATTCATCGTCGCGCCGGTGCATGAGATCAAGAATCTGCGTCACCCAGAAGCCCGCCAACAGCAGCATGAGCAACAACGGAAACAAGGCGACGCTCATCCAGACGCCGAGCAACGCGAGCGCAATGGACATGAGGATCACGGCGGGGCGGTTCATGGGCACTCCCTTCGTGCATCCGAACTTTGATCGATCGGATCAGCAATGCAATTGTGGCGCGCTGCGAGCGGCCAGTCAACAATAATCTGATGATATGCATTTCGAATGCCTGCCTGTGCCCGATGGCTCCGGCCGTCCTTCCGGCTACGGCAGGGATTGCAAGGCGCTGGATCGCGGCGTATTGTTATTGTGTCGCAGCGCGTGCTGGGGAAGGACTTTAGAGCTGAGGTGAATCCTTGAAATTCCAATCGCTGCGGCCGTCTTATATTATTCCACGGCTTCGCCAGAGGGCTTTCAGCCGGCGGTTTCCCGACGCGCCATGGCTGACTGAATCGGCGGTGCTGATGTTGGACTCATGGCTGAAGCCGACGGACGTCGGATTGGAATGGGGGTCCGGTCGCAGCACCGTCTGGTTGGCGCGGCGCATGAAGCACGTGACCAGCATTGAAGCGGATCAAACCTGGTACGAAAACGTTCGGAATATGCTGCGGGAAGCGAATCTTCTTGACCGCGTCGACTACCGGCACATTCCCTGCGAGCTTCAGGATCAAGACGAACCGGCGGCACATCCGTATTCGGACGTGGCGGCGGATCTCCCTGACGGCAGCCTCGACTTTTGCCTTGTCGATGGGCACATCCGCGCATCCTGCTTCCGAATCGCGATTCAAAAAATCAAGCCGGGCGGGCTGCTCGTGCTGGACAATGCCAACCGATTCGTTCCAAACCTCGCCATGGGGCGGTTTGCGACGACCCATCAGCCGCTGGATAAACCAAGTTCGCCGCTCTGGGGCCGTTTGCTGCAGGAGATTTCCACCTGGCGCGCGATCCACACGACCGACAGAATCTGGGACACGCGGCTGTGGATTCGCGCGTGCCGGGACTAAGCCCCCGCGGAGCCCGGCAAACCAATCCCCTCTGTGACGCAGGATCGGCAGGGCTATCGCATCTTCATCCGTCGATTTGACGCTTTGACAATTCCCAGTTAATGATTGCCGGTCGTTCGCAGGCCTGCGTTTTTTAGATGCTGAGTTTGAAAGGAAAGGAGCTTTGGCAT